>VOFE01000319.1_pt1 | contig 64000 bp, 109 predicted proteins | sample 5384071 | NCBI WGS metagenome assembly VOFE01 (sample SAMN12384724, study PRJNA508395) | human gut metagenome | isolation source: healthy gut D | host: Homo sapiens
TCCCTTACTCTTATGGACGGTCATGAGCTGGACGGCATCTTTTGGTGCTGCAAGAGGACACTGGCCAAATCGTGTTCATTTTCGATCACCTTGTCAATCATGGCAATGAAGCCCCGCGACAAACCCTTAAAGCTGGCCTTCTCATAATCATTGGCCCAAGCGTCAAGGCATAGAGATTGGCCTGGCGCTGGGCCCATTTGGAAGGGCGCCGACATAGTCATAATAATAGCGATCCTCATAGATTTTCCACAGCAAATCATAGAGCGAACGGGTCTTGGCAGCGCTCTCAAGTAGATAAAACTTTGAGGAAGTTCTCGATTTTAGCTGTGAGCTTGGCATCAATCAGATTTGCATGCTCTGCAGTCTTTTCAAGGGCTAACTGGACCTTGTGGTAGAAGGCCATTTGCTTTTGTTCTGGAAGGGGGTCTGCAAAATCCGTGCCAACTCATCTTCATCAAAAGTCAAACATAGGGGATTTCATAAGGGCTACCAAGGGATAATCATGCAAGGGATTGTTAATGGTCCGCAAAGGTATCCAACATAACCATCACTTCCAGTGACTCAAGATAATGCGCCTGTCCGCTATCTGCCACAATCGGGATCTGGTACTGGTCAAAAGCTTCCAGAATCGCATCATTTCGCGTTCGAGTCGCCGTTAAGAGCGTGATCTCTTTAAAGGCACTTTTTCTACCCGATGGAGACGTAAAAATTTCTTTGATGACCAGGAGAATTTCTCCTTGAAATCGTCTCGACTCAATGGGAAGCTTCCTCGATCTTCGGTCTTTTCTTCCTGATCTTGGGAGCCATCATAGAGCAAAAATTCTGCCTGATGTTGTGGCAAGGCCATCCGTTGCTTGTCTTCCTGCGACCAGATAGTGGGTTTGATTGTAGTCAATCTCTCCTACCTCTTCGTCCATCAAATGGAAGACATCTTGGTCGCGTCCAATACCTCCACATGACTCCGGAAATTTTTCCTTGAGGAGGATCAACCTCCCTTTCGCCCCTTCTTCTTGGTAAGCCTTAAATTTGTCATTGAAAATCTGTGGATCTGCCTGACGGAAGCGGTAAATGGATTGTGATATCCCCACCATGAAGCGATTGTGACCATTTGACAGCAAGTCCAACATCCGCTCTTGGGTATGGTTTGGTATCCTGGTACTCATCGACCATGACCTCATGATAGCGCTCTTGATAGGCTTGTCTCACCTCTGGGAATTGCTCTAAAATTTGAATGGCAAAATGACTGATATCCCAAATTCATAAGCTTTTTTCTTGGATTTTTCGCTCCAGATAAGCGCGAGCGAAGTCTCTGATAAAGTTCGGAGCAAAAAGGAGAGCATGGGGCCTTCTTCTTGGTGGAAGGATTGTTGAAATTCCAGCTGATAGAGCTGATTTTTCCAAGTCTCTGAGGCGATTGATATGTATGGTTTTATCCTGGTTATAGGCTGTGACTGGATCTTTTAGCTCTTCCTTACGGGCTCTATTGGTCAAGGCTCCCCCCCATTTGAAGCCCGACTAATCGCCACGACTGCCTTTAGGACAGAGGTCAGTTGTTCTTTATTGGTGGGACCTGTCAGGCTTCCAATCTGATCGAGCACCTCTTCTACAGCTTCCAAATATTTGGCCTTGCCAAATACTTGGCCCTCATTGGACAAATGAAAGGCAAAAAAAACTTTCTGCTTCATAAAGGGCCTGCTGGATGCTCTCCATCAGATCGCCTTCAACCTGGTCAAAATCGGTCTCCTCATAACCTTTTAGGAAATGCTCTTCCAGCCATTTCTCGGATCACTGGTCGACTGAAGAAACTCATAGATCTGGTAGATCTGTTCTTTAAACAAGGATAAATTTTTGCGCTGTCCCGTGAAATTCTTGACCATCTGCACAAAGGCCTCTTGATTTTCCCCCTGGTAATAGCGGTCAAAAACAGCTTGAAAGACTTCATTTTGTAAGAGGCGCTGCTCACTAGCATTTTGTAAAATGCGAAACTGAGGCGCCAACCCAAGCAAATAGCCATAGCGCGTTAGGACCTTTTGGGTAAAGGAATCCATGGTTCCGATATCGCTGGTGGCGACATCTGCGATTTGACGGGCCAGGTGTTGCTTGAGCTCTGGATCATCACTCGCTTGCAGGGCTTTTCCAAGTTCACTTTCCAAACGCTCCTTGAGCTCCCCTGCTGCCTTGACCGTAAAGGTCGAGATAAAGAGCTCCTTAATCGAAATGCCACGCTGCATCTGATCCAGTATCCGCTGCACCATGACAAAGGTCTTTCCTGATCCAGCAGAGGCCGACACCAGGATATTGGTCCCCGAACTATAGATGGCATCGATCTGTTCTGGCGTCCGCTTTTGCTCTTTGGTAGAAGCTGCCTCTTGGACCTGGAGGGCCTTGATTTCTTCTCTTGTCAAAAATGCTTGTTTGATCATTTGTTCAAGACCTCCTTCATCTTCTCGATCCAAGCGGCTTTCACCTTTTCACCGCGTATTCCTTTTTGGTCTAGTTTGGTCAAGAACCGTGCCTGACCTAGGTGACGATCCGCTTCAAATCCTGTGATGGATTTAAACTGCTCCACGAATGGTGCGATATTGCGCCCATTTTCACTATATAGGGATTGATGGCAAATTGCCCCTTGAGGATCCCTTCTGCTGCTGTTTTATAGAGATAAGCGTTGTACAAGAGGAGCAAGTCCAGCTCTTCCTTACTCAGCATCATAGCCTTGTTCTTATCATAGGCCTCGCCCAGAATAAGGCGCCTGACCTGCCATAAAGAGCCCCTTGTACTGTTGACTTTTCATGGTTTGGTTGATGGCATCCTCTACTGTCTTGGTCTTTTCAGATCCACCACAGGATCTCCCATTTCCAAATACATGGCTCCAAAAATCCCTGCTCCTCTTGGTATTCCTTCAAATCCTGAATCGCAGAAAGATAGGTCGGCAATTGAGAATTCAGGCCATTAAAGAACTTGTCATAGTGGAACTGCGTCAGACTGGACTTGTAGTCCACGACTCCGGGGCTCCCCGATCCCTCAATTGATCAATGCGGTCCACCTTGCCACGTAGCTGCAGGAGACGGCCATCGGACAATGGATAAGAGGTGTGGGTACTTCCGCCAAGAGGGTCTCCTCACCGATGGTCTCGATCCCCATTTTGCTGGGCGAGGACCCCGCCCCGTCGTTTCGCGGTATCAAGCAAGTTGCGAATAAACTCGGTCTCTCCATTTTCTCCATACAATTGTTGGAACTCTGCTTCTTGGCTGGTTTCTCGAATCGCCTCGTTTAAACGCCGATCAAACGCTTGATCGGCCATCTTTTTAATACTCGTTCAAAGATCCGATGCAAGAAATTCCCATGACTGCGGGCGTCTGGCGGATCGTTTCATCCTCTTGTAAGCCCAAGACATAGCGCAGATAAAAAGGCATACTGGTGCTTTGTAGTATTCATTCAAGGCAGAACGGATAAGGTCAAGGCTTTTCCCTCTGGATAGAGCGCTTGAAGCGTATCCGACTGAAGCTGACGGCTCTTTAATTCCGTTGAAATCTGAGGAATCTGGATGCCTTCAGCGGCTAATTTCTTGCGCAAGACCCGTACCGCCACATCCCAAAAGCTGGCTTCTTCAGGAACAACTCACTCGTAATTTCTTCTTGATGGAGTTCGATCACGCGCGCTAAGAGGGGCTCGGTAGGTCCCGATATCATCACTCGAAGCTTGAGCTTGTTTGGTCGTCACTCGATGGCAATAGGCTCCTTGGCCAATTCTAGAAGGTAAGGAGAGACACTATCTTCCGTTTCATTGACCAAGCTAGGGGCCGATAGGACCAGTTGTTCGGTCGCTGCATTGAGTAAGAAACCGCCACAAAGCGATTTTTCTTAAGATTTTCGCTGGTCACCACCTGGGCTCTGCTCCTTCTTGGGGCCTCATTGAGCTGTTGTCGTTCTTCTTCACTGAGAAGCGAGGTGTTCTGCGCGATCTTTGGAAAACGTTCCTGGGTCCAGCCCGATCGCGTAGACATAAAGGGGCTGTCAAAGGGTTCAATCAAGTCATGGGACTGAACGGTCACTACATCGACTGTAGCAGGAACTGTCGGTATTGTGACAATTGCATGCCGGATAAGACAAGAGCTGAAAAAGTCATCCACTGTCAGTTCTTGGTCCTCAAAAACCAGACTCAATTCTTCTAAGACGTGGAGGAAGGTCTTGCAGACCTGGTCATAGCGCTCCTGCTCTTTAAAGCTAGATCCTTGATCAAAGCTTGTAGATTCTGAAAGCTGAGCCTCTTGCAGAAACTCTGTAAGGCCGTTGAGACAGTTCACCTTTGTTTTGCGCTGTGAAAAGAAAGGAGCTAAAGGTTCTACGACGCGTTCCCGGAGGACATTGAGCTCCTCTAGATTGAACTTGCCCTGACGATTGCTAGTAAAAGGCTTGTGAAATTTTTGTAGCACCCTTTACTTCCGCAAAGCGAAAGGTATTGCTCAAAAGCATCGACTTCTGCTTGCGTCAGATCACTATACAGACCCGTTTTTAACAGATTGATGACGTCTTCTGTCTGGTAATTGAACTGCTTGATCCGCCCTAGCGATTCAATGACCTGAATCAAGGGATGGTGGACCATGGCCTCACTTCGTCCCAAGTAAAGGGAATCTGATACTGGTCAAAAAAAATGGTCTTGAGCTGTGGTTGATAAAGCTTCTACATCGCCTAACAAGACCCGAATATCCCGATAGCGTGCCCCATCATGAAGACGCTGACGGATGGATTTGGCGACAAATTCCAACTCTTCCTTTTGCGTGTTGGTTTGCCAGAGTTGGACCGCTGTTCGATCTTGGTCCTTGAGATCATTTTCCACTTGTGAAAAATCGTAGCGCGCTTCTAGCATGCGGGTAATACGACTAAAGGAGTCTTCGATCGCTTGCCCACAATACTGAGGCTGAACTTGAAAAGTCTTTGCCAACTGAAGGAGAAAGTCAACACTGGCTTGGTAAGATTTCCCTCTCTAAAGCTTGCCCGATAAGCTTTTCACTGGCATAGACCCCGATGACAATCTCCTCCTTTTTCGGTGAAGGAGACTGATCAAGGCCTCTTCTTCTGCAGAAAAACGCGTGAAGCCATCGACGACGATCGCCACATCCTTTAATTGCTCTTCCAGTTGCCCTTCTTCGACCTGATTGAGGAAAAAGGCCATCTTGGACTGGGATTCATACCGGTGCTGGACCAGCATCTCAGAGACCGCTTCAAAAATCGCCAAGAGGTCCTCTCTTTTTCAGCTTCCTCGAGCAACTCTAAATCTGTAAAAATCCATCTGGGCCGTCTGCAATTCATGATAGAGCTGGACCAATTGCTGGATAAACTGAGGATCCTTGCGCAGGGCCCCGTAAACTTTGAGATCCTGCTCCTTCATCTGGGACAGAGCTTTAAAAAATAGCATGCCGAGACCGATATCATCAAGGGTTGCTCCTCAAAAACCTGATTCAGGATGAAATAACGAGCCATTTGGGCAAAAGCGCGTGACAGTAATGGCAAAAAGAAGCCTGACCTTCTAAATAGGACAAGACCTTGGCTTCTTTTCAAAGGAAAAGAGTTGGGTGCAATGTAAAACACACGCTTGCCCTGTTCTACTAACCCTACGGCTTCTTGTGTCAGGACCTGGGTCAAGGGGGTCCGAACATCCGTATAGAGTAATTTCATCCGATCCGTTCTCCTTTTGGCATTTTCTTAAGAGCTTGTTATCTTCTTATTATATCATTTTCAGGAGGGACTAAAGCAAGAAGTTATGCTCCTCTAGGCCCAATTTTAGGACATTTGTGCTACAATAAAAGTTGAAGAGACAGAAAGGATACCACCTATGACCAGCATTTATGATTTTTCTTTAGAAAACCAGAATCGGGAGGAGATTCCCTTTCTCACTACCAAGTAAGGTCCTCATCGTAGTCAATACAGCAACAGGCTGTGGCTTGACCCCGCAATACCAAGGACTGCAAGATCTCTACCAGCGCTACCAGGAAAAGGGGCTTGAAATCCTAGACATTCCCTGTAACCAATTCATGGGACAGGCACCAGGAACTGCAGAAGAAATCAATAGCTTCTGCAGCATCAACTACCAGACCACCTTCCCACGATTCGCAAAAGCCAAGGTCAATGGCAAAGAAGCCCTTCCTCTCTATGACTGGCTAAAAACCAAGCAGCTGGGCCACTGGGCAAACGCATCGAATGGAACTTCGCAAAATTTGTCATCGACCGACAAGGCCAAGTCGCCCAACGCTTCTCCTCCAAAAACAGAACCAGCTGCTATGGAAGACTTGATCCAAGAATTACTTGAGAAATAAGCAAAAGCCTGAAAGTGTAGTCAGGATTTTTTTGATGAATGGCTATTTATTTTCGAGACTTTCCGTTGTGAAAAGTGCCTGAAACAATAACGTTTCAGGCACTCGGAATTATTGAGACCTTAGGATCAATAATTAGTCATGGAACTTCCTGGATTGCTGAAATCATCCACTGGATAATTTCACCCTAACGTCCGTACTCACCTAAGGAAAGTTTCTAAGAAGTCATTATCCATAAGCCAAAAAAGCCTGAGCTAACGCTCAAGCTTTTTTATTATTAATCAATTTCAAGTCCACCGGTGTACAAGCGGTAATAGGTGCCACGTTCTGCCATCAAGGAAGCATGGTTGCCTCGTTCGATAATGCGTCCGTGGTCCATCACCATGATGACATCGGAATTGACAATCGTCGATAGACGGTGGGCGATAACAAAGACTGTCCGACCTTCCATCAGGCGATCCATCCCTTCTTGCACCATCTTCTCTGTCCGTGAATCAATCGAAGACGTCGCTTCGTCCAGAATCAAGACAGGCGCATTGGCAAGGGCTGCACGGGCAATGGCGATCAATTGTCGTTGACCGTTTGAAAGGCCAGCCCCATCATCCGTCAAGACTGTCTCATAGCCCTGATCCAAGTGCTTAACAAAGGAATCCACATTGGCAATCCGAGCTGCTTCAAGGATTTCTTCCCGTGTTGCATCAGCACGGCCATAAGCGATGTTTTCCGCAATCGTACCAGTGAATAAGTGGGTATCTTGAAGAACGATTCCGAGGGAACGACGCAGAGAATCTTTCTCGATCAATTTAATATCAATTCCATCATAGGTAATCATTCCGGATTGGATGTCATAGAAGCGGTTGATCAAGTTGGTGATGGTTGTCTTTCCTGCACCAGTCGCTCCGACAAAGGCCACTTTTGCCCCTTATCCGCGTACAAGTTGATGCCATGAAGGATTTGTTTCTTCCCATCATAAGAGAAATCAACATCATCAAAGACCACATTTCCGACCATCTTGACAAGCTGGTAATCCCCATTTGGACGAGGGTGTTTCCAAGCCCATTTGTTGGTTTTCTGATCCAGTTTCAACCATTTCTCCATCGACCAGTTCATAATTGACCAGCGTCACTTTTCCTTGGTCGACTTCTTCTTCTTCATCCAAAAGATCAAAGACACGATCTCCACCAGCCAAGGCCATAAGGACAAAGTTCAATTGTTGAGAGACCTGGGCAATGGGACCTGTGAAGGAACGGTTCAATTGCAGAAAGGCCATAAGACCACCAATGGTTAAACCACCGACGCCGTTTAGCTGCAAAGAGGCCCCCGATCAAGGCTGTTAGAACAAAGGAAACATTTCCCAAGTTCCCAAGAATCGGCATGAGGACGTTGGCATAGCGGTTAGCCTGGTAGGAAGACTCAAAGAGTTGATCATTGATCCGGTCAAAATCCTCAATGCTTTTTCTCTTTCATGCACAAAGGCCTTGACCACTTTTTGACCAGACATCATTTCTTCAATAAAGCCGTTCTCAATCCCCAAGTTCTTTTTGTTGGGCCCCAAAGTAACGACCTGATTTACCAGAAACATCCTTGATGATAAAGACCATGACGATAACCATGAAAAGAACAATCAAGAACAGGAGTGGACTAACCGTCAGCATGGTAATCGTTACCCCAAGGATGGTAATCGCTGAGGATAGAAGTTGAGGAATGGATTGTTCAATCAAGCTTGGCGAAGGGCATCAATATCATTGGTATAGATAGACATGATGTCCCCGTGTTGGTGGGTATCAAAGTAACGAACTGGCAGTTTTTGCATGCGGGCAAACAACTGATTTCGAAGACTTCTAATGAGTCTTGTGAAACAGTCGCCATAATCAAGGTAAAGCCATAATTGGCAAGTACCCCTGATCAAACAGATTAAACCAACCCGTGTCAAGAAGGACAAGAGCGGTCCAAAATCATGGCTATTACTTGTCAGCATGGGCTCCACATAGACGTCTACCAAGGACTGAATCGAAGCTGTCACATTGACCGTCGCAAGTGACGATAGAATGATTAAGATAAAGGAAACAATCAAGGATACCTTGTAGTTTTTCCAAAGGAAGTCGAGCAGGCGAAGGATAGAGCCTAGATTTGCTTTTTCTTAGTTTTTCATCTGCTTCTCCTTTCCCTTGTGTTTGCATTTCATATACTTCTTGGTAGATGGCATTGGTCGCAAGCAATTCCTCGTGACGACCGATCGCATCGATTTGGCCATCATTCATCACAATAATACGATCTGCATCTTGAATAGAGGAAACCGTTGACCAATGATGATTTTGGTAGTCTCTTTCAAGCTGGTTGCCAATCCTTGACGAATCAAACTATCTGTCTTGGTATCGACCGCTGAAGTCGAATCATCCAAGATCAAGATCTTCGATTCATGAGAAGGGCACGCGCGATACAGAGACGCTGGCGTTGGCCACCGGAGACATTAGATCCCCCACGCTCAATCATGGTGTCATAACCCTCTTTGAAATCTTGAATAAATTCATCGGCTTGGGCGATCTTACATGCTTCGATGATCTCTTCATCTGTCGCATCCTTATTTCCCCAGCGCATATTTTCTTTAATCGTACCAGAGAAAAGGACATTGGTCTGAAGAACCATGGCCACTTGCTTACGAAGGGAATCCAGATCGTATTCTTTGACATCGTGGCCTGCCACTGTCACCCGACCAGACTCAACATCATAGAGACGAGGAATCAACTGTACTAGGCTCGATTTCCCTGATCCTGTTCCTCCCAAGATTCCAATGACTTCCCTGAACGAATGGAAAAGGTTAATCCCTTTGCAAGACATGGGTCTTGTCGCCATTTTCATCGGTATAGGCAAAAGTCACATCTTCAAAGTTGATCGAGCCATCTGCGACTTCTTTGATCCCATTTTCTGGAGAGACAATGGTCGCTTTGGTCGTCAAGACTTCATTGATCCGCTCGACAGAGGCCATAGAAATCGATAGCATGACAAAAGATCATCATAAACATCATGAGCGACATGAGAATGGTCATGGTGTAGCTAAAACATAGAAGTCAGATTCCCAGTGGAGAGTTGGCCACCAACGATCAGATGAGCCCCAATCCAAGAGATCAAAAGGAAAGAAGCATACATGGAAAGCATCATAGCTGGGCTACTCAAGACAACGACACGGATAGCCTTCATAAACATGTTATAAATCCGGCGTGAAGCCTTTTTGAATTTAACGGTTTCATCTGCTTCCTTAACGTAGGACTTCACCACTCGCATATTGGTGATGTTTTCCTGAATGCTGTTGTTGAGATTGTCATAAGCTTCAAATACTTCTTCTGTAAAGAGCGGATACACAATCTTCATAATGATGCTTAAGACCGCTGCCAAAAAGATGGTCACATAGACAAAGATCATGGCCATTTCCGGATTGATCAAGAAACAAGCCACAATGGCAAAGATCAAATTGAGCGGTGCCCGCACACAGATCGGATGACCATTTGATAAGCATTTTGCACATTGGTCACGTCCGTCATCATCCGAGTAACCAGACCACCAGATGAGAACTGATCAATATTCTCAAATGAGAAGGTTTGAACCTTTTGAAAATAGCCCGACGAAGGTTTTTGGCAAAACCAGCCGATGCATAGGCGCCATAACGGGCAGACTGCATCCCACAAAGAGGGAGAGAGAAAGGCACAGACCAGCATGAGCCCACCGTAAAACAAAATATTGTTCATGTTTCTTTGTTGAACACCTTGGTCCAAAAGACTCGCCATGACAAAGGGAATCGAAATCTCAAACATGACTTCAAAGACCATGAACAAGGAAGCCAAAATCGAGGGCTTCTTGAATTCTTTGATCTCGAAATTAAGGATCGAATCATTATTACCTCCATAGTTTTTCATACTTTTTCTGCGGTAGAAGCAAAGCTTTTTCCACTGAAAAATTGGTCAAAACACACAAAATTCCCTGAGGGAAAGACCCTAGGGATTACGCGTTTTTATAGTCTTCATTGTAACCTAAATTGCAAAAAATGCAAGATTTTTAGACAGCATCCGTTTTTCTGTTGATCTAGTACAAAAGAGGCTGGGACAAAAGTCCTAGCCTCTCAATTGTTTTTGGATTGTCGAGCAAGACGCAGTGGCTGAGTAGGCTCTACTACGCTGATTTCATCAGCTTTACAGCCCTACTCAACTGTGCGGAGGTGGGACGACGAAATCGAATTCTAACGAATTACCAATTTCTGTCCCACTCTCTTTTCTATTTATTCAGCTAAGAGCACTTCTTTGATGGTTTGTTTTTGGAGTTTTCTGTTGGATAGATAAAAGAGGCTTTCATAAACCACAGCAAAACCGAGCAAGGTCCAGAAGCACACATTCCCATCAAAGTTATGCTCAATCTTTTCAGGAACCGTGTCTTTGATCACACCGATCAAGATTTCCATGATGCCATATTGATAAGCTGTCCCAAGAACAAATCCTAGATAAGCCCAAAACGATAGGGAGCGAGAATATGACTCTTGGCATTCCCGATCAGTGTAGCCAAAAGCCTTCATAAGAGCCAAGGTTTCGCGACTTTCTGAGACAACAATTCCCAATGACAAAAGAGAATCGAGAAAGAAAGAATTAAGCCAATCATAATCATCATGGTTTGGATGATGTCATCCGTGTAATCTCTTAAGCCAAAGGACAATTGAACCATGGCCGCAGAAACACATAGAGCCAAAGACTACAAAAAACAAGATAGATTTTCTCCCCCAAATCAGTGACGAGGATAGCTCTTTTAGGAAGGATTTGTCTTTCTTAGGAGCCCTCTTTCTCCTTTGGACCTTGATTGGAGTTGGAGATTTTTCAATAAGCGAAGTGCCGGTGTTTGTAGTTGTCTTCTGGCATAACCAATCGCGAGAAGCATAAAGAAGGTCGTTGGCAGGATCACCAAAGCAAGCAAGAGCTGCCAGTGAAAATGAATGGTGATTTCTGGCAAAATCCCCTTCTCATTACGGAAGTCAAAAAAATGTCCCATCATGAGAAAATGAAGCGAAATAGCCAAGAAGCGCTCCAGCTCCAAAACTGAGTCCAAAGGCCCAAAATCGTTTAGCCAACTGGCTATTGCTATAGCCCAAAGCCTTTAAAATTCCTAATTGTTCCTTGTGGTCGTCGACAAATTGTTTGATATAAAAAACACATGAGAAGGACCGACGTCAAGGACAAGACGACCCCACTGACCATGGCCACCATCCAAGATAGCGAAACCTGGGCATCATAGTAGGTCTGAATCATCGGATTGGATTTAGAAATCTCCAACTGCTCGATATCAGGTAAAAATTCAAGAAGAGATTGGCCACAAAGACCGCACAAGCCCCAATGATACTGACGACAACTAATTTTCGAATATCTTTTACTGAAAACATGTCTTACCATCCAATCTCATAGGCAGTCTGAGGCTGATCGTTGGTCACAACTTCGGTAATCTTGCCACTATTGACACGAATGATGGTTCTAGCCATATCCGCAATATTTTGGTTATGCGTCACCATGATTAAGGTAAAGCCCAGCTTTTCCTTCAACTTCCAGATATAGTCGAGAATCTTGCGCCCTGTTTCTTCATCCAGGGCTCCCGTCGGCTCATCTAAGAAAAGAATCTCTGGCTTTTTGGCTAAGGCCCGAGCAATGGAGACTCTCTGCTGTTCTCCACCCGACAATTCACTTGGATACTTGTCCAGCTTATCGCCAAGACCCAAATCCTCGATGATCTTCAAAAAATCATGATTGCTTGCTAGATCTGCCTCCCATCTTAACATTCTGTCTGACCGTGAGATTCGGTAATAAATAATACTGCTGAAAAATAAAGGCAATCTTCTCCCGTCTAAAAGCCGTCAATTGAGCATCCGTGAGTTGTGATAAATCTTGTCCTTGAATGAGGATATGTCCCTCATCAACCTTTTCTAAGCCTGATAACACATTTAAGAGAGTTGATTTCCCTGATCCAGAAGGGCCGAGGATAACCACATCATCCTGGTCTTGAATCTGCAAATCAATCCCCTTTAAAACCTTGGTTTGGCCGTAGCTTTTGTGCACATTTTCTAGTTGAATCATTTCTTTCCTACCATTTCTTTGATGAGAGATTGACAAACCTCTGTCAGTAATCCAATCACTTCTTCCATGCTGAACTGATAAATGCCAGAAGCAACCATAGAGGCCATCCCGTGTGAGTAGATAAATAAATGCTGGTACAAGCGACTAGCCTCCTCTAACGTCAATGGATAGTCTGCGACAATCGATTCCAGAACCAATTGGTAGCTATGATCCTTCATGGGAAGAAAATCTTGAAAGCGACGAATCGGATCTTTGCTAGGATTTTGGAAAAGCAATTGAAAGAGTTGGGGCTCTTTTGAGGCGAAAAGGATATAAGCAACCCCGACAGATCGAAAAGGCTTCTCATCTTCTAAAGCCTTGCGAATATAATCCACCACGACCATCTCCGCAGCTACAACAACCTCTGCTTGTAACTCAGCCATATTGGCAAATTGCCCAAAAATGACCCTTGGTGTGGCTCCCAGTTGATCCGCTAATGCTCGAGCCGTCAAACTAGCCAGGCCCTGTTCGCGTACCAATTGTAAAGCTGTCCCAATGATAGCCTCTTTACTAAATTTAACCTTGGGTGGCATAAGACTCCTTTCGCGCAACGTTGTTGCGCAACAGTTGTTGCATAAAAATAGTACCATAAAAAGAAAAGACTTGTCAAGAAAAATTATAAAGTATAAAACAAAAGAACAGCCCACTAATACAAGTGAGAGTCTGGTCTACTAACAACGATTCTAAGGCAAATCATTACCTGCAGCCAAGTAGATTTGGTACCATTCCTTGCGCGTTAGGTAACGGTTACTGCTTTCCCCGCTTCAAGGACATGCTGGAGTTTGGTCGTTCCGATGACGGCCTGCATCTTACCTGGATAGCGGAGGACCCAAGCTAGGGCAATGGCTGTCGGAGTGACTTGGTATTTCTTCGCCAAGTCATTGAGTACCTGATTGAGGGCTACAAACTCTTCCTTGCCGACAAAGTTTCCTTTGAAATAGCCATGCTGAAGGACAGACCAGGCCTGAATCACCGTATCGGTTAAGCGACAATACTCAAAGACACTGCCATCTCGCACGGCTGCTTTTGGGCCTTCCATATTGACATGAAAACCAGCTTCAAAGCTCGGTGTAAAGGCGGCACTCAACTGCAGCTGGTTGACCTTGAGAGGTTGTTTGACAGCCGTCTTAAGCAATTCCATCATCATAGGATTTTGATTGGACACCCCAAAATGACGGACCTTGCCAGCTTGCTCCAAGTGATTAAAGGCTTCTGCCACTTCTTCAGGCTCCATGAGGGCATCCGGTCGGTGAAGGAGGAGACTATCTAAACGCTCGATCTGCAGACGCTCGAGGATGCCATCGACAGAGTCCAAAATATAGTCCTTAGAAAAATCAAAATAAGGTAAAACCATCTTTGCGAATCCCACACTTGGACTGGATCCACATCTGATCCCGAAGATCCGGACGACGCTTGAGAACCTTACCCAGCAGGACCTCACACTGGCCATCGCCATAGATATCTGCCAGATCAAAAGTGTTAATGCCAATTGACAAGGCTGCCTCCACCAAGGCCTCCACCTCATCTTCACTCATCTCACTGATCCGCATCATCCCAAGGACAATCGTGGACAGACGCTCATTTTCAGAAAACTCAATATAGTTCATGTCCGCCTCCTTTTCTGTAGTTCTATTGTAGTGAAAAGGCTTGCAAAAAGTCAATGTGAAATCAAAAGCTCTCAGAAACAACTGAAGGCTTACAGATTGAAGTAGAATGCCTCATTCGTCGTCATCCAACTCCACTTCTCCATGGATTCGGATGTATTCTTCACGCTTTTCGATCAATTCTTCCCAGAGTGGCTCATCAACAGCTTTCATTACTTCTATCTCTTTCAAGCTAATGTCAAACCGCTTCATTGTAGGTCCAAATGCAACAAATCTGCATGTTTTGTTTTAAATTCTTCAATGCTCAGCCATGTTTCCTTATCATCTTCGCTGATTTGACCGTCAATGGCAGACGCCACCTCAATCGCCATGATATAAAGAGCTCGCTTATCAACCGTTAGAATATCTTTATGAGTCGTGATGATTCGTAGATAGTCTCCTTTTTCTCGTCCATCACTTTCATAAGAATATTCAAAATTTAAATTTAAATTTTCACGCTTAAAAAGTCGCCCAGGGATCGTTGCCTACTCTAAAATCAGCCATTCCCCAACGCTCATCATTTGAAGAAAATTTATCCAAACTAACACTAAAATAGAAGTCATCATCACGTGCATAAGAAAACTCAACCTGCACTCCCTTACGTTCCTTGAACCACATTTTCCAAGGATATTCCATACAGGCTTGATAGATGTTAGTTTCGTAGTTACCTTTAAGATATAGTTTCACTCGTCGTCCTCGTCATCCAACTCCACTTCTCCATGAATTCGGATGTATTCTTCATTTCTGCGGTCATCTTCTTCCCAAACCGGGTCTCTCACATCATCCATAAATGGAATTTCCTCCAGACTCAGCTTATTAGCCTGTTCATAACTCATCGAAAGAATATTTTCATGCCGATTTTTAAATTCCTCCACACTTAACCAGCTCTCTTTGTCATCTTCGCTGATTTGACCCTCAATGGCAGTCGCAATTTCTACGCCATAATATAGAAAGCACGTTTATCAACGGTTAGGAGTTCAAGGTGCTTAGTAGCGATTCTTAAACATTCACCTTTCTCACGAAAGTCCGACATCATAGCATCTTCGTAGTCTAGCTCTATATCTTCATATTTATGGGATAAAAAATCATATTTTATCCCTTCCTTAATCTGAACATTACTCCATCTATTATCATGCATCCACTTATTTAATTTTAAGTGTATAGAAAGTTTCTCGATTGGTAAATCTAGATACCCTGCATAAGACAAGTCAGGTTCTATTCCATCTTTTTCCCCAAACCACATTCTCTTTGCTAGTTTTAAGTAATCAAACGGGATTTCTTTTGTATAGTCACCTTTAATATAAATTCTCAATCTTCTTCCTCATCGTCATAAACACGTTCGCCATGGATAGCGATGTACTCTTCCCATCCCTTGTGTAAATCATCCCAAAGTGGTTCATCCACCGCCTCCATGACCTCAAGTTCCTCCAAACTAATATCAACCGCCTCATCGTAGCTCAATTGTAGCAGATTTGCATGTCTCATTTTGAATTCTTCAATACTCAGCCAAGTTTCTTTGTCGTCTTCACTGATTTGACCATCAATAGCAGAGGCTATTTCAATCGCCATAATATACATCGCACGCTTGTCAACCGTTAAAATATCTAGATGAGTGGAAATAATTCGCAAATAATCACCTTTCTCACGCCCATCGCTTTCATAAGAATTTTCTAGATCCAATGTCAAATTCTCATATTCAAATGTCTTCCAAGGGTTTATATTTTTATTAAAATTTGCACTCTCCCATCGTTCGTCATTATGCTTAAATTTATCCAATCGTAAATTTAAATGTAAATATTCATCCCAAGCATAGGAAAAATCGAGAGGAATTCCTTTTCGTTCTTTAAACCACATCTTTTGAGCTATTTCTTTAAACTCATCATAAAAATCAGTTTTTGGTGTAATCACCTTTGATATAGAGTCTCATTCATCGTCCTCGTCGTCCTCATCGTCATAAACACGTTCGCCATGGATTTTGATGTATTCCTCACGTTTTCGATCTAATTCTTCCCAGATGGGATCATCAATAGCATCAATCGTCTGAATTTCCTCCAGACTCATTTCATTTGCTTCATCAAAGGTCAGAGATAAGATATCTTGGTGCTTTTCCTTAAACTCATCGATTCTTAGCCATGTTTTCTTATCATCTTCACTAATTTGCCCATCAATGGCAGTCGCAATTTCGAGTGCCATAATATACATAACTCGTTTATCAACCGTTAATACATCTAGATAATTCGAAGCGATCCTTAGATATTCATCCTTTTTCTCTACCGTCGCTTTTCATAACTTCCTTCATAATCCAAATCAATATTTTCATATTTTTGAGAATTGATTGCACTATCACCTTTTGCCTTAACATCTTTCCAACGAGAGCCACTTGCTCCCCACTTATCTAACCGTAAAGATAGATAGAAGTCATTTTGTAGCATCTCATCATCTCCGACATTTGAGAAACTTATTTCTTGACCATTTCTTTCTTTAAACCACATCTTCCATGCGAGTTCTCTGTAGCCAAATGGTATCTTTTTGTATAATCACCTTTAATATATAGTCTCATAAATCTGAGATATCGCCTCCATGTGCTAGTATATATTCTTTTCGACGAGTGGCTTCTTCCTCCCAAAAGGGTCATCTACCACATCCATCATTTGAATTTCAGTCAAACTTCGTTCATTTGCTTCTTCAAAAGTTAGAGATAGAATAGCCTCGTGCTTTTTCCTAAACTCCTCGACTGTTAGCCATGTCTTCTTATTATCCTCGCTAATTTGCCCGTCAATCACCTTTGCAATCTCAAGCGCCATAATGTACATGGCGCGTTTATCAACTGTTAAAACTTCTAGATGGCTGGTTAAAATACGGAGATAGTCTCCCTTTTCATTATAATCCGTAGCGAATGCATTTTCAAACTCTATCTCAATACATTCGTCAAGATGTGAAAAGAGTCTTCGTACCCCTTCCTTTAGGGGGACACTAGACCATCTCTTATCGGCAGTGCCTTTCCTCAGGGATAAATTTACAGAAAAATCTTCTTGTAATGCATCATTGTCTCCTGCATTTGAGTAAGATACTTGCTTTTCTTCTGGAAACCACATTTTGCCAGCTAGTTCTAAATAACCATAAGGTACTCTTTTTGTATAATCGCCTTTTAAATATAATTTCATTGTTCACTCCTTATTGCGTTAAGTATTTAAAAGCTTTCCACATATTTTTGATAACTTCTTCTTTAGCTCCTTTTCCAAGTCCTTTTAGTTCAGAATGTTTGCTTACCCAGTCTACAATATCCTGCCTACTTGAAATCCTTGAAACCTCGATATCTATGTCGAGGCCATAACCTTGATTTCCCACTTCCCGATTGAACTTGGATTTTCCCACTATCTGGCTCCGCATCAACTCGAATATTATCGACTTTTTTACCTTTAACTCGTCCAGAAACCTTTTCCCAAAGTCTTACTCGTCGGTTTATTTGCCTGCCAGCTATCGTAGTTGCTAGAATAATTAACTTGAATTTCAGCGTTTGCGCTACCTGTTTTACTAATAGCGGATCCTACAGATACTACCCCACTAAATATGAGTGCGTTGCCTGCATCTAAAGCAACCTCTGCTGCAGTTGTTCCAGCAATAAAGCTTGCCCCACCTGTCTCAGGAGCTAAAGCTAAACCTCAGTTTCTGCTGCTACGCTAGCAAAGTCAAGTAGTAAACCTGATAACATCTGACTAACTCCACCCCAAAATTCAGCAGAATTAGCTTCAAAATTTTCTTGAAGAAGTTCTTGATATTTTCGTTGATCAATCTCGTAGAAGCACTATCATACTTCCCATTTTTAGAACAGAAAAGTTATCATCTTTTGATAATGTCGATCTTTATAAGCACTATTATCAAAAATTTCAATTAAATTCCCTTCATTGTCAATTTTTAGAGTATGGTTATAATCATCAATTATTTTTCCACTGTGACCGATCATGTCCTTTTAAGCGTTTTTTTAACTCTTCCCGATAATAGGTATCACCATCATCTGATAATAACATATCTCTCGACGCTTGATTTAAAGTCCTTGTTAAGGCATCCTGATAGTCTCTTTTAGCGTAGGAAACAACTTTTGTTTGTTTCATTTTGTCAAACAAGTCATGTCGACACCATCCGCATAGTAATTTCCGTTGCTATCAACTATAATTTGACTTAGTTGTCCTGCTCCTTCAATCGCTAAATTAAAATTTCAAGACTGTCTGAAAAATACTGATTGACTTGCTCAACAAACCACTCTAATTTTTCAATTTTTTCTTCAACATCTTTGATTTGCATCCGTGTTTTATCAGCCAGTTCATGAAGAACTCTATTTTCTGATAAATTTTGATCCAGATTTGCGGTAAGAAATGCTCCAACACGATTGAAAAAATCCTCATTCTTTCTGATTAGATCTTGATACTTTGAAAGCTGTTTTCCCAACCCTGTTTTTGTGTCTTCAAATCATCTAAATCTAATTCTCCATATTTTTGATACAACTGCATCTGCGTTTTTGTATGAATTTAATTCAATCTGAATATCGTCGATCGCTTCTTGTATTTTTTGATACATGGGATAATAATATTCCCAAATAAATTTTCCCTGCCTCATATGCAGCACCTTGAAGTATTCCTGCTTCGATTTCTGCAATTAAATGATCACTTCCACTAGTAAGTTTTTCTGTAATCTGAGTAGCAATTTGAATATTACTGCTCATAGCTTCAATCAAAGCAGCAGATTCTGATGAACTGTATCTCACTCCCACGGCAAACTATTCCTTTCTCTTATCAATTTTTCTCTCTGAATGTCTAAGTTTTTAAAACATTCCGAAACTCTTCACTGACACCATCCATCTGTCTAACCACATAATTTCTTGCAATTAAATCCATTTCATTCTTTTCTTGAAAAAATAAGATATTTTGAGATGAAATAGACAACTTTTCTTCTGCTTCTCGTGTGATCAACGAAAGATCTTCTAAAAATTCATCTAAACTTTGTTGATACTCAAGACTTAAATTTAAAATAAGATCTTCTTGTCGCTCTGTTTTCACAATTTCTTGAATAGTTTATCTCGCTTATTTTTATTAACATCCTCCATCATGGTTAGCTTTCCCATCTTTGAGCCTGTTCTACATCACGTTTTTCAAGCACAGCGGCAATTTGAGGAAATTTATTAGCTTGAATTAGAACAGCTTCACTAAATTTACCCACAGCTTGAAGTAAGTGATTATTTACTTCTTTTCCCTTCTCCATACCTGCAATACCAGCAGAATAACTAAACTCTACTTGTTTATTCTCATTTTGTGATACATCAACACCAGTCAACTCACCAATAGCCGCTTGCGCATCAATTGGGCTGGATTTTATTTGGAGTTTATCCATATATTCACCCTCAAATCTTATTATTCCCCTCCATCATATCATAATTTGAAGAAAAATACTCTTTCTTCCATGAAAAAACATACTAAATTTTCTGTAATTTATTAATAGTTAGAGACAAATCTTTCAAAAAATTGTAACCTCCATTCAAAAAGCCCTCAGCAATAACTGAGGGCTTGTTTGATTAGCGATAGCTGAGAGCACGTTTGATGGTCTTCCATGGTCCGAGGTCATCGGTCTGGAGGATTAAGCTCGCGTAGATTCGAGCAATAAGCACTGTTCCCACGATGGTAAAGAGGACCGCAATTCCCAACGAAGCCCAAGATTCAAGACCAGTCGCATAGCCATTGATGGTACGGAAAGGCATAAAGAAGGTTGAGATGAAAGGAATGTACGAACCAATCTTCAATAAGAAGACATCACCGGCACTTCCCAAGGTGGTTACCCCAAAGGAAGCTAAAGATAACTAACATCATTAGTGGCGAAATCGCTTTTCCTGAATCTTCAGGTCGTGCAACTGTGGAGCCTAAGAAGGCAGAGAGTACCACATACATAAAGATCCCCAAGGATAATGAAGAAGACGGTATTGAGCGAGATTGACTCTGCTAGGTGTTGGGTAATCGGAGAGTTTGGAGCGAGAATATCTTGACAACTGGGATATCTGCTCTAAAGATCCAAACAGCTACTAAACCAATCACATAGACAAAAATATGGGTAAAGATCACACCGAAGAGTCCGAGCATGCGTGCGAAGAAATAGTCAGTTGCTTTGATACTAGAGAAGACCACTTCCATGATCTTAGTTCCCTTTTCGCTAGCCACTTCTTGGGCTGTGATACTCGAGTAGAAGATCAAAATCATATAAAGCAACATTCCTAGACCACCTGCAACCATGGTTTGCACCATTTTCAAGCCTTCTTTTTTTCTCATCAATTTTTCTTTGAGAGAAACCTGTTGAGACAAGGCCGTCAGTTGCTCTTTGCTTAGATTGGCACGCGCTAGATTGATTCCTTGTTGGACTTGGCTTAATTTCGCAGCGACAAGCGATTTCAAATCTGTTTTCATGGCTTGGTCGCCTACATAAGTGGCTTCTAGCTGGCCATCTTTTCATCGACTGTTAGGTAAGCAGCTGCTTTCTCATCCTTGATGGCTTTTTAGCTGCAGCTTCATCCTTGTAGTCAAAGGTCAAGCCATCAGTTCCTTTGAGACTTTCTTTGACAGCTGGAACTTCTGTCACCAAGGCCACCTGGTTTTTGGCATCTGTAGAAGAACCTGTCAGATAACCGATTCCAATGCTCAATCCTAAAAAGAGGAAGGGACCGAAGACCATGAAGAGGAAACTCCATGATTTCACTTGTCTGATATAGGTTTCTTTAATTACGACAAACATCTGTTTCATACTTCTACTCCTGATTCAAGTTTAAAGATCTCATCAATAGTTGGGGCTTGGTGGTCAAAGGTCGCAAGGTAGTGGCCCTTGGTCAAGCGGTCAAATAATTCTGGACCAGCTGATGCATCATCCAAGATCAACTTCCAAGTCCCTTGCTTGGTCATGCTGACCTTGGTCACGTGTGGCAGAGCTTCTAGCTCTTCTTTGCTAAAGTCGTTAGAGACAAAGAGTCGGGTCTTGCCATAGCTATTCCGGACCTCTTGGACTGGCCCTGAAAGGACAACCGAACCATCACGGATCATTAGGATATCATCACACAACTCTTCGACATTGGTCATGACGTGGTCAGAAAAGATAATGGTCGCCCCACGCTCTTTTTCTTCAAAGATGACCTGCTTGAGCACTTCTGTATTGACCGGATCCAAGCCGCTAAAGGGTTCATCTAAAATGATCAATTTAGGCTCATGGATCAAGGTGATGATCAGTTGCACCTTCTGTTGGTTCCCTTTTGAGACTCTTGATTTTATCGGTCAATTTCCCCTTCACTTGGAGTTTTTCCATCCAGGTCGGTAATTTTTCCTTGACCTCGGCAGTGCTCATTCCTTTTAAGGCAGCCAAATAGCGGACCTGCTCAAAAATTGTGAGTTTTGGCATGAGACTACGCTCTTCAGGCAAATAGCCAATTTCCTTGTAAGTCTCTTGTGTAATGGGTTTGCCACCTAGGCGAATCTCGCCGCTGTAGTCCAAAAAGCGCAGGATGCTGTGGAAAATAGTTGTTTTCCCGGCACCATTTTTCCCAACTAAGCCAAGGATATGCCCTTGTTGAGCTGTCAGATCTACTCCGAAGAGAACCTGCTTATTCCCAAAGCTTTTTTCTAAATTTCTAATTTCTAACATGGATGATACATTTACTCTTTATAATAACGTTTGGTAATCTTGTATTGTGAGACCAAGATATAGAGATAAATCAGTGATACCACTACTAATGCTAACAAGATATCTGTATGGAAAGCAATGCCAACTAAGAATATCGCAATTAAGGAAATCGGTAAGATATAATTGCTTAACTTAATGATAATTTCATAGTTTTCTTCGTAGCTAATCTGCTTTTCTGCTTCATCCATCATGCTCATCATGAATTCACGCACTTCCTTGGCATTGGCATTTCGGGGAATCTGTTTCCCATAAATCAGATGGAAGGTCTTACGAAAGAAGATATCCGATAAGAAAAATAGGACAATCAAGACAAGAAAAAGATAGAGCATGGTAAAAGTTCCAAAGATAAAAGCCATGTCCCCAGCACCAGGTCTATCTAAGTCGACCAATTGACTATAAAATATGACGACTAAAAAAATAGGGCAAGATCATGATGCCTTTAAAAATAGTCGCTAACCCATACAGTTTTTCTTTTGAATGTCATAGTGATAGGCTTCCTCTTCGTCTTCTATCTGGAGCATTTTTTGATGGACTTTTCTCGCGCTTATTAGTAAGGCTATCGTGAGTATAAATGCGACTAAGAATAAAACTACTGAGCCCAAAAGGAGTCCTTCTATACTAAAGAAGGTTTGGATTTCAAGGGGTTTTTCGGATCCGAACATGCCTGTCAAAAAACCAATGACTCCTCCAATCAAGCCGGAAACTGTGATGATTCCGACATTTCTCCAAAAACGGTAACGTGGGGTTCGTTCTTGTTGTTGCTTTTTCATTGTTATTCCTCTTCCTCTACTAGACTAAAAACATTTTCCACCGGTTCCTTGAAAATATGGGCGATGGTGATGGCAATGATAACCGAAGGGTGTACTCCCCTCTCTCCAAGAGACTGATGGACTGACGCGAGACCCCTGCTAGCTTGGCTAGCTCGGATTGGTTGAGCCCATCACGCGCCCTCAGCTCTTTCAGACGATTTTTTTAAGATCATGGCTTTCGCCCCTTATAGTTGAATATCTTGAATATCTTCGATACGGACTAATTTGGTTTCTCTTTGTTGTTCATTCATCTCACGACTCAATTTAACCCAATCTTCATCAAAATCAACAATTTCCCAATTACTTCCAAATCCATTTACTGTCTAATTGACCGTTTGGCCTTTCAATTCTTCTAAAAGTCTAGACATGTCTTGATTTCCTTTCACTTGTTTTTCTAATCTTTTAATACGTTTGTTCAACTTTTTTATCTTCTTTTCTGAGCTTGCATAAAATATAACTAGAAAAGGAATAAAAAGAATCCATATGGCTCCCATAAGAATACCTCTCCTTCTTTCGTCTAAAACTATTGTAACGCTTCTTTTTTTCCTTTTTGACAAGTATACTTGTCAAAAAATAAAAATATTTGTCAAAAATAGAAGGATGGTTGACATGGATATTTTGAGGTAAGAAATAAAAGGCCCGCATTTGCGCACCTTTTAAAGATTCTTTTCTCCCTGCTATGAATCTGAAAAGACTTCCATAGTAAAATATAACTTTGGTCGCTACAAGATAATCTTACACGTGTTTAATATCGATGAAGTCTAAACTAGTAGGACTAGGCTAGCTCTGATCATTTTCATCATCCTTGTTCCCTGCATCTTCCACAAGCCACAGCAAAGTAATGATCAACTCATCAGCTTAAAAAACTTATCTACCACTCATATCTAGGAGGTTACCATGTCAACTATTCTTATTACCGTCCTTATTTTTTTAGCTGGACAAGGTCTTCGCTCCTACCTCAAGGTAAAAGGTTCTTGTGGCGATTGTAAAGTGTTCCCTGCCCCATCAAAGACGAAATGCACCAATCGCATCGCCACCAGTAAAGAATTGGTGTGTACCAGAAATCAAACGTAAAAACCATTGGTCAATTGAACCAATGGTTTTCTATCCTCCTATTTAATTCTCTACGATATTAAAATCTTGGGGAGCTTTGACTTCTTTTATCTGGTTAATATCTCGATAAGTAAATTCAAAATGGTCTTCATTGTTCACCGTTCGCCCTTTATCATTTTTCAATTTGGTATCTAGTTGAATCCTAGCCTCGCTAGGAACTAATTTTTCTTCTTTTATTTGAGGAGTCTTTCTTCATAGACAAATAAATGTGCAACTTGACGGACTGAATCTCCTTTTTCCCTTTGGTGTAAAGCTCACTATCTAACAAAGTATTTTGAAATTCTCCAATTTGATCAATATCTTTCTTAACATCACCCTTAAATTCCAGATAGATATACTGACCATCGATAGTTTTTTAAATCGATCCGCATACTTCTCATAAAGTTTTAAAATAAGCTCATGACGCCCCACTTCTGGATCTTTTCTATTTTTATATATTAGATCTGGATCTGTAGCTTCATCCACTCTATTCCAAGTCCAACTATCGTCTCCCTTCTTTATTTTTTTTATACAGAACCCCTTTTTCAGGAGAATATAGTCTCAAAATTGTCTCCCCATAACCTGTAGAACCTATTTTATTGGCAAGACTTCGAAAATGATCTGAATCACTGTCTATCGTAGATCCATTTCCTCCATCTTTCGTATAAAATTCATTATATACTTGCGGGTCAAACTGAATTTTCCCATGTCGTAAGGTTGTTTCATACATTAGTGATTGTGAACCTTTTACCTCAAGTAGATTCTTTCGATAAATTTTACTGACATATTCCATGTTTTTTGCATCTCTCATGGCTTGGATATACGTTTTCACATCTTTACTCCCACTATCTTGTGTCGTATCCTTTGAAGGGGTTTTAGCCGATTGACAAGCTGAAAGGAATAGACAAGCAAGAAGAGATAAGAAAAACACTAATAATTTTTTTTTATGTTTCATATCTTCACTCCTTTTGAACTAAATACCACCTAATTTTTTCAACAGCCTCTGGTACTTCTACTTGGACACCAGTATTTTGTTTTGAATAGGCAATTTTACACGTTAATTTTTCTTTCGCAAAGATGAATTAGAAGTACAAGTATAAGTAACACCTAAAGGTGTCAAGTTCTCCTTAGAAACGATGAGGTCTATCTGGTAGCTCCCTTCTGAATTTTCAAAATAACTAACTCCTATGGGAACAGGGCCTTGCAACACGGCGTTATTTGGTTCTAGTAAATGATTGACATCCTTACTCTTATAGGTTAAGACATACTGGTCCTTTTTCTTGGTCACTTCAAACTTGTCTTTCTGTGTCTGAAAGAAGCGTATGGCTTCTTGATTTACCCCACAGGTTGTTTATTCTCTTGAGAATAAGAAAACATTTCCACTCTGATGAGTCTTTTGGTCTAGAATACTCGTGAAAGGCATCGTAATACTCTTCTTGACTCGTACCGTTGTTCGTATATAGTCCACGTACCCTCACTGGTTTTAATTCAAAGGATCCTTCAAAAGTCAGAGTATATACTGCGTGTGTATCTCCATCACTTGTTGGTTCACTAAACTTTCTCTCAATCTTACTCTCCAGTTTGATTTCCCCATCTTTGAGGTGTTCAAAGCCTGGAGCCCCTTGTCGATAATTTGTTCTTGACTTAGTTCCTTTGAATTTCCCTTCTTGCCCTCAGCCTGTTGACATCCAACTAGACTAACTACTGCCAATAAACCAACAAGTGACAGGATAGGTTTTCTCATATTTAACATCCCCATTCTCCTTCCTTTTTCAGTAAATCTACTAATGTTTATTCTTCTATTATAAACGATCCTATGATATTTGTAAATTCTTTCACAAACTTGTAAGAAGATTGTAATAAAACAAAAACAGCTAAGAGCATGTCTCAACTGTTTTCATCAAATTTTAACGTACTTCTGCATTAACTTTTTCTTCGAGAGAAGCTTGGATTTTTTCCATGTAGCGAGCGACTTCTTCATCCGTCAAACTATCTTCTGGATTTTGGAAGGTCAAGCTGTAGGCCATAGACTTCATGCCAAGTCCTAGTTTTCACCTGAGAAGACGTCAAAGAGTTTGATGTCTGTTAAGCGTTTCACGCCAGCAGCTTGAATCGCATCAACCACTTCTTGGTGGGTCACTTCTGCTTTGAGGAGAAGGGCGATATCACGGCTCACTGCTGGGAATTTGGTGATTTCCACAAAGGCTGCGGCTGGTTGAAGAGCTGCTTCAATAGCAGATAAGTTCAATTCTGCCACATAGGTTTCTGGGATATCATAAGCCTTAGCTGTTACAGGATGGACTTGTCCCAAGACCCCAATCACTTGGTCACCAAGTGAGATCAAGGCTGTCCGCCCTGGGTGGAGACTCTTGATTTCTTGTGTTGCTGTATAAGTCACATCAAGACCCAAGCGAGCAAAGAGGGCTTCAAGGATTCCCTTAGCATAGAAGAAGTCAACTGGAACAGCTGCAGTTTGGAAGTCTTTTCAGCGACTAGGCCAGTTAAAGCAAAGGCAAAGCTGTTGATTTCGTTTGGTAATTCTTCTTTTGGATTGCCTGTCTGTTCAAAGACTTTTCCGATCTCGTAGAGGGCCAAATCTTTGTTCTTACGAGCGACGTTATAAGCTACGGTATCTAAGATCCCTGAGATCATATTTTGACGGAGGACTGAACGATCCACAGTCATTGGCCACATAAGTTCTGTTAAGTTACTCGGCGCAGTCGCAAATTCAACGGCTTTTTCAGGAGTTGTCAGCGCATAAGTGATGATTTCAGTCAAGCCTGCTCCTTCTGCAATAGTCCGAACTTGGCGACGCAGTTTTTGAGTCGCTGTCAATTCACCTGCTGTCCCGTCATCTTTTGGAAGGGTTGCTGGTAATTTGTCATAACCATAAATCCGAGCGATTTCTTCAAAGAGGTCCGCTTCGATGGTGATGTCCCAACGGCGACGTGGAACGCTGACAGTGAAGCTTTCTGCATTTCCAGAAAGACCAAATCCAAGACGACGGAAGACATCTTCTACGTCTGCGTAGGAAAGCTCTGTTCCAAGGACACGGTTAACGTCTGCAAGTGTAGAAGAAACTTCAACATCAGAAGTATCGAGCTGGCCTGCTGAAACGATGCCTTTACGCACTGTGGCACCAGCCAATTCTGAAATCATACTCGCTGCCGCATCAAGGGCTTCATTGACAGTTACCACGTTGATGCCTTTTTCAAAGCGAGAAGATGACTCTGAACGAAGGTTAAGGCGACCGCTGGTCTTACGGATTGATTTGCCATTGAAGACAGCTGCTTCCAGGACAACACGAGTAGATTTTTCAGAGATTTCTGTAGCTTCTCCACCCATGACACCTGCAAGTGCTACTGGTTTGTCAGCTACTGTAATCACGAGGTCAGTTGTCTCCAACTCACGTTCTTCACCGTCCAAGGTTACTAATTTTTCACCAGCACGCGCTTCACGCACACGGATATCGTTTCCTTCGAAGGTATCCAAGTCAAAGGCATGCATAGGTTGACCAAAGTAGAGCAAGATATAGTTGGTTACATCGACCACGTTATTGATCGGACGGATGCCTTCGTTCATGAGGAGATTTTGCAACCATTGTGGACTTTGTGCGATGGTCACATTGTCCAAGATACGAGCTGCATAATAAGGAGCCTTGTCTGTATCAATGCTGACAGAAAGAGTATCGGCTGCAGCTTGGTCTGTTTCAGTCAAGGTAAAGTCTCTGAAGTTGACTGCCTTGTCATAGATCGCGGCTACTTCGTGCGCTACCCCACGCATAGAAAGAGCGTCTGCACGGTTAGGAGTGATGGAAAGTTCTATGATTTCATCATCCAAGTCGAGGTAAGAGAAGACTTCTTCTCCTGGAACAGCATCTTCTGGCAAGATTTGGATGCCATCTGCGAATTCTTTTGGTACAACAGAGTCAGAAATCCCTAATTCACCAAGTGAACAGATCATCCCAAGGGATTCCAAGCCACGGATTTTCCCTTTTTTAATCTTATAGTTGTCCGCGATACGAGCACCTGGAAGAGCTACCATGACCTTGATGCCTGCACACACATTTGGTGCTCCACAGACGATTTGACGAGCTTCTTCTTCCCCACATTGACTTGGCAGACATGCAAGTGTGTTTCGGGTACATCTTCACAAGACAAGACTTCACCAACGACAATTTTGAGAGACCGGCAGCCGGTGATTCGACACCTTCTACCTCGATCCCTGTAGTTGACATTTTTCAGCCAACTCTTCTGATGGCACATCCACGTCCACCAATTGTTTTAACCATTTATATGATACTAACATAATTCCGATCATAAGATCCCACTAGGTGAGATCTTCTCAATTCCTTTCTCTCAATTTGAACCCACAATTAAGCTTACGGATTCTCCTTCAAATGCTTGCGCAACAACCAGTCTGTATCCACGGTATCTCCGGTTATATACTGGTGTTCACTAAATCGTTCAAATCCAAAGCGATAGTAAAAATCTTGCGCCTTAAAGTTGCGTTCCCAGACACCTAGCCAGGCCCACTCAAAGCCCCGACTCTTGGCTTGATCCAGTGCAAAGGTGAACATTTCCTTGCCGAAACCAGCCCCTTGACATTCCTTCTTGACATAGATCCGTTGGATCTCAAAGGACTTATCCATCTCTACTGGCTCGGTCTGCGCCTGATCCCAGTTGATCTTGAGAAAACCACAGATTTCTTGTTCTTCATTGAGGACAAAATAGGTTTCAGATTCTGGATCTAGCAGATCCTTCTCGATTTGCTCCAAAGAGAGCACAGTAGAGAAGTAATCTTATTTAAACTGTTCTGAGAAGCGAACATCCCTTGATAGAAACCACGAATGTCGTTGATTCCATAACGAAGCATGGCCACACGTTCTTGACCAAGACCAAAGGCGAAACCTGAATATTCTTCAGAATCAATACCACTCATCTCAAGGACGTGGGTGAACCATACCGGCACCAAGGATCTCGATCCAACCTGTCTTTTTACATACGTTACATCCCTTTACCTCCACACTTGAAGCATGACACGTCAACCTCAACCGAAGGCTCAGTGAATGGGAAGTAAGAAGGACGCAAACGGATTTGGCGTTCTGCACCAAACATTTTTTGCACGATCAACTGAAGCGTTCCCTTGAAGATCGGCCATAGAAATGTTTCTTCCCAACGACCAAGCCTTCGATTTGGTGGAATTGGTGGCTGTGAGTCGCATCATCCGTATCACGACGGAAAACACGTCCTGGAGAGATCATCTTCAGTGGACCTTTAGAAAAATCGTGTTTATCAATGTACGAGCTTGAACAGGGACTTGTGTGGTACGAAGCAAAATTTCTTCCGTAATGTAGAAGGTATCTTGCATATCACGCGCTGGGTGGTCCTTAGGCAAGTTCATACGTTCAAAGTTATAGTAGTCAGTCTCAACTTCAAAACCATCAACGATTTGGAAGCCCATCCCTAAGAAAATGTCTTCGATTTCTTCACTGTTTGGCTAAAATATGACGGTTTCCAAGTTTGCAACTTGGCGTCCAGGAAGGGTTACGTCAAGACTTTCAGAGTCAAGTTGTGCTTGAATTTTCGGCTTCAACAATTTTTAGCGGCTTCGTCAAAAGCTTCAGTCAAACGTCACGAACTTCGTTGACCATTTTACCAACTTTACCGGGCGTTTTTCATTTGGAAGGTCTTTAATCCCTTCAAAAGATCTGTCAAAGAGCCTTTTTACCCAAAACTGCAACACGCAATTCTTGTAATTCTTTAGAGTGTTCACTACGCATTTCAGCCAATTTGCCTGCGTTGATGTTTTCAACTCTTGCAATTGTGTTTTAAATCCATGAGATTCCTTTCATGGTAACAATTTCAGAATCAAACAAAAAACCACATGCCAAAACTCCAACCGGAGCGTTGACACGCGGTACCATCCGTTTTTATCTGGTTAACCCAGACCTTGATTCGTCAGTCGTTTGCGCAAGTGAATTCACCAAACTTCCCATGAGGAGGCTTTCAGTCCATGACCTTCAATCCCTGTCACTTCCCATAAGGTTACTAGTCTTACGATTTCTATTCAATTACTATCTTCAATAGAAGAGTTGCTGCTTGGTTAAAACCATCACACCAGTTATACCATTTTGCTTCATACTCATCTTGAGGTAAGATACGATTTTTTAAATCCAAGACAGAGTCTATCTTTCTTTCCTCGCAAGCTTGCGCATAGAGATGCATACAAGTCATCGCCACCATCTCTATCAAACTCAGCAGAAATCGTATCTTGACCCGCCAACAAAGCCTGATAAGCCCTGTGATGCCCGTCTGTAATCAAGAAGCGATTTCCAAATGTAAGAATACTAATTGGATCCATATTGATGATTTCTGCCGACTGATCAAGCATCTGGATATCATGTAACTTCTTTTCTGATAAGTATAGTTGGGTCGGATGAAGGTCCGTTAGCTTGACTTTCATTTCTTTCTCCTCAAAGGTCCCGATTAAAAAGACCTATCAAAGCCAAATTCTCCTGCTACTCTTGTGATTCGTTTCGTTTTTATTTAATGACTTGTCCAGCATCTTTCAAGACAGATTCTGGAATAGTAATGCCCAATTCATCTGCGACTTTTTTATTGATGACAGATTTTCCTTGGCTAAAAGATTTCAACAGGTGTGTCTGCAGGTTTTTGACCTTTCAAGATCTTCGCAGCCATTTTACCAGTTGCTACCCCAAGATCATGTTGGTCGACAACGACTGAACCAAGGCCACCAGCTTCTACCATGGCTGTCGCACTTGGGAAGATTGGTTTTAGCATCTTTATTGGCTTCAACAACAGTTGAGAATGCTGATGCGATGGTATTGTCGATTGGAACAGATAGCATCCACTTTACCTGACATAACCGATACTGTTGAAGCAATTTCGTTTGTAGAAGGAACTGAATACGGAACCACCTTGTAGCCTGCTTTTTCAGCCAATTTTGTAAATTCTTCTACTTGAGATTTAGAATTGTCTTCACTGGTTGAGTAAAAAGGGCACCGATTGTTTTCACGTTCGGAGTCAATTCTTTGATTAATTTCAACTGTTGCTCCAGTTGGATTGTGGTCAGATACCCCAGTGATATTGCCACCTGGTTTTCAAATCTTTGACCAAGTTGGCACCGACTGGATCGGTGATGGCTCCCATAACGATGGGTTTGTCTTTTGTTGCACTAGCCAATCCTTGAGCAGATGGGTTGCAATTCCAATCAAGACTTGGTTATCCTTGTCTACCAATTGTTTACTCATGGTTGCAACTTTGTTTTGGTCGCCTTCAGCATTAAGGAAATCAATGTCCACTTTATCCTTATCATAACCTTCTTCAGCCAAACCATCTTGAATTCCCTTTGTAGATCAAGTCAAGCGAAGGGTGGCTGACCAGCTGTAAGACCCCAACTTTAGCCTTTTCATTGCTGCTTGCTGCCTTGTTGTCTTTGCCTGCTGTAGCTGAATAGATCGCTGTCCCAATGACTGCTGCTGCAATCAAACCAATAATTCCCATTAAACGTTTATTTTTCATTTTTAATACCTCTTCTATTTTCATTTTCTTCTTTTTTTCCATCATCTAAAGACTGCGACGCCATCGTTTCTTCATATCTTTTCTCCCTTCTCATCTAAAACAAAAACACGCCCACACATAGCAAAAAGCTATGTGAGGACGTGTCATCATGATGCCACCTCACTTATGGGAAAAGGATAGTCTCCCCATATCTCTGTCTTGTCTAGCAACAAGTTGCACGATAAGGTGTGCCAACCAATTTTTATTGTTTCAAATTCATCTCATCATTAGTCCAATTTCATAAACTGCCGCTACCCACTCTCAGCAACCGTGGGCTCTCTTGAAACTTTCATTTACTACTTTTCTAATTTCTTACATTTTAAAGTTTTCTTACAAAAATGTCAATACTTTTTCAGTATTTTTTGGAAACGTTCGCATTTTCTATATTACATCCCCTTGCTTCTTTCTGGGATTTCCGCTCTATTTTGATATAATTTGCTAGAATAAACACTAGAATGATGAGGAATCCCATGTCTTTTGATGGATTTTTTACACCATATGGTCCACGAATTGAAGGCTGAACTCTTAAGTGGTCGCATTCAAAAAATTAATCAACCTTTCGAGCAAGAATTGGTACTCCAAATCCGAGGCAATCGGAAAAACCAAAAACTCTTGCTCTCTGCCCATTCTGTCTTTGGGCGAATCCAACTGACCCAGACCAACTTTGAAAACCCAGCCTTTCCCAATACCTTTATTATGGTTATGCGCAAGTATCTTCAAGGCGCTGTCATCGAAGGAATTGAGCAATTGGAGAATGACCGGATTCTCGAAATCCGTGTCTCAATAAAAACGAAATTGGAGATGCCATTTCTGTCAGCTTGATGATCGAAATCATGGGCAAGCACAGTAATATTATTCTCTAGACCGGACTAGCAATAAAATCATCGAAGCCATCAAACACGTCGGCTTCTCCCAAAATAGCTACCGGACCATTCTTCCTGGATCAACCTATGTAGCCCCTCCGAAAACCGACGCGGTCAATCCTTTTACAATTGGAGATGAAGCCCTCTTCGCCCTTCTTCACAAGGAAGAGTTAAGTCCCAAAAACCTTCAAAAATGTTTCCAAGGTTTGGGGCGAGATACGGCTCAAGAATTAGCCAAGCGACTTGAGACAGATGAAAAATTAAAGACCTTCCGTGCCTTTTTCAAGACACCTTCTGAGCCTCGCCTAACGAACAAATCCTTCTCAGCTATCCCTTTGCAGATGCGACCAGTCAAAGGTTTGAGACACTTTCAGATCTGCTAGATGACTATTACCGAGACAAGGCTGAGCGCGATCGGGTGCAACAACAGGCCAGTGAATTGATCCGGAAGGTCGAAAACGATCTTGAAAAGAACCGGAAAAAATTAGCCAAACAAGAAGCCGAGTTAGCAGCGACCGACAATGCAGAAGAGTTCCGCCAAAAGGAGAATTGCTGACAACTTTCCTCCATCAGGTACCAAACAACCAAGACCAGGTTGTCCTGGACAATTACTATACCAACGAACCGATCACCATTCAACTTAACAAGGCCCTGACCCCCAATCAAAATGCCCAACGCTACTTCAAACGCTACCAGAAGTTAAAAGAAGCCGTCAAACATTTGACCATCCTCATTCAAGAAACCAAGGAAACCATTTCTTATCTTGAAACGGTTGAAACCGCCCTTTCTCAAGCGAGCCTGGCTGAGGTGGCTGAAATTCGAGAAGAGCTGATCAGACCGGCTTTATCAAACGGCGTAACCGTGAAAAAATTCATAAACGTAAAAAACCAGAAAAATACCTGGCTAGTGATGGAAAAACCATCATTTTAGTAGGTCGCAATAATCTGCAAAACGATGAACTGACCTTTAAGATCGCTAAGAAAGATGAGCTCTGGTTCCATGCCAAAGATATCCCGGGAAGCCATGTCATCATTACAGGAAATCTAAATCCATCGGATGAAGTGAAGACCGATGCTGCAGAGTTGGCTGCCTACTATTCCAAGGCCCGTCTCTCAAACCTGGTCAAGTAGATATGATCGAAGCCAAGAAACTCAATAAACCAACTGGTGGAAAGCCCGGCTTTGTCACCTACACTGGCCAGAAGACTCTGCGGGTCACCCCAGAAGAAGAAAAAATCAAAGCCATGAAACTAACAGACTGATTTCAAAAATAAAAAGGTTGAGCGATGCTCAACCTTTCGTATTGAAATAATGTTATTTAAGAAACTTTCCTTAGGTGAGAACGGACGTCAGCGAACTTGAAGAAGTTCCATGACTTAGTTTTGAGCCTAAGGTCTCAAAACTCCCGAGTGCCTGAAATAATTGTATTTCAGGCACATTTCTCACAGCGAAAAGTTTCAATCTATGTTGAATGAGCCTAAAAAGTATACCTCATTTTATTTTTTTCAGCATTCTTAGAACAGTTTGTCTACATTCTAAAAGGTTGAGCGACGCTCAACCTTTTTATTCTGCTTTTATTAATGTCTTCTTTGACCTCATCAACATTGAATTTGGCAAAGAGGTACTGACGGTCTTGAACTGGGAAACGTTGATCCAGCTGATCGATGGCCCCCACCTCTACAATCCCTTCTGTGATGACAAAATCCATGACATGGCCACCAAAGGTGTGGTCATCTGAGATAAAGTGCAAATGATAACCAGCCACACTCACGCCATGGAAAATTTCTGGTGTCCAAAAACCGACGATGGTTCCAGTGACATTTTCTCGTGTATACTCAGGCTGATGGGTTGCAACATCAGCAAACTTGGTCTCTGGTGTTGACTTGGGAATCATGCGCACATGCATCTTGGCAAAGTCACCATGAATCTTAATGGAGCGGAAAAGATTTTTCCCCATCATAATAAGACTCAATACGAGCTTCAATTCCTCGTCTGTCATTTCAAAACGTTGGCGGAAAATCACTTCTGCTTGGTGAGGAACGACTGCTGCATAAGGAACCTTGGCATCCAGAGAAACTTCGACTATTTCAGGATGGTCCCCTGATCCCTTGGCCTGATATGCCTTACCATCTAATACGATCAACTCTCCATCAATAGAATCAAGCGTCCCAACTCCTAGATCTCCATGTTCCAAGAGTTCTCCAATCGTAAATGAACCCCCGTACAGACCCGCCATTAGGGCACCTAAGGTATTGTATTTAAAAAGTTTCACGGGTTCCATGTTTTCTCTCCTCATTCTATCTTCTACCAGTATACCACAAACTATTCCGAATCTTCACGATATGGTTTTTGATTAGAGGCTATCATAGAGGGTTTGCATCTGCCCATCGTCTGGAACGATCGCCAAATACTGATTAGCCACTTCACGCGCCTTCATAACATCTCCAGCCTCACGCAACAAATAAACATAAGCTTCGAGGAATTCTGGGTTGTCCTTTAAATCATCATAGAGCTCTTGGTAGGCTGAGACGGCCTCTTCTGTTTTCTCCAAGGCAGACAAGGCACGGGCAATGTTCCATCGAGTGACAACTGTTTCGACTTCTTCATTTTGCCAAGCCAAGACTTGGTCAAAGCGTTCCTGTTCTATATAAAAAGGGTGGTCAGGCGAAGAGCAATCTCTTCGAGATCATCTGCCACTTCTTTAGCCTCTAATAGATAAGCTTCTGCCTGTTCAGGCTGGTGAAGTTCATAAGAAAGCTGAGAAGCAAGAAGCTTCAATTGGGCATCAAAGGGATTCTTCTGGATCCCTTGTTTAGCAATCTCAAGCGCTTTTTCACGGTCATTTTCAGCCTGTAAAGCTAAAAAGCATAACCATACTCATAGCCCTCAAAATCAGGCGACAAGGTATCAATTTGTTTGTAGTAGATCAGGGCTTTTTGGAATTCTTCTTGGTCAGACAATAAGGTCGCTAATTCGTAAGCAATCTGGTCATCAAACTCAATCTCCAGAGCTTTCTCTAAGAAAGGAACAGCTGCTTCAAACTTACCAAGATTGGCATAGGCAAAACCAATCCGTTGATAGGTGGAAATTCCTGTTGCTTCCAAAATCTCCCGATTGTCCAACTGGGCATACTCTTGGATAGCCTCTTGGTAGCGTTCCAATTCCAGATCAATTTCAGCTAGCCCTAATTGAATGATGGGATCATCAGACAAATGAGCAGCTTCAACTAATTTTTCACGCGCCACATCTGCTAGGCCTTCCATCTGATAGAGATCCGCCTTAACCAAGAGACTCGCCACATACCAGTTAGAATCAGGATCAATTTCTTCTAAATATGCAAAGGCCTCTTCCGTTTGCCCTTCCTCTGCAAGGATGGTTGCCAAACTCAGATATACTTCTGGGTAGGTTTCTGCAAGCTGTTCATAGATTTCTTTTGCATGAGGGTAAAAACCGATACTTTCAAGATATTGACCTAAATCCAATAATTGTGCTTCACTATCTTCTAACAAGGCCTGTTGAAATTGAACTTCTGCCTCTTCTAGCTCTTGCCGATCGAGAGCTTCTACCATTTGTTGACTATGACTCACTGTGTGTTTCCTCTTCTACTTCATTGTGTTCTGCATACAAGCCACTGACGACCTTATACCATTCAAAGATAGCTCCGATAACCACCTTAGCAGATGCATAGACTGGAATTCCAAGGAAAACTCCCCAGATTCCAAACATAGATCCTGAGGTCAAGAGCACAAATAAAATGGTAATCGGATGGATATTTAACTGGCTTCCCAAAACCAAAGGAGATACGAAACGTCCTTCAATGGTTTGCTCCACGGCAAATACAATTAAGACCTTGATAAACATCTCTGGTCCTGCTACCAAGCCTAAGACTAAAGCAGGTAACATGGCTAAGAAACTACCCAAGTAAGGGATCAAATTCAAGATCCCTGCAGAGATCCCTAGTGTCACCGCATAGCGCAAGCCAATGATCTTAAAGAAGATGATGAACATAATAGCGACGACAATGGCTACCGTAATTTGCCCTCTAACGTAGTTGGAGAGTTGGGTGTTGACATCTGAGAGAACTTGTTCAGCCGATTTACGAATCTTAGTCGGTAGAAGCGAACAATGTGACCCTTTAAATTTTTTTCCATCTCGCAGAAGATAGAAAACAATAAAAGGCATGATGATCAAGGCAACGATGACTTGCGAAGCAACTCCGATCAAGTTGCTGACCCAATTGACAGCCCGCCCAGAGATCGAACTGGCCCAAGAAGTAATGTTTGCAGACAATTCCTTGGTGATCTCATCTAACTGAGGTTTGATATCTGAGGAGACGCGATTGTCTAGAAAATCGTCGATGGTTGCATTGGCCTTCTCCAAATAAGACGGCAGGTTATGAAAGAAACTCACCACTTGTCGTTGAACAGCTGGAATCACGACAGCTAGACCCCAGATTAAGAGCACTGCAATCAAGAAAAAGACGAAGGAAATCGCAAAATCCGCTTGAGTCCTTTTCTTTCAAGAAAGTCGACAATAGGATTGAGCAGGTAATAGAGCAAACCAGAAATAATGACTGGCAACATGACTGCTCCTGCAAACTCAAAAATAGGAATAAAAATAAAAGTGATTTTACTCAAAACCAAAAGGTTCAAGCCCAAGAGCAAGGTAACTAAAAATACGGTAATGGCCTTGTTGTCTAAAAAACCATCTAAAAACCAGGACAAACTAAACTGTTTTTCTTTATTATCCACAGAGAACTCCTTTTCATTTCAATCTGTTTCTATTTTAGCATTTTTTTGAGCTTGAAGTTACGAAAAAACTAGCAAAATAAGAAAGAAAGGCCCTCGCCTTTTCAACTAGCAATTGCCTTCCAATAGGACCTTTGATATAATAAACCTAACAAATCATACGAGGTGACCTATGTCTCAAACCATTTATTTCGGTACCTATACCAAAAAAAGAATCCAAAGGAATTTACAAGGCACAATTTGACCCTGAAACAGGGACATTGAGCCATCTTGAACTAGTGGCAGCCGAGCCCAATCCAACCTATATCGCTTTTTCTAAAAAAAGGCAATCTTTATAGTGTCGGAGCTGAAGATGGAAAAGGGGAATCGCTAGTTTTACAGCCGATTTTCAGCCACTCAATCACATTGTCGAAGAAGAGGCTCCACTCTGCTATGTCTCTGTCGATGAAAAGCGTCAACTAGTCTATGGAGCCAACTATCACAAAGGCCAAGTTCTCGTATATAAGCTAGAGGCAGATGGGCGTTTGTCCTTTGTCGATCAAGACACCCACCAAGGAAGTGGTCCTCATGCCAATCAATCAAGTCCACATACCCACTATGCAGACCTTACGCCAGATCAGTACCTGATCACGTGTGACTTAGGAACAGACAGTTTGCATGTCTATGATGTCAGTGAGGAAGGAAAACTTACCCTGATCAATCAGTACCAAACAGCTCCAGGTGCAGGACCTCGTCACCTTGTCTTTCATCCCCACTACAAGACTGCTTATCTCATCAATGAATTAAATGCCACAATCGACGTCCTATTTTATGACGGTGTGGGTGAATTCGAACACTTCCAAACCGTTTCCACACTTCCATCAGACTACGATGGTCAAAAATGGGCTTCTGCGATCAAGCTCTCAGCTGATGGAAAATTCCTCTATGCATCTAACCGTGCTCACAATTCCATCGCTGTCTTTAAAGTTGTAGCAGATGGCAGCTTAGAACTCATTGAAATTGTTCCAAGCCAAGGGCTCAATCCACGTGATTTCACTATTAGTCCCGATCAAAACTACCTCATCGCAGCCCATCAAGATTCACCTAACGCAAGCGTCTTCAAGCGGGATCTAGCTAGTGGAAAATTGACCCTCCTATCCCACGACTTCTATGTCCCAGAAGCTGTTTGTACTGTTTTTCATTAAGTCGTTTTAGTTGTCAAAGCTCTAAAAAATGATTAAATAAATGAGAAAAGGCGCGAGCCTGATTTCATAACTTATATTTTAGGAGATCCAAGCATGAATCCAATGGACTTATTTAAGCAAGTAAAAGAAATGATCGAAAAGAAAGATTTTGACGCTGCAAAGAAATTTGTTGAAGACAACAAAACAACCTCGGTGACTACCTTGAACAAGTAAAAGGGCTTGTTCTGGAAATTGTAGTGTCTTCAGTTTCTCCTGAACGGTGAGATACGATGCAAGTGTATCCGTGTTTCTTAGCCATTTCGATAGCGTCGAATGTTTCAGTTAAAGTACCGATTTGGTTAACTTTGATTAAGATCGCATTAGCGATTCCTTTTTCGATTCCTTCGTAAAGGATTGAAGGGTTAGTTACGAATAAGTCATCACCAACTAATTGTACTTTGTCTCCTAGACGGTCAGTTAATTTTTTCCATCCGTCCCAGTCGCTTTCTCCTAATCCATCTTCGATAGAGATGATTGGGTATTTAGCGATCCATTCTTCATACATGTCGATCATTTCATCACTAGTCTTAGTTCCTTGACCAGATTTTTTCAATTCATATAATCCAGTTTCAGTGTTGTGGAATTCACTAGCAGCAACGTCCATTGCAATCTTCATGTCTTTTCCTGGAACATATCCAGCAGCTTCCATAGCTTCAACTAATAATTCAAGAGGTTCTTCGTTTCCATCTTTACAGCTTGGAGCAAATCCACCTTTTTGGAGACTTATGAGGAGCGTGTGATTGCATCATGTACCTTGGAGGAGGCAAGGGACAATCTCTATTTAGAGCACTATTCTTCAATTCTCACGAACATTTCAGAACGCTTTGAGCCTGTATTAGTCAAGATTTCGCCTGCCTTGGATGAAACCAGCCAACTTCAATATTTGAAAAAAAACAAAGGATCTTGGTCTTGTGGCAAGTATCGTTTCGGATGACTGTCGCCATTCCCATTTGGTCTCATCATCCATACTGACCACCCATCTGGAATTTCACCAACAGATATGAGTCTCCAGTATCCAAATTTATTTGAAAAGAAAGAAAGAGAGCACAGCACCTGAAAAAAATCATTTTGGAAACGCCTCTTTGGCTAAAGAAAGAACCAATTGAAAAGGAATTTCCTTTTCAATTGGTTTTAGTTTGCTTTTATTTTCAAAAGGTTCCCAATATTTCGGAGCGCAGGAAATTAAATTTTTTCAGCGTGAGCGAGTGCATCTGCCACCTCACAAGGACCTGGTACAATAGAGAAGGCAGCCTCAATATGATGACTTGGGAAAGCTGGCAAATCCTCTGATAAGGCGCCACAAATAGCAAGCACTGGGATCTTCTCTGGTGTTCGTTTGGCTACCCCGACAGGAGCTTTTTCCAGACAAAGATTGGAGGTCCATCCTACCTTCTCCCACGACGACCAGATCCGCTTTTTGAACCTTACGATCGAAGTCGATTAGATCCAAACTTTTCTCAATTCCTGAGGAAATCTGACCTCCCGCAAAAGCGACCAAGCCTGCTGCCATGCCACCTCCAGCTCCGGCGCCAGCCATGGATAAAATTCGGGCATCTGCTGGCTGGTAAAAATCCTGCATAGCCTGGTCGACAGCTGGAAACAGAAGGGGATTCAAACCCTTTTGCCCGCCAAAGATATAGGTTGCTCCTTGACTGCCCAGAGAGGATTGGTTACATCCGTTAAGACTTGGAGCTCGATGTCTTCTAAAGCTTTTGGAACCGCACTGGTATCTATTCTAGCCACACGACCGAGCGAAGCCCCAACAGGACGAAGCAGATGGCCTTGATCATCATAGAAGGCTACCCCTAATCCAGCTGCCATCCCAATCCCACCATCATTCGTTGCAGAACCGCCAATTCCCACACAGATCGTTTTAACCCCTTGGTCAACCAATTGCAAAATGAGTTCACCAATTCCTCGTGTTTCCAGTTCAAGAGGATTTCGTTTTTCAGCTGGAATGGAGCCTAAACCAACAAGTGAAGCCATCTCAAAAAAGCCATCTCATCTTTTTGGTAGTAAGACATTGAAACAGGCTGTCCAAATGGTCCGGTTACTTGAGTTTGGTACTCCGTTACATCCAGAACTCCAGCTAGGGTTTCCATGGTGCCTTCGCCACCATCCCCAATAGGAAGGAGGTCAAAAGTTGCATCTGGTAGAGCCTCTTGAAATCCTTTTTCAAGGCTTCTGCTACTTGTTTGGCAGATAAGGATTCTTTAAATGAATCCGGGGCTAGTAGGATATGCATGCTGTTTCCTTTCTATGCTGGTCTAAAAATTTCAAGAACAAGGCTTAAATCCCTCTTCTCAATACGATATAGGGCTCGCTCAGCGACGATTGGCTTGGCCATAAAGGCAATCCCGATACCGGCTGTTTCAATCATCGGAAGATCATTGGCACCATCTCCCATCGCAATCGTCTGACTTCGTGGGACATGATTTTCTTTCGCCCATGTCAGGAGGGACTCTTTTTTCCTTTCAGGTGTGATTATCCCACCGAGGACTTTACCTGTCAAACAACCATCAGAAGCCTGCAAACGGTTGGCGCGGACCAGATCAATTCCTAAAGACCTCGCGATGGGGTCGATGACTTCATGAAATCCCCCTGAAACAAGGCCAACCTTGTAACCTCTTTGATGAAGTTCCGTGATTAAGGTCTTAGCTCCCGGTGTGACGTCCATCTGCTCTACAATTTTCGGAAAAATAGAGGCCTCTAATCCCTTCAATAAAGCGACACGCGCCTGTAAAGATGCTTTAAAATCCAACTCTCCATTCATTGCTTGTGCCGTAATCTCTGCTACTTTTTGTCCCACGCCAGCTTCTTGAGCTAGTAAATCAATTCCTTCTTGTTGGATCAAAGTTCCATCTACATCCATAACGAGGAGACCGGTTACTTCTTTCATCGCTTTCCTTTCTTATTTCTCCTTACTATACAAAAATAGGGTTTAAATTTCAAGTTTCAATGATCATTTGAAGATAAAAAACGACCTCCTAAAAAGTCGTTTTTTTGTTATTAGAAGCGAATTTGCTCCCGAGTTTTTCATACGAAGTAACAAAGCGATCGGTCACTCCAGCTTCTACCATCTCCAAAGCATCTGAGATGACTTTGAAGGAAGCCGCATAGTCATATTCTCTTTCGAAAATATAAAGGGACTCATCAAAGGCAGCTTGAACATGATCATCAAATGAACGATAGCGATTTGAATATTGCAACAACTGCTCCGTTAAAGTAGCATTTTGTACAATTCGATAAGTCGCTTCTTCCAATTCATTCATATCATTGGTCAAAATATCTAACAAACGATTGGTTGATTCGATGTTGATTTTATCCCTTCCAACTCATCCATCAAAGCCTCTGTATTGTTGCTTGCTGTGAAGAATAATTCCAAGAATTCTTGAGGATTCCTGGCAAGTTTCGTTTGTCCATATAGCGTTTAATGGCATGCAAACGGTTGGCATAGATATTAACTTTTGGCGAGCATTGGCATCGTCTTTTCAATTTTGAAAGGGAATCACTTAAGCCAATTTGCTCATCTTCGATTTCTTTCAAGCGAGCTTCAATAGCTTCTAATTCTTCTTCTACAATAGAATAGGCCTTTTTGTGTTTCAGATGAATCTTTCAAGGCATCTTCTACCACATTTTCTTGTGAAGATAGCTCAGCTTCCAACTCTTTTTAACTGTTGGCTGAAGCTTTCATTCAAGACGAATGTTTTACTAAGGCGTTCCACTTCTGCTGCAAGGTTGCTATTGTTATCTTTTGCGTGTTTCAAATAGCCAGGCAGTTGTTTCACTAACTTCTTCACGACTTTTTGTGATTCGATTTCACGAGTAAAGATGTGATACAATGCATCGATTTCCTCTTGAATTTGCTCATTTTCGTAAATAGCATTGTCCAATTCAAGCGCGGATACATTTGCCATATTGTTCTTCAAGGAAGCATGCAACTGTTGGAAACGAGATTCAATATCTGTTTCAGTGAAGTGGTAGCCAGATTCCAAAAGCTTGCGGTAGCCACTTTCCAAATCCTCTAATTGGTCTGGAAGTTTTGACTGAAGAGCGGTGACAATTTCTGGCACTCGCTCAACAATTTGTTTTAAGGCCACAATATGATTCTCAGCTGTATCAAGGATTTCAGCTGCTTCAACAGGGTCACCTGAAGAATTCAAGGTGACAAATTGTGAAAACTCAGATTGAATATTTCCAATTTGCTTTTCAATTTCAGGAAGCGCACTGCCATAACGATCTGGATCTGAAGTGACTTCTTTTGAAGTTCTTCAAACATATCTAAGGCATGAACCACGCGTCCGCTATTTTTTTGTTCTTGCTCTTCAAGATCTGAAAGGGCTTGGCGAATCGCTTTGATATCTTCGTCGATCAACTGGATCTGACTTTCGATATTGTCAATGGCTTGTTTAGCCTTCATGAAACGGAAAGAATTATTATAGCCTTCCGCTTCAAACAGATTGTTTTCAATATCAGCAAATGAATTTAAGGATAAATCTACCCATTTTTGATTCCATTCACGAAATGCAATTTGACTTTGACCAATCAAATGCATGTTTTTTACGGCCTCTACTTCATCGTTGACCGGAAGGTTGTATAACTTTTCTTTTCGTTCTTCCAGTGCTGCCAGTAAGGCTTCATTTCGTTTTCTCAATATGACTGCAACCACATATCCTACAATCAAGATAAGGGCGACAATAAAGATGAGAACAATTAGTCCACTAGACATATAAAAACTCCTTCATCGTATTACTTGAACGTAATCCTAGTAATTATACCATAAAATATCCATTAATGGGAAGCGTTCGGTGAATTTTATACATCGAGTGTACTATATTCAGCGTTTTCTTCGATAAATTCACGACGAGGCTCTACTCGATCCCCCATCAACATATCAAAGATTTTATCTGCTTCTGCAGCATCGTCCACAGAAACTCTTGCCATTAAGCGATGTTCGGGATCCATGGTTGTTTCCCATAATTGGTGATCATCCATTTTCTCCAAGACCTTTATAGCGTTGGATGGTTGGTTTTGAGCGACCTTCTGAATAACGTTCCAAAGCTGCAGCTAATTCAGCTTCTTGGTTGGCACCAGGTTGGATATATTCTTTGATTTCACTACCGACTTTGACCCCATAGATTGGTGGTTGCGCAATGTAAACATATCCCGCTTCCAAGACTGGTTTCATATAGCGATAGATCAAAGTCAATAGAAGGGTTCGGATATGAGCGCCATCGACATCGGCATCGGTCATGATGACTAATTTTGATAACGCGCTTTTGTAACATCAAATTCGGCACCAAATCCAGTTCCCATAGCAGTAAATAAACTACGGATCTCTTCATTGGCTAGAATTTTGTCCATACTTGCTTTTTCAACATTCAAGATCTTACCACGGATTGGTAAAATCGCTTGGAATTCCCGATTTCGACCAGATTTTGCAGATCCTCCGGCTGAATCCCCCTTCGACGATAAAGAGTTCTGTTTCTTGTGGATTATTTGAAGAACAATCTGCCAATTTACCAGGTAGGTTGGAAATCTCAAGCCCTGATTTCTTACGGGTCACCTCACGCGCTCGCTTAGCAGCTACGCGAGCTTTCGCTGCTAAAATCCCTTTTCGACGATTTTCTTAGCAATTTGCGGATTTTCCAAAGGAAATCAGAAAAGCCGTCACTAAAGAGTCGATTGGTAATCTTAACAACTTCTGAATTTCCAAGTTTGGTCTTGGTTTGTCCTTCAAACTGTGGATTTGGATGTTTAACCGAGATCACTGCTGTTAAGCCTTCTCGAACATCTTCCCCAGTTAGATTGTCTTCGTTTTTCTTTTAAGAGTTTATTCTTCTTAGCGTAATCATTGATCACACGAGTGAGAGCTGTACGGAAGCCCTGTTCATGCGTTCCACCTTCATGGGTATGAATGTTATTCGCAAAACTCATGACCGTCTCATGGTAGCCTGTGGTATATTGCATAGCTACTTCAACTGTAATATCATCCATTTCACCATCTGTGTAGATTGGTTTTTCAAAGATGACATCTTTGTTTTCATTGATGTATTCGACGTAACTTGAGATCCCACCTTCGTAGTGGTAATGCTTTTCTTGCTCTAGGCCTTCTCGCTTATCCGTCAAAAAGAAATACGCAAGCCACGATTCAAAAAGGCTAGTTCTTGAATTCGTTTATTTAATTTTTCAAAATCATACTCGGTGGTTTCCGTGAAGATTTCTGGGTCTGGAATAAAGTGGACGGTTGTTCCTGTGCGGTCTGTTTCTCCAATGATCTTTAAATCATCTACAACATGTCCGCGTCGATATTCTTGGTAATGGATACTGCCATTTTATAGACACGAACATCGAGGGATGTGGAGAGGGCATTCACAACGGATGACCCTACCCGTGAAGACCACCAGAAACCTTGTAGCCGCCTCCGCCGAATTTTCCTCCGGCGTGAAGCACGGTAAAAGACAGTTTCAACGGCAGGTCGACCTGTCTTTTCTTGGATATCCACTGGGATCCCACGACCATCATCGACAACCGTGATAGAATTATCTGCTTCAATGAAAACTTCAATATGGCTAGCAAAACCAGCTAAGGCTTCGTCGATCGAGTTATCAACGATTTCCCAGACCAGATGATGAAGACCTTCTTTTGAGGTAGATCCAATATACATTCCCGGACGCATCCGAACGGCTTCTAGTCCTTCAAGACCTGAATCTGACTGGCATCATATTCTTGTGCTTGATTTTCTTGCTGTTTATCCTCTGTCATAATTTCCCTTTTCTATTCAAATATAAACTGGTGTAAGTGTGGCATGGAATCAAATAAATAGGTCGAAAGCCCTGCAGCCTTTCCAGCTTCTATATCGATCGGACGATCTCCGATGACCAGACCGTCTTGAATACCATATTTTTCTTTCAAATAAAGCATAGAGGCTGGGTCTGGTTTTCGAGGAAAGCCCTCGTCTGCTGTTACAATCTCCGTAAAGTAGGGTGCAATACCTGTCTGTTCAATAAGGGTCAAAACTTGGCGATCCCGATGAGATACCAAAAATGGCGTCCTCCATGTGCTTGGATCTCTTCTAGTAACTTTTGCTCCCTCAAATAAGACCGGCTCTTGCAAGCCCAAGGCTTCTTTTTCTTGTATTCCGTACGAAAATTGGAAATATGAGGGGCAAAGGTTTGAATTGCATCCTGTGTTGAGATTTTTAATGCTGCATAAACAGAATCATGATCAGCTTGGATGTGAAAGTCCTTCAATGTCGCTACAAAGGCATTTGTGGACGTTTCGTAATTATCCAATAGCGTCCCACCAAGATCCCATATAAAATCATGATAATTCATAGTCAATATTATACCACAAATGGACAAAAATAAGCTAAAAACCCTCATTTAGGGGGATTTTAGCCATTTTTACGGTCATTTCATTTTAAATCAAAGAGAAGTCATTTTCCGACATAGAATGTGATCTTTCACCAGAAAATATGGTGTCCAAAAGAGCTTTGTTAAGCATCTCCAAAGACATCTTGATAGAGCATTCCTTGACGAAGGCTTTGGGCATCTCCTCCAAATTGCTCTACCAAGGCGTAGGCTAAGGCAAGTGCCGTTGAAGGACCACGACTGGTCAAGAGATTCCCGTCTTTCACTACTGTTTCTTTCTGATAGTGTCCATCTTGAATCTCTTCTTCAAAACCATCGTAACACGTATAGTGTTTATCTTTTAAGAGGCCGGCACGCGCCAAGACAATTGGTGCTGCACAAATCGCAGAAATGATTTTTCCCTTCCTACTTTCTTCTTGAAGAGCTGCAATCAATTCCGGATTATCCGCAAATTTGCAGCTCCTGGCATCCACCTGGTAAAAAGATTCCATCATAATCTGACAGGTCCCCATTCCAGAGGCGATCGACTTCCACTGTGATCTGGTGAGAACCTGTGACCGTTTCTTCCATGCCAATAAGGTCACAGTCGATCCCAGCGCGTCTCAAAACATCGACAATGGTCAAGGCTTCAATTTCTTCAAAACCGTTTGCTAAAATCGTTGCTTACTTTTTTCATTTTCATTCCTTCTTTCTATCTATTGCGCCTTTTTAAGGACTACTTTTTACGGATTGGAGGCCCTTCTTCTGGCTCTTTCTTTTTGCTACTATGATTATATATTGAGAGGACCAGACCAATACCAATCAGATTACTAATAATAGACGATCCACCTTGTGAGATAAAGGGGGGGAATCCCCGTCAAAGGGAGAAGACCCGTTACTGCTCCGACATTTTCAAAAATATGAAAGACCAGCATCATGATAAATCCGATGGAAATATAGGTATAAAATTGGTTATTGGACTGGAGGGTAATTTTTAAAATGCGGTAAATCAGGGTCACATATAAAATCAACAGCACCAGAGTCCAACAAAGCCAAAGTCTTCTGCGACGACCGTAAAAAAATCATATCGCTTTCCCGTACGGGAACCAATAAATTGGAGACATTAAAGCCTTGCCCAAAGAGACCACCACTAGCAATAGCTAGCTGTCCTTGCGCCTGCTGGTAGGTGGTGGTTTGTGCATAGTCAAAAGGATTTAACCAGGCTAAAATACGGTTCATCTGATAGGTTGGCATCCCTACTTGCTGGTGCAGAAAAGCTCGCCCCCTTCTGAAAGAAAGAGGAAGAGAAAGCCTGCTAACCCACCTGCCAGAAGCAAGATGACCGGCAAGATAATTTTCCAGGAAACTCCTGAAACGAGCACTAAGCCCGCAAAAATGGCCAAGAATACTAAGGCCGTTCCCAAGTCCTGTTGGAGAGCCAATAAGGCAAAGACCGAAATCGTATAGATGGTCAACTCTAGAATCAAAAACCAATCTTGTCGTAATAATCGCTCACGCCCTTATTTCTTTGCAAAAATCGGACAATAGAGCGTGACAGCATCAGGATGAAGGGATCTTCATAAATTCTGAGGGCTGAAATAAGGTGATGTTCCCATAAGCCACCCAGTTTTTAGCTCCTGTTGAAGCTACCAAGTTGGGATTATAAAACACAAGGGAAGAACCATCAAGGCTAGGCCAAGCAGGTAAAAAAGGGAGTGATTTTCCAAAGAAATTTCGTGCTAAAAATCGTCACAATCAGGCAAATGACGCATCCCACACCAATCCAGGCCAATTGCTGCCCTAAAAAGACCACACCATTTGGGGATAGTCGTGAGAAACTGCTACATAAACAGATAAGATCCCAATCATAAGAAGGGTGAAGACAATCCCAATGATGGAATAATCCAGGTGAATCGTCCAAAAATGATGTTTCTTCATTCACGTTCCTTTCTGTGAGAATCATCAAATCAATTAATAGAACAACATTTGTAGAACCAAGCTAGATCCTGCTACACAAAACCAAGCAATCAACCCTACTAAAAGAGGGGCTGCTCCTGCTGCACGGAACTGTTTCAGAAACCTTGCTTCCGATTCCAACCAAGGCCATGGCCATAAAGAGGTGAGAAAGGTCATTTAGGTAAGGTAGGACCACTTTAGGTACCAGGCCAATAGAAGAAAGAATGGAAGCCACAATAAACCAGATAATAAACCAAGGAATAATTTTCTTTAACATTCCTTTGTTTCTTCCTTGTTGTTTACTCCGATACCATTTTAAACCGATCAAGCCCAAACAAACTGGTACAATCATCAGGGCGCGTGTTAACTTAACAATTGTAGCCATTTGCCCCGCTGCTTTACTGTAAGAAAATGCTGCTGCTACAACAGATGACGTATCGTTAATGGCTGTTCCTGACCAGAGGCCAAATTGGAAATTAGACATATGCCATAAATGCCCTAATACTGGAAAGATAAAGACAGCCAAAATGTTGAAGAAGAAAATAGTTGACATAGATAGGGCAATTTCCTCTTCGTCTGCTTCAATGATCGGCGCTGCTGCTGCAATAGCAGATCCACCACAAATAGCTGTACCAAACCCAATTAAGGTCCGTAGATGAGATTTCAGGTGGAAGACTCTCCCAAAAATAATAGCTGCAAGAAAGGCAACGGTTATCGTTGGCAGACTAATCTTTAAAGAAGACAAACCTGTAGAGGCAACTGTCGCAATGGGCAAGCTAAATCCCATGAAGATAATCGAATACTGCAACAATTTCTTACCGGACCAGTTCAAGCCTGGTCGTGAATTCTCCGGCAAATCCACAAATTCATTAAGGACAATTCCTAAAATTAAGGCAAAAACACTGGAGCCAATAATGGGAAAGAAAGTTCCCAACAACATAGCACAAAGTGCCAGTACAAATGCAATTGCAAGTCCAAATCCTTTATTTTTCATTTTCTCAATTCCTTTCAAAAAAGTCAGCTGCTTGCTCAACAAGCCGCTCTCTCACTGTCGTGTGAAGGGGCAACACTTGTTGCAAACCATCCAAAATTTGTTTTCCATATCGCTTGGTTACCACCCGCTGATCTAATAAAAGCACCAAAGATTCCTGATCTTGAAAACGGCTGGTTCTCCCAATAGCCTGTTTTGAGCCTTAAAATCGCGACTGGAAGACTATAGTCGTAAAGGGATTTTTCCCTGTTCTCTGAGTTTTGTATTCAGCTTTTTTGAACCATATAATCTTTAGGGATTGTCAAAAGGAAGGCGCGTGATGATTTGAATCACTTCTTTTGTTGGGAAAAATCGACTCCTCCCAGAAGCTTCTGTTCCCAATAAAATAGAGCTTTCTCCTCGGTCAAATCGTCGCTTAATATTGGCTGCATCCCCATTTCGATACTGGGCCAAGTGAGGAAACTTCAATGCGTTTGACGTCTCCAGTAACAATTCTTTTGAGGTAAACAAAAGAAAAATTGGTTTTCTTAGAGGAAGGAGTTCATCGATGAGCTGACAAATCTCTCCTGCATATTCCACGGAAGATAAAGAAACGACATCTGAAAATCAATCGGCACCAGCAATTCCTGGTGTTGTTTGACTGTTATCGGTACCCGATAGATTTGCTGCTTTTGATATCCTAAAAGAGCAGGTAAATGCACTTTTTACTGATAGCAATCGTCGCTGATACAAAGAGCACGGTCACTTCTTCAGGTACAAATTCCTTAAAGGATAGTAAGTCCTCCACTCCTCCATGGAGACGAAGAATCTGGTGGCTTTCAACCACTTCTTTGTCTATCCAAAAGGTTTGGTAGCGCTCATCAAACAATTCCTTTAGATTCTCTAGAGATTCGGTTTTCAATTCCGATACATCCTGCCGAATTTTTGCCACCGTTTGATCTGATAAGACTGCCGTTTTTCCTTGCACGACTTCTTTGGAGCAGGCATTTAACTCAAATTGAATACTCTCCAGCAAACGTCGTTGTAGAAGATCTTTTTCCTCTTCAATAGCGTGTTGCAAGTTTAAAAGAAGAGATTGCAAGGTTTCTTCTCTCTGTGAAAATTGCTCTAAAGCAAAGAAGAGTTTTGCGCTTCATCCACGACCAGAACAGACTCTTGAAGTAGACTCTTATCATCTTCTAGACGGGTTAGCAGATAAGCATGATTGGTCAAAATCACACGGCTAGTTTTCACTTTTTCCTGACCAAGACGCCAAAAATCTTCCTGATAAAACAGTGAACGTTTCGACAATTGACCATCGTGGCAAATGTCAGCTACAAATGAAGATGACGATAGAGTTGGCCAATTTCACTGAACTCTCCTGATTCAGTCATGGTCAGCCAAACCAACAGTTGCATTTTAAAGCGTCGAATCATCCCATTATCTGACTCAATCTGTAAGGTCTCATAAAAATTTATCGAGTTGGATATAATCCTTGGGACTTTTAAGGCTATGAAAGGGAATTTGGAAAAGATCCTGGATGGTCTTTCCTTCTTTCTTCATAATTTGATCCTGAAGAATTTTAGTTGGAACACTCACAAGAATGCGCTTGGAGGTTTTCGCCAAAAGCGTTAACAGATAAGCGTAGGTCTTCCCAATTCCCGTTGGCGCCTCGATAAAACTTGGAAGCGGCTGGTGCAAACTGTCCTCGATATAGGCAACAAATTCTCTCTGCTCCGGATAAGCTTCCATTCCCAACAACTGCATATTGAGTTCAAACTGTTCAGACAAATAGTGACTTTCTAAGAACTGCTGTGGCTTGCGCAGATAGAGACCATGAACTTCTACTAAATGAGCTGGTAAAAAAAGGCTACTGTCTTTAAGCGCATCTTCTATTAAGAGTCGCGATTCATAAATCAAACAATCTGCCATCGAAAGAAGTTTTTCGATCAATCCTCTTGGTAAGCTCGCAATTTTCTCTCTCAATTTCAACAGCAGCTGGGCTGTTGCCATAGCATCCGCTAAAGCGGAGTGAGCATGGTGCAACTCAATTTCCAGTTCAGCTGCAAGCGCTCCTAAATTGTAGCGTTCTAAAGTCGGATAGAAAATTTGAGACAATTCAACCGTATCAATCCGAGGAGTCGTTAGCTCAAATCCTTCCCAAAAGAGGGCTTCTGCTAATAAATTCGCATCAAATTTGACATTATGGGCCACAAAGACGGCATCTTCTATTAATTCAAAAATTTCTTTTGCCACTTGTGCAAACTCTGGTGCTTTTTTTCAAGCGAGCATCTGTCAGGCCAGTCAATTGTTTGATATGCTCATCCAATCGTTCATGGGGATTCACATCCGTCTCATAGGATTGCATAATCCTCCCATCTTCGATGATGACAATCCCAACCTGAATGATCTTAGCATTGCTTCCAGCACTGGTCGCTTCCAGATCCACAATGGCATATTTCCGTTTCTGTCTTGTCATAATACTTAAAATTATATCACGTTTGAGCAAGCTCTGCAGATTTTTTTCTCCTTTCAGGCTGACTTCAATCCTGTTATTTTCCTTACAATTTGATACACTATTCTAGAAAGGAGTCCTTATGAAAATCTATCGTACTGTTAATCCTGTAGCTTATGAAAACACCTACTACCTTGAAAATGAACACTCCCTTATTCTTGTCGATCCAGGTAGCGACTGGGCGACCATTCAAAAACAAATTGATCGCATCGGAAAACCAATCGTAGCGATTCTTTTAACCCATACGCATTACGATCACATTATGAGTCTTGAAAAGGTTCGTCAGACCTATCATTTCCCACCTGTTTATGTCCATTCAGGAGAAGCCAGTTGGTTGTCTTCTCCTGTCGATAATTTATCTGGTTTGGATCGTCATGCGGATTTAGAAGATGTTGTATGCAAGGAGGCCGACTTCCTTTATGACATTCGCTCCGATTACCAAATAGCCGATTTCCACTTTTATGTTCTGGAGACACCAGGCCACTCTGCAGGAGGAGTCTCTATCGTCTTTCCTGAGGATCACCTGGTTCTATCCGGTGACGCCCTTTTTTCGCGAAACCATTGGACGGACCGATCTTCCAACAGGGAACGCGGCACAGATACTTAGCAGTATCAGAGAAGAACTCTTTACCCTTCCATCTTCCTACACTGTCTATCCCGGTCATGGCCCTGAAACTTCTATTGGTCACGAGAAGATGTTCAATCCCTTCTTTAGATAATCCTAAAGAGTCCTTATCATCCTTCCTGTCCTCATCAAAGTAAACAAAAAAGCAAGTGCGAACTTGCTTTTTTATTATATCTTAAGAAAACGTCTCATGGAGATTGAAGAACCAATCGCTCCAATCAAAATTCCTAATCCAAAGAGGCCACCGACCATGATCGGTACCAAGAGATGAGGACTATAGAGATACAAGTTTTGATCTGCCAAATTATTGTTCATAGATGTATAGACAACATTATAAACGTAGAAGACTAAAGCTGAAGGAACCAAGGCTCCCAAAAGACCGATCCAAGCACCTTCTAAAAGGAATGGTGCACGAATATAGCCATTTTTGCTCCTACCAGTCGCATAATCTTAATCTCACGACTACGTGAAATGATGGTAATCGAATGGTATTTGAAATCAAGAAGACTGCGATGAAGATCAATAAAGCTACACCAATCAAGCCCCAGTTTCGGATGAAGGTTCCAAGAGCGAACAAGCGTTGGGTATCGACCCCACCATCTTTAACTTCAGAGACCCCTTCAATTTTTTTGGCATCAGCCGAAACTTGCTTTACATATTTAGGAGCTGTTGTCTCTACATAATAAGCATCATAGAGAGGATTGGCATCTCCATCAAAAATCTTCCAGTTGTTCCCAGCCGTTTTGATCAGTTTATCATACTGCTCTTCCTTGCTAGAAAAATCAACCTTGTCAACATGCTTCATGGCTGTCAGAGCATCGTAGACCTTATGGTAGTTTTCATTGGTCACGGTTTGACCGTCTTTTTCAATCTGCTCGCTCTGATCTTGAATATCCTTGCGCATGTATACTACAACCCGCACACTGTTTTGAATATCATCTGAAAGCTTGATGGTATTGGCAATAACTGAGGCGAAAATAGCAACCAAGCTAAGGGTAATCATAACCGAGCTGACCGCTGCAATCGTCATCCAACCATTTCGTTTCAAGCTTTTAAGCGATTCGATTAAGTGTCGGAAAAATCTTCTAATCATCGTATCCGTACTCTCCTTCCGCTTCATCACGCACTACACGACCATTTTCAATCGCGATGACACGGTGACGTAAAGTATTTACAATCTGGCTATTGTGGGTCGCCATCAATACTGTGGTCCCTTGCAGATTAATCCGCTCCAAAAAGATTCATGATTTCCCATGAATTATCTGGGTCCAAGTTCCCCGTTGGCTCATCCGCAATCAAGACTTTCGGATTGTTGACGATCGCACGAGCAATCGCAATCCGTTGTTGCTCCCACCGGACAATTCATTCGGGAATGAGCGGACCTTGTGTTTCAATCCGACAAGATCCAAAACTTCCATAACACGCTTTTTAATATTGCGACGGCGCTCACCGATAACTTGCATTGCGTAGGCAATATTTTCATAAACGGTTTTCTTTGGAAGCAATTTATAATCTTGAAGACCACTCCCACATTGCGTCGCAACATAGGAATATCGCGTTTTTGATTTTATCCAAATCAAAATCAGCTACTTTCAAACTTCCTTTATCGTGTTTGACTTCACGGTATAAAAAGTCGAATAAAGGTCGACTTCCCTGCACCAGAAGGTCCTACGATGTAGGCAAATTCTCCTGGTTCAATTTGGACAGAGACCCCGCGAAGGGCCGTCGTCCCGTTGTCATACTTTTTGACAACATCTTTCATTTCAATCATTGACATGTAATGAAATTCCTCTCATTCTTTTCTGGTTGATTCCCTCGAGGTTATTGGAGACGCCATTTAAGGTAGGCATCGATAAAGCCATCGATATCTCCATCCATCACCTTGTCCACCTGCGCTACTACTTCGTAGTTGGTCCGGTGGTCCTTAACCATGGTATAAGGGGTAAAAACATAGGAGCGGATTTGACTTCCCCAGGTGATTTCTTTTTATCCCCTTTTAGAGAATCCACTTCTGCTGCTTTTTTCTCTTGCTCTAATTGGTAGAGTTTAGCTTGCAACATCTTCATCGCACGATCACGGTTCCCGTATTGGGTCCGATCCACGGTGGACGCCACTACAATCCCTGTCGGAATGTGGGTCAAGCGCACCCCTGTAGAGACCTTGTTGACGTTTTGTCCACCAGCTCCACCAGAGCGGAAGGTGTCCATCTTGATATCATCATCACGAACTTCGACTTCGATGGTATCGTCTAATTCGGGCATGACCTCAACAGATGTAAAGGAGGTATGACGACGTTTAGCGGAGTCAAATGGAGAGATCCGAACCAAACGGTGAACGCCCATTTCAGATTTCAGAAGACCGTATGCATGTGGCCCTTCAAAGGATAGGGTCACAGACTTGATTCCAGCCTCATCTCCAGCCTGATAGTCCAAGACTTCAACTTTAAATCCGTGGGCATTTCCAAAACGAGTATACATCCGAAGAAGCATGTCGCCCCAGTCCTGAGCTTCTGTTCCTCCTGAACCTGGGTGGATTTCTAGGATGGCATTATTATTGTCATAGGGTTCAGACAATAGCAAGGTCATCTCATAGCTGGTCATACGTTTATCCAGCTCCTCCAACTTCTCGATCAATTCTTCTTTGACCGAATCATCTTCGGCAAAAAGCCCAGTAAAATTTCTGACTCATCAAAGAGATCCACCATTTGATGGAAATTTTCATAGGTCTGCTTGAGTTCATTTAATTCTTGAGATGTCTTTTGCGCAGCAATATTATCATCCCAAAAAATCAGGTTCTGTCATTTTATTTTCTAAAATGGCAATTTCTTCTTCCAATGCCTCTAAGTCAAAGAGACCCCCTGAAAGAAGCTAATTTTTCACGATTTGCATCAATTTTTGACGAATTTCTGAAATGTCCATAAGTACCTCTTTCTATGTATCTAGTCTATTATATCATAACCTTCACTATTTGCCCACCTTCCAATATTGGATCTACTGGTTGACCACTGCCAAGCCAGCTGATTTTCAGCATTTTTTCTATTCATTTGTAACCTAATTGTTAGAAAAAAGATTCTCTTATGCTAGACTGGTAGCATGACAATAGTAGCTTTTATGTCCGATTTACATATTGATTCGAACAACTTCGGTAAAGAAGAATTAGAGACCCTGATCACTCTTTTCAAGGACAAAAAATTCAACATCTCCATATTGCAGGAGATATTGCCAACGGCTTTGAAAAGACCTCACAGAAATTTTTAGACCAACTTCATTGTCATCTTCCAGTGACCTTTAGCTTGGGAAATCATGATATGCTGGGCCTATCAGAAGAAGCCATGAGACCTTTTGAATTTCAAAAGATTCCTTTTTCAAAGCATACACTCCTTGCCTTTTCGGGCTGGTATGACTACAGCTTTGTTCCTACTATCTCTCCCAAAAACATCTCCAAACCAAGAATCTGTTTTGGTTTGACAGACGTCTCCAACGAAGGGGATCTGATCCAGCCATTACCCAACGTCTGTTGCAAGAGCTCGAAACAGAACTCATGCAAGTGGATCAACCCTTGATCATCGCTATGCACTTTGTTCCTCATAGTCAGTTCTCCTGCGCCACCCTTATTTTGAACGCTTTAATGCTTTTCTAGGGAGCCAAGCCTTTCATGAACTGTTTAGACAATATCCTGTCAGAGAAGTGATTTTTGGTCATAGCCATCACCGAATGCCAGCAACAACGATTGACACCATCACCTATCATGCCAGACCTTTTAGGCTATGTCCGAGAATGGGAGCTCTGCAAGCAATTTTTCGAAGCTTTTCCTGAATATGATTTTCCAAAACGATACGATCCCTACAAACGCTATCGCAGAATCAAAGACCTCCCCTGAATTTAAAGCATACAAGAAAAAACAGCTCGCTCATGAATTTTCTCAAGCCATGACGATCCTTAAACTATAAAAAATTGGTTCCTTCGGAACCAATTTTTACTCTTCTGTATCCAAGAGATTTTTTGCAACGATTGCAGCCAGAACACCACCGACAATTGGAGCCAAGATAAAGATCCAAATTTGTTGAAGAGCCGCACCACCAACAAAGAGGGCAGGCGCCAAGCTACGAGCTGGGTTAACAGAAAGTCCTGTTATGTTCAAACCAACAAGAATAATCAAAGTCAAGCTCAAACCGATCACAAGACCAGCGATCTTGCCATTACCTTTGGTAGCTGATGTCACTGTCATGATGACCAAAATAAAGATAAAGGAAGCAATTACTTCAAACAAGAATCCGCCAAATGGAGTCACTCCTTTAGCCAAGGCATTTTCACCAAGACTAGCTGTTGACATACCTGAATTTGACAAGAGGAAGAGAACTTGTGCGAGAACTGGGCACCACTACTTGCGCTGCAATATAATTAACCAAGTCCTTTGAAGACAAGCGTTTGTTCACAAACATGGCAAGAAAGCCGGGTTCAAGTGGGCACCAGAAAACAGTCCCAATTGAGTAAGCTGCTGCAACAATGGATAAACCGAATGCCAAGGCAATTCCTAAATGTCCCAGACCTTCTGTCCCATTTCCAAAAACAACTGCGCCAGTCCCGATAAAGACAAGCATAAATGTGCCGATTACTTCAGCAAAAAACTTTTTTCATAACTAAGTTTCCTTTCTTCAAACTGTTGACTAGTTTATCAAAAATCCACACGTACCTCAAGAAATATGCCCAGTCCATTTTGCCCGCAAAAAAGCCATCCGGAGATGACTTCTTTTATATTTAAATGGCGTTTTTATCTTTTCCAAGTGCACGTTGAACGGCTTTAACAATCTCAACGAGAACAACAATCAAGAGCGAACCAATCATAACTGCTAACCATTGTGTCAAACTCAAATGAGAGACATGGAAGAGTTTGTTAAATCCAGGGACAATGATGGTCGCCATCAAGAGAACAAAGGCAACTGGAATTGACCAGTTAAAGGTCTTGTTCTTGAAGAGTCCCACTTTAAAGATGGATTGGTAAACCGATTTAACGTTAAAGGCATGGAGCAATTGATCAAACCAAGAGTTGCAAATGCCATGGTCAAAGCGTCTGCATGGATTTCGGCACGAGTCGCATGTTCTGGAGAGAGCAAAGCCCAGCCATAAACACCAAGAACCAGCATGGTTTGGAAGATACCTTGATAAAGAATGGCTCCAAAGACCCCACCGTCAAAGAAGTTAGATTTACGTCCACGAGGTTTGTGAGTCATGACACCGGGCTCAGCTGGTTCCACACCAAGAGCGATGGCTGGAAGAGTATCGGTTACCAAGTTGATCCAGAGAAGATGCACTGGTTGCAACACATCCCAACCAAAGAGTGTTGCAAAGAAGATGGTGAAGACTTCAGCCATATTGGCGGACAAGAGATACTGATAGATTTTTGGATATTGGAGAAGACCTTCCGTCCTTCTTCTACCGCTACGATAATGGTTGCAAAGTTATCATCTGCAAGGACCATGTCTGAAGCTCCCTTAGAAACTTCTGTACCTGTAATCCCCATACCGATACCGATATCAGCTGTCTTAAGTGATGGTGCATCGTTGACCCCATCCCCTGTCATGGCAACAACCTTGCCATCATTTTGCCAAGCCTTAACGATACGAACCTTGTGTTCAGGAGACACACGCGCATAGACAGAGTACTGTTTGAAGACTTTCTGGAATTCTTCATCAGAAAGCTCATTAAGCTCAGCACCAGTAAAGACATGATCTTCCGTATCATTTGGATCGATGATACCGAGACGCTTGGCAATGGCTTCTGCCGTATCTTTGGTGGTCACCTGTAATCATAATTGGACGGATTCCCGCTTCTTTAGCGACACGGACAGCCTCTGCTGCTTCTGGACGCTCTGGGTCAATCATCCCAACCAAACCAGAGAAAATCAAATCAGATTCAACAACTTCAGATTCCAAAGTAGGAATTTCACTCCTTGTCTTATAAGCCATCATCAAGACACGGAGAGCTTGTTTGGCCAAGTCTTTGTTGGTAGCAAGGATAGCTTTTTATCTTCATCCGTGATAGGACGAACTTCCCCATTGACTTCAATACGCGTCACACGTTTGAGCAATTGGTCAGGCGCACCCTTCACAGCGATAAAGTAAGAACCGTTTTCTTCTTTATGGATGGTAGACATAAGCTTACGGTCTGAGTCAAATGGCAATTCAGCTACACGTGGCTCATCCTTCAAGACTTCACGAACATCAAAGCCAGATCTAAGCCAAACTTGAACAAGGCAGTTTCTGTTGGGTCCCCAATCAACTTGCCAGATGGGTCCACTTTTGGTATCATTGGCAAAGTTCATGATACGAAGGGTATTGTTGCTAGCAGCTATCTCAGTTGCTGCACTTTGTAATTGACCGTTGGTATAGACTTTTCAACCGTCATTTGGTTCATGGTTAAGGTACCAGTCTTATCTGATGCGATAATTTCTGTTGAACCAAGGGTTTCAACAGCTGGCAATTTACGAACAATCGAATTACGTTTAGCAAGGGTCGTTGTTCCCAAAGAAAGAACGATGGTTACAATGGCAGGCAAACCTTCAGGAATGGCTGCAACCGCAAGAGCAACAGCAACCATCAAGCCTTCCAATGGATGTTCCCCACGAACGAAGACACCAACTAAGAAAGTAATGAACGCAATCACAACAATTAAGTAAGTCAAGGCTTTAGATAATTGTTCCAAGCTTTGCTTCAATGGTGTTTCAGTCTCATCGGCATTAGCCAACATATCTGCAATCTTACCAACTTCTGTATACATACCAGTGTTTGTTACGACACCAATACCACGACCATAAGTTACATTTGAGTTTTGGTAACCCATATTAACGCGGTCCCCAATACCAGCATCTGCTTCAACAAGTCCTGTCACATCTTTTTTCAACTGGCACAGACTCCCCTGTAAGAGCTGCTTCTTCAATTTTAAGAGAAGCTGCTTCAAACAAACGCATATCTGCAGGCACGACATCTCCCGCTTCAAGCAAGACGATATCTCCGGGTACCAATTCTTTTGAGTCAATCTCAATAACATGGCCATCACGACGAACACGAGCCATGGGGCTAGACATATTTTTTCAGAGCTTCAATGGCTGCTTCTGCTTGCCCTTCTTGGTAAACCCCAAAGGCAGCATTCAAGACAACAACGGCCAAGATGATCATGGCATCCGTTAGACCGTCCATTCCTTCTGTAATCACAGAAAGTGCCGCTGCCACAAGCAAGATGATAATCATCAAATCCTTAAATTGATCAAGGAATTTAGCTAGTAGGCTACGTTTTTCACCCTCTTCCAACTCATTACGACCATAATTCGCTAAGCGTTCTTGAGCCTGGGCGGTTGACAAACCTTCGACAGATGAGTCCAAGTTCTTTAGGACTTCCTCAGAAGATTGCGTGTAAAACAAATCTTTATTTTGTTCTTTTGACAAAACAGTCTCCTCCTTTTTGGCCTCTTTTTAAAAAACAAAAAAAGAGACCTGTTTTTAAAAAACAAGTCTCGCTGTTTAATATAGTGCCGGAAATAATTCGTAATGACGACACTATCGCGGAAAAACCGCCAGCTACTCCCTTGAGTGGTTTTATTATACCATTTTTATAGAATAAAGCAAGCGGGATCTCTAATAATTTAATGAGGTCTATTCTTCCCATTCCACTAGTAATTGATAATTAGCAAATTCCTGTTCTCCATCGAGAGTTAACAAGCGATAAGAGACTTGCAAATGACCTGCTTCTAATTGAAAGAAATCTGTTGTAATCAAAAACTGCTGAATGCCCATCGGAGTTGGGATGATTGCCCCACCATCTTCATTTTTGTAGAAACGCATGATGGATTTAGGACTTGAGAAACGTGTCATGACCAATTCGTCATTGAAAATTTCAAAGCAACCTTTTCATCTTCTTCATTGGTATACAAGAGATACTGAAAACCTGCTTTTTCCTTCCATTCACCTTGATAGTACTGATCAACGATTTCCATTTCTTCTCCAAATCGAATGGTATTTTTGAATGCGAATCTGCATCTTTGTCTCCTTCTCTTCTTTTCTTGCCTTACTATTCTATCAAATTTTACGCATTTTGACTGCCCCTATTAGCCTCTATATCGCAAAATAGGCTTTTTTTTGCTATAATAGACCCATGAATGAAAAAGTCTTTCGCGATCCCGTGCATGATTACGTTCATGTGGATCATCCCATCATTTATCAATTAATTAATAGTAAGAATTTCAACGACTACGCCGCATCAAACAACTGGGGACATCTGGTTTTACCTTCCACGGTGGGGAGCATAGTCGTTTTTCTCACTGTCTTGGCGCCTATGAAATTTCAAGACGCATTCTATCCATTTTTGAGGAGAAGTATGCAGAGCAATGGAATTCTGATGAAAACTTACTGACCATGACAGCCGCTCTTCTTCATGACATTGGACATGGTGCTTATTCTCATACCTTCGAAGGACTCTTTGGAACCGATCATGAAAAAATGACCCAGCTGATCATCACCAGCCCAGAGACGGAGGTCAATCAGATCCTCTTGCAAGTGGCTCCTGATTTCCCAAATCGTGTAGCCAGCGTCATTGATCATACCTATCCCAATAAACAAGTGGTGCAATTAATTTCTAGTCAGATTGATGTGGACCGAATGGATTATTTACTGCGGGATGCCTATTTTACGGGTGCTTCCTATGGAAAATTTGACTTGACCCGTATTTTGCGCGTCATTCGACCGATTGAAAATGGCATTGCCTTCCAACAAAATGGCATGCACGCTGTCGAGGATTACGTGGTCAGCCGTTACCAAATGTATATGCAGGTCTACTTCCACCCGGCTACTGTGCCATGGAAGTCCTCCTTCAAAATCTTCTCAAACGAGCTAGAACCATTTATCCAGATCAGAAAGAGTATTTTCAACTGACTTCACCTCGCTTGATTCCATTTTTTGAAAAAGAGGTAACCATTCAAGACTACCTAAATCTAGATGACGGTGTGATGAATACCTATTTCCAAGTCTGGATGGATAGCCCGGATACCATCCTATCTGATCTTGCTCAGCGCTATATTAATCGGAAAGTCTTTAAATCGATTCTATTTACAGAAGATAAACGAAAAGACTTAGCAATCCTCGAAAAACTGATTAAAGAGGTTGGGTTTAATCCTACCTACTACACAGCTATTCATCAAAATTTCGACCTGCCCTACGATATTTATCGACCAGAGCTTGAAAACCGCGGACCCAGATCGAGATGATCCGAAAAGATGGGGAGTCTCGCTGAATTATCTCAGTTGTCTCCACTCGTCGCTGCTTTAGCAGGAACTCGCTATGGGGACAACCGCTTCTATTTTCCAAAAGAAATGCTGGAGGTTAATGGACTTTTCAGTAAGCAAGTAGAAGAATTCACTTCTTACATTACCAATGATTATTTTACAGGAGAGACGGATGTCCATTAAATTAGTTGCGATCGATATCGATGGTACACTCCTCAATTCAAAAAAAGAAATCACACCTTCCGTATTTGAAGCCATTCAAGATGCTAAAGCTGCAGGCGTTAAAATCGTGATCACAACCGGTCGTCCTATCGCAGGGGTCTCAAAATTTTAAAAGAACTCCATTTGATGGATCCTGAGACTATGTCATTACCTTTAATGGCGGTCTGGTGCAAGAAACCGCTACTGGAAAATAACTCATCAAAGACCTTTTTTGCATTATGAGGACTATCTCGATATCGAGTCTCTTGCTAACAAACTCCAAATCCACTCTCATGCAATTACTAAAGACGGCATCTATACCAGCAATCGCGATATCGGACGCTACACCATTCATGAATCTCAACTGGTCAATATGCCCCTTTATTACCGGACGCCTGAAGAAGTTCGTGAGAAAGAATTTGTCAAGGCCATGTATATCGATGAACCAGATATTCTAGATGCTGCGATTGCAAAAATCCCTAAAGAATTCAAGGATCGCTTCACTATGGTCAAATCAGCCCCTTTTTTATTTAGAAATTCTAGGAAAACAACCAATAAGGGATCAGCTGTTCTTCATCTAGCTGAACGACTTGGAATTCAGCAAGAAGAAACCATGGCCATCGGAGATGAGGAAAATGACCGTTCCATGCTAGAAGTCGTGGGACATGCCGTCGTTATGGAGAATGGCAATCCAGCTCTTAAAAAAATTGCTACAACTATTACCAAATCAAATGATGAATCTGGCGTTGCATACGCCATTAGAAAGTGGGTATTATAAGAAATGTACCATTACCAGCTAGGAATTTCTGCTAGTGAGCATGATGACTTTGTTATTCAGAGTGACCAAACTAATCTCTTACAAAGCAGCTCATGGGCAAAAATCAAAGATAATTGGGGAAATGAACGGGTTGGTTTTTATCAAGAAGACCAATTAGTCGCTGTTGCTAGCATCTTGATTCAACCCCTGCCACTTGGCTTTTCCATGCTCTACATTCCTCGAGGTCCAATCATGGATTACCAAAACAAAGAGCTGGTTTCATTTGTGATCCAGTCCCCTTAAAAAGATAGCCAAACAATACAAGGCCTTGTTTGTGAATTTTTGATCCAAGTCTTTTCTTGAGTAAACACTTGATTGGACAAGAAAAAGACGGAAGCTCCTACTGTGCAAGCGATGATCGACACCTTAACTAAAGAAGGGGTTGAATGGACTGGCCGAACCAGTGATATGGCAGAAAATATCCAACCACGCTTTCAAGCAAATATCCACAAAGAGTTTTCACCGAGCAAGATCTTTCAAAATCTACTCGACAAGCCATCCGAACTGCTCGAAACAAAGGAATCCAAGTCCAATTTGGCGGAACCGAATTGTTAGAGGACTTTGCTTCTCTCATGAAAAAGACTGAGGCTCGTAAAGCATTCATTTACGTGGAAAAAGACTACTACGAAAAACTGCTCACAACCTACCAAGGACAATCCTACATTACCTTGTCTACGCTAGATCTCGAGAAACGGAAAACCTCCCTTACAAAAAGATCTTGAAAAAACAAGGCAGAGGCTGAAAAATTCACAGAAAAAACAAAGCCTGGCAAGGTTGAGAATAACCAAAAAGAAAAAGAGCGGATAGAGGAAGAACTGCAATTTCTTGAACAGCATCTCCAAGCAGGTAGACAGATCGTTCCTTTATCTGGGACCTTAACCCTGAATTCGGTGGGACGTCTGAAAATGTTTATGCAGGGATGGATGAAGAATTCCGCCGTTACCAACCTGCTATCCTCACCTGGTATGAAACTGCCCAACACGCTTTCGACCGTGGTGCTTCTTGGCAAAATATGGGGGGCATTGAAAATTCACTCGATGGTGGTCTCTATCATTTTAAATCTAAATTTAATCCTGTCATTGAAGAATTTGTTGGGGAATTCAACCTCCCAACCAGTCCCTCTATCCACTTGTAAACAAAGTCTACAAGATCCGAAAAATTAAGGAGTAAATAAAGTTACATGACTCTTACGACAATTTCAAAAAGAAGAATTTTACCTCATTTGCAAATACTGTCTCCCATCGCTCTTTATCCAGTCTGCTGAAATGGCAGATCTGCTTAAAAAAGCGAGGAAATACCGTCCAATTTATCGCTTGGAAGCAAGAAGATCAAGTCCAAGTGGCAGCAATCTTGTACAGTCTTCCTATGACAGGTGGTCTCCATATGGAAATCAATTCTGGCCCCCTTTACCAAGAGGAATCTATGCTAGAACCCTTCTATGCAGCCTTAAAAGACTATGCGAAAGAAAATGGGGCTATTGAACTCGTTATCAAGCCCTATGATACCTATCAAACCTTTGACAGTGACGGCAATCCAACCAGTGAAGAGCAAACCCATTTTATGGATACCCTAAAAAAATTGGGCTATCAGCATGATGGTTTAACAACAGGTTATCCAGGTGGAGAAGGTGATTGGCATTATGTGAAAGATATGGAGGGTATCACCGAGAAAAATCTTCTCAAGAGCTTCAGTAAAAAGGAAAGCCACTTGTCAAGAAAGCCAAATCTTTCGGTATTGAACTGAAACGATTAAACCGAGATGAACTGCAACTCTTTAAGGATATTACTTCCTCTACCAGTGACCGTCGCGACTATCAGGATAAGACCTTGGATTATTACCAAACTTTCTATGACAGTTTTGGCGACAATGCAGATTTCATGATCGCAACACTGAACTTCCACCATTACTACACGAATCTTGAAAAAGACCAAGGAAAACTAGCACAGAAGATTGAGAAATTACAGAAGGATCTTGAAGTCAACCCCAATTCAGAGAAAAACAAAATCAACTTCGTGAATTCTCTAGCCAGTTTGATACCTTTGAGGTGAGAAAGAGGGACGCAAAAGAATATATTGAAAATATGGAGATCAAGACGTCATTCTTGCAGGTAGCCTCTTCGTCTATATGCCACAAGAATCCACCTATTTATTCAGTGGCTCTTATACAGAATTTAA
>VOFE01000580.1_pt1 | contig 64000 bp, 124 predicted proteins | sample 5384071 | NCBI WGS metagenome assembly VOFE01 (sample SAMN12384724, study PRJNA508395) | human gut metagenome | isolation source: healthy gut D | host: Homo sapiens
GCTGAATCAAAAGCAAAGCGAATGATGTGGTCAGCATCAACTCCGCTTTCTAATAAATGATGATAAAACAGATTATTCAGTAAATAGGATTTTCCACATCGACGAATACCAGTAATTACCTTAATCAATCCATTATTCTTTCTTTTTATCAATTTATCCAAATAAAAAATATTAAAGTCTCCCTAAGTCCGTATTGCTGTTTTAGAGCGAAGATTCGGATTCCAGGCCTCCATTTCCTCAATTACAAATATTTTTTGTAATGCGTTGATATAAGAATATACCGTGTCTGTGTCAAGAGATTCCCCATCATTCGCCATAATGTCATCCTTAAGCAAGGTATTTGTTGCCTGTGAGCCCTGGTTTCTGGCATAAGAACGCATGAGGCGCTTTTACCTGCTCCAGATTTCTTGTGATTCCATCCGCTCTGGAGATATCAGATTTTACAACCGCATCATAATAATCAAAGGCCTGTTCAAGCGCAACCTCTCCCTTTCAGGTCGGTTGCCCTGGGCCAGCCACCGCGGCACACCAGAAAAGCCAATTGATTCAGGTCAAGCGAATTTTGCCTTCGATCTGTTCCGGTGTCTCAAAAAGTGCTTTTAAACTCACCTCCCCAGTCGAGTCCAGAGATTCATATAAGCTCATCGGACGCATCAATATCCACGAGAAGCGTCCTGTTCCGGTATGATGAATATGCTCATGGGAAGCCGGAACTGCAGAGCCTGTTAAAATAAACTGTCCCATTTCATCCCTGTGATCGACCTCAAATCTGACGGCATCCCACAGCTTCGGCGCAATCTGCCATTCATCGATCAGCCGCGGGACTTTTCCCTTCAAAAGTCTCCCCTGACTAATTTCTGCCATTGTCAGATTTTGTTGTTTTTTTCCGGATCTGCCATATAAAGAATACTGCCGGCAATCTGCTCAGCCGTTGTTGTTTTCCACACCATTTAGCCCTTCAATCAAAACAGCACCTTTTCCAAGCAGCCGTTTTTCTAATATTTTGTCTGCAATTCTTGCTTTATATTTTCTCATTTAACTTGAGCCTCCTGCCACACAATACCTATTTATATTTTCTCCTGTTCACCCAAAAGTATACCTGTTTTTCGGCATTTTGGCAAATACATTTTCGGCATTTTGGCAGTTGATTTTTCGGCTATTTGGCTTTTTATATTTCTTTCATCAATACACAGGGTCCATAGCAGAAACTGAACCTGCTTCTTTTCATTTTAATTTTTTAATACTTCGCCAATATCCCCGTCAATACAGATTGAGCGACTTGCAATTTCTCTTGGCGCGCCAGCTTCCCCAGGTTAATGCAGGCATAGATGGCCTTTGGATTTTCCGCTGTCATCCTCCAGAAGGAAAATTTCACTATGCCGGGAGTGTTGAACCCTACGCCAAGTTCAAAGAACAAAGTCCGCTGACCGATTCTTGTCCGTAAAAAGTTTTCGTAGCGCTGTGCCGTTTATGCCATCCTCGTCCTCGACGAACTTGTCATCGGAACGGAGATTCATGGTCATAGGTCTGCCGCAGCGAGGACAGTGAGGCACCAGTTCAGTTGGTGTGCGCATGTTCGACTGGTTTTCTATCATTTGGCGTATAACGCTCCGGTTGTCATAAGTCTGTTGATGACAGGAAGGCTGCACTGAAAAAGGCCGTAATCGCCCTGCGTGTAGAAAAGCCTTCCTTGTCAAAACCGGCTTTCTGGAAACAGTGGTCCACATTGGTGGTTATGACGAAATAGTCTTTATCTTTTTACGATCGAGAGCAGATCGTCATATACCGGCGCAGGCGGGTCCATATAGCGGTTTATCCATATATAGCGGCTCCAGTAGGCCCAATATTCTTCCAGCGTGCGGTAAGGATAAAAACCGCCGGAGTACATGTCGTGAAATCCGTATTTTTCCTCAAAATCCGAAAAGTATTTTTGAACCTTTCGCCGTCATAGGTGAAACCGGCGGAGGTGGAAAGGCCGGCTCCCTGGGGAGCCTATGACGACAGCGTCGGCTGAATCTATTTCCGTTTTCAGCCTGTTTCTCTTAGAAGATAGGTCCTCGGCCGGAGCCGATGACTGTCTCGAAAAAACATTTTGATCTTCTCCTTATTTTGGGCGGGCCATGGGCGGCCGCCGCTGTGGGTCTGCCAGCTCCTATCTGCGGACTACTGCACTGACCGGACAGCGTTCAAAGCAGCAGCCGCAGTGGAGACAGTGCTCCTGCTGTATCACAAAAAGGGTCTCCTTTGGTTATGCAGTTTTGCGGGCAGTTTTGTGCGCAGGTGCCGCAGCCTATACATGAGCCGGTTATTTCATAGCCCCTGGCTGCCGGCTGCTGATCGCCTATGGCATAAGTCTGCCGGAAAATAGGGCGTACTCCCCAAATTGAAATATTCTATCTGGGCGTCTTTGATCTGAAAGACTATCCCTATATCCCGTGTTCCTCCCGGATATACATTGGCCAGATAAGGCTGCTCGGCGAATATCACATCTATCCATTCTTTCTGCTGATCTTCAGGAGCGGGAACGGCCCCTTGACGAAAGGCGTATCATTTCTTTATATTTAGTATATCCTATCACCTGGACACGGCCGTCTGCAAGGAGCTGGCGGCAGAAATCTTTTCCTCTGGCTGCAAAAAAGTACATTGCCTCCGGATCGTGCTCGTAATGGATGGCGCTGATGTTGCGTATCTGAGGGCCGCCCTTTTCGTCTACGGTGGCAAAAGCCAGAACTCCTACATACTCTAATTTCTGAATACATGTCTTTGCATCCATATGTCAAACCTCCATTTGTCGATGAACTTATGAGCGTATTTTCGGGACTGCCCGGTCAATCCGATACTCTTACGATGATCTTTCCGTCGATACCGCCGTTGTCCTGAGCTATGCAGGCCTTTTGGATCTCTGAAAAGTCAAATACCTTTCCCACAGGGGAGTAAGGCGTTTGGCATTCATAAAACAGAAGATCTCGTCCATGGTATCCTGGCTCGGACTGTTGCTGTAAAAACCGGTAAGATAAATGCCGTTTGGTATGTATTTGATCGGATCAAATACATTTATGGCATAAACACCGCCTAATATGCCTGTAGTGCATACTATGCCGCCTTTTTCCTACACAGCGGAGAGTATCGGCAAGAATCTTGGGGCCGACCAGTTCCAGGGCTTTTGAAGGCCTGGGTATGGCTGTCCCGTCAGTTTTGCGGCTCCGGAAATTTGTGATGTCCTGCCAGTTTGCACGGCTCCGGCAATTTCCCCGGAAAAATATTCTCAAGGCTGCCCGTATCGAGCAGAGCAAGGTCCGCCTGGGAAAGGAGCCGCAGCTTATCCTCCCGGTGGGTGGTGGCAATGACCTTGCAGCCGAGGGCTTTGGCTATTTGAATAGCCGCATGACCTAAGGCGCAGGTGGCTCCCTGATCAGCAAGGTGTCGTCCGGCTGGAGTTTCAGCCCCTGAAAAAGGGATCCCCAGGCCGTGAAATATGTTTCTGGTATGGCCGCCAGCTTTTCCCAGAGCAGATTGGATTTTATGGAAAATACATGGCTTGTGGGAGCCAGCACATACTGGGCGTAACTTCCGTTGAAGCTCCTGCCCATGCCGCCCATGAGGGCGGCGACTCTCTGACCGGGTTTCAGCCCGCTGCCAGAAGGGTCTGCAACCTCGCCCACACATTCTATCCCAGGGATAACAGGCTTTTGGATATAGGCTGCATTGATCTCCGAAAGACGGAGTATCTTTTTCCGAGTGGTTCATGCCGAAGGCTTTTACCTTTATGAGGACCCAGCCGGGGCGGACCTTTGGGAGCGGGACTTCTGAAAGCCGTATGCTGTGGCCCGGTGTCGGCCTTTGCAGGACAACGGCTTTCATTGCAGGCGCAGGCTGACCGTTGAGGATTGCGGCTTTCATACATCCACCTCTTTCCAGCACTGAGGATCGGCTGCATAAAGCCTTCGGCGCCTTCAAGGCCACTGCTGCCGGCCGCTACAGCCGGACAGCCTCTGCAAAAAGTCCAGGAGCTCGCATTTTGAGCATTTCTTAAATCTGGTATAATCTCTGTAGCTTTCCATGGCGCATACCCATATATCAGCCAGACGGTCTTTGAAAACATTACCGACTCCGGCTTCCTGCCACACGGCGGCAGGCGAACACATCTCCCCAGGCAGGATGGTCACATTGACAGTTGCCGCAGTTGCAGCCACCGTAGATCATGCCTTCCTCGGCTGATGAAGGAATCTTAAATGAACCTGTCTCGTATTCGTACAACGTCCACAGGTGGTCTTTCTTATTGAAATATGTCTGGCAGCCGGCTTCTTCGTATTGGCGGAACTTACGGTCGCACTCTTCGAGGAGACGGCGGTAGCGCTGCGGGGTTATGCCTACATCTTTCTCGTCTCCCGTAGGGCAGTAACGGGCAAAAGGCAAAGACATCGGCTCTGTATTCGACTGCCGTGTCGATGATGTCCGGTATTTCATCTATGTTAACGCCGGATACGGTGGTCATTATGACGCTGCGGATACCGGCCCGATTGATACATCCGATCTTTTCCAGAGTGGTGTCGAAGCTGCCCGGTTTTCTGAACCAGTCGTGGCCTGCCGCATGCCGTCCAGAGAAAGCTGATACTTCTGACAGCCGTATTCTTTGAGCTTCTGACATACCCGGTCGTTGAGATGGAACGGGTTTCCCATTATGGTGAAAGGAATCTGATGTTCCTTAAGAAGGGAAAGAAGCTTCCAGAAATCCGGATGTAGTATGGGGTCGCCGCCGGTAATGTAGAAGTACGGCAGGCGGTCATATACATGGCAGAAATCCAGGCAGTTATGAAAGGTGTCCTGCATTTGTTCCCATGTCATGGAATCCAGGGCCTTGCAGTTATCCTCGGAAAAAATGTAGCAGTGCTTGCAGCGCTGGTCACAGTCGTCTGCAATATGCCACTGAAAGGAAAAATATTGTTTCATGTTGATGTCCTCACTATATATATTTGAACCGGCGGCCGGGCAGTATCTGGTGTGGGCCGGCGGGCACGCCCGCCGGCGGAAAGATGGGTTGAACTTATTTGTCACCTGCGCCGCAAGCGGTTCCGCAGGCAGCTGATGGTTCCTGGGACATTTTTCTTTTTCCAACCGAATAAATTTGAAAGTGACATTTGATTTACCTCCGTTTTATTGATTGTCCAGAGCGTGTTTTCGCTCTCTGTGATTCTCATTTTACGGATTTTGGCAGGGCGTACAAGTACGCACTTTTTATTACCCGGTAACATTTTGGTGACCTTTTGATGATCGGAAAGGCTTGAAAGTGAAAAATTTTTATAATATATTGAGCGGTTGGCTTTTTCCTGTTTTTCTGTCTGAAAAAGCCGACCGGGCCAGCCCCAGCAATGTAAAGATGTCCTGTGCAGGAGCCATTTGAAGCCGGCCTGCAAAACCTGCCGGCCAAAATATCTGGCAAAATCTGGGCAAACTGCCCGCAAAAGATGTAACCGTTGACATTACAATAATAGGGTGATAAAATAAGACTAAAGTAAAATGAATAGCGGCTGCAGGATATGGTATTTTTTATGTCATATCAAGAAAAAATATCAATAAGGCTCCGGCACTCCCTGCGGCACTGAGCAATGCAGCAAAATTCCGAAAACATCACAAATAACATCACGGCAGGAGGCAGGGATATGCTTACAAGAGAAGAAATGCCGGCTTGTCCGGTGGCAACAAACAGTGCAGCTGATCGTGAGCAAATGGAAGATACTTATCATAAGAAACCTGATGGGCAGGCCATGGCGCTTCAATGAACTGAAAAAGGACCTGGACGGTATTTCCCAGAAAGTCCTGACGGACAGCCTGCGCTCCATGGAAGAAGACGGCATAGTGACGAGGACCGTCTATCCGGAAGTTCCGCCGAGAGTAGAGTATGCCCTCAGTGAACTGGGCGAATCCATGCGACCTATAATCAAAGCCATGGAAATATGGGGAACGGAATATAAAGAAAATATGCTGAAAAGACTAAGTAAAATCAACAAGGCCCTCTGCAGAGCCGGAAAAACATACTCATCCTGTGCCTGGTCATCGCTTTTATAATGACCACCGGCTGCGCAGGCGGTACGGCCGGCGATACTGACGGCAGTTCGGACGGGACGGAAATGACCCGGCGTCTGAGGCGGAGCGGGCGCTTCAGTAACTGAGGGGACATACGGCTACGAGACTGTAGAGTTTTCTGTCCCTTCAACAGACGGCGCAAAAAAGACATATACGGTGTCTTTTATATACCCAAAGGCGCAGGCGACAAGCTGCCGACTGTAATATTTTCCCATGGATACGGCGGTACCCACAGAGTAGGGGTTCCTTATGCGGAAGCCCTGGCAGGGCAGGGTTATGCCGTATATTGTTTCGATTTCAGGGGCGGCAGCCCCGAAAGCCGAAGCGGCGGCTCGACTCTGGAAATGTCTGTGTTTACCGAGCTTGAGGATCTGGAACAGGTCATAGGAGCGGTAGAGGAGCAGGATTTTGTAGACGACGAAAATATCTTTCTTATGGGGAACCAGCCAGGGCGGGGCAGTTTCTGCCATGGCAGGAGCCCGTCACGAGGACAGGATAAAGGGCATGGTATTGCTGTATCCGGCTTTTGTGCTGGCGGACAGGGCTGTGGAACTATTTGGCACAGCCGAAAACATACCGGAAACCTATACTTTTATGCACATGAAAGTTGGCAGGGAATATTTTGAGCCCCTGATGGATTACGATATATATGAGGATGTAACCTCTTTTAAAAAAGGATGTACTGATGATCCACGGTACTGGGGATACGGTGGTGCCCATATCTTATTCGGAAAAAGCCCTGAAAGCTATCCGTCGGCCCAGCTTATCAGGATCGACGGAGCCGGGCACGGTTTCAGCGGAGACGACAGGGAGGCTGTGATAGGATATGTTTCCGGGTATCTACAGTCTCATACGGATAAATAATGTTATTCCTTAACCACAGAGGATATGCCGCTGCAGATGAGCTTTTCGGCAATGGCTATCAGATCTTCCAGATAATATGAAGTGACCTCACATTTGTAACACCGTGGATTTACCTGTATACTGATACTAACAACATGGTAACAGGGATTACCGCATACAAAAAGGAGGTCACTTATGTATAGAATAATAAAATCGGCATGGATGTCCATAGCAAAAATTACACTTTATGTGCAATGGTGTAGTAGTTTATACCTCCCTGATACACTTGCAAAAGTTAAAAGGAGGTATATATTTATGGATAAGGTCAAAACCAAGATCATAGGAACAGACTATTTTAAATTTTTCAAAGTATTTATCCCGCTGTCGGTGATATTTATGACCGCAGGGGCGGCCATGGGGAACTGGCTGTGCCTGTCCATTCTGTGGAAGCCTTTATCTTCATCGTGGCATACGGCGGTGTCTGCCTTTTGATTATGGGAATATACTGGCTGGCGGTAGCTGCATGGCTGTATAAGAAGGGGGAAGAGGCGCAGATGCATGGACTTCTGTGGCTGGTACTTGGACTCTCAGGCAATGTCTTTGCTGCAGTCCTGTTTTTTATCGTAAGGGGCTTTATACGCCAGAAGTGCCCTCAATGCGGCGGATGGCAGCCTGCAAAGCGTTGGTTCTGCGCCCGATGCGGAGCAGAGATAAACCGGAGCTGTCCGGAATGCGGCGATCTGTGCGGGCCGGGGATAAATACTGTTCAAAGGTGCGGACATAGTTTCCAAAATGGGGTAAATGAATAGAAAAACAAATATACTACGCTGGTAAGCAATACATTTTAATAAGCATAGGGACTTTCGGGTCAAAGCTTTTGACATTTTTTCATGGTGCGCTTTTTACACAGAAGTCCTGACTCCTTCAGATTACGGAACAGCAGATTTGATAATGCAGGGGGCAAATCTGCTGTTTCCTGTTATTTCCATGGGAATAGTGGAAGGTGTGTTCAGGTTTGCCCTTGGAAATCCAAAAACGCAGGAACATCTTTTTTTCGGCCGGAGTCTGGGTGATCACCGGCGGTTCGGCCGTTCTGGCAGCGGTGACCGGGCTGACATGGTCTGCGGATCTGTTTGACGATGTGCTGTGGCTCATGGCCATATATACCATAGCCTCCTGTTATCATTCTCTGTGCGCTCAGTTCATAAGGGCGCAGGGAAGATGGCCCTGTACGCCGGACAGGGCATATTGAACACTGTGCTGGTGATAGGTCTCAACATCTTATTCCTCCTGGTGTTTAAATGGGGCATAACCGGGTATGTCCTGTCTACTGTTGCAGATATACTGTGCAGCGGTTTCTGGTATTTAAGGAAAAACTTTGGCAGTATCTGACAGTAAAGCCCGGTAAAGGCTTATTGGCCCATATGTTCGGTACAGCGTTCCGCTGATACCTACGACAATATTCTGGTGGATAACCAGTGTTTCAGACAGGTACATGATAACAGCATTCCTTGGAAGCGATGCCAACGGCATATATGCTGTGGCGGCCAAGATACCGACTTTGCTGACGCTGATGGCAACGATTTTCCTGGAGGCATGGCAGTTTTCCGCCATTGCTGAATCCGCCGGGGAGAGAAAAGAACATATAAGGTTTTATTCCAAGATATGGAAGATATTTATGTCTGCCATGTTCTGGCAGGGGCGTGGTCATAGCCCTTTCCCAGTGGGAGATACGGGTGCTGTCTGCAGATGAATACTACAGCGCATGGCAGTATATACCCCTGCTGTCGGCAGCTATGATATTTTCATCTTTTTTGTTACCTTTGCGGGCAGTATTTATGTAGTTGAAAAAAGAGCCTTTTGTCCTTCGGCACCTCCATGGCAGGGCGGCTGTAAACATACTCCTCAATCTGATACTGATCCCCACGGAACTGGGGATACAGGGAGCGGTCATAGCTACTTTTTCCAGCTATTTTCTGGTATTTCTCATCAGATCAAAGAATGCACGCAAACTGCTGCCTTTCGGCTGTACAGCCAACGGCTGACCGTCAACTGCATGATCATGGCGATCCAGATCATCTGGCTCGTGGAGAACTGCCTGGGTGGCAGCTTGTACAACTCATCGCTGTAGGAGCATTTCTGGCCATAGACGGGAAATATCTGGTGAGCATTTTTTCATCGCTGAAAAGCATGTATAAAGGAAACAGATAAAATGAGAGTTATTTCCCAGGAAATGGCGGCTGGAATATTTCCGGCAATGGGCCGGGGGGCGTATGGCTTCTATGCTTCGGAGGCATTGTAAAAAATATGAAAAACAGGCATTAGACACTGACATCGTGTCAATTTTTATAATGAAAGCGCAGAAAGAAATCAAAATCATATCTTTTGCGCTTTTTTTTAATGAAAGGGGGAAATACCATGAAACAAATTCTAGCTTTGATATTAAGTGTGACCATGATATTTGCGTTGACCGGCTGCGGGAGCGATGATGGTCAGACAGGGAGAGAGCGGACAGGCGCCTGTTGCTCCAGCAGGAACCGTCCGCAGCAGATGATGCCGTAAACGGTGCTTCCGGCGGCAATGTGCTGGTAGCCTATTTCAGCTATGGAGAAAAACGCTCAGCTCCCTGACGGAGTGGACGCTTCGTCATCTGCCAGCATACAGCCCTGGAATGGAGGAATTACAGGAAATACCGGACTGGTGGCTGCGATGATAGCAGAGGCTACGGGAGCGGACATTTTTTCCATAAGGACAGCTGAGCCGTATCCTGATACTTATGACGAGACGATAGATAGGGGCAGGAAGAAAGAAACGCCGGAGCCAGACCCGAACTTTCCGTCCACCTGGAAAACGCCCAAGACTACGATATGATCTTCCTGGGCTTTCCTAACTGGTGGGAGATATGCCCATGGCCGTATATACTTTTCTGGAAGAGACAGACCTTTCGGAAAGACCATCATTCCGTTCGTTACATCCGGCGGCAGCGGATTTTCCGGCACTATCGAAGCCATTGAGGAGCTTCAGCCGGAAGCCAGTGTCTTGAGGGATTATCCATAAGCGGCTCTCAGGCGGCTCAGGCTCAGGAGCAGGTAGGACAGTGGCTTGACGAGGTGCTGCAATGAAGCTGAGGATGTGGGCCGATCTGGCCATGACGGTGCTGCTCCTGTGCCAGATGGCGTGGCTCCTCATAGAGAGACTACCCACGAGTGGACGGGGGACGGCCATGTTTTTGCTTTTTATAGTCCATCATGTGCTGAACCGGCGCTGGTACGGCAGCCTCTTTAAAGGAAAACACGGGCCGGCCCGCCTGCTGCAGATCACAGTCGATATCTTACTGCTGGCGGCAATGGCGGGACTGATCATAAGCGGCGTCATGCTGTCAAGGACGGAATTTGCATTTTCGAGACAGGCCAGCCGCTGGTGCTGTTTTTCGCTCAGTACATCGCCATGCTGGGCATGTGGATATGCGCCGGGCATTATATATGAAATTATTGAGGAGGAGATGACATGCAGACGAGCCTTTGCTTTCCCGTACCGTAAAAGATGATCCCGATCCGTAGGTTGTGCTGGCCGGGTTCTTCATGTATAATAAAAGACGAAAATTTTACAAGAGGGGAAAACTATGTTTGGATTAGATATTGCCGCTCTGGCGGCGCTGTATTTTTTCGTGTTTACAGAAAGTGGAAGAACAGGGGAAAAGATGTACTGCTCATCAACACCGTGATGTATCTGTACCTGTCCATGGTGCTGGCCGTTACCCTGATGCCCGTTATCTCATCCCTGCCTTTTATCTTTAACCATGCCTATGTACCTATGAACCTGGTACCTTTTACCGATGTGGCCCTGAGCAGAGAGACTTTATCAGGCAGGTAGTCTTAAAATGTGATAATGACGGTACCCTTTGATTTTTACTGCCACTGACAGAAAAGGAGCCTAAAAAATCCTGAAAACGATCCTGCTTATTTTTTTTATTGAGCTTCGCCATAGAAATACTTCAGCCGCTGATAAACGATTTCCGCCGGGGAGATGTGACCGATCTGATAACCAATGTGACAGGCGGTATCATAGGCTACATGATATATCTGATATTCAGGCCGCTGACATCCAAGATACTGAATTTGGTGAGAAGTTAATTTCAGTTTGCCAGGCAACGGGCATATCGCCCATAATGATGGCTGTAACAACTGAAAGAAAGAAGGTGTCAGGAATGTTAAAGGAAAACATAAAACTTTAAGAAGATCAAAAGGCCTTTCCCAGGAGGAACTCGCCGTCAGGCTCAATGTGGTGAGGCAGACTGTCTCAAAATGGGAAAAATGGTCTTTCTGTACCGGATTCGATATGCTCATCGCCTTATCCCAGGTATTTGAAACGCCTGTGAGCGTTCTGCTGGGAGAGGCTGTTGATGAGCCCAAAGCCGACGACCTGAAAGCCATCGCAGAAAAGCTGGAGATAATAAATTTGCAGATGGCCCGGGAGAAAGGCGTCGAGGCGAAAACTGCTCCGCTGGCTGTTCATCGCTCTGTGCGCAACTATAGCGGCGGTCTTTGTGCTCTTTGCGGCACTGGGCAGCCCTTATCTCGGCTGGGATTTCTCCGATCCGGAGACCGCCGTCATGGGCACGGTTTTCCACGCCTTTGAATGGCTGTTTGTCAGATGGCGCCGTTTGTCTTTGCAGGCGCTCTTGCCGGTATCGTGCTGACGCGGGAGAAGGCGTAAGACATATATGCATTACGAATGCCATCTTTTTAAGATCTTCCCAGCATTACGGTCACAACGGATTCACAGCAGCGATAATCCGTATCAATGTTGTGAGCGATAAAGCGTACCTTGAAATTACGACGGCGGCATATGTATTCGACCGGCTCCCGGTACAGCATCCAGATCTTCCGGAACCACGAATTTGATACATTTTACAAGTACATCGCGGCATGACGGATAGTCATGGGCAGGTATAGCAAAGGCTTTCATGCCTCGATGATATTCTTCGCCGTTTTCACCTACTTCGGTCAATATGGCGGCAAGGGCCACCCTTTTGCCTGGGCATACATCCTTGATGGTAACATCCACTTGGATTATGCGTCCATGGACTGGAGCTGCACATGACCCATATCTACCACCACCGAATCGGAACAGCCCTCTACGGACAGGTCGGCAGGTTCAGGGCAGCCTTCAGGATCGACCACTATATCGCATTGGACTGTTACTTCCGGGTCAGGAAAAGATACAACATTGTTTTCATTATCAGAGTAGGAGATTGACTGATTGACTTTTTTGTTCCCTGTGACAGCCACATGCCGGATGGTAAATTCAAGCATGGCGCTTTCACTTGCCGAAACACCCAGCTCAGGGATGGTCCAGCGGAGAGTCTGATCGTCCGTCCTGGAAACGGAACCTTTGTCCGAACTGTGACATCTGTGATCTCAAAATCCGGATATATTACTTCGTCAATGGCGATGTTTGTAGCGCCTGTTTTGGAAATGTTGGCAGCAAGCTCGGCGAAAAGTTCTTCAAGGTCGGCCGAGTCCGGGTTACTGCAACATGAGCAGCCGCAGGGTCGGTAGCCCACAGATTGAGAATATTGACATCAAGTCCGTCGGAACCAACCAGACCGATACAGTAGATGATTATCCCTTGAGCTTTGGCAGCATCGGCAGCCGGGCGGCCGGGCCGCCGGCAGTAGTATTTCGTCGGTGAACATTACGATAACTTTGCATTGGTCGAAGCCGGGTCGAAAAGACCGGCAGCTTTTACGAAAGCATCCTTGTGGTTAGTATTGCCTCCGGCCACAAGAGAATCTACGGCAGTTTTGAGAGTATCTACGGAGGTGATAAGCTGTGTGTCGGCTCGTCGCACTGTCTGCAAAGCTCACTATACCGATATGGCTGCCTCCGCCTATCTGACCGTCCTGATCTCCGTCTGTAGCTTTGTCGATGATGTCGATGAAAGTTTTAGCTCCTGCTTTCATGTCGCCAAGAGGGGTGCCCTCATGCTGCCTGAACGGTCCAGCACCAGGACTATATCGGTGGGATTGGCCACTATATCAGAGCGGCAGTCAGAGAAAGAGTTACTCTCAGAGAACCGTCGCAGCCTATCTGATCGGTGCTGATGGTTTTGTTTGAATTGGTAACGCCCATTTGTGTGTTATCTCCTTTCGGGGCAGATCCGCCCCGGATCATAGTATGCGTTCCGGGCGCAGTGTGTTACAGGAAAGAAAACACATACCGTATTGCAGGCTGCGGTGATAAGATGTAAGATATACAGGAAAGGATGTGATGATGATGGCTGAACTTATAGCTTTCTATTCGAGAGCTGAGAAAATCATGTGGACGGAGAGACAAAATACCTTGAGACAGGTAATACTAAGATCCCCGCCGGGATAATACAGAAAATCACAGGAGCAGATATGGTCGAGATCGTGCCGGAAAAGGCTTATTCGCCTGTATATAAGGAATGTGTGGCAGAGGCAGTGAAAGATTGGAAGAACAATGCCAGACCGGCCATAGCAGGATGTCCTGAGACCATTGAAAAATACGATACAATTTATCTTGGATATCCCAATTATTGCGGCACCATGCCCATGTGTGTTTTTACTTTTCTGGAAAAAATACGATCTTACGGGTAAGACCATAAGACCTTTCTGCACCAATGAAGGAAGCGGTATGGGACAAAGCGAAGAGGATATCAGAAAGATATGCCCGGGCGCATGTGGGCAGTGGGCTCTCCATCAAAGGGAAGCACAGCAGCAGATGCAGGTCCTGATATAAAGGAATGGCTGCAGGAAAAGTAAACTTGCTTGACAATATGAGGAAAGTTAGATATACTAACAAATGGCGGCAGATATTGATAATACTGCCGCCAAAATAAAGCAAAGTGGTAAGCGGCAACTAACTCGATCTGTCCGCTTTTTTCAGGATCGGCGTTAGTTCTCTCTAACTGCGGTGGATGCATGTATTTGGCATAACAGCCGAACTCTGGCAGAAACAGGAGAACAATTTGTATGATGATAAATAAAAGACTGATAAACATGGTTGGCAAAAGTAAGAAATATATTGCTGCAAATGTGGCCGCCCAGTGGGTTTCACTTGCAGCCAACATAACGATGATGACAGCTGTAACATCTTTTTCCGCAGGATTGCTTGCCGGAACTCCTCCGGGTCAGGCAGGCGCCGCAGACGGACCCGGACTCGCCATTACGGCGGCTATAATGGCCGGGGCAGCTGCCATTCGTGCCATATGTTCCCAGGTGTCGGCAAAGATGGGATATCTTTCATCAAAGACTGTAAAAAAAGACCATGAGAGAAAAAATCTACGGCAAGATGCTTAAACTGGGGGCATCTTACAACACGAAAGTAAGGACCAGCGAAGTGGTACAGGTGGCGGTGGAGGGCGCCGAGCAGCTTGAAACATATTTCGGGGGCGTATCTGCCTCAGTTTTTTTATGCGATGGCTGCTCCGCTGACCTTGTTCATATATCTCAGTACCATAAATCTGCCGTCGGCTGTGGTGCTGCTCGTCTGCGTACCACTGATACCTGCAGCCATAGCTGCCGTGCAGACATGGGCAAAAGACTGCTGTCAAGATACTGGGACCAGTATACAGCTCTGGGGATACTTTCCTTGAGAACCTGCAGGGGCTCACCACTCTTAAGATATACAGATCAGACGGATACAAAATGACAGGATGAATGAGGAAGCGGAAAAATTCCGCAAGATAACCATGAAGGTGCTGACGATGCAGCTCAATTCCATTGTGATAATGGATCTGATAGCTTATGGCGGGGCGGCAGCAGGAGTCATAATGGCAGTGACCCAGCTGACAGCCGGAAATGTGGATCTGGCAGGATGCCTGCTTATCATAATGCTGTCTGCGGATTTTTTCATACCCATGAGACAGCTGGGGTCATTTTTTCATGTGGCAATGAACGGGATGGCGGCTGGAGACAAGATCTTTGCGCTGCTGGATCTGCCGGAAGCGGAAAGAAAAAAGGACAGGAGTGCGGAAGATCTGTCTGTAAGGATAAAAGATCTGAGTTTCTCATATGACGGCAGGCGAAAGGTACTCAAAGATATAAATATGGAATTTCCGGCAGGGACTTTACAGCCATAGTCGGAGAATCCGGCTGCGGAAAATCCACCATCGCCTCGCTTATAATGGGCAGGCTGAAAGATTATACCGGCCAGGTGACTGTGGGGAACAATGAAATACGCAGTATTTCTGAAGAAAACCTGATGAAAAATTTTACCTATAGGTCATCAGAGCTATATTTTTAAAGGCACTGTCAGAGATAACCTTATTATGGCATGCCCAGGGAGCCTCAGATGGTCAAATGTGGCACGCCTTGGAAAAGGTTGGACTTGATGGCTTTTTAAAGGAAGAAAAGGGCCCTGGATACCGTCTTGAAAGAGAACGGAGCAAACTTTTTCCGGCGGCCAGCGGCAGCGGCTGGCACTGGCAAGAGCAATGCTCCATGACAGCTTTGTATATATCTTCGATGAGGCCACATCAAACATAGATGTGGAAAGTGAAAACCAGATAATGGCTCAGATAAAGGAACTGGCTGAAACAAAGACAGTAATACTGATATCTCATCGTCTAGCCAATGTAACACAGGCATCGAGGATATATGTGATGGAAAGAGGGCAGGTGAAGGAAGAGAGCGATAACCAGAGCCTTATCAGGAAAGGCGGGTTTACGCCCGGATTGTGGAATGCCAGCAGGAACTGGAAAAGTACGGAGGTGAGACAGATGCGTAGAAGAAGCAGATTAAAGGTGATGGCAGGACTGGCAGGCCTTATCAGGCCCCTTGCCGGATTTATGGCTGGAGCGGTTGCCATGGGCCTCTGCGGCCATCTGTGCGCTTCTTTCATAACCGTTCTTGGCGGTTATGCTGCATTGAATGCAGCAGGGTACGGCGGCATTTCTTTTTGGAGGCCTTTCCCTGACCGGGATATTCATCATAGTGTGCATCATGGCGATCCTGAGGGGTGTGCTGAGATATGGTGAACAGACATGCAACCATTATATAGCTTTCAAGCTTCTTGCCATAATAAAGGGATAAGGTATTTAAGGCTCTGAGAAAACTTTGTCCGGCCAAACTGGAAGGAGAGACAGAGGAGATCTCATATCGGTGATAACTTCTGATATTGAGCTGCTTGAAGTATTCTATGCTCATACTGTTTCGCCTGCAGCCATAGCAGTGCTGTCAGGCACGGTATTCTGCCTGTTCATCGGCAGCTTTTCTCCGGTCCTGGGTCTGATGGCCCTCTGCGCATATTTGACAGTAGGCCTTGTGATACCGGTTGCAGTCTCCCGGATGAGCGGTGATGACGGCATGAAGTTCGAGAAAAAGTCAGGACTTCTCAGCAGTTATGTTTTGGACAGCCTCAGAGGCCTGAGCGAGATAATACAGTTTGGCAGCGGCCGGGGAAAGACTGGAGAAGATGGGCCGCAAAATGATGGACTTTCTGCAGATGAGGCGAGGATGAAAAGAAATGCCGGGATAAATGCGGCGCTTACCAATACTGCCATATTGTTTTGGACATGACAATGCTGGCAGTATGTGCGTTTTTACGCAAACGGTGCCGTCGGGCCGACGGGCTCCTGATACCTGTCCTGTGCCTTATGAGTTCATATGGCCCATTTGTGGCTCTTGCCAGCCTTGGGAGTACCCTTCAGAATACCTTTGCAGCAGGCAGCCGTGTATTGGATATACTTTGAGGAAAACCTGCGGTTACAGATGAGATGGGACATACTCCTGTGACTTTTGACGGGGCTAAGGCAGAAGGAGTGACATTTTCGTATGACGGGGAAATTCCGGTGCTCAAAGATGTCTATGCAGATATCAAAAAAGGTTCTGTAGTTCGGAATAACAGGCAGGAGCGGCAGCGGCAAATCTACTCTCCTTAAACTTTTCATGCGCTTTTGGCGTGTGCGGCGGGGCAGTATAAAGATATCAGGAAGAGATGTGGATCACATAAATACAGATGATCTGAGGGATATGGAAAGCTATGTCACACAAGAGACCCATCTTTTCCGTGACAGCATAAAAAATAATCTGAAGATCGCCAAACTGGATGCTTCCGATGAGGAAATGGTAATGGCATGCAAAGGCTTCTGTCCATGATTTTTTTTATCATGGGCCTGCCACAGGGATATGATACGCAGGTGGGAGGCTGGGCGATACCCTTTCAGGTGGTGAACGGCAAAGGATAGGCCTTGCAAGGGCCTTTCTGCATGATGGTGATCTCATGCTGCTGATGAGCCGACCAGCAACCTTGACAGTCTGAACGAAGCTGTCATCCTCAGATCCTTCATAAAAAAGAGGCAATAAGACTGTGCTGCTGGTTTCCCACAGAAAATCCACCATGAGATCGCCGATAAAATCTATTCTGTTGAAAACGGGAGGATGAGCTGATGCGAAGCCGTGCAGCAGACAGGCGGCAACAGGAAAAACAGATAGTCTCGCTGATGATATCCATATATTGCCGCAAAAGGCACAAGCCGGGGAGGACTATGTCCCAAGTGTGCTACCCTGGAAAATATGCAGCTGAAAGAAGCGAGCGATGTCCTTTATGGAAAAAGACATTTTGTTCAAACTGCAAAAGTACACTGTTATTCACCGGAAATGAGGAAGAAATAAAAAAAATGAGATTTTCGGTCGGGGATGATCACTATCACCCGGTAATGGCCATAAGACATGTTAAAGAGACGAAAAAAAGAAACGAGCGGGAGGAAGAAAAATGAAGATCAAAAGCGGTTTATATGGTATTGGGTTTCGTGGGACTGGCTCTGGGGGCGGTAGGAGCTGTGGTACCGCTGCTTCCGGCGTTTCCATTTTGCTGCTGGCAGCCTTTGGCTTTGCAAAAAGTTCTCAAAACTTCATAACTGGTTTATCGGAACGAAACTTTACAGAGAAAAATCTGGAAAGCTTTGTTAAAACAGAGGAATGACATGGAGGACAAAAATAAGGATAATGGCAACTGTGACCATTGTCATGTGCATAGGGTTCATGATGATGGGGCAGGTACCGGCAGGCAGGATGATATTGGGGTTCGTGTGGGCATTCCATATACTATATTTCATTTTCGGGATAAAAACCCTGAAAGAGGATGGTAGTCCATCAGCCAAAAAGGCCGGCCATTGAGGAAGCAGCAGACTGATGAGAAAAAACAGCACAGAAAGAGAAAAAAAGGTTTTTATGCTATTGACAAAAAGGGAAGAAGTATTAAGCTATGAGTTAGTGATAACTAACCAACTGGCGACATATGGCCGCCGAAGTTCCCAAAACAACGAAAGGCAGGGTACGATAATGAGTAAAAAGTAACAGTAGTATACTGGGCAGGACTGGCAACACTGAAGCAATGGCAGAAGCCGTTGCCGATGGCATCAGGGAAAAAGGGCGGTGAGGCCGTCATACTGACCGCAGGCGAGTTTGACCGTTCAATGATCGAAGATTATGACAGCATAGCTTTTGGCTGTCCGTCCATGGGTGATGAGGAACTGGAAGAAAGTGAATTTGCTCCGATGTTTGAGTCATGCGAGCCTGATCTTGCCGGAAGAAGATCACTTTTCGGTTCATATGGCTGGGGCGACGGTGAATGGATGCGTAAATAAATGGGAGGGGCCGTTTTGCCTGTGACTTTTGTGATCTGCAACGATACTCCCGATGATGATGCTGTGGAAAAATGCAGGGGCTGGGAAAAGCTCTCGTTTAAAAACTGGAAAATGAAAAAACGCAGGGCTTGCTTTAATGCCTTGCGTTTTCATTTTGGCCGTTATTTTATGGCGAGAGGATCTGTCAATGGGCAGCTTTTCTGACCGGGTGGCGTACCACCGTTTTAAGCCTGCTCACATGGCATTTTCTCCGGATCGCTCAGATAGATTTCGTGGTGGAATCTTGTATCGGTAATATCCAGCTCGTACCCGTTGGCTTTCATATAGTCGTGCATGAGATCAACGGTGGCAGGCTCATCGTCATAAGAGCCGATGTGCATACACTGGACGCATAGTCCCTCATCATAGGGAAAGAACTCAACTTTGGAAAAATCCTGCTTTTTCTTTTCGTCCTTCCTGAACTGCCCACTCAAAATCTTCCTTCGTTACAAAATCCGGCAGCCGGATCATAGAGATAAAAAGTGCATATCTTCTTTTCTGGCGTAATCAAGTCCTGTGTGTTTTCCTGCCACCAAAAGTCCCTCAAGGGGCGGGACGACATATTCAAAGAAGCCCTCGATCTTATGCGTCCCCTTTGGCTCATCTTTATGGTAAAAAGCAATGCCGTACAGCAAGGCAGGATGTCCTTAACGGAGAAAACCAAACCGAATAGGATAATAAAGATCCATCACGGATAGAATCTGTGATGGATCTTTTTTGACCAACCATTATAAAACCACAATAAACAACTGTAATAGATTGATAGAACGAACAAAAATATTGTATAATAAAGTAGATTTTATACCTTTATGTCGAAGGAGGTTCGTATGAACAACGAAGCAGAAAGATGGTGTTCTCTTAAAGAAATTATGGAGCATCTTGGAGTCAGTCGTGATACCGTCCTAACTTGGATTGCAAAGCGTGAAATGCCTGCATCAAAGGTCGGTAGACTTTGGAAGTTTAAGATATCCGAGGTCGATGCGTGGATAAAAGAAGGTAACGCAGCAGAATAACAATCATTATTAGGAGGATCTCGTGAAAGAGTTGTTACCAAAAGATAAGCGAAGCAATGAATGAAACTTTTGTCGGTAACTATGTGTTTTCCGACGAGGAATTAGCGCGTGTATATGACTTTACAGGCTGCTTGCTTCGCAACTATGATGGCGGTTGGGGGAACAGCATATCGCAAGGATATGATGAACTCGTCTTTGTTGCTATGGTGAATGCCGTAAAACTTGGAAGTCAGAAGAGGATACCTTTTGGGATTGTATCTATAAAATGTTGATCGGCTCGTATGGCTCACAGAAAATATATACATATCTCACGAGTGTAATTGACAGGCTCGGAAAATGTGGCAAAATCATGTATTTGTCAGGTTGTACGAAACGCTATTACGCCACTATTTTAGCGCACGCGTTCGCTCCGCTCAACTCTACGGAATCCTTTTTGGAATTGTGTTGGAATCTGTATTCCGAGGATATGAATTTTACATATACGAAGAACGATGACACATTTGCTCGTTGCTGAGGAGCTTAAGAGAACCTTCTCTTATGAGAAATCTTTGGAGGATGACCTCAAGCTTGGTAGTGGCGTATATTCTTTGCGTGCCGGAATCAAGCGAATGGCAATCGACAGTCCGGAAGAAATGGTCAAGTATATCGAAGGCACAATCTCCTTGTTGGACAGGGTGTTTGGTGGAGAAATCCTTGATAACGACCGACATATATAATATCCTTGTTCGTGATTGGTGGACGGAAAAAGAAAAAAAGCTTTGGCGTTGCCAAACCCAAGAGAAAATCATATGAACGAGCAATAACCGATTACTCAACGATTCGGCGTAAATATAGCTATAACGGCAAACAAGCTATTTTGACAATACCAAGTATTCGTCTGAAAAACAATTTTTACGATATGCCTCTTCTGAATATTTATCGTAACGGAGAGCTTGTTGACCAAAGAGAAATGTACACATTCGGTTCGGGTCTTACCATGGCAACAAAGGAACTGTCTTTGTTCGCAGACAATCTCGTTTTTGAGGATGGCATAATAGATTGCATCTTGGAGATCGTGCATTGCGGAGATGTCATTTACAACTCAAAGACAAGCTTGTTTCGAGAGTATGTTGTCTTTAGAGATCATAGGGAAATCCTGCAAGAGGAATGTCTTCCCGGAAACTACATATTGTTCGCGCCTAAATTAGAGGAGTTCTCGGCACATCCCGAAAGTATAAAAAAGTTTCAGGTGAACCAAATTTGTATATTCTTCAGGCACAAGAGGGTGAACTGTTACAAAGTTCGAAGCGAACGGTTTTCTTCGTAGTTGAAAAACAGAAACGCAACATAAGAATTACCGCAGATCGAAAGAATAATACAAAGTTTATACACGACGGCGAGGAATTTATCGTCATCGATGGTGATTTGCAAGTTGTCGTAAAGTCGGATATTGATATATCTAAATACGGCGTACGTTATGAATCTACCGACTTTAAACTGAGTGCGTTCACTTGCGAAGAAAGCGAAGGATATAAAACCTTTTCATCACGGAACTGCTCTCAATGTGCGAACCGCAGAAAATCAATATTTTCAGCTATGCGGATAACAAAATTGAAGCGTCCTACAATGTTGTAAAGTTTAACAGCATAAGCATTACCTACGATAAAAAAGCTGTATTTTGATAAGGAAAACATTGGTACAGTGCGCTTCCATACGGAAAAATACGATAAAATCATATCGTTTGATATCAACCAAGGCAATGCTGTGATTCCGTTTGATGATGGCGATATCGTTCTTTTCTCCGCCCGTGTTAAGATGGAAATTTGGCGATAGCGAATTTTCATCGCAGTACGGAGAGGATTTGTGGTATAGGAATTATTCCAATTCAGCAGAGCTTATTATTGATTTGCCTGCAGAAATGGGATATAAGTGTTCTTGGATAACAACACTGTTTTGTCCGACAGCGCAGCATTCAATTCATTTAAGCTTGGCGAAACTCTCTGGTCTATGCTGCAAGATGGTAGGAATGAAATTATCGTATTCGTAAAAGTTGAGGATATCGCTGTTATTCCTATCTTAACAGTTTGCTTGAAGGAAAAACTCAAATTCTCGCCTTTTGTAATAAGCGGAAAAGAGATGCTGTGGGATGTGGGCAAAATCTTTTGTTGGCGATTCCACGCCAAAATTCAGAATCTCTTTCTGTGAGAATGATACAGTAAAAGCATAGCTTCGACGTCAGCGAAACCATCGATCAAAACTATAAGAGTAGATACTTCTCATTAGCTGAGCTTGAAATAGGTATTTATGATGTTACCGTTGATTTGATGAAGCGAGTTGGATTTATCGAAAAGCCTCTCCGCTTATTCGAGCAACAAGTGGTGTTTGGCGATATCAACAAGATTCGCTTCAAGGGCAAAAAGTCTGCGCTTTGAAAAAGGTAATGCTAACAGGCAAGGCTTCGTATGAGGAAATCAAGCCCTTCTATGTGGATCACCTTTGGTATATAGGAGAGTTTGACGGCTGTCATTATTATACTGGAAGTGCCTATATTATCAATCGTGATGGTTGGAAACCTATTTGAACACCATGGCAAACAGCGAAGGAACATACGATGATATCAATCAATAAGACTCGAACTCAGGAGCGAAAATTCTTGTTTCATCGTTGCCGGTGTTAATCCCGACGATATGGACGACTTCTTAGGTGAATTCACTCTTGACACCAAAAAAACAGAATTAGCAATTTTAATAGAAATACGAGAGGAATTGATTATTTCCTCTTTAGCACCGAGGAGGTGAAATAGAATGTTCAATCCGGCTAAAGCATCATCAAACATAAAAAGAAGAATTTATAGACTACATAGCGACAACGCATGCGTTTGCGAATCCTTCTTTACAAGAGCAGTTTGTAAAAGAGTTAAGAGCGAATATTGCTCGCGGCCCATTGCTTGAAATTAAAGATGTATTTAAGAGCGGCAAATCAATCGAAGAAATGATTGAGGATGCAGATTGTCCTCTTTCTCCGCTGTTCAGAGAGCTTGAAGCAGGCAAGCCGAACGATAAGTTACATAAGCACAAACTTCCGATAACTCGTAACTTGTATCTGCATCAGGAAAAAGCAATTCGTGCTATCGTTGGTGGAAATAACGCAGTTGTTTCTACCGGTACAGGTAGTGGTAAAACGAACTGCTTCTTAATTCCCGTATTAAATGAACTGTTACGAGAAAGGGCAAGGTACGCTCGGCAAAGGTGTTCGTGCATTATTCATTTATCCGATGAATGCTCTCGCAAACGACCAAATGAAGAATATCAGGGAGATCTTGATGTGCTATCCTGATATAACCTTCGGCGCATATAATGGCGGCACAGAAAATGATGAAGAAAGTGCTATTGCCGTATATGAAGCTATGTTCGCAAAGAAAAGTGCCTGAGCTTCGCCACAGATTGCCTAACGAAATTCTATCTCGTGACGAGATGAAGAAGAATCCTCCGAACATCTTGTTTACCAACTATGCGATGCTCGAACATTTGCTGTTGCGTCCGAAGGATGATGTGCTTTCTCAAATGCGGATTTTAGATTTGTTGTTTTGGACGAAGCACATATTTACACAGGAGCAACAGGTATCGAAACTCGATCCTTCTTCGTAGATTAAAAGCAAGAATTTCGGCTACCAAGGATACACGCTTTATCCTAACGAGTGCTACTTTGGGTAGTGATAGCAGCGTAGACGATGATATTATCACATTTGCAGAAAAACCTCTGTGGTGTAGCTTTGACAAGAAGTATATTATCAGAGCCGAACGAGAGCCGTATGTTCCTAATGCCACGATAAAAAATATCCAAACGAGTTATATGAAAAGTTAGCGGATAGCGAAAATTTTGTGTGGCAGGTTCTGAATGATTACGGATTTAATGTTGATAAAGCAACTGACGAAAAGAGCTTCTGTATGATTTCTTGCTGACCTCTGATCTATACCATACATTGCGCCTCCGCCTTGGCGGTATTTGCGAGTTGTCTGAGATCGGTGAAAAGTTATCTGTTAACATGGATGGTGCAATTGCGTTCATTTCGCTTTGCACTCGCGCACAAAAGAACAAAAAATCCTTGATTGATGCAAGGTATCACTTCTTTATCCGTAGCCTCGAAGGTTGTTATATTACTCTGAATGGAGATAAGCGGTTGTTCTTGAACCGCCAAAGAACCTATTGGGAGAACGGCAAGGAATCTGCTGTATTTAAGCGGCCGTTTGTGATGATTGCGGAAGAATTGCACTGGTCGGCAAAATTGAAAGTCGTAGATTGGTTCAGGCAAGCAAGCTCGAGGAAGAAGTCGAATATTACTATCTCGATGCCGATGATAATGCCGATATTGAAGATGATGACATTGAGGACGAAACCGACGGAAAGAAAGAAGTGTTCTATCTCTGCCCGATCTGCGGAGCAATCGTTGCCGAAAATGAGATTCATAATCTGCCTTGCGATTGCGGCAAGGAAAACTATATCAAAGGTCATTAAGGCGAAAATCCTCAAAATAGGAGCGAGATGCGGAAACTGTCACACTGGTCATTATAAGAGGTTATATCTTGGTAATGATGCAGCAACGGCTGTTTTGGCAACCTCTTTGTATGAAGAGCTTCCCGAAATCGAATATGTTGAAAGCGAAGACCAAACCAAAGCTAAAAACATTTTCGCAAGGGCGGCAACTGCAAACAAAAAGGTCGCAAGAAAGACCGGCAGACAGTTCTTGGCTTTCTCCGATAGTAGACAAGAAGCAGCTAAGTTTGCGTGTTATTTAGGTAAAAGAGCTATAACGAATTCTTGCGTAGGCGTGGCATCTGTCGCATCATTGCGGAAAGAAAAGACGAAATCGTATCCCATGAATATACGATATCCGATTTTGTTACCTTGCTTACTAATTACTTCACAGCAAAGAAAAGCTTTTGCAAAGAGTAATTCGGATGAAAGCAATCTTACACTTGATAGTCGTAAGAACGCTTGGGTTGCACTTCTCAACGAATTGGCTCGATATAACTCTACCACCTCGCTTACTGCGTTAGGTCAAATACAATTCAGTATAAAGGTAATACGCCGGAAATTGTTGAAAGCATTGCGGAGTTGTATAATGCCGATCCTGTTTCGGTAAAGGCATTGCTCGATTTGTTAATCTTCGAAATCGTTAAAATGGGAGCAATATACACAGACTCCGATAGTGATATTGATGATAATGACCGAGAATACATATTCTTTACTCCGTCGCAGAGATTCGTTGCTTTCATGCAATCACCCGAAAGAAAGAGAGCAACGGTATCAAATTGGATGCCTAAAAGCAAGAGCAATGGAAACGGATACTATAAATCCAATCGTCTGTATTATGTTTGCTCCACACTTGGTATATCCGAAGATCGTGCGATAGAATTTTAACGCAGTACTTTGAGTATCTTTCCGATCCTGAATGCGGAAATCCGTATTGTATGGATGATCTGAATAAAGACGGAACTTACGTGCTTCGAGCAAAGCATTTTGTCGTAAAGATCAACGGCTCTCTAATGCACATTGGTATCGTTGTAAGAAATGCGGTAAGATCACACAGTTCAATTTAGGTCATTGTCCTTCTGTCAGATGCGAAGGAAAGCTCGCCCGGATCTCGCCCGATGATATTACGAGAAAAACCACTTTGCAAAAGCTGTATATGAGCGATAGAATGTCGCCATTGCTCATCAAAGAGCATACAGCACAGCTCAGTAAAAAAGAGAGCGCAGAATATCAGGAGCAGTTTATCAAGAAGGAAATCAATGCGCTTTCTTGCTCTACCACCTTCGAAATGGGTGTGGGCGTTGGAGACCTTGAAACCGTATTTTTGCGAGATGTTCCTCCTCTGCCGTCCAAACTACGCACAGCGTGCCGGGCGTGCAGGTCGTAACCTTGATGCAGCAGCGTTTGTGCTTACATTTGCAAAGTTAAGTTCTCACGACTTAGCATTCTTCAAAGATCCCAAGCGAATGATAGGTGGAACGATACTTCCTCCGCTCTTTAAGGTGGATAACGAGAAGATTGTTCGCAGACATATCTATGCGGTTGCTTTGAGCATATATTTTGCTGATCACGAGGATCAATACAATCATAACGATGCCGATAAATTTATAAATCTAAAAAGGGATACGAGGGCTTTATTGAGTGGATCAATAGCCATCCTCAAAGACTTTTAGATATGCTGAAGGCATCCATCCCAGATCTTGATAATTTGCATAAGCGTCTCTGGTATTGATGATTTCTCTTGGATTGAAGAATTCAGCGGCCCCGAAAGGGTGTTCACTAATTGATTCAGGAATATGAGAACAATATCAAAAAAACTTTTGAAAAGTTAATTAAGCAATTCAAGAGGAAAACGATTTGGCAAAAGCCGCTATGTGCGAAAGAAAGCTTCAGCATTACAAGAAAAACAAGCTGATTGATTTCTTGGCTCGTGGAAATATACTGCCGAGATACGGTTTCCCCGTTAATACTGTTGAGCTACAGCAAAATACAACTGCAAACAATGTTTCTAAGTTGAGGGTTGAGCAGAGATCTGCAGATTGCAATAGCTGAATACGCGCCTTCCTCGGAGGTTTGTCGCTGACGGCAGACTATATACGAGTCGTTACATCAAGAAATCCGCAACAGGCAAAGATAAGCAGGACTGGTACACGGGATATATTGGGTGTGCCGAAATAAGGATTGCAATACTGTAAATTACAGCATCACGCCTATAACAAGTGAGGGCATCCCTTGTTCGGCTTGTGGTAGGAAACTGTTCAAAATGGATTTCTACGAAAGTATAGAACCGCGCTCGGGATTTGTTGCCGAACGACAAGATCGAGATGTACCTATGACTCGTCAGGAGAAAAATTATCGTTCAGAGGACTATTACATTGGGAATGTTGCTGCAAGAACGATAGATAAGCATAAGTATCTGTTTAATTCAATAGAAATCCAGGTCGAATCTACAACGAATGATTCCTTGATGGTTAAATCTGTTAGCAATTTCTATGTTTGTCCTCTCTGCGGTTATGCAGTAGCAGAAGATGAAGGTATTGGTGAAAGAGAAATTGAAAAGCAGATGCGTAGTGGAGCACTGTCCGTAACGACGACAAAATCACACGAAAGCTTGTATGGACAGTATAACTGTAATTGTCATGAACTTGTTCGTCGCTCTCTCCATCATGAATTCAAAACCGATGTTGCTAAAATATCCTTCAAGTGCAACACATCCGACTATAATACAATGGTGTCGGTAATGTATGCGATCTTGAATGCGATGGCAAAAGATCTGAATATTGAAAGACGAGATATTAAGGCGTGCTTATCAGCCAAACTCATTAATGGAATTTTAAATTTCTCTATCGTTATTTACGACCTGTTCCCGGCGGTGCTGGTCACTCAAGAAGATTGGTAACCAAGGACGGAAAATGCTGCATAGCATCTTCATGTCGGCGTTGAGATCGATGAGTGAATGTAATTGCGAACCGTCGTGCTATAACTGCTTGCGTAGTTACGAAAATCAAAAGATTCACGATTTGCTCGACAGAAAATTAGCAATTGAATTCTTGCAACAATTTGTAGGAACAGTTGAAACACTAGAGGAAGATGAGCTTTCTGTTTCGTTACTATTCTAACTAAGAAACAAATGCTCCCCCATTCAAAGTGGAGAGCATTTGTTTTCAGACTCAGACAAACCCCGGACAAATTGTGCGATCGTCCGGGGTTTGTCTACAGGCTGACCGGAAGGTTTTTACACCTTCCGGTTACATACCAGCCATCAATTCTCCGTTAAGAACATCACGGAAAGGCGATTGAGCTTTTGTATTCTCCGTTTTCTTCATTGGGATTGCCTTTGCCACGGACTGCGATGTAGTTCATTTTTGGAATCTCGATGATACCGGGCTTGTTCTTCGGCATATAAAATTCCTTGTATTCCTTCTTGTAATCAAAAGCCATCTTCTTTACCCCTTATAAAACAGTTATTCTACCGCATGCAGGCATCTATAAATTTCATAGGTACATACATCCGTTCTGCGGCCTGTTAGTGAACGGCTCTCTGTCCCCACGAATGTTCCATGGCCGGGTGGACATATTCAATAGAATTGATCGTGTTCCGAGAAACACCAACCATATCCGCCAGTTGACTTTGTGATAATTGTCATTTATATTTTTTCTGCAAATAAATCATATCTACCAGTTGAGTACCTGCTTCATATATTGATGGTCATAATTATCCGTAAAAAAAAGTTTTTAATGATATGCGAACGAATGAATCCAATCTTCTCATAAAAAGGGATTGTAAACGGACTATCTCCTGTACCAACTTGCAATATGGAATATTTCCCTTTGTATGTCTTAGCAACGAAGTCAATCATTGCTTTGCCGTATCCCTTTCCCTGGTATTCTGGTTCAGTTGCGATATTTTTTTGATTTCAAGAACACCGTCCCCTTCGTCTGTTACCACACATTCGCACTTAATCCCTCATCATCCAAAACATACATCGTCCCCTTTATTAAGATACCTGTCTAGCATATCTTCCTGCTCATCTGCTAATAGGAGCAACGGAAGAAATTGTTTTTATTTTCCTTGATTTCATGAATTTTCAACTCAACACTCTTCCTGACTTCCAATTTGCTACTCTATTATCCTATCCTTTCAAATTTTCCAGGGCAGATGGATCATGTGCGAGGATCGCTCTGACAGTCGGGCAGGTTTCTAAATCCGGGCAGTCGCCGCAGGTGGAAACCCTTTATTGAACGCACACTTCCGGATTTCGCATATATGCTCGCAAAATACCGTTTTTGCCCCATTCATACGACAGCCCTCGCAGTTGATATGTTCCGGCAGAATGGGGGCGTTATTTAACTCGCCCATAATTTTGCCGTTTTCTCCCGCAGGGCTTGATCGTTATTGACGGTCGCAAGGTATGCGTCGCATTTTTCGCAGTCCAGCCCACAGTATCCAATCATATCTTTCATAAGTTATACGCCTCCTGTTTGTTATTTTTCATCATCAATTTCACGCTCAAAGATCGAATACTTCCAGTCATCAGTTCCGGAAATCAAACGCCAGCCTTGTTTTCCATATTCATTGAGCTTCTCAATATACCGATCCAGCTTAATATGAACATTAAACGATGGCTCTGCGCTTAAATCAACTGTCATATACTCATACTTCTTCATAATAAACCGCCTTTCTATGTATGACCCTTTAATCGAAAATTTTTCATCATATCCGCAACAAACTGTGCCTGCTGCTTTTCAAATACGATTTCACAAAGGGCTTCATCAATAATTTCTTCGCTTCCACTTGCTCCGTGAAATCTATCTCTGTTTTATCACCTCTGGCAGTGAAAACGCCAGTCCAATGACCTTCATATTGCTGTTTTTCCATATCAAATTCCCATCGTCTATATGGCTCCACAAGAGTCACTGTAAATGTGGTAGGGTAGCCATCTTTGGTATATTCAATAAATTGCTCGTCGTTTATAACTTCTGTTCTACTTAGGTCACTTCTCCAATCGGCGTAATTTTCAATATCCAATACCAGCTCCCACACTTTTGAAGCTCGCCGGGAATCAGCGCTTTATATTTGAAACCGCCATTTTTGCTCCCTCCTTATCTATAAGCTTGTTTTGCTGTCACAAACAGAGCATGGTATCCACTCTGTATTTATTGCAAATCAACTAAATAAGGCTGCGGGCAATCCATTCTGTGGCATTAAGAATGCAAAATAAGTAAATAATCCGAAACATAATGTTGCAGACAGTAATCCAATTTGCCCACAATAGGTGTCTTATACTTTGTGGAAAAGAGTTTAATATTAAGAATGACAGAAACAGCGCACAGTATCACATCTAAAACAAAATTGATAACGACAACGCTTTTGATATTACTCATAAAACCTAAAGAGAAAAAAGCCAGTATAAACAACCCATAATTTATAAATATCCACCTGATTATTTGTTTTGACGACATACTATATTTCTTCATTTTAGTCCTCCTTACCAATTCCAAGAGCCTGCTTAATTTCATTAACATCGCATTTCAATTTCACTAATCCAATCAAAAAATATAAAAAGCGAAATAACGGCGACAATGAACACATAACTGAATATACCTATAAAAACATGTTCAAACCATTGTCCTGTCCATGCCAACGGCAACATCCCAACAGTTAATGAAATTAAATAGCCAACTACTTGTTTTACTGGATCAAATTCAACATTTTCGCAAAATAAATACGCAATACCGCAGGCTAATCCAAGCCAAGTAAATGTGGCAATCTGGGCAATAACCGCAAACAATTCATTGTTGTAATTGTTTATTAAAGCGGGGAGAGCAAAATAGAAATCCCCCGTGTCCATCCGCAAAGAAACTACGATTGAAAACAGCAAATATGCAAAGCACCCAATCAAAAAATCCTACTGTCCCAAACTTCAAAGCTTTCTTTATCAAAGTATCACCTCATATTCCTAAATGTTTTTTAATTTTCGGGATATATCTTCTTGAAACATAAGTTTGTGTATTGTCTTCAAATCGAATACAAATCCTACCTATTATGCTTAAATCAATATCACGAATTTTTGACATTTACAATTTCTGAATTGGAGATGCGGAGAAACTGTTTTTTGTCGAGAGCCTCATTCAACTCATACAATCTGTACCGTATAACATATTCGCCTTGATGTGTTTGAATATAGACCTTTTTATTTCCCGTATATATTCTAAAAATATCGGAAACATTCACAATTTTGGCAATGTCATCTCTGTATGCTGTTAATGTTTCAAGTCTACTTTTTATCAAATTCCACAATATGTTGATAGAGAGCGTCAACCTTTCTGTTTTGCTCCTGCGCTGTAATTAAAACCTCGATTTCTTCCACAGAGCGGTCTATGTGTATCCCGACTTTCAATATACCACCTCCAATTTCTTCTCGATTATATCATCTGTACTTTTCAAAATCTATGATACAGCAGTATGTGGTAGTAAATTTGCGATGAATGGTATAGCTGTCCGTGAACATTAGTTTCTCACTTGCTCTGTGGGATTTCTGACTTTTCGATAGTAGCTATATGTAAATTATATTTGAAACCGCCATTTTGCTCTCTCCTTAAATCAGTCGTATTTCTCAATATGCACGGTGGCAATCGCCGACTGATTCGGCTCTCCGGTAACAAGGTCTTGCGGCGCAGGCACGAGCAGCATAAATCCGTCCTTGCCATATCTTAATTCATACCCTTGTGCATACGCTTCTTCCACAGAGATGTGCTGTACCTGTCCGATTACCATAGCAGTAATACCTGCACCGCTTAAATCCGGTATTTCTTTCAGGGTACATTCCATCGTGAGAAACGCTTCATTGATTACAGGTCCGTGAATGGTTTTGGCGTTGGAAACAGTAAAGCCTCCTGCTGCAAATTCGTCATCGTCCCATTCATTCTGATGAATGGTATTTACCAACCTGTCATAACAGCTTATCGGGAGAAAGTTAATGCAAAAGCATTTTTCTCTTTGGATATTGGCATAGGTGTGGGTATGCTGATACAGGTTGCCCATCACAGCAAAAAAGCGGTCTTATCTCCGTGAAAGCAGCTCCACGAATGAAAGCACACATTCGGTTTCCGTTCTCTTTCCAAGTCGTGACAGCAAAGAGAACGGTCGGTATTCCTGCTGTTACTTCAAAGTGAGAGAACAGCTCAAATTCTTCCGGATAGGCTGGCTTAAAATACTGAGGGAAATCCTTTTTCTATCTTCATCTTTCACTATCTTCATCATTATGCCTTTCGTCTAACTTTTGGTTGTTCCAGTTTCGAGAATCCCACTCCTCATTCACGACCTGCATTTGGGATAAAGTATAAGATACAGCAAAAAAATAGCCATCGTGATATTGATTGGTAGTGTTGGAATCTCTTGAGTCTTTCCCTGTTTTGAATATCGTTTGCGTATTCGTAAATCGGTATATCAAATACCTCCGAGGAATTCCTTTCCAAGTAGTACTATAGGTATTCCATTTTTTCGGAAGGTTTTCCGTTAAAAGGAGGGTATTGTAGCTCCATCATCTTAGCCGGTCAGATTTATTCCTTCGGAATGAAATATAAAGAATAGCCATCTCCATCAATGACTCCGTCAATAATCTCATAGCCCGTTCCCTTCGGCGTTTTCTGCATTACCTCATAAGTGCCGTTATATGTCTTGCCGTTTGTGGTATCCGTTATCGTGATTTCTCCATCTTTAGCAGTCAAAGTCATATCCACGATTTCAGCGTCAGGATACAGCTCGTCAGCTTCTCCTACGGCAACCACGAGTTCATCCTGATATTGGGCAGCTTCCGTATCATTACTCATAACCGTTCTCATTTTCCACTCATAATCTTCCATCTTCACGACATCAGCATTGCAAGCAGAGAGAGCGAATACGATGAATGACATCAAAAACACAGATAAAATCTTTTTCATTTCATACCGCCTCCATTTACCGTCACAGCTTCTCTACATCTTCCACATAGATGGAGACTTCGCCGCACTTGGGACAGATTGCTACCTTCGGCTTGCCGATCCTGCCGCCGAACAGCTTATTTTCGTCCGATGACATTACAATTCCGTATCCTGCGCCTTCTACCTTGATGGCGCAGTTTTTTTCATTTCCGTTCCACATCTGAGACACTTTCTCATAAATAAATCCTAATGCCTGGCCAATGCTGTCACCCCGACTTATGATTGCCTTTTTATCGGGTACAGGCTCTAAAAATTTTGGCGTCCAACGGGAGTGGGAAGAGTTTTGCTTTCTCCCGACAGACTTTCTAAGGACCATTTTTCTACCTTTTTCAGCTCGAATTGAACCTTCTTTCGCTCCATGATGGCAAAGTCAAGGTCACTGCACCGAATGCGACACGCAGGACAGAACAGCATCAGTAATTCCGGTGATCAGACCGTCTACAATGGCTCGGATAATGACAGAAGCGGAGTTCTGTGCAGTGATCGCAGGCATTTCTCCCATTGCATTTATCAGAGAAATAACCAAGATCGGTATGGCAGCACAGATTAAGACGACTTTAACAAACCACAGATAGGTGTCAAAGTATTCCGGGCCTATCAGATATCTTTGGTCGATCTGATATTGTTTTGCGAATTCAGCAGGATCGCCGAGTTCAGTCAGAACCTCTTCCATAGAGCCTTTATCCGTATACATATCGCTGATCAGCTCTTCCAGTTCCATACGCACTTCATCTCGCTGAGCTTTTGGGAAGCCGGCGAATTACCTGATAAATATATCGATCCATATATTCTTTTTTCATTTGGCGTCATGATTCTTCCTCCTCAATAACCGTTCCATTCCGGCGGATAAGTTTTGCCAGTATGCTTTCAGCTTCTCATAAATTTCCGTTCCGTATTTCGTCCGCTGATAATATTTTTTCTCGGTTTTGCGCCACCGGTTTCCCACTTGCTTTCCAAAAGCCCCTGATTCTCAAAGCCGGCGAAGGAGAGGATACAAGGTGTTGGGGTCAATGGCAACGCCTTTTTCTTCCAAGCTCTGTACCAAAGCATACCCATACTTCGGTTCTTTCATCTGGCTGAGTACGCTAATTGTCAGTGTGCCTCTGCGAAGCTCCAAAAGCAAAGAGGATAATAAATCTTTTTCTTTCTCCCATCAGCGTCACCTCCTAATGTCAGTATACTGTATGTCATACTGTATTGTCAATATATAAATAAAGTGTTATAGAAAGCACGCAACCAATCCGAACACTTTTTGTCAGCGTCAGTTGGTAGAAATCCGGAAAGAATGCGATATAATATGAGCAAGGAGGTTGGAAATACATGAAAAACAAACAAATATGATTCTCAGAATTTAACTGCGCTGCGGCAGTATCATAAATATTCGCAGGAAGAAGTAGCGGAAAAAGTCGGCGTGACCCGGCAGGCCGTGGCAAAGTGGGAGTCGGGCGAAACGGTTCCCGATATCCTTAACTGCGATGCTTTTGGCAGAGTTTTTTTACGATGTCTCGGTGGATACCCTTATCCACTACGACCAAGAGAAAGAGCATATGCCCATACCGCCGCGAGGCAAGCATCTTTTCGGGACGGTCAAAGTGGGAGAGCGAGGGCAGATCGTTCTTCCCAAAAAGCACGGACCTTTTCCATATAAAACAGGGAGATCTTCTTGTGGTACTGGGAGACGAAAACCCGGAAAGCGCCGGTATCGCTTTGGTGCCCGGAGATACCGTCCTGCGCAATATCGCTTTTCTGCGGATATGCTAAGCGATGAAAAGGAGGAAGATCTATGAAAGAGCTTTTGCAGGTTGAGCACCTGAGCAAAGCAGTATCCGGGTTTTACATTGCAAGACATTTCTTTCTCAGTAAAGCCTGGGCGCATTATGGGACTGATCGGCAAAAACGGAGCAGGCAAAGTACAACGCTCAAATCCATTCTGAACATGGTGCGGCCAGAATCCGGAACGGTCACTATGCTGGGAAAGGATTTTATGCGAATGAAAAGGAATGTAAGCAGGACATCGGCGTTGTGTTTGGAGGGATTGACTTTTATCCGCTGAAAAAGCTCTCCGCCATTACCGCTGTTACCCGCCGGTTTTATAAAAAGACTGGGATCAGGAACGGTATAATGATTATCTACGCCAGTTTTCTCTGGATGAGAACAAACAGTTCCGGTCTCTTTCCAACGGAATGAAGGTAAAAGTACCTGCTGGCATTAGCATTATCACATCACGCCACCCTTTATCTTTTGGACGAACTGACTTCCGGGCTGGACCCGGTTTCAAGGGATGAGATCCTGCATATCTTCACCCGCATTGTAAAGACGGAAAGCGATCCGTCCTGTTTTCCACCCATATTACTTCTGACCTGGACCGATGTGCTGACGACCTCACCTGTATCCAGAACGGAAAGGTTCTGCAGAGTGCAGACAAAGATACATTTCTGCATTCATTTGAGCACCTGAAAACGGCGGAAGACACCAGCCCGCTTACTTTTTGGAGGAGATCATGCTGCGTACAGAAGGGAGGACCTTAGATGAAACTGCTCTATAAAGAACTGATGCTTGCCGCACATCCCACATCTATTGTCTTTGCCTTTTTTGGGATGTCTTGTGGTCGTGCCGGCATATCCTTATACTGTGATCTTCATGTTCGGTTGTTTAGCTCCCTATATTACATTCCTTTATGCCAGGGAAACCAATGACGCCTGGTATACCGCCATTCTTCCTGTTACGAAGCGGGAGAGCGTGAAGGGAAAATGTCAGCTGATCGTTTCCATCCAGCTGTTCCAGTTGCTGATCTCCATTCCTTTGCGTTGCTTTGCGGGGAATCCTCCAAGTGGAGAGCAATCCGGTCGGAATTGACGCAACAGTGGCTTGGTATGGGCTGGGGCTTATCATTTACGCTGTTTTCGATCTGGTATTCTTTCCGGCCTACTATAAAAACGGGTATAAAGCCGGTAAAGCGTTTGTGATCGCTGCGATACCCATGCTGCTGCTAATGGTCATTGCAGAAGGAACAGTCCATATTCCGGCGCTTGCCTGGCTGGACAGTTATGCTGTGCAAGATCAGCTGAGGCAGCTTCCCATCCTGCTGATCGGGATCGTATGCTATATAATACTGCTCTCAGTGGCATACCGGATTTCTGTGAAACGATTCGAGAGAGTAGATTTATAAACGACGCCGCCTGTGAGATCATCAGGCGGGATTTTTTTGACTGTTGATATTTTGACTTGACAATGAAGGACATGTGTTTCCCACATTTTATGAATTATGATATAATTAAAAAACAATAGATATCGATATGGACAGGCAGATAGTGAAACTGTCTGCTGGGGGTGGAAAGGTATAATAAGGAACAGGTGAATGGTGCATCTTGCCTGCCGATGTAAAGCCTGACAGAAAAGGAGGCATTGCCATGGGACTTGACATCTATGCCGGGACGCTGACCCGGTATTACTCACACAACTGGAAAACCGTTGTCCAGCAGTGGGCGGAGGAAAACGGATATACATTTCGAAAATCACGCCGCAGGGCGAAGCTGCCGACGATGGGGAACTTAGCCCTGCTGAAGTATAGAAATTGTGGAGAACTGGCGGGATCAGATCCTGAACGCCATTTCTCAGCCGGACCAGCCCGCTTACACTCCATGGACGGAAAATAACGAAAAGCCATATTATACCGATAAACCAGACTGGGACGCATTGGGAGCCATGCTGCTGGTGGCCGCCTGTCATACTTATGGGGATACTGTGCCGCCAACGGTGGAAAAGGGATGGGACTTTGGCGAAACCCGCTGATCGTCCGTCTTGCGAAAGATAAAGAGAGAATGTGGTCGTTGTTTCGCGGTGCCACATGGTGGCTTCCTCTGTCGGACAGTTTTATGTTCCGAGGTCCGCTGCCCAACGATGACACTGCCGTTATAGGTACGGCGGGCGGACTTAGAAAAAGGAGCTGGAGAAGCTGAACCGGTTGGCGTGGCAGGCTGATGAGGATACCATCCTTGATTGGGCAGATACGGAGGGTATCCGGCAGACGGCACCATAGGGCCGGATGGACAGTACAGCAAAGCAGACATTATGGAGCATACCGAGTATGATACGGACTCTCTTGCCAAATTTGCCTTTTCCATATTCTGGCGTGCAATGAGGTTTTCGGAAGAACAGCAAGTTCCCATCCTGCTGGACTTCTGATGATAAACTTGGAATGATCTGAGAACTCAAAGGATGACGGCGGACGGCACCGCAGATTTTCTGTATAATAAGGAGGCAGACTTATGTGTAATGAAAAAGAATTTACACAGGCAGGCTTTTGACGCCATTGCAGAGGCAATGCACCAACTGTATCCCGATCAGGAGGGCCTTTACTATGGCACGGTCATACCGTATTTCCTGGGAGGGAGCGATCCGCTGGATGGCGTGGAGGTCTGGAAAAGCCAGAAAGGTATTCCTCACTGGCATTATGTGACCTATGGCTTTACCGAACTGTATGAAAAAGAAAGCGATGATCCCAGTGTGAGCGGTTATGGCTTTGAACTGACTTTCCGGCTGAAGCGTGGCGACGAGGTCGAGCCTCCGGCATGGCCCGTCAGCTTGCTGCAAAATCTTGCCCGCTATGTGTTTTCCAGCGGCAATGTGTTCGACCTGGGCATCATATGAATGCAAACGGGCCTATTGCTCTGGAGACGGATACCAAGCTCACCGCTTTAGGTTTCAGAACAGATCCGGAACTGGCGGAGAAGGACACTCCCAATGGGACAATGACATTTCTGCAGGTCGTCGGTATCACAGAAGATGAGATGAACTCAATGATGTGTTGGAATGGAGAAAAGTTTTTAGCGGCCATGGAAGAATATTGCCCGTTATGTGTTACTGACCTTTCCGCAGCTCCATGATGGAAAACTCTGATTTTTACAGAGCCTGGCAGGAAGGGATGGTAAAAAGACGGCTCATCCACCGCATTTCTTTATATGGATGAACTGGATGTGTGTTCAGAAAACGGCCATATTACGATCCGCATAGGCGCCGGACATGACATTACTGCTGCTGATATGTTGAAGGCGAGAGTAGGCAAGGGACGAACGCTGCTTATCCAGAGCAGGGAGAATGCTGTTTTATTCAGTCCGGGAATGGAGGCAAAGGTAACCGAAGAGGATGATATGGTCACATTAACCTTGCCGGCAGCCGCCTTGGAGGAACTATGCGGTAGACTCCAGTCCCATGCAGGCATTTATCCGATGACAGCATCTCCTGTGACCATCGAAGTGGTACCGACAAAAATCAAAGACGCAAATGGAAATGTGATCAAAGTGATAGGATAGGTGGAACTTTGTCAGCACTTTTATCCGGCGCCATTTTTTATTTCCATGGGAGCAGGGCTTCCGTATGGATGCAGGGCGGCAGATATGCTGCATGGCATATTTAATCAATCCATAGATGAGAAAAATCCATCTGGATAACAAGGCGGATCTCATTCGTCAGGGGAAAGATCTGCCCGTGAGGACAGGAGACAGCACTTGGTTATCTGCGGTGGATTTTGTGTCCTCAGGATTGTCCGGCCTGCGCCTGTAAAGGCAGATCATGCTCCACATCTTGCCGGTACAGTAAATCTGCATAGAAGCAAAGGAAATATCGGACAGCATTCTTTATACATCATGTTCAGTTTTTTTTAAGATCAGCATTGACAAAACTGTTATAACTGTATATACTGTACCTATACAGAGAACACAAAGGAGGCGATCTGGTGAACATATTCATAGATAATAAAAACGGTGCACCAATCTAGGACCAGATATATACGCAGATCAAAGAACAGATAATAAACGGAACTTTGCAGGGAAGACGATCCGCTGCCTTCTATCCGCAATCTGGCAAAAGATCTGAGGATCAGCGTGATAACGACCAAACGGGCGTATGACGAGCTTGAAAAAGAGGGGTTCATATATACCATAGCGGCCAAAGGCTGCTTTGTAGCTGCAAAGAATGTTGAGCTATTGCGGGAGACAAATCTGAAAAAGATTGAAGAACATATGGAGCAGATCGCCCGGCTGGCAGTTTCCTGTAACCTTACAAAAACAGAGATCCTTGAAATGTTCGATTATATGATGGAGGAATAAAACGATGAATGCTCTTGAGATCAGAGATCTATGCAAATCCTATCCCGGCTTTTCACTGCAAAATCTGACCCTTACATTGCCCCAGGGCTGTATCATGGGTCTGATCGGTGAAAACGGCGCAGGAAAAAGCACGACCATTCGATTGATCCCTTGAAATGGCACAGAAAGATTCGGGAAGCATCAGGATCCTTGGAAAAGACAATACCGAAAACATTGCCCTTACGAAAGAAGATCTGGGTGTTGTCCTGGATGAGGTTGATTTCCGAATGCCTGACCCCGCAGCAAGTGGGAAATATTATGAAAAATACTTACCGCAACTGGGACCCGGATGTATATAAAAAGTATATGAAAGAACTGGCTTTGCCGGAGAACAAAGAATTCAAAGAGTTCTCACGCGGTATGAAGATGAAACTGGGCATCGCAGCAGCGCTGTCTCATGATCCCAAGCTTCTTATTTTGGATGAAGCGACCAGCGGACTGGATCCGGTCATCAGAGATGAGGTCCCTTGACATTTTCAGTGAATTTACGCGGGATGAAAACCACGCAGTTTTGATGTCATCTCACATCGTGAGCGATCTTGAAAAATCTGTGATTATATCGCCTTTCTTCATAAGGGCAGATTGCTCCTCTGTGAAGAAAAGGACAGGATAATGGAAGAATACGGGATCTTCCGCTGCTCCGCAGACCAGCTGGCAGAACTCGATCCGGCAGCAGTAAAAGGAAAAAGGAATCCGCATACGGTGTTGAAGCCATTGTAAAGAGCGGGATAAAGTTCCGGCGGCTCTGCAGCTTAGTCCCGTTGATATCGAACAGCTATTTATTTTCATGGTTAAGGAGGCCGATTAAGATGAAAGGATTACTTCTGAAAGATTTTTATATGGCGATGAAATATTGTCGCGCATATGTTGTGATCGCAGTGGTGTTTTCTCTTTTCTCCATCTGGGGCAATACATCGTTCCTCATAGCATATCCCATACTGCTGGCGAGCGTTAGTCAACCTGATATCCTATGATGAAAAAAGCAAGTGGAGCAGTTACTCTGGTGTATTTCCGTATTCCAGGCAGCAGCTGGTATCGGTCAAATATCTGATAGCCCTTATTGCGCTGGCTTTTGCAGTTATACTCGCATTGGCCGGACAGATCGCAAGAATGGCGATAAACAATGCCTTTTGATGTGGATTTGGTGCTTTCTTTGGTCGCATTGCTGCCGGCGATGGGAATTTTGGCGCCTTCTTTTGATGCTTCCTGCTATTTTTAAATTCGGTGCAGAAAAAGGACGCATCGTGTTTTATGTGATAATCTGCGGTTTTGTGCTGTCTTTGGAGTCCTGGGCGCCATTGGAGAAGAAGCTGATCTGGCCAATTTGATGATATCCATGCAGTCCTGGCTCATTCCGGTCATTACTTCTGTATCCGTTGTTTTGCTGGCAGTATCGTGGCTTCTTTCCATAAAGGTATACAAGAAGAAGGAGATATGATCTGATAGACCAGTCAGGATTTATCTGGTCCAACGACAGAAATTTTAGTGGGAGAGAAATGAGATGAAAAATAATCACTGCTGTCCAAAATGTGGTTCAGCAGAAATCAAACGCATTCCTGATAACGGCAGATATGCGAGCGGAAATAATATCTATACGACCACAGTCACCTTGTTCGGGAAAATACCTGTTATCCGCTATGTATGCTGTAACTGCGGTTATGTGGAAAACTGGGTAGAAAAAACCCAACGAGCTGGATAAGATCCGCAGCTCTTTTAACGGAAGATAGGATGATCTCATGTTGGCCATGGGGAAATTTCCATACACGGGATGAAAGCTGATGGCATTTGGATCAGCTTGCCAATATGGCGGTAGTTACCGGAATGGTGTTTAATGTACTGGCAGCAGGAGACATAGTATATTACATATTTGATGTGAAAAACAAAAAGAAAAATAAGAAAGAAGTGGAGTAAGATGAAAACGATTCTTTATCATGCTAAAGTATACCTTGAAAAGGGGCGCTATGCTCAGGCTGTTCTGATAGAAAACGGGGTCATAAAAAGGTAGGATCAGACGAAGAGATCCTCAGCTCAGGCGGTGATGCAGCACATATCATAGACTGCCGTGGCAGGACTCTCATACCGGGTCTTAATGATTCTCATATGCATTTTATGCAGTTTGGCGAGACGCTGAACCAGGCTCAGATCGATGGAGTCACATCCATTGACGAAATGATCCGGATTTGCAGAGAGTTTGCGGAGAAACATCCTGAAAGGGTCAGGAACGGTATGCATGCCATAGGCTGGAATCAGGATCTTTTACGGACGGCGACAGACTTCCGGACCGGCATGATCTGGACAAGATCAGTACAGAATATCCTATAGTACTTGAAAGAGTGTGCGGACATATCGTTTCAACTAATACAAAGCTCATTGAAATGTTGGGAATAGACGGAAACTCACCTCAGTTTCCGGATGGAGATTTTTGATAGGGGATGACGGCTATCCAAACGGTATTTTCACTGCAAACGCCTGCAATATCGCCAAGGCCATAATTCCTGATTTCTCAATGGAGGAAAGAAGGCAGATAATGCTCGATACCATGCAATATGCTGTCTCACATGGATTGACCAGTATACAGAGCAACGATGTGGGTACCACATTCATGGATGGACCTGCCGCTTTTAAAATGTTCCATGACATATATGATAATGGCGAGGCTCTGATCAGATACAGGCATCAGGTATGCTTCAACGATATCGAAGCTTTTGCAGATTATCTGGAAAATGGTGAATTTGCCGAAGGCAAGTATGAAAAAGACTCATGGCTGACCCTTTGGACCTTTGAAACTGTTTAAAGACGGCAGTCTTGGCGCCCGAACAGCTTTCATGAAGAACGGATATGCTGGGGACAGAGACAATCACGGCCTTGAGTGGATAAAACCCGAAGAAATGGAAAAGTACTGCCAGATGGCCAAAGAACACGGCATGCAGGTAGTGACTCATGTGATAGGCGATGAGGCGATTGAAAAGACCATCGATTGTTATGAACACGCTTTTGTTGATGGTGAAAATAAACTGCGGCACGGGCTGATACACTGCCAGATCACAGACCAGAAACTGCTGGACAGGATTGCTGAAAAAGGTATTTTGGTGTTTGCCCAGCCGATCTTCCTTGATTATGACATGAGCATCGTTGAGGAACTCTGCGGTAAGGAACTGGCGTCAACTTCTTATGCTTTTTTGGTACTTTGATCAGAAAGGGCGTACACCTTTCTTATGGTACCGACTGTCCGGTCGAAGATTGTAATCCTTTCCCGAACATATATATGGCTGTAACGAGAAAAACAGAGAAGGACGGCCGGAAGACGGTTTTTATCCTGAAGAGTGTGTTGATGTGGAAACCGCAATAGATGCATATACCATAGAAAGCGCTTATGCTGAGTTTATGGAAGACCGCAAGGGCAGGATAAAGGAAGGATATTATGCAGATGTGGTCCTTCTGGATCGTGATATATTTACAGTCGATCCTATGGAGATCAAAGATATACTGCCTGTCATGACCATGGTAGGCGGCAAGATAGTATATAAAAATCATGATGAAATGTAAACGGTGATACAGCAGACTGTCTGAGACCGGCTGATCCCAACGGGGCGCAGCTACAGACAGTCTGCGGGCAGAAAGCTCAGGGCAGCAGCGCGGAAAACCAGATAGGAGGTCTTGCCGCCGTTCCGGAACATGTTGGTAGTTCCGGAGCATCGGATACAGCCTGCAAGGATAACAGATGCATGTATCAGAGGAGATGCTGCTCATTGCCGGTGCAAAATGCGCTAAGATGCCCGTGATCCAAAAAATAATAATATGCGATCGTGTTAAAAGGTCGGCGCTAAAATGAGCGTTGGCCTTTAACTTTTCGGGGATTAAGATGATGCTGAATCTGGTGTTTAGGGCGGTTTACGCCGGAACGCCAGTTACGGCGTCCGGTTTTTCGTGAGGTTTTGCCCATTGGGCCTATTGGCAATTCCGGTATTTTATGCTAAGATAAAATATGTATATTTGTGCCCGGGCAAAGGAGGAACAGCATGAAGATAATTTCGACGGCATGGGCGGAGACAATGCGCCGGAGGCCATAGTAGAGGGAGCAGTTCTTGCTTCAAGAGAAATTGAACACCAGATCCTTATAATAGGACAGGAAGAAAAAATAAGAGCAGAATTGGATAATCACAGATATGATGCAGATAAGATATCAGTCATAAATGCAACAGAGATCATATCCAATGATGAGGCCCCGTAAGGGCTGTAAGATCAAAAAAAGATTCATCTATCGTCAGGGGGATAAATATGGTCAAACATGGCGAGGGAGATATCTTTATTTCTGCCGGTTCCACAGGAGCCCTGCTGGCAGGAGGACTTTTCATACTGGGAAGGATACAGGGGATCGACAGGCCTGCTTTGGCATCAATTTATCCTATAATAGGCGGCATACCGTCTCTTCTGGTGGATGCCGGAGCAAATGCAGACTGCAAGCCAAATAATCTGCTGGAATTCGGAATGATGGGAAGCATTTATATGGAAAAGTCCTGGGAAGAGAACAGCCGCGGGTGGGCCTTGTGAACATCGGAGCTGAAGCGGCCAAAGGCTCTACCCTGACAAAAGCAGCATATGACCTGTTTGAACAGAGTCATCTGAACTTTACAGGCAATGTTGAGGCTAGAGAAGTGCCAAAGGGAGCATGTGATGTTATCGTCACAGATGGATTTACCGGAAACATCCTCTTGAAACTTACCGAAGGTCTGGCATGGAATATCCTTCAGGTCATCAAGCAGAGATTTACAGACGGTGTGAAAGCCAAACTGGGAGCAGCGCTTTTGCTGGACAAGATAAAGGGACTGAAAAAAGAATTTGACTATTCAGAATACGGCGGAGCGCCGATCCTGGGAGTAAGAGGGCCTATTGTAAAGATGCATGGATCCTCCAATGCCAATGCCGTAAAGAATACTATACTCAAAGGAATACCATATGTCAGCGAGCATGTTGTAGATAAGATCCAAAATTCTGTATTGGAGATCGAGGAGATAACATTAAGTGAGTATTAACGAATTTGAGCAGATGATAGGATACTGTTTCAGGAACAAGAGACTGCTTGAGAGAGCCCTTACCCACAGCTCATATAACAGAGAAAAGAATACTAAGCATCAGGACAATGAAAGGCTGGAATTTCTTGGAGACGCTTTCTTTGATGCGATAGTCAGCGCTGAACTCTTTTCAGAAAAATGGAGAAAAGTTCAGAAGGACAGCTGACCAAAACTAGAGCCAGCATAGTATGCGAGGAGTCCCTGCCGCAGCCGCAAGAAAGATAGAAATGGGAAAGTATATCTTAATGGGACACGGCGAAGAGGTGACTGAGGCAGAGAAAGAACTTCCACACTGGCAGACGCCATGGAAGCAGTCATAGCTCTTTACCTTGACGGCGGGTATCACCGGACAAGGGATTTTGTGCTGCGTACATTTGCAGAGACCATTGAAGCGGCTGTCCAGGGGAAGCTTTTTTCGGACTACAAGTCTGAGATCCAGGAGGTGCTAAAAAAAGAGGACGCAGCCGTATCATCTCATACGAGATTGACAGGGAAGAAGGACCAGACCACGACAAGACTTTTTGTACATCTTTCGTGTGACGGTAAAGTTTTAGGAGAGGGCAGCGGCAAAAGCAAAAAAGAAGCGGAGCAGAATGCCGCCAAAGCCGCCCTTGATACTTTAAAGAGGAGCGGAAAAGTAATGTAAAAGACTGGAGATGCACGGGTTCAAATCCTTTGCCGAGCCTTCATAGAATTCATGAGGGAGTCACATGCATAGTCGGGCCCAACGGCAGCGGAAAGAGCAATATCAGTGATGCCATACGCTGGGTACTTGGGGAACAGAGCCCTAAAATGCTCAGGGAGGCAAGATGGAGGAAGTCATCTTTGCAGGCAGCACAGCCAGCCGCAAATCCAGAGGCATGGCTGAAGTTACTCTTGTCATAGATAACACGGCAGGGATCCTGCCAATAGATTACAAATGAGGTGGCCATAACAAGGCGCATGTACAGGTCAGGAGAAAGCGAGTACCTTATCAACAACAACCAGTGCCGTCTTAAAGATATAAGAGAGCTGATAATGGACACAGGCATAGGTGTTGAAGGCTACTCCATCATAGGTCAGGGCCATTATAGCGGATATCGTGAGCAGCAAGCCTGAAAGCAGGAGGGAGATATTCGGAAGAGGCCGCCGGCGTTGTCATACAAAAGCAAAAGGCTGAGTCTGAGCGTAAACTTTCATCTGCATCAGCCAATCTTGAAAGAGTAAACGATATAATAGAGAAATAGAAAGCCGGATCGGCGGTCTCAGGGAGGACAGCCAGAAAGCCCAGGAATATCTCAAACTCCGTGACCGTTGAACTGGAGATAAACATAACTCTCAGGAGCGTAGAAAAACTTGAAAGCTCCAGCAATGCTGCCCGCCAGGATATAGATGATGTCAGCGGCAAAATAGGAGAACTTTCTGCAAAAAAAGCTCAGATAGACAGCTCTGTAAACAGCAACCGCCAGAAGGCCGATGATCTGGACAAACTTGGAAGCCAGGCAAGAGATAAACTTCTCCAGACCGTTGAAGAAATAAGCGACTTGACAGGAAAGAGCCGTGTTGACAATGAAAGACTCGGCGCACTTGCCAAAGATCTTCAGAGAACAGAAGAAGAAATCGAAGCCTTTAAAGAAAGGAAGCTCTGGGAGGACCATTCTGCCGGTGAACTCAGGGAACAGGACAAAGAGGCGGCAATAAAGCTGAACAGAACAGAACTCCTCCTGCAGGAAAAAGATCACTGCCGCAGCCCAGATAAACGCAGAAGTTTCACAGCTGACAGAAAGGATAGATGAAAACAGAAATTCCATGTATACCCTCTATAACCGCAGTGCGGCCAAAAGATCAGAGGCCAGGAGCATGGAAAGCTACAAAGCATCTCTTGAGCAGAGAAGGGAACAGATAGCGGGTGAACAGGCCCGCTTTGAACAGGCTAAAGCCGACAGTACGGCAGACATCCAGCGGCTCAGTGAGGAGAAGGCAGCCTGCGACAAATCGGCTGAGGAACTTGCAGGCCAACTGCATAAACTGCGTGCAGAAAGACAAAAGACAGAAGAAGGTATAAGAGAGACCGAAAGGCAGATCAGCCACCTGAGCATACAGGAAAGCAGGGACACTGCCCGCATGAAGACCATTGAGGAAATGGAAAACAACTATGAAGGATACAGCGGGGCAGTCAGGTTCATAATGAAAAAGAGGCATGAAAGGCATAAAGGCGTGACCGCCGATCTGATGACTGTGCCGTCAGGCCTTTGAAACAGCCATCAGAAACCGCCATGGGAGCTTCGATACAGAACATAGTATGTGAAAAGGATGACGATGCAAAAGCTGCCATCAGGGCACTGAAAGAAAATAAGGCCGGAAGGCTGACTTTCCCTGCCTGTAGAATCCATAAAGGCAGCCAGGGCGTCTCTGCCTGAGAATGTCAGGAACGCAGAAGGAATGAAAGGCCTTGCGTGTGACCTTTATAAAATTCGATAAAAGATATGGAGACATATTTACTTATCTTCTCGGAAGGGTTGCTGTGGTAGGAACTATGGATGATGCCGTATCCCTTTCCAAGAAAACCGGCAGCAGTGTACGCTTTGTCACCCTTGAAGGGGAAGTGGTCAACGCCAGCGGAGCAATGACAGGAGGCAGATACAAAAATAACACTGCAAACCTGCTGGAAAGAAAAAGAAATAAATATGCTGGCGTCAAGGATAGAGGATCTGAAAGCCCATGCGGCAGAGGCAGAAAAAGAGGCTGAAAGATCACAAGGCAGACCTTGAGCAGCTGGTTCATTCAATAAAAGAAAAAGAAGCAGCAGCGGACGATCTTAAGATGACCGCAAAGCCAGCTTGCCGTAAAGATAGGCGGCAGGCGCTGCGGCTCGTGAAACAGAAGACAGCGCCAAAACAGAGAGAACAGCTTGTCAATATAGAAAAGATCTTGAAAGCGTCCGCAATGGAAAAAAACAGCTTTATGACGAGGCAGATCTTTGTGACAAAGAAGCCGAGGAAGCCAAAGCAGAAGCCGGACGGCTGATGGAAGCATATGAAAAAACCAAGGCTGAAGCTGACAAAGCCGCAGAAGAGATCACCGCTGCCAGGATAGAAAAAGAACAGACAAGACAGCGAGCGTGATAACATACTAAGCCTTCTCAGACGGGTAGAGGACAGCATAAAAGAGCTGGACATCAGATCGGAGAGAAGGAAAAACCTGCTTGAAGCATACGTCAATGAAAGAAATGACATAACATCAGGTTCGGCAGGCCTGGAAGATAAGGTAACTGCAAAATCAAAAGAAAGAGATGAGCTTACAGAGTACATTTCCAGGGTAACTGAAGAAAAATCTGCCATTTCCGCTGCCAATGAGAAGCTTGAAGCAGAGCAGGAAGAACTGCGCCGGCAGCTTAACGATTATCAGGATCAGAAATACCGCCAGGAGATCAGGCTGGCAAAAAATGAGACACAGCTGGACACCCTCAAGGAACGGCTCTGGGAGGACTTTGAGATAACCTATCTGCAGGCGCTTGAGATGCGAAAAGAGATTTCGTCATGTCGTCAGCCCAGAAAGAGAGCAGGGAAATAAGGGAACGCATAAAAGAACTGGGCGATGTAAATGTGGGTGCGATCAAAGAATATGCCCAGGTAAGCGAAAGGTACCAGTTCCTCACAGAACAGAAAAAGACATTACCGAGGCCATGGATCAGCTTCAGGTCATTGTGGATGACATGGAAAAGACCATAAAGACCAAATTAAAAAAGCAATTTTGATCAGGTAGTGATAAATTTTGAAGCGATATTTAAGCAGCTTTTCGGCGGAGGCCATGCGGAGCTGAGACTGGACAACGAGGAGGATCCACTGTCGTCAGGCATTGAGATAATCGCACAGCCGCCCGGAAAGAAGCTGCAGAATATCAATCTGATGTCCGGCGGCGAAAAAGACCATGACCGCCATAGCGCTGATGTTCGCAGTGCTCAAGACAAGACCTACGCCTTTCTGCATACTTGACGAGGTCGAGGCGGCATTGGATGACAACAATATCGACAGGTTCGGAAAATATCTGCGCAACTTTAAAGATATACAGTTTGCCATCGTTACCCACCAGAAAGCTACGATGGAGCATGCCGATGTTCTTTACGGTGTGACAATGCCTGAGCAGGGGATCTCAAAAGTGATATCCCTGAGAATGGGAGATGATTTTGAACTGTGAGCTTGATATGCGGCTCCCGAATGGGATGGACAGAAAGGGGGATATATGTCGCTTTTAAGGAAAAAATCTTTTTCGGCCGTCTGTCCGAGAGGATAAGCGATGTGATAATGGCAAGGGCCGAAGTGGATGAAGAGCTGATGGATGAGCTGGAGGAAATACTCATAACCTCTGACATCGGCATGGAGACCACCATGAATATCATGGAAGAACTGAGAGATACAGTCAAAATCAGTATATAACACAGCCGGAAGGCGTAAAGACAGCCCTCAAAGGGATAATGACCCGGCTGGTTGACAAGGGCGAACGGAACCTGATTTCCGGCGAGACACCGCTGATAATACTGGTCATCGGCGTCAACGGCGGAGGAAAGACTACCACCATGGGAAAACTGGCTCACAGGTTCAAACAAGAAGGAAAGACCGTCATGCTTGCGGCCGCCGATACTTTCAGAGCCGCCGCCGCAGAGCAGCTTTCCATCTGGGGCAGAGAAACGGTGTCAGTGTCATTAAGCACGGGAAGGCGCCGATCCGTCGGCCGTCATATATGATGCTATCCAGTCGGCAAAAGCCAGAAAGGCTGATGTCCTTATCTGCGATACGGCAGGCCGCCTGCAAAAAAAAAGAACCTGATGGCTGAACTGGAAAAAGATGAACCGTGTCATAGAAAGGGAATATCCTGATGCGGCCAGGGAGACCTTGCTTGTGCTGGACGCCACTACTGGCAAGAATGCCGTTTCTCAGGCCCAGGAATTCAGCCAGGTGACCGACATAACCGGGATAGTGATAACCAAACTTGACGGCACAGCCAAAGGGGGTATAGCGGTGACCATCGCTGACGAATTCGACATGCCTATCAAATTCATAGGCGTGGGAGAAGGCATAGATGACCTGAAGGCCTTTGTGCCGGAAGAATTTATAGGAGAATTTTCGATGAGTAAGCCTGTAGTAGCCATAGTAGGCAGGCCGAATGTTGGTAAATCGACTTTTTCAATAATATAATCGGACAGAGGCTTTCTATTGTGGAAGATACGCCCGGAGTCACCAGAGACAGGATATATGCTGAGACCGAATAGAATTCGGTGCCTTTCGCCCCTTATAGATACGGGAGGCATTGAACCGCGCAGCAATGACATAATACTTTCTCAGATGAGAGAGCAGGCTCAGATCGCCATGGACATGGCCGATGTGATCCTATTTATAGTTGATGGAAAAGAGGGCCTGACTGCTGCCGACAGGAAGTAGGCATGATGCTCATGCGCACAGGAAAGAGGGTCATCTAGTGGTCAACAAAGTAGACAAGCCATGGGAGCTTCCCGGAGATTTCTATGACTTTTACGAGCTTGGACTTGGAGAACCCATTGCAGTATCTGCTGTGAACAAATTGAATTTTGGAGATGTGCTGGATGAGATCGTGGAAAGCTTTCCGAAGGACATGGAACCTGAGGACGAGGACACCATCAAGATCGCAGTAATAGGCAAAGCCAAATGTGGGAAAATCCTCTCTTGTCAACTGCCTGCTGGGAGAAAACAGGGTGATAGTTTCTCCTATAGCCGGCACGACCAGAGATTCCATAGATACGCCTTTTGAAAAAGACGGAGAAAAATACATGCTCATAGATACCGCCGGCATAAGGCGCAGGAGCAAGGTAAATGAAAATATAGAAAAAAATACAGCGTGGTCAGAGCCGTTGCAGCCATCGAAAGGTGCGATGTGTGCCTGCTGATGATAGATGCAGCCGAGGGCCTGACAGAACAGGATAAGAAGATAGCCAGGATCGCTCATGAATCGGGCAAAGGCATAGTAGTGGCCGTAAACAAATGGGACCTGATCACCAAAGAGACCAACACCATGCGGGATTACAAAAAGAATCTGGAATCGGAACTGCTGTTCATGTCCTACGCTCCTGTTATTTTTATTTCCGTAATTGAAAAACAGAGGATAAACAAGGTCATGGAGACTGTCAGGTATGTGGCGGAAAACAGAGCCATGAGAGTCCCTACAGGTCAGCTCAACAGCCTTATCACAGATGCGGTCATGATGAAGCAGCCGCCGTCGGACAAGGGAAAGAGGCTCAAGATATACTATGCTGCCCAGGTAGGAGTAAAGCCGCCTCTTTTCAGTTTTCAGATAAACAAGAGGGAGCTTATGCATTTTCATATGCCCGTTATCTGGAAAATAAGATAAGGGAAGGGTTCGGCTTTGACGGGACTTCCATAAAATTCGTGTTCAGAGAAAAAGGCGAAAAGGAGGAATAAGGATGGATGTCATTAAGTTTGTCATATGGGTAGCCGCAGCATATTTCATCGGAAATATCTCTCCGTCCATAATCCTCGGAAAGCTCAAAGGCGTTGACATCAAAAAAGGCAGCGGCAATGCCGGCACTACCAATGCCCTGCGGGTACTAGGCAAAAAGCCGCAGTCATCACTTTGGTCATAGACATAGGCAAAGGAGTTTTGGCTGTGTACCTGGGAAGCAGGTTCGGCAACGATGAGATAGCCATGGCCTGTGCTCTTGCCGTGTTCTGCGGCCACATCTGGCCGTGCCTGTACAGCTTCAAAGGAGGCAAAGGTGTTGCTACGGCCTTTTGGCGCACTTTTGGCCGTAAACTGGCTAATGGCTTTTCTGGTATTGTTCGTGGTAGCTGCAGGAGTTCTCCTGTCCCAGCGCATGTCGGTCGGCTCCTTGCTTGGTGCAGTTTCATTCCCGCTGATATGCTGGCTCATAGAGCGTGACTTTATTTATATAGGAAGCCTGATGGCCTTTATCGTATTGATAAAGCATATACCAAATATCAAGAGGCTCATAAAAGGTGAAGAACCTAAATTATTCAGCAAGAAAGAAGAAAAAGAATGAAAAATAAGATCGGGATAATCGGTGCAGGAAGTTTTGGAACTGCCCTTGCGATACTCTTAACGAACAAAGGGCCATGATGTCTCCCTCTGGGGCAGAAAGAAATCTCATGTCCCTTATGGAAGAGATAAGAGAAAACCCTCATTATCTGCCCGGCGTCAGATTGCCGGAAACTATCAGGATAGCCTACAGCATGGAGGAAGCATTGGAAGGTGCGGAAATCGCGCTGTTTGCTGTACCGGCTCAAAGTTTCAGGAGTGTATTTTTTCTGCTGCTTCTCCTTACATAAGTACAGATATGACAGTGGTAAATGTAGCCAAGGGCATCGAAAAAACAAGCCTTATGAGGCTTTCTGAAATCGCCGGAGAGATACTTCCCTGAAGTTCCGTATGTCACATTGTCAGGTCCTTCCCACGCCGAGGAGGTGGCGCGCCAGCTTCCGACCATCGTAGCAGTTGCATCCAAAGACGAGACCTATGACAGGAAGATACAGGAAATCTTCAATACTGACAGGTTCCGTGTATATACCAACGACGATATAACAGGTGTTGAACTTGGCGGGGCGCTGAAAAACATCATAGCACTGGGCGCCGGTATTTCTGACGGTATGGGATTTGGTGACAATGCAAAGGCGGCCATGATGACAAAGGGGCCTTGCGGAAATGTGCAGGCTGGGTAAAGCTATGGGCGCCAATGAAAGTACATTTTCCGGAATAACAGGACTGGGAGACTTGATCGTCACATGCACCAGCATGCATTCTCGAACACCGCAGATGCGGTATATTGCTGGGAAAAAGGAGTAAAAGCTGACAAGGCCATAGAAGAAGTCGGCATGGTGGTGGAAGGAATTTCTACTGCTGAAGCAGCGGAAGCTCTTGCACACAGATATAATATTGAAATGCCCATAACTGAAAAATATGCGCTCTCATCAGGGGCAAGATAACTGCAGAAAAAGCAGTTGATGCTCTTATGGGCAGAGAGATGAAAAACGAGATGTTTGGAGGATACAGAGCTTGAATCAAAACAGGACATTTCACATAACAACTTTTGGCTGTCAGATGAATGAACACGATTCTGAAGTCATGGCAGGACTGCTGATTGAAAACGGATATGTGCAGGCATCCTCAGGGATGAAGCCGATATAGTCATCTTCAATACCTGCAGTATCAGGGAAAACGCTGACAAACGCTTTTTTGGCACACTGGGCCAGCTTAAGCACAGGAAAGAACAGGAAAAGGAAAAACTTTACCGTATGCGTATGCGGCTGCATGATGCAGCAGCAGCACATTACAGACACCTTAAAGGCCAAATACCCCTGGGTGGATGTTGTGTGCGGCACCCATAATTTCCATGAGCTTCCTAAACTGCTGGAAAATTTATACACTGAAAAAAAAACAGTTTGACATATGGCCTGACGGAGGTATAACAGAAAACCTGCCGGCGGAACGGCTGTTCAGACATAAAAGCTTTGTAAATATAATGTATGGATGCAATAACTTTTGCAGTTACTGCATAGTTCCCTATACCAGAGGCCGTGAGCGCAGCCGCAGACCGCTTCACAGGACATACTGAGGGAAGTACACCATCTTTCCGCCGATGGAGTAAAGAGATAACGCTTCTGGGACAGAATGTAAATTCATATAAAGGCGAGGAAGCTGACTTTTACCGATCTTATTTATATGCTGGCTGAAGTAGAAGGCATTGAAAGGATCAGGTTCATGACAAGCCATCCAAAAGATCTGTCCGACAAGCTGATAGGAGCGTTCAGGGACTGCGACAAGTTATGCAAGTACATACACTTGCCTGTCCAGTCCGGCTCGGATGCGGTCCTCAAGGCCATGAACAGAAAGTACGACCGGAAACGGTATTTCAGTCTGGTTGAAAAGCTCAGGGACGCTGTACCGGACATAGCCATTTCAACTGATATAATCGTAGGTTTTCGGGAGAGACTGAAAAGGATTTTGAGGATACCCTGGATCTGGCAGAAAGAGTCGGCTATGATTCGGCATTTACTTTTTATATTCCATAAGAGAGGGTACTCCTGCGGCCAAATCTCCGGATCAGATACCGGAAGATATCAAACACAGCAGATTTAACCGTCTGGTCGATGTGATAAACAAGTCTGCGGCATCTAAGAACGCAGGATATATTGGTTCGGTAAAAGGAGGTACTGGTGGACGGCAGGAGCCGGAATGGTTCTTCCGCATGGGAAGGGCGGACTGACAGCTTCAAACTTGTCAATTTTCATGGCAGAGATGGGCTTGAAGGTAAGCTGGTGAATGTCAGGATAACCGGCGCCAATACTTTCAGCCTGACAGGCGAGATTGCCCAATAGCGGGGCAGGAGGACCGGAAAGACTGGCCTTTCCTCCAGGAAGATAGCCGCTTTCCGCAAAGAGACTATCTTGTTCTTTCATGGAGCGGCCAGCAATGTTCAGCAGGATGATTGATCGGATTTTCAGGAGAGTTGATCAAATGTTCAGCAGGAGGGTGTCCATACCACCCATTTTGACGAAAAAGTAAGTTTCAGGGGAGCGCCTCCACCGATCTTCATATTTTAGGCTATTCGGGGGATGACTTCCCCCTGTTTTTTATTGTTTAGAAGATATAGGGGGAGCAGAATATGGAGTATTGGCATATAATCCACATTTCTAATGAGGGAGACCAGAGAAAATGTAAATATATGGAAGAATGATCCCTCCTGAACTGCGAAAAACATATTTTCAGGGGGAGTGGCTCCCCTAATCTTCGTGTCTGATGTTTTTAGGGGACCCCCTCGCACACCGCATTTGGTCAGCACAGGATAACAGGTGTTTCCGGTGTAAAACAGAGGCGACCTTCGTCCAGTAAGCGCAGAAAAGTGAATATTCCGTCTTTACGCTCATATATTTGTCTTATCAGGACGATTATGCGGAGGGGTTATATGATAAGCACATCAATTTATCAGGATATTGCCACAAGGGCCGGAGGAGATATATATGCAGGAGTAGTCGGGCCGGTCCGCACAGGAAAATCAACATTTATTAAGCGGTTCATGGATGTACTGGTATTTCCGAATATGGCAAACCCTTATGAAAAAACAAGAGTAATGGATGAACTGCCCCAGAGCGGAGAAGGAAAGACCATAACTACCACTGAACCGAAATTCATACCTCCTGAAGCCGTCAGGGTCAACACTAAAGGAGGAGCCGGATTCAATGTGGGGCTGGTAGACTGCGTAGGCTATCTTGTACCAGGTGCGCTGGGCAACATGGAGGACGGAAAGGAGAGAATGGTCACCACTCCATGGTTTGAGGAACAGGTACCGTTCAGCAAGGCGGCAGAAGTAGGAACGGAAAAGGTCATAAAAGACCACTCGGTCATAGGGATAGTCGTCACGACTGACGGAAGTTTCGAGAACTGCCAAGGAACAGCTTTCTGGAAGCAGAGGAAAAGACTGTGGGGCAGCTGAAAGAACTGCACAGGCCGTTCATTATAATACTTAACTCAGCAACGCCTCAAAGTGCCAAGAGCAAAGAACTTGCAGCAGAACTGGAAGCAAAATATCAGGTGCCTGTACTCTTGCAAACTGCCAGAAGATGTCAGAGGAGAACTTTGATGAACTGTTTGAAAAACTCATATACCAATTCCCCGCCTCAGAGATCAGGTTTGACTTGCCGGGATATCTTGACGCCTGCCCGGAAGATCACTGGATAAAGGCTACGATGATAGAAAGTGTCAGAAACTGGATGGACGGATTTGAAAATATCGGCCAGGTGATGGAAAGCTGCAATGACATAGCTGATGGCAGAGTGGTAAGATCAGCTAAAATATCATGGGCAGACATGTCAAAGGGCATAGTAAGCATAGAACCCAAGCTGGAGCCGTCGCTGTACTATAAAGTGATAGAAGAGCTCATGGATGCACCGGTCAGCGGGGACAGACAGCTTTTTACGCTGCTCAGGGAGTACACGGAAGCGAAAAGGGCATATGATAATATTAAAGGAGCGATCGAACAGGCCCAGACAACAGACTACGGGATAGTGGCTCCGAAGCTTTTCTGAAATGGCTCTTGAAAAACCTGAAGTGTTCAGACAGGGAAATAAATATGGCGTGCGTATGAAGGCCAAGGCCCCGTGCCTGCATATCATCAGGACTGACATTTCCACCGAAGTCTCACCGCTGGTGGGTACGGAAAGCCAGTCGGCAGAACTTGCAGACTCCCCTTACTGGCCAGTTTGAAAAGGGAGGCGATGAGATCTGGGATACAAATCTGTTTGGCAAATCCCTGAGAGAGATGGTAACAGAACAGATGGAGAGCAAAGTCAACGACATGCCCGAATCGCTCAGGGAAAGATACAAAGATCGCTCCAAAAGATCAGCGATGACGGAAAGGATTACTTTATCTGCATAATTCTTTAAAATCATCGTATCACTTTTCTGCAAATACACATAATATCCTGTATGGAAAAGAAATCACCTGTGTGTACGCAGAAAAGCGTCATTCTGGTATCAGCTGCAACATCATTTATAACTACTTTTATGGGAAGTGCCCTGAACCTGGCAGTACCAGCCATCGAAAGGGATTTTCAGACGGGCGCCGCAGAAGCAGGCTGGATAATAACGGTGTATATGCTTACATGTGCGGCGCTTACTGTTCCCTTCGGAAAGATCGCTGATACCGGCAGAAAGAATCTTATCCTCAGATGGGGGATATTTATCTTTACATTGGCTTGTACAGCCGCTGCATTTTCTTTTAATATGGCCATGCTTATAATTTGCAGGGCAGCGCAGGGTGTCGGAGCTTCCATGATATTCAGCACCAATATAGCTGTCCTTGTCAATTCAGAGGAGGAAAAACCGCCGTGGAAAAGCGCTGGGATATGTCACATGCGCAAACTATGGGGGACTTTCTGCAGGACCTGCCGTGGGCGGAATCCTAAACCATCATTTCGGGTGGCGTTCTGTGTTTGCAGTTTCGGCAGTCATAGGAGCGGCAGCTTTTTGTGGCTCTGAAAAAATGCAGGACAAGCCTTTATGGCGGAAAAATGGTGACAGACACATGGATATGACAGGCATGGCCCTTTATATGGGATTTATGATCCTGGTCATGTACGGACTATCCGAACTCCTTTCGTCTGGTGCCGGACCTGTCTTGCTGGCAGCCGGCATCATCATGATGATCTTTTTTGTTAAAAAAGAGACATCGGTAATACGCCCCATGTTAGATATAAATGAATTTGTCCGGAACAAAACCTGCGCTTCAGCCAGCCTGGCGACAATGATGAACTTTGGCTCAAATTTTGGACTGACATACCTTCTTTCCATCTATATGCAGGGGGTTATGGGCATGGACCCGCAGCAGGCAGGCCTTTTGCTCGTAGTGTCGCCGGGTATAATGTCTGTTCTTTCTCCTGTAATGGGAAAGCTTTCTGACAAGTATCCGCCCAGGATCCTGTCGTCAGCGGGCATGGTCCTGTGTATCGCCGCTCTTTTGCTTGGTGCATCCATGGCGGGAATCATGGCAAAAGACAGCGATATTTGGCTCACTGTGCCGGTATTGGCGCTGTCAGGTCTTGACTTGCCTTTTTGCGGCCCCCAATACCAAAGAGGTCATGTCATCGGTGAGCGCCTGCGATCATGGGATAACTTCATCGATCCTTGCCACAATGAGATCGGCGGGACATACTTTAAGCATGGCTGTCATTACCGGGATAATAGAGTATATATGGGGCAGGAAAGCCTTTGAAGGGCAGATCCCAGGATCGTGGCAAATATAATGAGAATTTCCTTTTTTTTGCCGGCTTATGTATACCCTGGATTTTTTATGGCGCTGAGGAGAAAACCATGATATAATTATATAATCATTGCAGCATTAGGTTTGAAGCGAGGGAAATGGAAACAATTATAAATTTTATCGTAGGAATGTATGAATCATCGATCGTTTTTATGTGATAAATATCTTGCTGATATTTACAGTCATTTTTAATGAACGAAAAGCTCCGTCGGCAACGCTGGCGTGGATAATGATACTTACATTTATACCGATAGTAGGGTTCATCTTTTATCTGGTTTTCAATCAGAACCTTTCCAGGAGCAAGATAAGCAGACTTACGGAAAACGAAAAGCTTGTGGTCGGCGGGGCTCTGCGCAAGCAGATGGTAGCCATGGACAGAGGCGAATATGAATTTAATTCCGATAGTGCAGTGCGCTGGAAACATCTTATCAAGCTCAATCAGGTATATGGAAAAAGCTTACTATACTCAGAACAACGGCATAAAGCTCTTTACAGACGGCAAGATGTCCTTTGAGTCTATAATAGAAGACATTGAAGCGGCAAAAGAAACAATAAATGTGGAATATTATATACTTAAACGAGATAAGATCGGCAGGCGCTTCATAAATGTGCTTACGGAGAAAGCTGCTCAGGGCGTACAGGTACGCCTTCTTTTGATGCTTTGGGCAGCCGGTACATAAACAAGGGTTTTCTTAAGGATTATCTCAATGCCGGAGGCAAAGTGGGATATTTCTTCAAGCCCAAGTTTATATTCTTCGGGGTAAGATTCAATTACAGAAATCACAGAAAGATAGTCGTCATAGATGACAAGATCGCATATACGGGCGGTTACAATGTGGCCAAGGAGTATGTGGGAGAAAAGAAAAATTCGGATATTGGCGTGACACCCATGTAAGGATAGAGGGAGAAGCCGTCTACGACCTTAACGCCCGTTTCATAATGGACTGGCGTTTCACCACCAGAGAAAAGCTGGAAGCGGTGCCTGCGGTATTCCATGAAAACAACAGCGGCGACAAGGGCATACAGATAGTTTCAAGCGGACCCGACGGTCCAAAGGAAGAAGTCAAGAGGGCGTTCATGCGCATGATAACATATGCCCAGAAAAATGTTTATGTCCAGACTCCTTATTTCATACCTGACAGCAGCATAATCGAATCCCTCAAAATGGCGGCTCAGTCGGGTATAGATGTAAGAGTGATGATACCATGCATGCCGGACCATATATTTGTATACTGGGCGACATACTCTTATGTGGGAGATCTGATCAAATCAGGAGTAAGAGTATTTATATATGACGAAGGTTTCCTTCATGCAAAGACCCTTGTTGTAGACGGACAGGTGGCGACCGTAGGATCCACCAATTTTGACAACAGGAGTTTCAGGCTTAATTTTGAGACCAACGCTTTCGTGTTTGACGAAGAATTTGCGCAGCTCATGGAGAGGACATATGAGAAAGATATGGAGAACGGCCATGAGCTGACGGTAGATGAATATGAAAAGCGCAGCGTGCTGATAAAGATAAAAAGAGTCGATCGCCAGGCTGCTTTCAGATATATTGTAAGGAGAAAAAAAGATGAAGTTTTATTTGGCTTTGTGGCTCGGTAAGATCATAAATCTTCTCATAAGGATGATCGATAAGAACCGCGGCAGTAATCTGTCAGGCGAGAAGGCCATAGTGGTCGATCCGCAGATGATAAAAAAGTTTAAAGGTGTTGACTGTTCGCGAATGCTGTTCATAACCGGCACCAATGGCAAGTCTACAACAAATAATCTGGTCTATCATATCTTTCGGGAAAACGGGTATGATGTGGTATCCAATCTTGAAGGCGCCAATCTGATGGCAGGCATTGCAACGGCACTCATCAAGCGATCCAGCATATTTGGGCGGATAAAAGGCGATTTTTCATCTTTGAAGTGGATGAGCGGTATCTGGCTTCTGTCTATGCTCTTTTGCCTGCCGAGAATATACTTGTGACCAATCTGCAGAAAGACCAGGCAACAGGGAACGGCGACCCGGATTTCATTTACAGAAAGATAAGCCCCGTTGTGGAAAAGGCCGCCAGAGTTTTCCTGAACGGAGATGAACCGCGGAGCTTTGCACTTTCTTCACTGAACCCGTCTTATGTGACCTATGGAGTGGAAAAGCACAGCGAAGCTTTATGAAAGATGGAACATTTCCGACCATGGCCTGTTCTGTATGTCATGGCAGGATAGAATTTGATTATTACAACAACGACGGCATGGGAGGCTTCCGGTGCCTGTCATGCGGACTGAGACAGGGAGAGGCCCGGTACAGGGCAGAAGATATTTCTTTGCGGACAAGACATTTACCGTCGATGACACGGAATTTAACATGCCGTACGATATACCTTATATGCTCTACAATTATGCGGCTGCCATAGCGGTGGCCAGGGAAATGGGCGGCATACCTATGGATTCAGTTGCCGGTGCGTTCAAGAATTTCAAGAATGTGGGCGGCCGTTATGAAGTTCTGGAATTTGAAGGTAAGACTATAAAGTATATGCGGATAAAACAAGAAAATCCTGAGACTTTGCAGACCAGCCTCAACATCATCGCCCAGGACAAGACGCCAAAGACCGTATGCCTGGGAATGGGGCATATCCCTGATGTCATACCAAGCTATACCAATACTTTCTATACTTTCGACTGCGATTTTCAGGAGTGACAGAAAGCAATGTGGAAGATTATATGTCATTTACGGAATATGTCTGCTATGATGTGGCAGAAAGGCTTATCTACGCAGGTGTTCCCCGTGAAAAGATAAAGATAATGAACACCGAAGACGGAGATGTGATATTTGACGCAGTCAGGAACGCCAAGACCGACAACATATATCTCATAACATGGATCCACACTTTCCATGACCTGCAAAAGAAGGTAAACCTCAAAGAAAAGGAATAGACCCAAATGAAAGAAGAAAAGAAAAGATTAAAGATCGCATGGCTTTTTCCGGATATCTTGTATCTCCACGGAGAAAGGGGAAACATACTGGCGCTGGAACGCTTAGGAGCAATGATGGGACTTGAGACAGAGGTCGCAAAGATCGATGACGGCATCCAAGATTTTGAACCCATGGACTATCATCATCTTCTGCCTGCCGGGGAGATGGTATCTATGCCCGGTATCATAGAAAAGCTGAGACCTCACAGGGAGGAACTTGAAAACTTCATCGACTCGGGGCGGGTGCTGCTTGTGACCGGAACCAGCCAGTGCATTTTCGGAGGCAGGACAGAGCGCAGCGACGGGCCGGATTTTGATGGCCTCGGCATCATAGACTGTGATTACAGAGAAAGAAAACTGGTCACGGAGATGACCTGTGTATCAGGACAGACTACTGCGCAGGATATGACCAGTGTTTCGAGTACAGATACAGATGATGGATATAGCCAGCAGGGAAAAAAAGAACTGGGGACTATAATATACGGGTTCGGAAACAATGAAGGCTCTACCGAAGGCATCGTAAAGAAAAACTCAATATTTACAAATCTTCTTGGGCCGGCCCCTTGTTCTGAACCCATGGCTCACTGTGGAGATGATAAAGCGGGCGGTTGCGGCAGGAAATCTCGAAATATCCGAGACAGACATAGATATGGATCTGAAATGAAATCCCTGGAAGTCAAAAAAAGCTTTTGCCTTGAATAAAAAAGACAAATCTAAAGAACAGAGCTGTAAGGTGATCTGCCCACAGCTCTGTTTATTTGTGATACAGATATTGTAAGGCCCTGAGATCTTACTGGGCAGGTATGCAGAGCTGGGTGCCTATGAGCAGGTTATAAGGGTCTATGTTGGGATTGGCCCTCATAAGGCTGTCGAGCTTTATGCCATGTTTTCTGGCTATTAAGTAAAGAGTGTCGCCGGGAACGACCGTATGTGTTTTGGGACACTGGACAGGAGGCTGCGGAAGCTGGTCCTCGGTGCCGGGGATGCATAATCTGGTGCCTATTCGGAGATTGTACGGGTTGTCAATGCCGTTGACTTTCATGAGGAGGCTTACGGAAGATCATATTTTTCCGCAATGGAATACAGGGTGTCTCCCTTCACTTATGGTGTAAACATCAATACAAACAAGAGATGTCTTCATAAAAACCACCTTTCTGGTTACGCTAAACTTCTTTTATTACAATATATTATTTTAAACCGGCGAAAAATGTGCTAAAATATATGAATAATCTGAAAAAGGGGAAAAGGATGAAAATAATTTTAACGGAATGTTCAGGAATGCCAATCCCGCCATCCTGATAGTCATTGCCGCCCTCATAATCAACAGGGTGCTGTATTCCAACATGAACATAGGGGATTGGCTTTACTCGGAGCTTTTTGATGCTGCCGGGCATAATAATCGGACTCACTTTCCACGAGGCAGCCCATGCCTATGTGTCCCACTGGCTGGGAGACCTGACGCCCAAGATGTACGGAAGGCTTTCTCTCAACCCGCTGAGACATATCGATCCGGTAGGATTTCTGGCGCTGATATTCGCCGGCTTCGGATGGGGACAGCCGGTGGCCATTGATCCGCGCTACTACAAGCACAGGAGAAGGGACGAACTTTTTTACGGCGCTGGCAGGTGTTGCAGCGAATCTTGTGGTCGCTTTCATAGCCTCGCTGATACTCAAGCTGATAATCCGCCAGACATACGGCATCATGTTCGGGGTGACGGAAACGCTCTATCTTGTGGTATATTACATAATGACCATAAACATAATGCTCATGGTGTTCAATCTGCTGCCGGTGCCGCCTCTTGACGGGTTCAACATCATCACGCAGATATTTAAGCTTCGACAGGTACAGCTGGTATCCGGTGGTATATAACAACGGATTTATAATCCTGATGGTACTGATAATATTCAACATCACCGACATGATACTTACACCGGCCATAAGCTTCTTTATCAACCTGTTTTTCTGATCTTGGGGATCACTGACCGGGCTTTTTGGGCCCGGTTGATTTTGGAAAAATTATCAGCACTCTTTTGCATTGAGTGCTAAAAAGTCTTTACATTTGAAATTTATGGGTATATAATATATGAGTGATCAGAAAGGGGATGATTTTTAATGAACATAGAGAAATATACACAGAACGCTCAGTCCGCCATAATGGACTGTCAGAATATAGCAATTTCCGAAGGCCATCAGATGCTTGAAGGGGGAACATCTGCACCTGGCCCTGCTCATGCAGAAAGATGGCCTGATACCTAAGCTGCTCCAGTATATGAAAGTCGATGTGACGGCTGTCATCGGAGATCTGCAGGAGGAGATCGAAAAATATCCTAAGGTTTCGGGAGCTGCTGACAACATGTACTCGTCAAGACGGCTTTCCAAGCTGCTGCTGGACGCTGAAAAAGATCGCCGAAAGGTTCAAGGACGAATATGTCAGCGTGGAGCACATGTACCTGGCACTCCTGGAAGAACGGGGTACGCCGAGCACCAAGATCTTCGCCAGATACGGCATAACCAAGGATAAATTCTTTGAAGCTCTTTCCAAGGTAAGGGGCAATCAGCGGGTCACCAGCCAGAACCCGGAGGATAACTACGACGCTCTTTCCAAATACGGCAGGGACCTGGTGGATATGGCAAGAGAGGGAAAGCTGGACCCTGTCATTGGCAGGGACGCCGAGATAAGGCATACAATACAGATGAGCCCGGCGTGGGCAAGACCGCCATTGCAGAAGGCCTGGCGCGGCGCATTGTCAACGGTGACGTGCCGGAAGGGCATGCGGCAACAAGACGCTGGATATCAACATCGGGTCCATGCTCGCGGGGGCCAAATACCGCGGCGAATTTGAAGAACGCTTGAAATCCTTCCTCAAGGAAGTGACGGACTCCAACGGTGAAATCATCCTGTTCATTGACGAACTGCACACCATCGTGGGCGCGGGCGCCAGTGAAGGGGCGGTGGACGCCTCCAACCTGCTTAAGCCCGCTCTGGCCCGTGGCGAACTGCGGACCATCGGCGCGACGACGCTGGACGAATACCGCAAATACATTGAAAAGGATGCGGCCCTGGAACGACGGTTTCAGCCTGTCATGGTGTCTGAACCCAGCGTGGAGGACACCATCGCCATTCTGCGCGGCCTGAAGGAACGTTATGAAGTTCACCACGGCGTGCGCATTACGGACGCCGCCATCGTGGCTGCCGCCACTCTTTCCGACCGTTATATCTCTGACCGTTTCCTGCCTGACAAGGCGGTGGACCTGGTGGACGAAGCAGCGGCCCGGCTCAAGATTGAGCTGGACTCCATGCCTACGGAAATCGACCAGATCGAACGTGAAGCCATGCAGCTTGAAATGGAACGGCAGGCCCTGGTGAAGGAAGAGGATGCCGACAGCAAGGCGCGTCTGGAAAAAATCACCAAGGATCTGGCGGACCTGAAGGAAAAATCCGGCTCCATGATTGCCAAGTGGAAAAGTGAAAAAGACGTTCTGGACGCCGTCCGCAGGGAACAGGAAAAAATAGAGGCCCTCAAGCTGGAAAGCGAAAGGGCCAAGAGAATGGGGGATCTGACCCGCGCTTCCGAAATCACGTACGGTGAACTTCCGGAAGCGGAACGCGCCCTGATGGAAGGCAAGGAAAAGCTCAACAAAATGCAGAAGGAGGACGGAGGCCTGCTCAAGGAGGAAGTCACGGAAGGGGACATCGCCAAGGTGGTGGCCACCTGGACCGGCATTCCCGCCGCGCGCCTGCAGGAAGGGGAGCGCGCCAAGCTGGTGCACATGGAAGAACGCCTGGGCGCCCGCGTGATCGGGCAGAAGCAGGCCGTCAAGGCCGTGTCCGACGCCGTGCGGCGCGCCCGCGCGGGATTGCAGGATGAAAACAGACCCATCGGCTCCTTCCTGTTCCTGGGCCCCACGGGCGTGGGCAAGACGGAGCTCAGCAAGGCGCTGGCGGAATTCCTCTTTGACAATGAAAACGCCATCGTGCGCATTGACATGTCCGAATACATAACATCCTGCTCCAGCTGCTGGACGACGGCCGGCTGACAGACAATCAGGGCCGGACTGTGGACTTCAAGAACACAATCGTCATAATGACTTCCAATATAGGAAGCAGCGACCTGATCGAGAACATGCAGGATGACGGCAGGATCGCACCGGAAGTTGAGCAAAAGGTGACCGACCAGCTCAAGAATTACTCTCCGCCCTGAGTTCCTCAACAGGATAGACGATATAATCTGTTCAGCCCTCTGACCAAGAGCCAGATCATGGATATAATCAGCCTGTCTCTCAAGGGACTTGAAAACAGGCTTAAAGACCGTGACATGAGCCTTTGGAGATCACCGGACGAGGCGAGAGCCTTCATGGCTGACAGAAGCCTGATCCGCACTCACGGCGCAAGGCCTGTCAAGAGGTATCTGCAGAAACATGTGGAGACGGAACTTTGCTTCCATGATAATAAGAGGCGATATAGTAGACGGCCAGACCATCCACATAGACAGCGACGGAAAAAGAACTGAAGATCACGGCCAGATAATGTCAAGCACAAGATACAGGATCGGCCCCGGAGCAGCAAGCTCCAGGGTCTGCACATCCCCGAGACCATATCAAGTCTCGGGGATGTGCTGTTTTGCGGCTGGCAGGGGCGGCTTGCAGGGCAGGGCGATTCATATGTGTGCGATGTTGGCTTTTGAAAATCACCGGGCAAGCTAACATTTTGACGGATCCGGTGTGTCGAAATCTGTCGATGTTGGCTTTTTCTCGAATCCGCAGAACAGGTAACAGTTTTCCGCAAAACTGTTACCTGAAAAAGTCTCCGGCAGTTCAAAGCCAACATCTCAGAAAAATCCTGAGATATTCGACATGATCCGACACGGCCTGTTGGCTTTTATGCTGCTGGTGAGGAAAAAGGCAACAGCTAAAGGATTTAGTGCAAAAGT
>VOFE01000802.1_pt1 | contig 64000 bp, 88 predicted proteins | sample 5384071 | NCBI WGS metagenome assembly VOFE01 (sample SAMN12384724, study PRJNA508395) | human gut metagenome | isolation source: healthy gut D | host: Homo sapiens
TGACGGTCGGCGCTCGGCATGACTGACGTGAATATTCTTGCTTTTCCTCCCTCCGGGGCTTGACCAACCGTGTCGGCGCCGAATTTCCCGCAAACGGAATAAACGCAGCTTGTGGGCCTGAATTTGAACGGACAGGTTCCGCAGGCGTTTTGCTTTTATTCAAAGCGAGAAAAACGAGGACGATCCATCGGTTCAGAGAGGAAGCTGGCAGCAGTTCGAGATTCTTCCAAAAAGTGGGACACCTCTGTATGAATTTTTGGTTGACTTATACGCCATGGATTTTGATGCTTCAGGTGTTTTAACTACAGAAAACAAACCATTAACAGCATAGCGGTATGGCCTTTTGGCCTCCGCTTACCTTGCAGCTCGGAACTCCTCGTCCGTGCCGGTTTATCATTCGCCAGTGCGATGAAATTGATCAATTAATTGCTTATATGAAAAGGGCAGAATATTGCGGAAAAGGCTTTTCGCAAAAAGGCGAATGCCAGAACTGATTGCTTCATTGCAAGCGTATCAAGATTACAATATCGTCGCTTCAATTCTGCAAAAGATTCTGCGTTCAAAGATTTGCCCGAAATGAAATCTAAAATTGTAAATAGGCCACAGGGTTTTGCCGCCCGCGTATCAACTTCATCTATTTCCTTCTGCAAGGGACAAAGGGGTGGCGTTTCTCGTCACTCCTTTGCGGGTTGCCGAGGCTTTTTGAGGAAAGCCCCGGCAACCTGTTTTATTGTACTCTTAAGCAGAAGGCCCCGGATTTCTGCCATTGGGGACGGTAGAAATTCTTTTCACTAAAAGGCTTCCCTAAGGAAGCTATCGCCGAAGGCGGTGAAAAAGCAACCTCGCAATATCATAAAGCGAAATATTGTGGAGCGTTGCCGGTTTACCGGCGGCAGCCCTATTGCGATGATAATGGGGATTTGAACCCTTGTGGGGTTAAATCCCTATTATGCCCTGTGGGGTTTTCAAGGCTCAGCCCAGCCCGGAGGTTTTGACTGTGGTGATTTCAACAATCTGAACAAAAGCAAATATCGCGGGGGATTCCATCTGAAAATTCGGGCTGGAAGCCCCGCCTTTTGCGGATAGATTGTTTTTTTCAATATATAGAATTCAATACTGATTCCATGAATTTCTTGTGGGTTTTGTAAATGATTTATGATATGATTTATTTTGGATTATCAAAATTAATACAAAATTATGAAAACTAGTAAGTTAATTTTTGTTAAAATACATAAGAAAATGAAATTGTATCATTAAAAAAATATAAATCATGGAGGGTACGATGAAAATATCAGCAATCAAACCTTTTGCAGTAAAAAGGAGGATTTCGGTACTGGGTATTTGTGAAGGTGGAAACAGATACTGGACTTATTGATGGGGCGATGCCAGCGATTGGGATGCGCCGTTTTCAATAACGGAGGCAGTTCGCTATCTGGAGCCTTTCCTGATTGGGAAAGACCCCTTTGATGTGGAAAAAATCTGGTGGAATAATACACAGATTTTCAAACGAATGGGGCGGGATTGCGTGGAAGGCCATGAGTGGAATTGATACTGCGCTATGGGATATTAAAGGCAAAGCGCTGGGGGTTCCCCGTATGGCAGCTTTTAGGCGGAAAAATCAGGAATCGCCTTCGGCTGTACTGGACCCACTGTGGATCCGCCCAGTTTGCTCACCACCAATATTTAAATAGCCCGCGGCTTCGTTCTATTGAGGACTTAAAGAAATTCTGTGAACAGGTTGCCCAGAGTGGACTGACTGCTTTAAAGACAAATATTATGGCGATGAATGGAACGCCGCTTTACGGGGATTCCACGCGAAGAAATTTTCACGGGAAAAATTTCTGATGAAGAGGTGGAAACAGCATGTATGGAAATAGAAGTTTTTCGGAAAGAGCTTGGAAAGAAATTTGGAATTGCATTGGATACGGCGTTTGATTACAGGCTGGATGGCGCTTTAAAATTGGCTAGAACATTGGAACCCTATGATATGATGTGGCTGGAAACAGAAACCTTTGACGTTAATGCCCAGGAAAGATTGACCTATTTGACAACCACCCCAATAGTCCATGGAGAAAGCCTTTATGATTTACATGGTTATCTGCCCTATCTACAGCGGCATGCCCAGAAAACCATTATGGTCGACTTGGCCTGGAACGGACTGACAATGGGGAAAAAGATCGCGGACTTGGCTTTTGGCGTTTGATACGGCGGTCTCTCCCCATAACTGCCATAGCCCGTTAACGACCTTTGTGGCGGCGCAATTCTGCGCTTCCATCAAAAACTTCGATATCCTGGAAATTGATTATGATGATGTGCCGTGGCGGATGAATTGATCACGGAGAAGATACAAATTGAAAACGGATATTTACTGGTGCCTGAGTGGCCGGGACTTGGCACGGATCTGATCGAAGAGAAGCTTTTGGAATATGCGGTAGAAAGATAAAAGGAAGGACAGATGGTAAATGGAAAAATATGCAGCGGAAAAAGTGGAGATTGGCCTCAAAATGAAGTTAGGGAAGGGCCGGTATGGCAGGCGGATACCAACACACTAAGCTGGGTGGATATCCTCTCGGGAACACTCCATATACTGCAGGGCGGTCAGGTGCTTAGTATTGAAACCGGTCAGTATATCGGAGCCGCCGTTCCTACCGATACAAAAGGGCAGTATCTGGCCGCGCTTACCACCGGCTTCTATCTAATGGATCAAACCGGTTTGATTGGTAAAATCGGCAGCCCTTTGGATATGCCGCTGCGTTATGTGGTTTAATGACGCCAAATGCGACCGAGAGGGCCGGCTTTTGCCGGAATCATCGGGCTTTATGGTGACGAGGGAAAAAAGGCAGGCTTTACTGTTTGGAGAATGGCGCCATCAGCACGGGTTTAGGGGATGACGCTGGCTGGTGGGATGGATTGGGATGACGATAGAGGCTTTTTTATATGATTGATACGCCCACTGGAACAGTGGAAGCGTACGAGTATGACGGGAAGTCGGCCCGTGTTTCCCATTCACCCACTGCCGCGGTGATAGAAGAGGGCGTTCCTGACGGCATGACGCTGGACGCGGAAGGCAACCTATGGGTTGCGCAATGGGGCAGTGGGAAGGTGTGCTGCTATGCGGCTGAATCGGCAGAAAGCTTGCCGAGGTAGCCCTTCCGCGTCTAACGTTTCATCTTGCTGCTTTGGAGGCAGAGACTTAGACTGCCTTTATATTACAACGGCCGCATTCCCGGGGAAGCGGGCTCAGTTATCTCTATCAAACGAAAACAGGGTATCGTGGGGAGGAAATCATATTGTTATCAGAATAAATAGGCGGTAAAGCGCATTGCTGCGGGAAAAGTCATGCCGCGACAGGACCGGTGAGAGGGAGAGGTTATGAAAGAATTAAGGTTGGTTATTGTTGATGATGAGGAATTAGCAATCCAGAATTTGGAGGAACAAATCCAAGCAATCAATGGCCCCTATCGAATTGTTGGAACCGCCCGAAATGGTGTGCAGGCTTGGGAATTGCTGCAAAGGTGAAGCCCGATGTGGCGTTTATCGATATTAAAATGCCAGTTCTGACCGGGTTGGAACTGGCAAAGAAAATAAAAGATGAACATATGAAGACAGAAGTAGTGCTGGTTTCGGCCTATCAGGAGTTCGAATACGCCAAACAAGGGATCGAACTGGGTATCTGCCAGTATATCCTCAAGCACGAGGTAAGGCGCTTCCTTAAGTAAGCTGCTGGACCAGCTGTGGAATAAATGGAATACCGAGCAAATCACCACCACCTTTTCCGTGCAAAGTATTTTTGGGTGCGATCGTCAACGGCGCTTATGTCCAGTCGCAGATCAAAGAACATTTCATAAAAAGCCAAGGAGGAGCTAAAGACCTTTTCTATCCTGATGGTACAGAGAAACGCTCCGATTCACTTTGCCAACAGCGGCTCTTTTTTGGAGCAGCCGTCACCTGTGAATGTTGAGGAATCCTGATTCGAAAAAAGGAGAACTCCATCTCATAGCGGTTCTTCCCTATCATGGAGCCCATGTTCTCCTCTTCCATAAGTCCTTTGAAAGCTATCTGCTTCGGGTGGGTCTTTTACAGCAATATGCCGATGAGATCATAGCGTTTCTGAAGCAGTCTGTCCAAGGCAGCCTTAGTGTGGTTGCGGTGATGCGTGAAATCACCCTGGATGAACTCTCTCCAATTGTCCAGGCAGCGTACAGGGAACTTGACAAGCTGTCAGTCTTAAAAAGGATTCCTTTCAGATTTTAAATTTAAAAGAAGATAACCCGCAAAAGCAGGCCGGTTCGCGTATGCCGGTCAAGGAAATTCTGATTCATTGCCTGGAAGAAAGAAAGCTGGAGCAGGTAAGCGGCTGCTTAAACCGAATACAGGAATCGTTAACGGCGGGGCAATACAGCAGAAGCGGGCTGGAAAGGGTTTTAAAAAGAATTATATGAGGCCTTGCAGGGATTCCGTAAGCGCCAAAATCTGCCCCCGGTGGAATATACTGTTTTGAAAAAGCCAGACGCGTATTGTATCAGCGAAGCGGTCGATTAGTTCCGGGAAGCGGTGGAATTTACCATCTCTGAAACAGAAGGGCTGATTCATGTTACTTCAAAAAACTGAAGGAGGCGCTGGCCTATATCCAGGACCATTTTACCGAAAGCATCACCCAGCAGCAGGTAGCGGAAGCGCTTGGATTCAGCAGCGTTTATCTGGGGCTGCTTTTCCGTAAGGAGATGCAGTTGTCATTTCTGGAATATGTGACAAAATGCAGGATTGATAAAGCCAAGTACTACCTGGTCCATACCAATAAAAAATCTATGAGATTGCAGGCCATGTTGGTTATATGACCAGCCAATATTTTAGTAAAATTTTTAAACAGCAGACAGGGATGACGCCGGCGGAATACCGTGAACGCGGAGGAAAATCGGATGAATATTAAGTGGCAGATTTTTAACCAGAGTAGGAGCGATCCTTGTTAGCTGTTTGCTGATCGTCTCTATGGTGGTAACGATAATCTTCATCAAGCAGGGGGAGGAGAATGTTTTAGAAGAGCAAAACACTCAGGTGCTGCAGGCGGCCCAGCAGATTGACAGTATGATTAATGAAATACAGGTTTTCGCCAATAACATGATAATTGACCCTAGTGTGCAGCGGGCGCTGTTTGGTTCTTCTGGAAAGCAGATGTCCCAGGGAGAAGCTTTTTATCTGGCGGTGGAACAGCTGAAGAATTTTAAGGCGCTGAGAGACGATATCCACAGTATCGCGTTGGTCACCAAGGATAACCAGATTGTGTGGGAAACCAAATTGAGTGACGGCGATTATTTCAAAGAACTGATGAGACAGGAGAGGTATCAGGAAATCGGGAAAACCTCCCACGCGCAGTTCAGTACGATTCACGAGGTTGCAGACGCAAACGGGCATCGTTCCAAAACCCTCAGCTATATCGTACCCGTGTATAATATGCAACAATATCAAAAGGCAAAGGGCTATATTATCATTAACCTGTTTCGGATAAATTTGAAAATCTACTTCAGGTATTGGAGCCGTCTTACCACCAGATCACATGGAGCCAGGGCGGTAGGACGATCTTAACAAAACGCTTTACGAAAAACGCCAAAAACAACAGTAATTTCATCGAGCAGAAATATAAGGAGACAGATCTCTGCGCATACGCCAAAAATTCTTCCATCTCGATTATTAACCCTTCCCTTATGGCGGAATTTTTGGTTATCCTGGCTTTGCTGGTTGCCGGGCTTTTAATTATGGTACCCACCATCAAATACATTGTTGAGCCGTTAAAAACCTTATCGGATTTTATGGACGATACCAAGGCGAATTATAATCCGCTGAGCCAAATTGTAGTTCCCCTGTTTCTAAAAACATACGGCGAAAGAAATTATCGTACTCAACCAAACCTTTTCCAATCTGCTTCAGGAGTTGCATGAACAGACGGAACGCCGGGTAGAGTATGAAAAAAAGATGCAGCAACTCCGTACAGAGATGATTTTATCTCAGGTAAAGCCTCATTTCCTTTATAATACGCTAAATTCCATTTCAATTATGGCTAGGCAGAAAAACGCGAAAAATATTGAAGATATCACACAAAGCCTGATCACGTTGCTGCAGAAATCCATTGTTTATGAAGACCAGGAAATGGTCTGCACACTGGGCGAGGAAATAGAAATGCTGAAGGAATATACCACCATTCAGCAGTACCGCTATCAAGATAAATTTTCCGTCGATATTGATATCTCGGATGATTTACTTTTCCTATCCGGTTCCCCGGTTTATATTGCAGCCCATTGTAGAAAATTCTATCTTCCATGGAATAACTCCCAAAGCCGGGCAAGGCACAATCTGGATTTCGGCGGCGATTACAGAAGAGCATTTTGTTCTGCTGGTGGACGACGACGGCATTGGATGGAAGAGGAAAATATCGTATCCGCCCTGGATAACCCTTCTGATGAAAAACTCCAGCTCACGGTGAAAGGCTCTATTGGATTAAAAATCTGAAAGAACGCCTGGAGATCATTTACGGTGAAAAGGCCCAGATCGTTATCCATACCCAGCCAGGCGTTGGATTCAGTGTAGAGATACAGATTCCATATACAGAAAATTAAAAAATATATACAAAATTATAGATATGTTATGTTAAATTACTGTTTGTTATATAGGTATAATGGTAATGGGAAAACTGATCGAAATAAACAGCAAAGGGGTGAAAAAAGAAGGCTGGAAAAGGTGTTTGTTTGAAACATTATTTTCGTTATCATGAAAAGGAAGGGATCTATATGAAAAAGTTTTTTAAGCATGAGCTTGGCGGCATTATTGGTTGTTTCCATAGCCGGCTGTTCTTCCACGGAGGAACCCGCCAGCAGTTTACCCAGCGCCTCAAGCGCTTCCAACGAGGCTGCGTTTGGGTATAATACCGAGATCGAGGCCAACCTGACTACCTGGACCTGGGATACCGGCGGCGTTGACCTGGAAATGAGCGTGATCCAGAAAAAATATCCTGGTATTAATATGGAGTATACCGTGGTCGCCGGCGAGGATTATTTGAAAAGATCCAGACCACCGTCGCCTCTGGCAGTGAATTGCCGGATATTGTAAACGCGGATGGGTTCTGGCGCGGGAAGCTTTACAATATGGGCATTCTGGAACGCCTGGATGCGGAGCCGTATAATTTTGACCGTTCCACGGTATTTGACTATGCCGTGCCGTATATGGTAACTGAACAGGACGAAGTGGTCGGAATTGTAAAACCTGGTTCCCCGGCGGGAATGGCGTACAGCGCGGACCTGACGGAAAAGTATCTCGGGACCAGCGATCCGGACGAACTGGAAAAAATGCTTCCAGATTGGGATTCCTTTATTGAAGTGGGAAAAGAAGTTCTGGACAAATCAAACGGCGAAGTGAAAATGCTGTCCGGATATGATGAGCTTTATCAAATTATCGGCTATCAAAACGACGCGCCTTACATTGTGGACAATAAATTAAACCTGGAAGAAAGCATCGGGCCGGCGCTGAAACGAATGATTGAAATGCGCGACGCTGGGATCCTTGCGAATCTTTCCAGCGAAAGTTCCTCCCATAATGCTTCCTATAACAACGGCACGGTTCTGTTTTATCCCTGCGCTACCTGGTCTATTCGTTGGCGGCTCCAGGAAAATGATCCTGACGGCGCCAGAAACTGGAGGCTGATGACCCCGCCGGAGGGCGGCTTTAACTGGGGCGGCGGCGCCGGCTGCATCACCAAGGACAGCAAAAACAAAGAGGCCGCGTGGATTGTTTTAAGAGAAGCCGGATTGTCTACCGATTGCGCGATTGCATATATGAATGAGCTGACATGGTTCTCCATCTATAAAGAAGCATACGATACGCCGGAACTGAAGAGCTTTAAGCTGGATTACTTAGGCGGCCAGGATATTGTGGACTTTTTCGTAGAACCATCCCCCAACCATTAAAAAACCGCGCCTGCACCTCCAATGACGCGGCCGTTGAGTCGGCTGTTGCGCTGGTGCGCACCGATATGCTGACCAATACCTCCGTTACCTACGAGTCTGCCATGAAACAGATTAAAAATGATCTGGAAATGACCATCCCGGGCCTGACAGAATAAATAAACCCACTGGGAAATAAACGAAACGAGGAAGAAAGTGATGTCTTGTTATCTAGAAAAATAAAAAAGAAAAGTGTGGTGCCGCGGTGGCAGCCCTATGTATTTATCGCTCCGTTTTTCATCATTTATATCGCCTTTAGTTTATTCCCGGTGCTTTATTCGTTTGTCATCAGCTTGTACCAGTGGGACGGAATTGGGGAAAAGGCTTACATTGGCTTTCAAAATTACATGACTCTTTTTACCAAGGATAACCTGTTCTTTAAATCGGTTGGGAATACCTTCCTGATTATGTCCGTCCCACTGCCGGTGCTGGTAATCGGCGGAACCATGCTGGCGTCCCTAATCAACAGCAAATTTGTCAGAGGCAAACGGCTTTTTCAGACGATCAATTTCCTGCCGTACCTGACGGCTCCCGTCGCGGTGGGAATCCTGTTCGGGCTGATGTTTGACCAGCAGAACGGCGTGGTCAACGAAGCGCTGAAGTCTATGGGCCTGTTAAATGAGGGCCTGTACTGGCTGAAGGATGGATATCTCGCGCGGATTGTCGTGATGATTATGTGCACCTGGAAATATATGGGGTACTATATGGTGCTGCTTCTGGCGGGAATTACCAGTATTTCCTCGGATATCTATGAAGCCGCCAGAATTGACGGCGCGGGAATGGTGACCACTTTTTTCCGGATCACCCTGCCGCTGATGAAAAACACCCTGACCTTTGTCATCATCAGGGCATGATCGGAAGCCTGCAGCTGGTAGAGGACCCGATGACCCTGTTAACAGGCTGGATCAGCGGAGGGCAGTCGGCGGTAGCGGGCGGCCCGGACAGAAGCAGCCTGACCATGATGTGGTATATGTATGATACGGGCTTTGGAACGAACATGAATTATGGGTACGCGGCTTCTATTGCCTATGCCACCTTTATCATCATCGCCATTTTCGCGTTTATCATCAATATGCTTTTTGGATAGGAGGGGAAAAGATGGCGAGTAAGCGAAAAAAGCTGGGTTTCTTTCACCTGAGGAAAATTTTGTTTACCGGTATCATGCTGTGCGTATCAGTCATCTTTTTCTTTCCGTTTTACATGATGGTTATGATGGCTACCCACGCAACCAATGAGTTGTATACGGGCATTCATCTGCTGCCAGGCACCCGGGGGCTGTATAACGCCCAGATCGTGCTGGAGGCGGGCTTTCTCCAGTATTATTTTAACAGCTTATATGTAGCGGTTTTGGTAACGGCCTTTTCCGTTTTGGTGAGTATGGCCTGCGGCTATGCCCTTGCAAAATACAGCTTCAAAGGCAGGGAGGCCTTCTTTGTCTTCATCATGATTACCATGATGATCCCGCCTCAGATCGGGCTTGTGGGATTTGTGACGGAGATGAAACAAATTGGATGGCTGGGCAGCCATCTTCCTCTGATCGTTCCCCCGGCGGCCAATGCGTTCGGCGTTTATTGGATGCGCCAGTACGCCCGTTCCTTTATTCCCACCGCCATTATGGAAAGCGCGCGGATTGACGGATGCGGGGAATTTCAGACGTTTTTCAGATTATTATCCCATGTGTAAGCCTGCGGTGATTACCTTGGCGATTTTAAGCTTTGTTGCCTCATGGAACAGCTATCTGATTCCGTTGGTTGTCATCAATAAGCAGGAATTATACACCATGCCCATTGCGATCAGCTCCATTGGTTCCATGTTCTACGCCGAATATGCCGGACGGATTATGGCCTTGGCAATCGGGACCATTCAATCCTGATTATTTTGCATTGGGTTCCAAATATTTTATCAGCGGACTGTCAGAAGGTTCTGTCAAGGAATAAAGGGCCGCAATACACAGAGGAGGTTACCATATTGAATAGAGCAATCATGGATTTATCGGGGAATGGCGATTCGCCATGGACCCAAACGAAAAGGGGACGAATCAGTGCGGCGGGTGGTTTTCAGAGACGCTGCCGGACCGGGTCCGTCTTCCGGGGACCACCTCGCAGAATTTTTGTCGGGATTGAAAGCAAGGTGGCGGATAAGCTGGGGGTCATTGAAAAATTCACCTACCGCGGCGTCGCCTGGTATCAGCGGGATATTGACATCGGCGGCCTGGGCTGGCCGGCATATTGAGCTGAAGCTGGAACGGGCCAATAATACTACCGTATGGCTGGACAATATCCTGGTGGGGGAAATCCGACCTGCTGCAGGTGGACCAGATATTTGATTTAACCAATATCGCGTCTCCCGGGAAGCATGTTCTGACCGTGCGGAACGATAATTCCCGCATCCGGCCCACCCATGGCTACCGTTTCGATTTTCTCAATGGGATTTGCGGTGAAATTTCCCTTACCGCGACCTCGAAAGTCTATATGAAACAATGCCGGATCATGCCCAACATAAAAGCCAAGACACTGACCGTTTACTTTACCCTTGGCAACCAGACGGGGTGCGAATCCCGCGGCAATATTTTTCTTTCATGTCCATACCCTGGACAATTCCCATACCCTCAAGCCGTACCGCTTTGATTATATGCTGGATTTCCACCGTACGGAAAAAAGAGTACGAGATGGAGCTCTATTTGGGCGACGGCATGAAGCTGTGGGATGAATTCACGCCCGAATCTTTATTGCCTGGAAGCAGAACTTGCCGGACAGGCCGGCGGCGTTCCAGTGGCTGATTTTTTATTCCACCCGGTTTGGTATCCGGGAATTCACCCATGAGGGAACCCAATTTTCCGTGAATGGGAAAAAGGTGATACTGCGGGGCGACGCCCTGCTGCATGAAAAATACATGTACCGCATGGGGCTTTCGCTATACAGCCGCGAGGACTGGGTCAAGGTCCTGAAAGATTTACAAAGAATATGGCATCAACTATCTGCGCTTTCATACCCATTGCCCCCCGAACGCTGTGTTTGATGCCGCGGATGAAGTGGGAATTTACATGCAGCCCGAATTGACCATCGGCGGGAACCAATGGGCTGAACGTCCCCGGGCCGGAATCCCCTGTTTGACCCGCTGCTGGAGCCAACTATGCAGCGCTGGGGAAGGGAGCTGCTGGACTGGCTGCACAAACCATCCGTCGTTTGTGATGCTTACCTTAGGAAATGAAATTAACGGCGACCGCTCTCTTTTGGAGAGGCTGGTGGAATATCTCAGAGCCCAGGACCCCAACCAGGATGTACGCCCAGGGGTCCAATGACTTCATCCGCCAGCAGTGCCTTTCTGTGAACGACGATTTCTGGTCTACGATGAAGACGGATCCCCGTGGGGAATACAAAATGGCGAGAGGGTCTTACGCGCATTCCGACCTGCCGCTGGGCCCGGTGCAGGACAGCAAGCCGAGAAACAGCCTGAGACCACAGTGAATCCATCAAGCATAGCCCGGTTCCGGTGATCGCATTTGAACTGGGCCAGTATGAAACTACCTGCAACTTTGATGAAATTGAGCGTTTTCCGAAAATGGAACTGCCGGGGAGTATGCTCCGCTATCAAAAGATGATGGAGGAACAGGGACTGCTTCATAAGGAAAAAGGATTTCTACCGCGACAGCGGGAAAGCGTGCCTGCTGTGCTACCGGGAAGATATCGAAATGATTATGCGTACCCCGGGCATGGGTGGTTTCAAATATTGTCCCTGGCTGATATCCATACGGATGGAACCGCCATCGATGGTATTCCTAAACGCGTTTATGGAAAACAAAGGAATGGTTTCCGCGGAAGAGTGGCGGCGATACTGCAGTGACCGCGTCGTACTGCTGCGGATTGGCAAATTTACCTTTGACAGCGGGGAGCAAGCTGGCTTCAAGATGCAGTTTGCCAATTACGGCCCGGAAACCATTGACCAGGCAAAGCCGTATTTTTGAACTGTACCATGAGGATAACTGTTTGGAACGGCGGGAATTTGACTTGATTTCCTTGCCCAGGGGGGATTTAACCGATCTTGCTTCTCCCACTGTCACGTTCCAGTGCGATGAGCCAGCGCAGCTGGTGCTGCGGGTTGGCGTAGAGGACCTGGCGGATCAGAAAACCTATTATAACGACTACAATATTTGGGTTTATCCGGTTCCGGAGATCCAACACACAATGCTGACCACGAAGTCGGCGGAAGAAGCGGCGGCGGCATTGGAAAATGGAGAAAGCGTCCTGTTTTATTCAGGCCTTCTGGACAGCGAAAAGTCGGTGGAGGGTTCTTTGCCACCAATTTTCTGGTCTTTACGACATGTTCGCGACAGCTTCAGAAAATATTTCGGAAACCCGCCCGGGCAAACCGATGATCGGCGCCATGCTTGCGCCAGGGACCATGGGGATTTCTATGACCCGAATCATCCGGTTTTCCGCTATTTCCCTGGAGAGGGCCACAGTGATTATCAATGGTTCAACGTCATTATGAATGGGAATCCGGTGATTCTGGATCATTTTGCGGAGCCGGTGGAACCCATTGTGTGGACCATCGACACGCCCCACCGCTGCCATAGGCTGGGTCTGCTGTTTGAACTAAAAGTCGGAAAAGGAAAAGTCATGGTGTGTACCACCGACCTGTCCCAGTTTGCAGGGAAGCAGCCGAGGAATCTCTTTAAAAGGAATTTTCGAGTATATGGCGTCGGATGAGTTCCAGCCTCAGGCTGAGTGCGGCTTAGAGGAATTTAAAGCTTTTTTTTGCGAGGTAATGACAGTGGAAAGAAAAACAGCTTTCATTACCGGCGCGGGAAAGGGTATTGGGTATGGGATCGCTAAGACGCTGGCGGAAGAGGGTTACGACCTCATTTTGCACAGCCGCACTTCGGTGCAGGGAACAGAAAAATTAGCGGATTTGGCTCGGACAAAAGGCCTGAAGGCCCACCTGGTGCAGGGCGATTTATCCAACGTTCAGGAAGTGGAACAGATATTCCGCCGGATATCCGATTTGACGCGGGGGCTGAACCTGGTTGTCAGCAATTCCGGGCTAACGGATTTGCAAGCCGTTTTTCAGATTACACCTCAGGATTTAGACCAGGTAACCGGACTGGACTGGCGGGGCAGCTTTTTGTTACCCAATACGCCGCCAAATTGATGGTTGAACAGAAGATGGCGGGGCATATTCTTTTTAATTACTTCCAACCAGGCCCACATGGTTTATCCGGATGGATCCATGTATGGCAGCGTCAAGGCGGCGTTATCCCATTTCACAAAATGCGCCGCCGTCGAACTGGCGAAGCATGGAATCCGTGTCAACGCAATATCGCCGGGCTACACTGACACAGGAGATCCCAGAATGGGTGAGAAAGAATCCACTTACAGCGCGATACCGATGCGGCGGTGGTGCACCCCAAAGGAAATCGGGAAGGCTGTGGTTTTTCTCGATTCTGTCTGGAGCAAATCCATTACCGGCACGGAGCTTTTGATCGATGGCGGAGGATGTTTGACCTGCAAAGACAACAGGGAACATACCGGATAAAATATTTTCCGCCATGGAGGCGGCCGTAAATTTAATAAGATGAAAGGCTCGAAATCTCATAAGGCATGAGGTTGCGGGCCTTTTGAAGAAGGAGGGGTATTTGATGGCGAGGGTAATTACGATAGAGAGACCATGGCGGCGCTGTCGCCGTGCCAGGCGGGAGCCCTGAGGTATGTGAGGGATTACCAAATGAGGATCGCCGGGGCGGAAAGCAATGTGGCTGTGGGACTGGCTAAGCTGGGGATTGAAAGCGCGTGGGTTTCCAGGCTGGGGAGGATGAACTGGGATGTTTTGTCCGAAACCAGATTAGGAGCGAAGGGGTGGACTGCGGGAACGTGGTTTTTGACCCGGAGCACAGCACGGGATTGATGCTGAAGGAAACCGGAGCGTTGGAAACGAAAGTCTACTATTACCGTGAAAACAGCGCGGCGAGCCATCTTTGCCCGGAGGATTTAAAAGACGAGCTGTTTCAGGAGGCGGAGCTGCTGCATTTCACCGGGATTACGCCGGCGCTAAGTAAAAGCTGCGAGCAGACGATACTGGAGGCAATCCGCCTTGGAAGGAAGCACGGCCTGCTGTTAAGCTTTGACCCGAATATCAAAAAAGCTGTGGCGCGGGAAGGATTACGCCCCATTATTGCGAGACCGCCCTGGAAAGCGATATTGTGCTGCTGGGCCTGTCAGAAGCGGAAGCGCTGTTTGGAGAGCGGAATCCTGACAAGGTATTCGATCTACTGTTTCAAAAAAGGCGCGCCCATTACGCGGCGATCAAAAAACGGCGGAAAAGGCGCCTGGGCGGCGGACCGGGAGCACCGGGCTTTCATTGCGCCGTATCCCTGCCGCTGTATCGACCCGGTTGGGGCGGGAGACGGGTTCAACGCCGGATTTCTAGCGGGGATCCTAAAGGGAAAAGATCTGGAAACCGCCGGCAAGATGGGAGCCGTATGCGGGGCTTTCGCAACCCAGACCACTGGGGATATAGAGGGGTATCCGGATCAAAGGCAGATGGAGATGGCCCTATCTGGGCTGGAGGTTACTTACCGCTGAAAAGCAAAGGAGGAATGCCAAGTGGATATGGGTGAGATCGTGTCAAAAACCCCATATTGGCGATTTTACGGAATGTGCCGTTGGAGCAGACCATGGATTACGCTGGGGCGGTAGTGGAAGGCGGCGTCCGTTTTTTCGAGGTCGCGTTAAACAGCAAGGACGGCCTGAAGCAGATCTCGATGCTGCGGCGGCGCTGCGGGGAACGGTACATGGTAGGGGCGGGGACGGCGATTACAGTGGAATTGGCGAAAAAAGCGCTGGAAGCCGGGGCTCAGTTTCTGCTGACGCCGGGAACGCCGTTAGATGTGATGGAATACTGCGCAAAAAACAGCGTAAAGCTGCTGCCGGGTGTTTTTGACGCCCAGCGAGGTGGCCGTGAGTTTGGAATATGGGTATCAGACGATGAAGCTGTTCCCGGCGGGGAGTATGCCGTTAAATTACGTGAAAAAGCCTGAAGGGGCCGTTTGATATGGCGGAGTTTTAGCGATCGGGGCGTATCGCCGGAGAACTGCAAGGAGATTCTGGCTTCAGGCTATCTTGGGGTGGAATGGCCAGCAATCTGATGCCCAAGGAGGCAGTGGCAAAGGGGGATTGGGAGGCCTGCGCCGCTTCGGTTCGAAAGATCGTGCGCGACCTCGCCAGTTCCAACCCTGGTTCAGCTTTTTAAACCCGTTTCTTTACAGCCCTTGTTTGGCGATTTGAGAAGCCCGCCGCGAATTGATTTCACGGCGGGCTTTTTGGTATAATAAAAATAAAACAGGGTGTCAATAGTATGAAATTAGCGTCAGTTGTAATAGACTCAAAAGACTCTGAGGCGTTATCTGATTTTTATCAAAAGCTATTAGGCTGGGAAAAGCTGAGAGTGGACGAAGAGTGGATCATTGTTTATGATAAAAATATCAAAGGACGGCGCTAACATTTCAGCAAATAGATGATTACGAAAGGCCTGTTTGGCCAAGTGAAAAAAAAACAGCAGCAAATGCTGCATCTGGATTTTATGTAGATGAGGAAAATTTTGAACATGAAGTGGAACATGCCCCTTCATTGCGGAGCCCAACAGGCCGAATCCCAATTTTCAGAGGGATGGCGTGTTATGCTGGACCCGGCGGGCCATCCTTTTTGTATGGTTTCCGTACCGAAATCAGTGATAGAAAGCAGGCTTCCATAAAATTGGCGTTCCTTTCCTTTTGGAAAGGTGGCCGCTAAAGCGCAGGCGCCAATGAAACCTCTGGGTAAATTCCCGGAGGTTTTTTGCGGCTGTCCTTCGTTTAAACGTTGAAGGCTTTGATAAAACGCGGAAACATATATTTTTATCAAAGAAGAAAAAATTACAGCGTTTTGCAAGTATGCTTGTAATTAGCGGCAAAACTTAGGCGATATATGAAAATTTGGAGGGATGTTTTGTGGAAAAAAGAACAGGCCGCGGCATTATGCGTATTCATGATAGGCGGCGTAGGAGCGCTGTTGGCAGTGATAGGGATATTATTGGCTTTTAGGCAAAAAAGGAAAATCAGAAATTGCACCAGCTATACAACGGGTTGGGTTGTGAGGCATTGCTTTCCCGGGGAGGAAGAATGTATCCCATGGTGGAATACCAAGTGGGGGGAAAGATATATCAGGTTTCTCGAAAATTCCGGGATTGATCTCAAAAAGCAAGGTTACTCCTAAAAATTATATGAAGAAACGGGCGCCTATGTAACAGCCAATGACTATCTGTTTGTGCCGGTGAGCGCAATCACAAATTTGAAAAGCCATGGCACAGCAGCTATGGCCAATCAAAAGCCAGATGGCGGTTTATTATAATCCGCTCTGCCCCAAACAAGCATATGCGGAAAGAATCCCAACCAAGAAGCCAATGGAAGCGATTGTGTTTTTTGGGCCGGCATCGGATTGTTCGCCGTCTCCTTTTTCATCGCTTTTCTCATCTCCCGTTAAACCTTTGTAAAAATAAATATTTAAAAGATTAAAAAAACTTGCTATTTTCTGAAGTAAGGTGTATACTTAACAAGTATTCCAAATGTACTGATTGATTGCCGCTAGTTGTAAGTCAATTTTCATTTTGACTTATACTTAGCGGTTTTTTATTGCACGATTTTGAATAACATTATTTTAGGAGGTACTTGTTTATGAATAACGGTACAGTAAAGTGGTTTAACGAGGAAAAAGGATTTGGATTTATTTCCAACGAAGACGGAAGCGGAGATGTGTTTGTCCATTTTTCTCTTCTATTGTCGGCGAAGGCTTTAAGTCCCTGCTGGAAGGCCAGAAGGTTACTTTCGACACAGAGACAGATCCGAAAGACAGCAGCAAGCTTCGCGCGATTAACGTCTGCGTTGCCTAAGCTTTTATCGCGGATAAAAAGCCGCCCCTTAACTGGGGCGGCTTTTTTGTTAACAGCATTTCCGAATGCCTTTATCAATCTGTCCGCTTTGGAGGTTCTGAAAATATTTTTACCGGCCATGACGGAAGCGGGAAAAACAGCAGGGCTTGGACCGGCAATTGAAAGCTCTCCAAACGAAAAGGAAAATTAATTTTATAAGCTTTTAACAAAGGCATAACCGTGCATATCCCAAGAATATGATATACTAAATCGAAACTCTTTCTTAGGAGTGAGCACCTATGTATTTTGTCCTGGGTTTTTATGAAAAGTCATATTTTGTAAAAAAACAATAGATAGTTAGTTTAAAGTTGGTTCTCGGTGGCAATCCTGCGCCTTACGGCGTATCAGGCCGCCGGAAACCGGCTTTTGCTGTCTGGAAGGAGTGCTTTGTTATGCTTCCCTGTCAATCCAACTGCACCCATTATTGGGAGGGTTGCCACAAGTCCTGCCCGCAATGGAAACTGTTTTAAAGAAGAACCAGATCGAACAGCAGCGCAAAAAGGCATATCTTGCGTATCACTTCGAAAGATGCGGCAGTGTCATCCGGCAGTGCTATCAAATGCTGCCCTATGTTCCGCACCGTTAATCCCCGCCGCCGTTAATGGAATGGGCGAAAATAAAACAGAGACGAAGCCAGAAGCGCGGGGGCTATAAGATTACAATCTTATAGCCCCGCGCTTTTTTTTGAAAACCAGCGGAGGAAAACCGCGCCTAAAGCTATCGCTGGCGCTAGGTCTTGTCGATAATGTTGTCCGGGTTCTGCACATAAATATTTTTGATGTACTGGGTAGGGAGTTCCCGGTGATATTTTTTAAAACCCGGCTGAAATAAAATTGGTTTTCAAAACCCACCCTTTGAGCCACCTCGGTGATATTCATATTTTCGATTTTAAACAAGTCGATGGCTTTTTGTACCTTAATGTGGTTTTTGTATTGGGAAATGGTCATTCCGTGGCTTTGGAAAAGGTGCGGGAAAGATAAGCGTAGTTAAGCCCCAGCTTTTCAGAGATTTCCTGAGAACTGATGTTGTCAAAGGCGGAGCTTTTAATCAGGCTGGTGATCCGGTTGACAATGCCGTCGTTGACCCGTCCGGTGGCGGCGCTGTCCAGTTCTACCAGGCTGAGGAAGATATTTTCAGTTCCAGGCTTAACCGGGCCCGACCAGGCGGGAACTGGAGGCGTAATTCACCGTCATATCCTGCATGGAAAGTATCATCTTTTCCGCCTCGTAGGGCGGAATCGTCACTTTTTTGGCAAAACCATAAGCTCCCCCAATTTGGGTTTATCGCGCTTTTGACGACAGGATGCGCTTTTTTTCCTTGCACTGGCGGCAGATATTGTCGTAGAAATGAACGTAATACCAGCTGGTGCCGTCGTCGGTATAGTGCCGCGAGGTGTGGTGTAGGCCGCTTTTCAGGAAAAATACGTCGTTTTTTTGAAGGGTGTATTCCAGCCCGTCCTCTTCCACTCGAAAACACCGTCCAAAATGAGGAGGAATACATTGCAGTCCATCACCCGGTCGGATGAATCCAGTGAATGGTATTTGTGATTTTTCCGGCCTCGCAGATTTCTAATTCAGTCTTACTGCAAAACTTGACGTGATTTACATACACAAAAACAATCCCTTCTCTTTGAAAAATCAAAAAAGATATATATTATTATAAAATATGAATGGATAATGACTATTATAATCGATATAATTTTTATTGTAAAGAGAGAAAATATATTGATTTTATAAAATGAATAAACAAAATTAACTATAATACACATATAATTAAGAATATTTCTATGCTTTTTTAATAACGAATATCGACGGCAAAACCGTTTTAAAATTTTGCGGAAATTGAAAATATGTCATATAAAGATACAATTTGAAAGTCAAATTTTTTGGCGCAAATACAAAAGGAGGCGGAGCAATGCGGCTGGAAAATGATAAGCTGACTGTGGAACTCAATGAAAGGGGGCGCTTGAAGGGCTGACCGACCGCAGGCTTAACTGAAGCTACCTTCCGGTAAAAAGCGTTTTCTCAACCTATTCCGTTTGTGCGTCCTTCTCCCCAGTGGATGGCCGTTACGCGGATTCCAACGCCAGCCAGGTGAACCTGTCTCTTGAAGCAGAGAACAGGGTGGTAGGAACCTTCCGGGAATTTACCGCGGCGGACGGCGCGAAGCTGGACATTGCCGTCACGGTTACATACATTCTGGAGGAACGAATGCTGAAGCTCCGTTACCGTGTGGAAAATCAAAGCGGGGCCGCCATCAGCCAGATTTTATTCCCTATGCTCAGCGGCTTTGCGGATGGAAGCAAGGGAATGCGGATGTACGCGCCGGAGCAGGCTTTTCTGACAGAGGACCGGGTTTGGGACCCCTTTGCGGCGGGAAACAAAACCATAAGGGCTGGACCAGGAACAACAACCGCCACGACGTCAGATATCCCCAGCTGCTTTCCACCGCGTGGCTGGATTATTCCGACCAGGCGGGAGGCGTCAGCGTGGAACAGCGCGGCGAACAATTTGACATCTGCGACTTCGGCGTGGAGCATTTAATTGAAAAGGACCGCGGCGACCCGGAAAAAATATCCGCGCCCTTCAGATCGCCCTGCAGTCGTCGCCCAATATCCAAAGCGGAGAAGCTTGGGAAAGCCCGGAATTTGTGATCTATGTCCATGAGGGCGATTGGCACAGCGCGGCGGCCTCTCACCGGGAGTGGCTGCGGACGGTGACGAAATTCGGAAGTCAGCGGAGAGTTTCAGAACACGTTAGGCTGGCACTTTTTACTTCATGAAGCAGCAGGACGGCACGGTGTTCCACGATTACAACGACCTGCCAAAAATGGCGAAAGCGGCTTTGGATGCGGGAATCCACTACATTATGGTTTTCGGCTGGTTCCAGGCGGGGCACGATAACGCCTATCCCTTCGGCTATTATGCCAACCCCGATTGGGGCGGGGAGGAGGTCCTGCGGGAAAAGCTGGCGGAATGTGAAGCAATGGGCTGCCATGTGATCCCATTCTTCAACGGCACGCTGCTGGATATCAGCAGAAAGGAATATGAGGAAATCGCCAAAAAGTGGCCGGCGGTGGGACGGACCGGTGAGCCCTACTGCGGCACGGATTTTCCAGGACCAATTATAACCTGGGTTTCCGCAACGCCATGCTGGACACTACCGACCGGAACATGACGCTGCTGGATATCTGTATTACGGCGCCGGAGGTTCAAAAGTGGTGGAAGGATACCGTCAGGCGGATCGTCCGCCAATACGGTTTCCACAATTTACAGCTGGACCAGATCGCCCACAAATCTTATGTGTGCTACGACCCGGGCCACCACCATGAAAAGCCCCAGTTTGCCTATACCAAGGAATTGAGGGCCTGCTGGGGAAATCAGAAAGATTGTCAAGGAGGAAAACCCGGAAGGCGTGATGATCGGCGAGGGCTGCAGCGACCTTTGCGGCCAATACATAGACGGCTTTTGGAATTGGAACCAGCTTCACAACCATCCGGAGATCCTCCGGTACAGCGCGCCGTGGCTTAATTATTCCCCACGAGATCGACGCCAACGAATACGAATCGGCAAACCGGTGCTTTGCGGAAAAAGATCCTGATGGATTTAAAAATCGAAGGGGGAGACGGCTGTTTGGCGGATTTCCCGGACTTCACCAACCATCTGAAGGAGCTTTCCCAGCTGAAAGCATTGCTGAAGGACACCTATATCGACGGGGAGTACCGGCATTTGATGGGATCAGCCGCCAGGAAAAGCGGGACGATATTCTGCTTCGGAAGCTATGAAACCGGGCGCTGGGAAAATGGTGCGTAATCGCGGCGAATCTTTACCGCGAAGCCCACCCGACTGAATTTGAACTGGAGCGCCTGCCCCAAAGCGCCGCTGTGGCGGGAACCAAGCTGGGCAGGGCCTCCCGCAGCCCCTCAAGACAGATGAGCTTCAGTTTGAAGCCTTATGAGGTGCTGGCCGTAGAGTACCAGCTTTAACACGGGAAGGTTCGGCTTTCGTGCATAGGTTGGTTTCAATCAGGCATTTTACGGAGGAGTCATTATAGGAAAGCCGATGAAATTATCATAAAAAAGGAGAGAAAGCTATGAAAAGTTACTAGCCCTGTTCCTGGCCGCTTTATGGTGGCCGCCGCCGGCTGTTCCAGCTCCGGCAGCGGAGGAAGCCCGCGGGAAGCACAGAGCCCTCTGAGGGCGGCTCTTCCCAGTCTGAGGAAGGCAGAGCGACATTACGCTGAAAATGTCCTACTGGGGCTCCACCGTAGAGGATGAGGCCGTCAAAAGATGTGCGAGGTGTATAAGAGCGAAACTGGGATTACCGTAGAGCCTTTGTATGTCCCCAACGCGGATTATACCACGAAATGTGTCCTCGCTGATCGTTTCCAACTCCGCCCCGACATCGCCTATATTTTTACTACCGACGTTTACAAGTGGGCGATGAAGGACTGTTTGTGGATGTTTACGAGATGCTGGACAAAGACCCGGATTACTCTTATGACGATTTCATCCCCAGGCGTTCCTGGAATATGAGCCTGGGAAATCCGCCGGGCGCAGAATTGCCACCGAAACCATCAACCTGTATTACAACAAGGACCTTTTCGATAAAGGCCGGCGTGGAATATCTGCCCTCTAAATGGGGGACGCCCTGACATGGGATGAGTTCCTGGATGTATGCAAACGCCTGACCCTGGACGGCAACGGCAATAACGCCGCCTCTTCCAGCTTTGACCCCAACAACATCGTACAGTACGGCTTCAACCTGGTGAAGGACTATGACGGCTGGGGCTCCTGGATCCTGAACAACGGCGGAAAATATTACAGCGAGGACGGAAAGCAGTTTACCATGAACGATCCCAAATGCGTCAACGCCTCCATTTTTAGCGGACCTGTGCAACGTGCATCATGTGATGCCCAACGCCACCACGGCCGCGACCCAGAACAACAACGGCGCCGCCCAATCCCTGATGACCGGCGCGGTAGCCATTTATCAGGATGGCCAGTGGACCCTGCCTGGACTTTGACGGCATGAACTTTAACTGATGTGGCGGTAATGCCGGTAGGGCCCGACGCGGATAAGGATGCCCCCTATACCTATACCACCTGCGCTCCCATCTGCATCTTTTAAATCCACCCAGCATCTGGAGGAAGCCTGGGATCTTTACATGTGGCTGTGCGACCCCAATTCCGCATTGATCTGTATAAGGACGGCCTGTGGATGCCCTTTGCTGAAGGAATGGTATGAGGATGAGGAAAAATTGGCCATGTGGACCGATTCTCCCGCCCGCCCGGATGGGTATGCCGGCGCGCTGGTGGATATGACCTTAAACCATGTGGTCGCGGTAGAGGCGGACTATGTTTCCAACTCGACCAAATGGACGCCATAATTGAGCCCGCCCTTGAAACCCTATGGCTGGGGACCTCCACGGCGGAGGACGCCATTGCCAGCATCAATGTGGATTCCCCTGCTGGAAGGCGCGAGAGTGGCCACAGGGCCTCAGAAATAGCGGTTATGCGGTTCCTTCTGTCCAACAGAACAGCAACTGCCCTGGGGTGGCCGGAATACAAACCGACCACCCCAGGCTTTCTATGACTGATAACTGAGGTGAGAAATATGGCTACTCGGACAACGATAAAAAGAAGAAAAACATACAGTGTCAGGCGGGATACCAGAGCCGGGTTTCTTTTTTACCATGCCGGTGATTATCGGTTTTTATCCTTTACCGTGGGACCCTTGCTGGTGAGCCTGTACTTAAGCTTCACTGATTACGATATGGTCGGCAGCGCCGATTGGGTGGGTATCGCCAATTATCAAAGGCTTTTTTCCGGCGAGGACCCGGTGTTTTGGAAGTCCCTTCAGGTGACGGCGTATTACGTGCTGATCGGCACCCCATCTACCTGATCGTTTCTCTCGCCATAGCGATGCTCTTGAACCGGAGCCGGGGCAGAGGGGTTACCAGAACCCTGCTTTACCTTCCCGCCATCATTCCTACCATCGCGGTGGCGATGATTTGGAAATGGCTTACGGACCCCTCCTTAGGCGTGCTGAATAATCTGTCCCAGCTGGTGGGCTTAAATGTGAAGCTTTCCTGGTTTTACAGCGAGGCCTATCCATTCCCCACGTTTATCCCTGCTGTGGATCTGGTCCTGCGGCACCACCTTCATCGTTTTTTCTGGCGGGGCTGCAAAACGTACCCCAGCAGCTTTACGAGGCCATGGAGATCGACGGGGGCGGCAGCTTTCACAAGTTTATCTATATCACCATGCCGATGATCAGCCCCACCACCTTGTTCTGCGCCATGGTAAGCTTTGTCACCGCTATTCAGTGCTTTGTGCCGTCCTACGCCATTACCAACGGCGGCCCCAATAATTCCACCATGCTTTATTTTTACTATATGTACCGTGAGGCGTTCCGTTTCCTCCGGATGGGCAGCGCGTGCGCTATCGCCTGGGTTTTGTTTATCCTGCTTTTGATCTTCACGCAGCTTTTCTCCCAGGCGACCAAACGCTGGGTTTTACTATGGAGGCGAATAAATGGAGAAAAATCAGTTCGGATCACGAAAAAAGCGGTGTTGTATCTTTTTTGTGTTGATCCTGCTTGTGTGCTTTGTGTTCCCTTTTTCTGGATGTTCAGGACCTCTGATGGAGATTAATCAGATTTTCCAGCTGCCCCCCGGTGTTTATTCCTAATCCGGTGTATTGGGAGAACTACCCAGGAGCCTTTCAGACTTTCCCGCTGCTGCAGTTTATTGGAAACTCTCTTATCATCAGCGTGCTTTCCGTCATCGGGGCGGTGTTCACCAGCTCTTTGTGCGCTTTTGGATTTTCCAGATCCAGTGGAGGCTGCGGGATCCGATTTTCGCCGTGGTGTTTTTGCAGCATGATGCTGCCTTACGCGGTCACCATCATTCCCACCTATTTGGGCTGGAACGCCATAGGCGGCGTGGGATACCTATCTGCCGCTGGTCCTTCCTTATTGGTGCGGCGGCGGGGCCATGTATATTTTTCTGTTGCGCCAGTTTTTTCCTGTCCATTCCCAAGGAGCTGGATGAATCCGCCATTGTTGACGGCGCCAGCTATTTTAAGATTTACTATAAAATCATCATTCCCCCGACCAAGCCGGCGTTGATCGTGGTGACGCTGTTTTCCTTCCAGGCATCCTGGAACGATTTTCTGGCGCCGATTATTTACATCAATACCACTGACAAATACCCCATGTCTGTGGGATTGCAGCTGTTTTCCTCCAGCTATTCCGTGGCTTACGGGCAATTGATGGCTGCGGCGGTCATTGCCATACTTCCCTGTATTATTCTATTCTTTATCGGCCAAAAGCATTTCGTAGAGGGGATCGCCCTCACCGGAATCAAAGGCTGAGTCCGTACAATCAACAAAGAAAGGAAGCGTATCGATGGATTCTAAAACAAAAATAGGCATGGTGCCCAGCCTATGGATTACGGCGGCGTTATCTTGAAAGACGGCAGGTTCAAGGCTCAATTTGACGAAATGATTGCGTATTTTCTAGCGATCCCAAACGACGATATCCTTTATGGTTTCCGCAAGCGGGCGGGACTGCCCCATCCTGGGGAGGAGCCCGGGGCTGGTATTGCAACGATCAAAGCTTCAATATTTATGAGTGGGATGAGATCTTCAATGTTTTCGGCCAGTGGCTGTCCCTGTTTGGCAGGGCCTACAAGATTACCGGAGATGAACGATTAATCGAGAAAGCCCGGTACCTGCTGGACGAGTGGGAAAAAACCATTGAGGAAGACGGATATTTTTCTATTCCAAGGACTGCAACGATACCATTACAGCTATGAAAAGATTGAAAGCGGCTTAGTGGACCTTACGTTTACGGCGGATCCGGGAAGCGGCGGATTATTTAGAAAAGATTACCGGTGGGCGGAAAAAACCTGCACCGGTTTCGAATCCGGCCTCGCCCACCGGGACGTTTTTACCGGCGGGATGAATCGATCAAGTTTGTGGACAATGAGTGGTATACCCTTCCGAGGGGCTGTACCGGGCCTATTTGGCCACCGGCGACCAGCGGTATCGGGATTTCGCTCAGATTTGGCATTATGACTATTACTGATGGCCTCCCACGGAGGATAACCCAGACGTGATGACCAGGGTGCACGGCTGTTTCATGTGAACACGTTAGGCGGCGCGGCGATGGCCCACCGGGTCACCGGGGAGAAAAATATCTGGATACCCTGACCCACGGCTATGACTTAATCAAGGAATACCAGTGGCTGGCAAGCGGCGGTTACGCCTTGACGAACATATGGCTACGCCGGAGGGCTCCAACTACGAGGATGGGGAGAGCATCGGGAAATCCTTTGAGGCCTCTGGTGGGTCCTGGGCTATCTTTAAGCTGGTCCGCCATTTGATCTCCTCACCGGGGAGGCCCGCACGGGGAATGGGCGGAAACCGCCCTTGTATAACGCCATCGGCGGGGCGCTTCCATGAAGCCGATGATTCCCAGCGCAGAGGCAAAAGACCTTCTATTACGCGGGACTATTACGCCTGGGCGGCGGCCGAAGGTTTACTACGAGTGCAGCTTCCCTGCTGCTCCGGCACCTATCCCCAGGCCGTGGCGGAATATCATAACATGATCTATTACTTAGGGAGGACGGCGTCTATATTACCCAGCGTTTGTTCCGTCGGTATTGATGCCGGGGGCAGCAAAAATCCACCTGGAAATCGCGGGCAATTATCCGGAAAGCGACACCTTCCAGGTGCGTGCAAAGTGCCGGGGATTACCAGATCAGCCTGAGGGCTACCCGGTTGGGCCATACCGGAGGAGGCGTCGGTGGCCGTCAACGGCGAGCCCCTTTGTGGACGCGGGAATCCAGCCCAACCAGTGGATTACGATCCGCCGCCACGGTCGGAAAACGACGTGGTAGAGGTGCGGTTCCCCATGCATCTGCGCAGTATGGCATCAGCAAAGGGTATCCGGAGCGGGCGGCCCCTGGCGTATGGGCCCGGTGATGCTGGCGGCAGAGGGCAGGCACTTTACCATTCAGGAAAACCGTGCGACCTGAGGGAAATGGAGAAACGAAAGACGGCCTTACCTTCTGTTCCCAGACAGCCGATGGGGAACCACTTTGCTTCCGGCCTTATTGGAGCTACGGCGAGGGCGAATGGTACAGCTTATATTTGGATTTCACCAAAGCGTAAGCGGGCCGATGAATGGAAGAAACCGGCCGCCGGGAGGGGGCGGGGGAAAAGCTGGCGGCCGGTCTGAAGGGAGGATTTTATCATGAAAAAGGGGTAAAGCTTGGTTATATTCCAACCAGGCGCAATGTTCAGCGCCGACGAGGCGAGAAGCTATCGGGCAAAAAAATCAAGGAAACCATCGGCGCCTGGGGAGCGGAATTAACGGATATCGGCGATGGGACGGCGGAGGGCCTGCTGGTGGATGAAGGCGAACTGCCCGGCATCATCGAAAAATGAAATCAGAGCAGGTGGACGGCCTGTTTTTCCCCACTGCATTTTGGCACGGAGGATCTGCGGTGGCAAAGACAGCCAAGGAATGAATAAACCTGTCCTTTGTGGGGCCCTCGGGACGACGCGCCCCTGGAGTGGACGGCCTTCGCACCAGAGATACCCAGTGCGGCCTGTTCGCCACGGGGAAAGGTGCTCCGCCGGTTTAATATTCCCTTTACCTTTTGAGAACAGTTGGCTGACGATCTCAGATTCCGGAGGGGTATGAAAAATTTGTCTCGGTATGCGCGGCGGTACGGGCGTTCCGGGAAACCGGGTTTTACAGCTGGGCCCCGTCCGACGGGTTTTGGTCGGTGATTTGCAACGAGGGGGGAATTGATTGAAAAATTTAACATTCATACGTTCCCTGTTTCTGCTGATTGACCTGGTGGACCAGACCAAGGGCATATTAAAGAAAACAACCCCTTATCAGGAGGCTTTGGAAAAATACAGGGTTCCATGCGCACCCAGGACCGTCCCCGGACGTGGAAAAGCTGGCGGCCTTGAAAACAGCGATCCAGGGATAAAGCCGGGAGCACCAGTGTAAACTGCGTGGCGGTCCAGTGCTGGAACGCGCTGCAAAAGCGGCCTGGGAATTAGTGCCCCTGCATCGCCAACGGCCTGCTTATCGAGGAGGGGATCCCGGTGGCGTGCGAGACGGGATATCCACGGCGCGGTGACCTTCGGTGCTGCTTCAGGTGGCTGGCCTTTTGAAAGCCGGTGTTTTTTGCCGACGTTACGGTGCGGCATCCGGAGAACGATAACGGCGAGCTGTTCTGGCACTGCGGCAATTTTTCTCCTTCCCTGGCCGCCCCTGAAAGCGCCAGGGAACTGGGCAGGCATTTCATTTTCCCAGAGCACAAATATGGCACCGGCGAGTGGCGGATCAAGGACGGCGACGACCATCTGCCGTTTTGACGGCGACCACGGGAATACCGGCTGTTTATCGGGGGAGGAAAAGCGTTCCCGCCCCAGAACCAAGGGACATACCTTTGGGTGGAGGTAAACGACTGGCCCAAATGGGAGCGGACCCTGGTGCAAGGGGGCCTTATATCCACCACTGCGCGGGAATCCACGGCAGATACGCGGACGTCCTGGAGGAAGCCTGCAAATACATCGGTATTTCCGCAATCGACAGAATGTGAGGTGACTCCCTTGGTAAAGAAAATCATAAACGACCCACGCGGAGTGGTGGATAAAACCCTGGAGGGCTTTTTGGCGGCCCACGGAACGATTATGAAAAGCTGGAGGATGCGGGGAATCTGCGTGAAGGACAAAAAGGATAAGGTAGCCCTGGTAATCGGCGGCGGTAGCGGGCACGAGCCGATGTTCGCCTTCTTCCCAGGAGAGGGGCCTTGCGGACGCGGCGGCCTGCGGCAACATTTTCGCGTCGCCGGACCCTAACACCATTTTCCGCACCCGCCCAGGCGGTAGAACGGGGAAAAGGGGTTTTGTTTGTTTACGGAAATTACGCGGGGGATAATCTGAATTTTGACATGGCCGCGGAGCTGTTGGATACCGTGGGCATTGAGAGCAGGACGGTACGGGTGATGGACGACGTGGCCTCGGCGCCAAAGGAGCGGATTGCCGACCGGCGGGGCATCGCGGGGGATTTTTACGTGATTAAAATCGCGGGGGCGGCCACCGCGGCGGGTCTCGGGCTGGAAGAAGCCTACCGGGTCGCGGCGAAAGCCAGGGACAATGTGTTCAGCATCGGCGTTGCCTTAAGCGGCTGTACCTTCCGGGGGAGGAAAAGCCGATTTTCACCCTGCCGGAGGATGAGATCGAGTTCGGCATGGGCGTTCACGGGGAGCCCGGCATCAAGCGAGAAAAAATTCTCAGCGCCGACGATATGGTAAAACAGCTGACGGAAAAAATACTGCTGGAATCGGGGATTGAGCCGGAGATACCGTGTGCACCCTGGTGAACGGCCTAGGGGCCCACCTCCTTTCAGAGCTGTACATCATGAACCGGGGGTTGGAAAAAGGAGCTGGCCGCCGCCGGGGTTTCCATCTATGAAATGGAGGTGGGCTCCTATATCACCTCTCAGGAGATGGCAGGCGCGTCCATCACGCTGTTCCGCCTTGATGAGGAACTAAAGGGTTATTACGACGCTCCGTGCCGCTGCCCTTATTATCAGAAGGGGGAAACGAAATGACAGCCATGACGGTGGAGCAGATGCGACAAATGCTGCTGTTTGTAGCGGATGGAATCATTGCAAGCAAGCCTTATCTAACCGAGGTGGATTCTAAAATCGGGGATGGGGACCACGGCATCAGGATGGAAATCGGATTTGGAAAAAGTGAAAGAGGCGGTGAGCGGCAAAACCTATGGCAACGCCGCCTTGTTTCAGGAGGCCGGCATCGTCATGCTCAATTCCATGGAGGGGCTTCCGGAGTTATTTTCAGCACCCTGTTCCTAGGCGGCGCCAAAGGCTTACCTGGCGGAGAGGAGATCACGCCCTCGGAGATGAGCGGCTTCTTTACGCGGAGCTTAAACGCCGTCAAAGCCCGGGGGCGGGGCGTCGGTGGGGGATAAACCATGGTGGACGCCCTAGAGCCCGCCTGTCTGGCCATGGAGGAAATCAGCGCCAGGGACTGCGGCTTTGAGGAGCTGTTTGCTCAGGCGGAGACAGCCGCTCAAAAAGGATGGAGGACACCAAGCAGATGGTGGCTAAATTGGCAGGGCCAAATCCCTAATGGATCGCTCGCTGGGTTACCAGGATGCGGGGGCAACCTCGGTCTATTTGATGTTTCGGCTGATGCACCAATGGGCGCTGCAAAATCTTTCCAATTCCTTGGGAGGCGAAAGATGAAAAACTTTATCTGGGAACCAATACGAAAATGTATAAAACCATAAGGGACACCTGCGAATTCCTGGAGCAGCTGAAAAGCTCACCGTCCACATCCCGCCGGAGGCGGAGCTGTTTGTGATTCCATCCCACATCCCCTGGCGAAGGCCGGCGAGATCCTCCAGGACAGCCGCATCCGTTTAGGCGCCCAAAACATGTGCTGGGAAGCGGAAGGCCAGTTTACCGAGAGGTTTCTCCTAAAATGATCCGGGGAAACCGGCGCCGGCATCATTGAAATCGGGCATTCGAAAGAAGGCATGTTTTCCGGGAGACCGACGAAGAGGAAAACCGTAAGGTGAAAGCGGCGGTAAGAGAGGGCTTTACGGCTCTCTTATGCGTAGGGGAAACCGGGGCGGACAAGGAAGCGGGTATCAGCGATGAGGTGCTGAGGATCCAGCTGAAAAGGGGTTGGTCGGTCTCTCCCAAGAGGACAGCGGGAGCCGTGGGTGGCTTACGAGCCGGTTGGGCCATCGGTATTGGGGGGAGTCCCCGCCAGCCCGGCCTATGCCGCCGAAAGGCACCGGACGATACGGGAAACGCTGCGCCGTTTATTTGGCGATGAAAAGGGCCAAGAGATTCCGGTTCTTTACGGTGGAAGCGTCAATAGGAGAACGCCCGCGGCTTTCTTTGGGATAGACAACGTTGACGGCCTGTTTATTGGCAGAAGCGCGTGGGATGCCCGGAATTTCACGGAAATTATAGAGCTGGCCTGCGAAACGGCCGGGTTAATCAAAAAGAGCCGCGCTGAGCGCGGCTCCCCAAAATCATTTTGGAGAAATTTGATTGCTGTGGGCCATGGCCAGGCGCGCCGGGAAGAAGGGCTTAAGGGATAATGGCCTTTGCCGGCTGAGTTTTCCGATATTGGCGGGGGTAAGGCGGTGATGCCCGCGGAAGATCTTTCCAAAATAGCTGCTGCTGCCGAAGCCGGTTTCTAAAGCGATGTCCAATATGCTTTATTGGTATTCATTAACAGCGCCTGGGCGTTTTCAAACGGATGGAAACCAGGTATTCCAGCGGGTGATCCCCATGCTGTTTTGAAATAGGCGGTAACACTCCCGTTCGCTGATGGGAATGCTGGCGGCAATTTCAGCGACTGAAATTTTTCCGGGAAACGCTCTTGCACATAGCTCATCATTTGCTTGATCCGGTCATCTTCCACGGAACGCCGGGGCTGGGCGTCCCTTTCCTCTTCCATGGCCTTGCGGTATATAAATTCCCAAAGATTAGAAAAAAGGTTTCTTAGGTGAAGCTCGAAAAAAATCATTTTTACTGTGGCATAGCTTAACGCCTCCTGCAGCCCTTCCAGAAAACGCCTGCTGGCCGGGTCTGCATGGTGAAGAGGAAAGTTTTCAAACCGGTGCCGCTCAATCACAGGCGTCACATATTTGATATCCAGCAGGCTCCCTGGGGAACCCGCCAAAAGGTTTTATCGAAAAATTGGGTCTGCAGCCGGGCTTCCCGGTAAGGCTCTAAGGGATGGAGGTAATGGAAGGACGCCGGAGGATGCCGTCTCCCTTCTAAAGGATGGAGGTAATGAAGGACGCCGGCAATATAGCCAATTCAAATTCGTTATGCCGAATATCCCTTTGGCGGAACCCGGCGGTGACAGTCCATAATGGCATGTTGGTTTCCTTTAGTTTGATATTTTACGATGTTCGCTTCCTTTTCTTTTATGGCGGGATACTAATATAGCCGAATTTCATAATTTTAAAATTCGTTACTATTGCCAGTAAGCAATGCACTGGGAATATCTAACGCGGCTTTTTCTACAAAAGAAGCGTATGCTTCCACTGATAAGCGGATATAAAGTCCACAAATGAAGCATCTGGCGCCAAAAATCCCATTTTTCCTTTAGTCGGTTCCAGATTCAAATTGCGATGTTCGGGCATCTATTCCTGTAGTTTTTTTGTTTATATAATATAACAAAACGTATTCTTTGTTTCTTGCTGAGTGCCGCTATGCTGGCTTCTGTGACTGCCTGTTCAGGCGGTGGAGACACCTCCTCTGAAGGCTCCGCGCCTGCTGGCAGCGGCTCCAATGCGGAGGCTTCCCAGCCCGCTGATTCTTCTGAGCCAATCGAGGCTGACGGTTTTAAACTGGGGCAGTGATATCGATGTTAAGATCAACCAGGACGCCTATGCCCGCTTAAATGAAAAGTTTCCTAATGTTACTGTTAAGGATAATTTTGTGACGGGGACCGCTACCTGGTCTGAATACATCACCAAGCTTTTGACGATGATCGGCTCCGGCAACTCTCCCGATATGGTTATGATGGCTATTGAGGGGTTCGGCAGCTTATCGATAATGACGTGGTGATGCCGCTGGATGACCGGATTGAGGGCGACGAGGACATGCAGGCGGTGCTGGATGATATTTCTCCCAGACTGGTGGAGGCTCTGGCTGTTGACGGTCAAACCTATTTCTTCCCCAATTCCTGGAACAGCATTGTTTTGTATTATAACACCAAGATGTTTGCCGAGGCCGGCCTGGAGGCCCCTCCCGCCGACTGGGATTGGGATACCTTCCGGGAGTATGCGAAAAAGCTTACTACGGGAGAGGACAACAGCGAGGATAAGGTATATGGCTATGGCATGTCCACCTATTCCATTTTTATGACCCTGTTCCCCTTCTCGAATGGCACCTCCACCTTGACCGATGACCAGCTCGGAAGCAACCTGTCCGATCCTAAGGTAGCCGAGGCGTTCCAGGTGATCAACGACATGATCTATGTGGATGGTTCAATGCCCATGCCCGAGCAGGGAATGGATGCGGCTCAGCTTTTCGCTGCTGGAAGACTCGCTATGGCCGCTATCGGCCCTAACTCTGTGCAGAATATGCTGACCGCTGATTTCACCGATTGGGATGTCGCTTACCTGCCCATTCAGGACAAGGAAAACGGCAGCCACATTTTCGGTGTGACTGGCTACGGCATTTTAAAGGATACAGAAAACCCGGATATGTGCTGGGAAGTCATTAAGGAGCTGGTTTCCCCTGAAACCCAAGAGGCCGTTGCTTCCGACGGCGTTTCCAACCCGGTGAGCCGTTCCGCTTTCGAAACTCGTGCCTTGGAGGTTCCCAAAAACTGGGAGATCTTCTATGACGCTATCGACCAAAATTCCCGCTGCCTGCCCGCGCCCATCAATGATTCTGAGTATGAGGAAATCTTATTCCGGTACTATTATGAAATGATGAACACCCAGCAGGATGTAAGCGGGGTATTAGCCAAGGCAGACGAGGAGCTGCAGGCTTCCTTTGATGAATTGAAATAATCCGATAGGGCAGGAGAATCCTGGGATTCTCCTGCCTGTCATCGATTAAGATTGGAAAGGATTTCTGCGATGAGTCAACGAGTGAAAAGAAAGCGTCTCCTATGGCGCGGCAGGAAGCGGTAGCCGGCTATGTGTTTATTCTGCCTACGATCCTGCTATATTTGTGCTTGACGATTATTCCCATTATTGTAACGTTTTCCCTCAGCTTTATGGATTATGATTTGGTCAAGCCTTCAACCTTTATCGGCTTTGACAATTACATCAAGCTGTTTCAGGACAGCCGGCTGGGGCAGGTGGCCCTGAATACCGTTTTATTTGCCCTGATGTCTGTAGTGGGCAATGTGGGGATCGGCCTTCTGCTGGCCGTGATCCTGAACCGGAAAATGCCTAAGTTCTTTGTGAACTTTTTCCGCTTTTCCTTTTTTCTGCCGGTAGTCATCGGCTACGTGTATGTTTCTATCGTATGGAGCAACCTTTACTCCACCGATACGGGCGTGTTCAACTATTTCTTAAGTCTATTAGGCCTGGAAAAGGTGGGCTGGCTTACCAACAAGAGCATCGTGCTGTTTTCGATTATCCTAATGGATATCTGGAAAAACGCGGGCTTTTTTATGGTGATTTTCCTGGCGGGCCTGCAAAACATCCCCGCTCAGTATTATGAGGCCGCCCAAATCGAGTTTTTGTGGATGATCTCCACCTCTCTGCGGCCCGCAAGCGAATCTATGAAGCTGCCGCCGAGCTTTCTGCCGACTCAGTTTGAGTATGGAAATTATCTGGAGCTGTTCCAGTCCAGTATTCCGTTTCTCAACCTGTTCGGCAACAGCATTTTTGTTACCGTGATTGTAACGGCGGCCCAGCTGATCACCTGTTCTACTGCCGCTTACAGCTTTGCCCGGCTGAATTTTCCAGGAAGAAATATTATTTTTGGAATTCTGCTCTGTACGCTGATGGTGCCGATCCAGGTGACGATTATCCCTCTGTTTATTGGAATGAGCAGCGTAAACCTGACGGATACCCTGCTTTCCATCATTCTTCCCTATCTCACCAGTATTTTCGGGATTTTCCTGATGAGGCAGTTTTTTGTCACCCTGCCCAAAGAGCTGGAGGATTCTGCGAAAATTGACGGAGCGGGACCGTATAGGACTTTCTTTTCTATTATCCTTCCACAGGCGGGCTCCTCTCTTTCCGCTTTGGGAATCATTGCCTTTAATAACTGCTGGAACAACTACTTTACTCCCTTGATCTTTATCAATTCCTGGGAAAAAATGACGCTGCCGCTGGGAATCGCCGCTTTAAGAGGATTTATGGGAAGCGGAAATCTTTCTGCCGTTATGGCGGGCGTCACGCTGGCCACGCTGCCGGTGATAATTGTGTTTCTGTTCGCCCAGAGATTTTTTATCGAGGGGCTTGCGATGTCCGGCATCAAGGGATAAGAAGAAGCAAAAGAGCGGTTACAAAACGCCGGCCGTGCAGAAGCTTGTAAGCCGGCCGGATGGAAATTCTATTTAATTTTGCGATAGGAGACTATGGGAATGAAATTGCGTTTAGGCATAGTAGGCTTAGGCCTGATTTGGGGAAAATATCCATATGCCCATTTTAATGGACATGAAGGAGCAATTTGAGATCAAGGCGTTTTGTGTACATAATGAAAAAAGATCCCCCTTTGGCAGCAGCGCCTGCCAGGCGCTGCCGCGTATACCGACTACCGCCGGATGGTCCAGGACAGCTCTGTTGACGCTGTCGTGGTCACTACGCCCCTTGAGATGAATGCGGAGGTCACTCTGGCGGCTTTAGAGGCCGGTAAGGATGTGTTTTGTGAAAAGCCTATGGCGGTTCATGTGGATGTGGCGGACCGCATTATGGAAATGGAAAAACAAACCGGGAAAACGGTGTATGTTCTGGAGCAATTCCTGTATAATCCCCAGCTGCCGGTGATGAAGAAAATCATTGATGGGAAGCAGCTGGGAGAATTTGTATCCTTTGAGCGCACCACCCATTATTTGATGGACTCCAGCAACGAGGGCTATGGACAAACCCAGTGGAGGCGTAAGTCTGATTTTCCCCTGGGCCATATTTACGACGGCGGCGTTCACGAAATCGCATTGCTTAACGAGCTGTTCGGTATGCCTGAAGAGATGTACGCTGTGGGGCAGAGCTTCCGGGAGGAAATGGGGAAATACGATCATATTCTAACCATGTTCCACTATCCCAGCGGCGCTACCGGAGTGTTCAGCCATTCTGCGTTCTTGGCCTGCAGCAAGAATTATTTTTACATCCGTTTCACTGAGGGTTCGTTGTATGTTTACGGGGATAAGCTGGTTCTGGAGCATAAAAACGGCGGAACCGAAGAACTGAATACGGCGGAAGGCGATACCTACCGCGCTATGTGGATGGAGCTGGCTAGGATCGTCTCTGGGCATGGAAAGCTCCCCTTTACGGCGCAGGATGCTAAAAACTGCGTGCGGGTGCTGGATGCGGTGGAGCAGTCCATCGCATCCGACCAGTGCGCCCCTGTCAAATAACTCCTTATTTTTTTGAGACGTTTAAAATTGCCTGCCTGAGATTTTAAACGCCGGAAAGCGGCCCGCAGCTTTGTTTGATTGAACGTTACGGCTCAATTGGTATCCAAAGCCCGGGCCGTTTTGCGGCTGACGCCTGTTGAAAGAAATTTTACCGAAAGATTTTAACCCCGCCAGACGGCAAGGAGGAGCATTTATGAACGAGATTAACGGCGGAAGCTTTAGGGTTTCCTGGAAGGAAGACGGAGTGTATCAGGAGACTCTGTACCTCCTGGATGAAGAGGAAATTCCTGTGCTCAGATCCTGCCCCTACGCTTCCGTTTTTTCAGATTCCCGGATGTACTATCCTTATTTGCAGGAAGGGACGAAGCTAGTCTCTGCTGCTGTCACAAACCAGGCTGCTGAGATTCGCCTGGAGCATCCGGATTATACCGTCACCCGAAGAATTTCTTTCCCGGAAAGCGGGGAAGGGGTGAATTTCCAGGTTTGCTGCACCGCGAAAAAGGAATTGTTCTGCCGATCCCTGGAGGATAAATGGTTTTTTCTAGTCCCGAGGAAAAAAGATGAGGGGCCGTTGAATGGACCGCTGGATTTTGTTTGGAGCCAAAGAATCAAAAGCTTTCCATCCACTTTTGTGTCCCACTACAATTTCAGAAGCCCGATTGTGATGATGCAGCAGGACGAGCTTTTTGCCGGGCTGGTTCCCGCGTTGGAGAAGGTCACGGCGCAGTTTTTGGAGGAAACCCCTTTAGGAATGGACTTGGATGTGACGAGAGAGGCCTATCCTTGGATGTCCTATGGCATGATCGTGGGGGATCGGCTTTCCCCAGACCTGCCATGTATGCCGGGCCATTCTCAGATCGTCCGCACCGTCAGCGGAGAGCAAGGCTGCAGAAGGCTGCTGGCCGGGGAATCCATTTCTTATTCCTATACTCTGCTTTTGAGCCGCCAGGAACCGAGGCAGGGATACCGCAACGCGGTGCGTTACCTGTGGAAACGATATGGGGAAAACGGAGTAAACCTTGCGGAAAATTTGAATGACAATCCTCGTTATCCTGAAAATAGGACGCTGGAGGCTTGGAGAAAATCCATTTGGGCTGAAAAGGCGGAGGAGGACTACTTTTCCCTGGAAAAAGAAGGAGTTACAGTGGGAGGCTTGACCGGCCGGCGGCAGGGGGAGTGGTTCAGCCGGACCGACACCAAAAAAGACGTGTGGTTCGGCTGCTGGCTCCAGGAGCTTGTCACCGGCTATGGATTGGCGCTTTACGGAAGACGGAGCGGCCAAGAAATCTGGAAAAAGCGCGCTCAGGAAATGCTGAATTATATTTTAAAGGCTCCCCGGACAAAGGGATGTTCCCTGTAATCTGCTATGTGGAAAAGGACGGAAGTGAGAATTGGCAGAACGACGACGGCTGGGCAGGCTATCAGCGGGAATTTCACACGATGCCGATGTCCTGGACCGCGTGGCTGATGCTTCGGTGGGGAAAGGAGCTTTGCCCAGAAAGGCAAAAAGAAATTCTGGATTTCTGCCGCCCTTATGCTGACTTTCTGCAAAAAGCGCAAAATCCCAACGGCTGTATCCCGTCCTGGTTCAGCCCGGATGGAATTCCATCCAGAGCCCAGTTCCGGGATTTTAACGCCGAAACAGCTTCCAGCGCCCTGTTTTTACTGGAATACGGCGATATGGTCCAGGATGCCGCAGCCTTGGCCTGCGGGCGCAGAGCGCTGTCCTTTGTCACCGACCAGGTGCTCCCAAGGAACCGCTGGTATGACTTTGAGACCTTCCTTTCCTGCTCAAAAAAATCATTTGGCTTTTATGATTCTATTACCGCCCAATACCCGCAGTGCAACCTTTCGGCGATCCACGCCGCGGCCGCTTACCTGGTGCATTACCGGATCACTCAAAGGCCGGAGGATTTGGAGCAGGCGGAGGCGGTTCTGGATTATCTGCTTCTGACTCAGCAGCTTTGGAATCATCCATTGATGAATATTAAGGCTTTCGGCGGCTTTACGGTGCAGAATACCGACCATGAATGGAGCGACGTCCGGGAAGGAATCTGCGCGGTAATCCTATATCATTATTATTTAGCGACCGGCAGAACAGAGATAACCTTTTAAACAAAATTTAGGAAAGTTTCTTGAAAATCAAGTAACTTCTTCTTTCCTTTCAAAGGAAAGAAGCATCGCCGCCGCCGCCCGGTCCGGCTTTGAGGTCCTGCCTTTCGAAAAAACTGGGCCCACTGCGGCGTCTGGCAAAGGCCAGGGAGCTGGGAGCCACCCAGACCATCAACGGCAAGGAGCAGGATACTGTGCAGGAACTGCTTCGCCTTTCCGGGGGACAGGGCATGGATTTATGCATTGACACCGCCGGCTCAGAGTTCACCATGAACCAGTGCATCGGGGCGGCCGCCAAAGGGGGAACCCTGGTGTTTGTAGGCTACAGCGCCAAGGACCGTGTAAGCCTGGATATCAACAGCGCCCTCAATAAAGAACTGAACATGAAGACGGTGTTCCGTTATCGGAATCTGTATCCTATGGCCATCGAGGCGGTATCCCGAGGGCTGAACGTTAAGGGCGCGGTGACAAACTTCTTCGATTTTGACGATATCCAAAACGCGATGGACCTCTCCGTTTCAACAAAGCGGAGATCGTCAAATCTGTACTGACGATAAAGTAAAGCCAATCCGGAATCCTCATCCTTCTCCGTGGGACGTTTCCATTGTCATATGGCGCAATCGTTCTATTAATCGTCGCTATTATTATATTTTTTAAGAGAAATGTTGCGGTATAATGACATTAATTTCATAAGCGAAAATGAACGCGGCAGTATGAAAATTTTGTTTCAGACAGCAGGGAAGGAAGAGTTTAGAAATGATTTATTATGTATCGGCCAACGCCCGGAGAGATGGGGACGGTTCCAGGAAAATCCATTTCAAACCATTACCGGCGCGGCGAAAATCGCCCGGGCGGGCGATGAGGTAGTGGTAGCCCCTGGTGTATACCGGGAATATGTGAATCCTGTCAACGGAGGCGAGGGGAGGATTCCCGGGTCGTTTACCGTTCTGAGGTTCCTTTGGCCGCCGTTATCACCGGCGCCGAAGAAATTAAAACCTGGAAGAATTACCAGGGAAGCGTGTGGATGGCCCGGATCCCCAATGGGCTGTTCGGCGCCTATAATCCCTATACCACAGAGGTTTCCGGCGACTGGTATTACGCCGAGGAGCCGGTACATACAGGTGAAATCTATTTGAACGGGAAAGCTATGTATGAAGTGCCTTCCTTGGATCAGGTGCTGCATCCGGTTGTGTACCGCGGCTCCTGGGATCCTGATTTTACTGTTTATCAGTGGTATACCCAGCAAGACAGGGGATTACACAGTGCTCTACGCTAATTTCCAGGGGCGGACCCCAATAAGGAAACGGTGGAAATCAACGTCCGCAGAAATTGCTTCTATCCGGATAAAACCGGGTGAACTATATTACGCTGTCCGGCTTTACCGTGAAAGCAGGCCGCGACGACCTGGGCTCCGCCTACCGCCTATCAGGAGGGGGGCATGATCGGCCCTCACTGGTCGAAGGGGTGGATTATCGAGGACTGCGAGGTTTCTGATTCCAGATGCTCAGGAATTTCCCTGGGCAAGTATTTGCAGCCCAACAATGAAAAACAAGTGGAGCACAAAGCTTTTCAAGGACGGTACTCAAACAGAGCGTGACGCCATCTGCCAGGCGCAGGTGGAAGGCTGGTCTAAGGAAACCATCGGCTCTCATATTGTGCGCCGCTGCAATATTCATGACTGCGGACAGACCGGTATTGTAGGGCATCTGGGAGGGGTGTTCTCTGTCATAGAGGATAACCACATTCACCACATCAACAATAAGCAGGACCTGGCGGGAGCGGAGATCGGCGGCATTAAAATGCACGCGGCCATCGACGTGACCATCCGCCAGAACCATTTCCATCACTGTACCAGAGGCTTGTGGCTGGATTGGCAGGCCCAGGGTACTCGAGTGACCCAAAACCTGTTTCATGACAACGTCCCTCCCCAAGGCACCAAGATTACCAACAGCCTGGCTTTGGGAGAGGACATCTTTGTGGAGGTATCTCACGGCCCGACGCTGATCGATAACAATTTGCTGCTCTCCAGCTGCATGGGGAGGCTGAGCACCCAGGGATTAGCGCTGGTTCACAATCTGATTGCCGGTTCCTTTACCTGGGTGGGCGCCGGAACAGATAATAATGGAAAGCGTTTCCCAACCCCACGGTATACGCCTTACCATATCCCGCATCGTACAGAGGTAGCCGGGTTCATGACGATCCTCCACGGAGACGCCCGTTTTACAACAACATCTTTGTGCAGCAGGAGATCAGAGATGATCTGACCGCGTTTGCCCAGTCCATCGGCAAAAACTGCATGGATGGGTTCCAGTTTATCTGCGGCACTAAGCCCTACGACGGTTATCCGACCCCTGAGGAATATTTTGGCCGGTTTAGCCTCGACGCGGCGGAAGACCGGGGAAACCGGGATATTTACTACGACCATTTGCCGGTTGCCACCGGCGGGAACGTCTACTTTAACGGCGCGCAGCCCTGTGACATAGAAAAGGACTGCAAGGTGGATTCCGAGCATATGGTTGCGTTAAAGCTGGAAGAGGAAAACGGGAAATGGCGCTTGAACACCAACCTGTATGAATATCTGCCGAAATTTGAGACCCAGGTTATCAGCACGGAAGTTTTAGGGGAGGCATTTGAGCCGGAACAGAAGTTTGAAGCGCCGGATGGGACGCCTATTTTGTTCAATCAGGACTATTTTGGCCTGAAGAGGGATGCGGTGATGCCGCTGGCGGGCCCCTTGCCTGTGGATGCGAAGCGGAAAAGAACTGGCGTAAAAGAGAACTGAATGAATAACAAAAAGGCCCAGGAATTGATTTTATCAATTCCTGGGCCTTTTTGCTGAACAGAGATGCGGATGAGAAAGTTTTATAAACGCCCGCTGTTCTGCGGCTGGTTTGTTTTACAATTTAACTTTCGCGGGGGGATAGCCGAAATACTGCTTAAAGCATTTGCTGAAATAGGATTCGTCGTCGAAGCCAACCTGATGGGCCACCTGCTGAACCAGCAGATCGGTATCGTTCAAAAAGCCGGCGGGCTTCCAGCATCCGCACTTTTTCAGCGTGGTGTTGGGGGCTTCCCCATAAAACACCTTAAAAAGCCTGCGCAGATAACCCTCGTGGATATACATCAGCTGGGCGAGCCTGGTCATGCTGAATTCTGGGTCAGAATAATGCTGACGGATCAGCGCCATTGCCGCTTCCGCCTTTTAGCGGTGCAGCTGCACCGCTGGGGGCGAGGACGGCTGCGGCCTTTCCGCAGATGGCGGAAAGGGCCTGCTGGATTTCTCCCTTTTCCTGGGCCGTACGGATCTGCTGCAGAAGCTGCTGCTCGCCGCAAAGGGCGGCTGGGATTTCCGCTTCCTCGTTGCGCAGCAGTGCCACGCAGGCGGCGGCGGGAAGAACATAAAGCCAAAGAGCCGGGCGGCGGGAATATCCCACCTTTTTATTAAAGAGAGATAGGCTTCTATGCTTTTCTCTATTTTTTGCCCTTCCGCTGTTTCCACAGCCGCGATTATCTGGCTGCAGAGGCCGCAGATATCGTTGCCGGGCGCGGCCTGGCGAAGAAGGACGACCAGATTATTATCGTTGCTCCAAATCATCTGCAATACATTGTCCAGGACGTGGCGCATCCAATATTCCTTCAGGGTTCGTCCGAGGGCCTGCTCCATCTCTTCCTTATCAAGAGGCTTGAGAAGGATGTCCCGTACGCCCAGCTTTACGCTTTCCTGGGCATACTGAAATTTTCGTGCCCGGTAATCATTAGAATTTCGCAGTCTGGGAGGAGAGACCTGATTTTTGGCGCATGCCAGGCCGTTTTGACCCGGCATTTCCACATCCAGAATCACAATGTCAGGGCGCAGCTGGTTCGCCTGTTCAATGGCTTCGTATCCGTTTTTTCGCACAGGCCACCACTTCTGTTTCCATGCCCGCCCAGTCCACACAGGATATCAAATAATCCCGGAAAATAATATCGTCGTCGGCGATCGCTATTTTTAGCATGAGTATTCCTCCTTGGGCACCTGGGAAACATCATATTGAAGATCAATGCGCGTCCCCCGGCAGGGTTCGCTCTGAATCTTAATTTGACAACGCTGGCCGGACATTAGCCGCAGCCGTTCCCGCACGCTGCGTAGGCCGTAGCTTTCGCAGTCCTCCGTGTTCCTCAGCTTTTCAAGGACCTGAGGGTCGATCCCATAGCCGTTATCCACAACCGAGGCGGTAACGATGGTTCCCTCCGCCTGGAAGGAAATAGACACAAGATCCTTGCCGTCGCCGCGAAAACCATGCAGCACGGCGTTTTCCACAAGGGGCTGAATGGTCATTTTTGGAATCGGCATGGCTAACGCCGCGTCGCTGCAGGAAATGGTATAAGTAAAGCGCATCCTGCCTGCTGATTTTACATATTTCCAAATAAGTTTCAATGTTTTTCAGTTCTTGTTCCACAGAGACGATGTCCTTGCCGCCGCTAAGAATCAAACGGTAATATTTTGCCGTCAGCTTGGACATGCGCGCGGCTTCGCCAGAGCGGTTCATGGCGCTCAAAGCGCCGATGGTGTTGAGGGTGTTGTAAAGGAAATGGGGGCGGATCCGGTTTTGCTGAAGTTCCATTTCCTTCCGCCATTTTTCCTGCTGCTCCTGCTGAATGCGGAAAATCAGCCGGTTGACCTCGTCCAGCATGTGGTTAAAGCTGTTGGCGAGAAGGCCGATTTCGTCATTGGACTGAATTTGACAGCGAATTTCCATGTCGCCGGAGGAAATTTGATTGGCGCTTTCAGCCAGCTCCTGCAGAGGCGTAACAATGTGTCTGGTGATACGGGAGGACTGCCAAAGTGCCAGCAGGGTACCAAAGACGGTGGCAGTCAAAAAGAAGAAGCACAGAAAGAATGCTGCTGCTGTACAACTCATAAAACGGGATTAAAATCACGATTTCCGCCTGCAGGTCATCCATCGGGATTTTCTGGCACATCCAAAGGGCCCCTGGCGCCAAATCAGCCGGCTGCCGGCCTGGCCGTCCATGGCGATCCCCAGGTTTTCCCCGATCATATTCTCCTGTGACGACGAAAGAACGGCGCCGTTCTGCCCACAGACATAGACCTGCTGCCCTCTGGTAAGCTTTTTGCTCGCCATACAGCGTCTGCAGGTGAGTTTGATCCACCGCCACATAAAGATACCCAGCCTTTTCCAAGGTGTCCATCTGACGGATCAGCTTACCCCACCAGAAGAACAGGCTCCGTTTCGCTGATACCTGGCTCCTGGCACAGCCCAAAGCAGTAGGCCTGCCCGTAGTTTTTTCTCCAGCGTCAGATGCCTTGTACTGTCAAAATTTTGCCTGAACTGTTCCTCTAGCAGGATGCTGTCCCCATACACATTACCCTCTAGGTCCACGAAAAAATCCAGTCGATATCAGAATAAATTTGCTTGAGCAAATATAAGCTCTGGTTTATCTTGTTATAGCGTTGGACCTGGTTGCCGGCACCGCCCAGCAGAATGCTGCGGTCAAGCTCATTCAGGTTGAGAAAGGCGGCGTTAGCCGCGCCCTTTACATCCAGCGCCAATTCGTGAATCCGGTTTTTCAGTTCCGTTCCCCGGCTTTCCATTGCAAGGGGTCATACTTGGAATAGTGCTGACTAAAATGGTGGCGATAAATCCGGTCAGGATCAGCAGGACCAGCGCCAAAATCAGCGACATATAGGATCTTGTCAGCTTGTTGCGGATGCTGCTGTTTTTCATGACAATTCTCCTGACACGGCATGTACCGGCTGCCAATTACACAGCCTTTCGGGCGATCTGGACGCTGTCGTGATACATGGTGATCTCGAATTTGGAACGGGAACTGGGCATGACGGACGTGGTGTATTCGATTAAGCCCCCCTCTGCGTCCCAGGTGGAACGGCGCAGAAGGAAGGCGGGTTCTCCGGGCTTGCTTTGAAGCTGCTGGCTTTCTTCCTTGGACATGATAACCGCTTCGTAGGTCTCCACCGCCCGGTAGGGCTGCAGGTGGTAGCGTTCTGTCAAAATAGCGTAAAGGGCGTTGTTTTCCAGGCGCTCCCAGGAAAGATCGGGGGCACAGCGCCACCGAGAGATAGGTCTGTTCGATCAGCATGGGGCGGCCGTTTGCCAGGCGCAGGCGCACCACCTCAATGAGACGCTCCGACTGGAATTCGCTAAGAGCGGCCGGGCCGTCCTCACGGCTGACAAGGCGGTAGCTTAAAATCTGGGATGAGGGCGTCAGCCCTGAGCTTTTCATATCCTCGGTAAAGCTGTACAGGCTGCCCAAATGACGGATACCTTAGGCTCGAAACATAGGGTGCCCAGGCCGCGCCGCCGGATGATCAGCCCCTGCTGCTCCAGCTCCGCAGGGTCAGCCGCACGGTAGTCCGGCTGATATGGTAACGCTGGCAGAATTCCTTTTCAGACGGAAGCATATCCCCGGGTTTTAAGCTTTTACCGCGAATCTGTTCCTGGATCATATCCAACAGCTGCAGATAAATCGCCCGCGAGGCCTTTGGTATCTACCTTTTTGGTGAAGTCGAATGCCATTCATCACACCTCTTTGTTTTCCCAAGTCTATATCGGTCACCTGCTGCCGAACGCTCCGGGCCGCTGTAAACGCGGAGGGCCCGCCTGATTTTCCATGGGCGGCGCAGACTTTGATATTGGGATGAAGGGTGGGAGACTGAAACCGTTGTTAAGATTTATGCTGTGTAAGATAATCAGGCCCTGGTCACGAATTTTCAGAGTGGTTTCGGGAACCGGAAAAACAGCGCATATTACGGAAATACGGACGCGCGAAAGGCGTTCTGGCATTTTCAGGATACGCGGCCGTTGAAAAGGCCGCGTATCCTGAACAAGAAAACGGTTTATTTTCTAAGCCCAGCACCACCGGCGTGGAACGGTATCCAATGCCCATGCGGTCCACGCCCATATCGATCAGCTTGAGAAAATGCTCTCTGGTGCGAATACAGCCGGAGCCTTTCACCTTGGCTTTGCCGGCGGCTTCCAGCATCAGGGCGACGATTTCCTCCGTGGCGCCTACGCTGGGCCCGCCGGTATAAAAAGCCGGTTGAGCTTTTTACAAAATCAGCCCCCGCCGCCACTAACACCTTTGTGGCTTTTATGATTTCCTCTTTTTTTCAGCGCGTCGGTTTCCATAATGACCTTTACCGCGGTGCCGTACTTGTGGCAGGTTTCGCAGACAGCGCGGATCTCCGCCTCCACGGCGTCCCACATTCCACTGCGGATCCAGCCGTAATTCGCCACGATGTCCAGTTCAAAAATGTCGCCGCGCTTACAATATTCCTCGGCCTGCATACATTTAGAAGCGGTGGTGGACAGGCCGAACGGGAAGTCGCAGACCACGCAGATAGCTGTGCCGGTGCCTTTGCATAGCTCCGCCGCGATATCCAGCGAAGAGGGGTTGATGCACCGTGCGGCAGCCGTAATCGATGCCCTCTTGGATGTATTTGCGGATTTCCTCCTGTGTGAATTCCGGCTTCAATACAGATTGGTCGATATAGGAAGCCAGTTCCTTTACGGTCATTTCACATGCTTTTTTAGTAGGTTTCATTTTAGATACCGATACCCATGGAAGGGTATACGCTCCTTTTTAAATTTGCGCATCATACTTGGCGGCTGTGTTTTTGAAACAAATAGGCTTGAGCTTAAAAAGTATTATAATATATTAATATTGTCTTGTCAATAATTAAAAAAAGTAAAAATAAAATAAACTTTTCATTTAGATTGATTTTAAATCGCTGTTAAAAAGAAAAAGTGATTTTTGTAAAAGTTAAGGTGTTTTACATAAAAATAATAATATTAAATAAGAAAATATATTAAAATAGTTCGTTTTTTTTTTTCCAAGCGTGTTGCTGTTTTTCCATGTACAAAGCAGGTTACAATACCTATATAATGTGCTTGCATGATACATTTAAGGCTGTGCTGCAAAACCACGTGAAAGAGGCGCGGTTTGGGAAACGGCTTTGAACGTGGTTCAAAATTCAGACAACAAGGAGGAAATGAAATGAAAAAATTTTATCGGTAATGCTGGCCGCCGCCATGGTTTTCAGTCTGGCGGCCTGTTCGTCAAACGGCGGGCAGTCCAGCGCGGGTTCCGACCCTTCCTCACAGCAGGAAGACAGCAGCTCAAAGGCGGAATCTGGAACCTCAGAGGAGCCGGTGACGCTGAGCGTTTTGTGCGTTATTCGATGACGACACGATGCTGCCGTATGACTATGCGGTGGAGCGCCTGGCGGAAGAAATGCCCTGGGTTACCCTGGAGCTGGACGCAATGCCGGCGGATGACGGCGTTAAGCTGAAAACCTACGCGGCAACCGGCGATATGCCCGACATCTTCGGCGTTTCGGAACCCAGCTGATCGATTCCTTGATTACCTCAGAGGCCATTGCGGACCTGACTGATATTGTGGCGGAAACGGCTTCTTTGATAAGGTGCTGCCTGCCGCTCTGCCACAGTAAGCTGTACCATACGGACGGCAAAATTTACACCCCTGCCCCATACCGGCCCCGAGGTGGTGCTGCTGTTTGTCAATAAACGATCTTTGCGGATAATAATGTGGAAATCCCCACCACCATTGAAAGTGGGTTTCCGCCCCTCAGGCCCTGTCCGCCAATGGAGTCACGGTTTCTGCCGGGATCTTTGGCAAGGAACAGTGGATCTGCAGCGCGATGTACGACGCGCTGGTTACCGTTATATTCCCGCGGGCCTGAGCAGCCTTCACCCGGGGAGCACAGCATTCGTGAAGAGGGCTTCCCTGCAGGCCGCGAAGCGATTTGCAGGCCCTTGCGGACGCAGGCGCGCGTTTCCTGCCGGCGTCACCACCTTGAATTACGAGCAGTCCACCCAGCCTGTGGTATAACGGCGAGGCGGCCATGTTCCCTCAATGGCCAGTGGGATTGCCACCACCGACGAGGGCCCTGGGGGATAAGGCCCGGATTGATCCGATTCCCGCCGCTTCCGCAGATGAATACGAAATCGACCCAGTTTTCGGCGGCGCCGGCAGCGCGCTGGGCTTAGTGTGCCTACAGCGAAAACTTGATACAGCCGTAGACGTCGCCTGTTTCCTGGCGGAAATGTACGCGGAATATAACTATACCCAGCGCAGCTCGCCCAGCATCGCCGTCCCGCTGCGAAAGGAAATGGAGTGGAGCCGCTGGCAATGAATAGAGCCGGCGGGATATCGAAAGGCTACCAGCACCACGGTGCTTGCCGGCGCTGGAGAAAACGCGGGCTTTACACCGTTCTTGGCGAGGGAACACAGAGCCTTCTGGCGGGCGCTATGACCGCCGAGGAGTTTTATCGAGAGCATCGCGGCGGCATGGAGATTGATTCACCACTGTGTGTCTGAGCGGGAGGCCGCCTGGCTGGCGGCCTCTCCAGCAATAAAGAAAGGAGCATCGTATGCGTAAATATCTTGGCAATAAAGCGATGGTCTTTGCGCTGGTAGCACCAGCAATGCTCTTGTTCACGGTGATGGTGCTTTATCCCTGGGTATTTTGGTCGTCAGGAGTTTTACCGAATGGGATTGATTAAACGCCTCCCCTTTTTAACGGGGTGGATAATTACATACGCCTTTTTATGATCCATCTTTACACACCTCCCCTGCGCAACGGAAGCGTCTTCGCCTGATCCAAGTGTGCATTCAGATTCCCGTCGCCACCATTCTGGCCTTTGCCGTGATCGATTCCAGCCGGCTGGCCAAAATTTTTCCGGGTTTCCTATTTTATTCCCGCCGTGCTGTCCATTACCGTGGTGTCCCAGCTTTGGCTTTCTATGTATAACGCGGAGTACGGCATGATTAACAAGCTGTTCGAGGCCTTGGGAATCCCATATCAGCAGAACTGGCTCGGCGACGGAAAGACCGCCATCGTGGCCATCGCTATCGCGTAAATACCTGGCAGTTTACCGGCTATCAATTTATTCTTTTGCTATCCGCGGCCAACTCCATTCGAGCATTATTTCGAGGCCGCCCCGTCCGATGGCTGCAATAAAGTGAACGCCCATATCCGCGTCACCATCCCGCCGGATGCAGGAGACCTATAAATACTGCCCGTTCATTTCCATCACTGGTGGTTTGAATTCCTTTGCCAGCATGCATATTACTTGACCGGCGGCGGCCCGGGGACCCAAACCTATACGCTGACCTTCCTGATGTACCGGGCCGCGTTTTCGGCTGGGAGAATACGGCTACGGCTGCGCTTCCGCGGTGATGCTGGTAATCCAGTGCATGATTGTGTCCCTGATTATTAACAGGTTTGTGGCGTGAGCGGATTGTATATTAGGGGCGGCGATGATGAAAAGAAAACTGAAACTACATCCGGGCACCCTGGTGTTTCGTGTCTTTCTGGTGCTTTACGCCGTGGTTTCCTGTATCCCTTGATTTGATGGTATTCTACTCCTTCAAAGATAACGAGGAGATTTTGTCACCAACCCCTTTGATTTCCCGCCGTACTGCGCACGGAAAACTATATTAAGGCGTGGAACAGCTTTAACCCGCCTGGTTTACTTTTTATGAACAGCGCCGGCAAGGTGACGCTGGTGGTCATCGCCATTGTTTTTGGTCCTTGCCACCATGTTCGCTCATGCCACCGCGAGGATGCGGTTTCGCGGGCAGCATGGGCTTCGCCTGCTGACAATGGTGGGCCTGTTTATTCCTCTGCAGGTCATCATGATCCCCATCGCGGTGCTTGTCCGGGACCCATATCAGCAGCCACCTTTGGGCGGCCATCGTCCCTTATGCGGCCTTAACCTGCCTTTTACCATGCTGGTGTTGTATGGGGCCATGCGTGAGCCTGCCCTTGAACTGGAAGAGTCCGCCTGCCTGGACGGCGCCTCTTATTCACCTGCTTTTTTGAAAATCGTGTGCCCAATGTGAAAGCGGCCCTGGCCACGGTATCGATTTTCGTGTAATTTATGAGCGTTTGGAATGAATACAACCTGGCGTTGATCCTGTTAACTAAGATGACCTGAAAACCCTGCCCCTGGGCCTGCTGTTTTCCAAGGGGAATATACCACCGACTGGGGGGCCATGGGGCAACAATGGTGATCATGGTATTCCCACCGTGCTGATTTACGCGCTGTTCAGCAGCAGGGTGGAGAAAGCTATGACCATCGGCGGCGCGATCAAAGGCTGATCGATGGCTCAAAACATTTTGGAAAGGAAGATCCGTATATGAACAACAGCAGAAATTTTAAAGCAGGCTTCCAGCAATTTGCCAACCGGTTTGGAATCCTTAAAGCCCGGCAGGGGAATCTTTTTGTGTGGTATTTTGGAGGAATACAAGCGCATGGATGCCCATTCCATGTCTATGATGCCTGTGGCGAAAATCCCGGAGACGGAAAAAATACGACGCTGGCCACCTGGCCTTTGAGGATATGGGCTATGTCCGGAGATGGCGGCAATGGCCAAGGAGGCGGACGTCCATTTTGTGGTTTACTGCATTCCGCTGATGAGCCTCGCGGGATTAAACCATCCGTCACCGGCGCTCCCGCCATGGACGCCGCCGCGCCCGGAAGTATCTGGATAAAATCATAGAAATTTGCGATATCTTCGGCGCCGATACCCATACGGCGGCGGCTACGGGAAGCTGGAAACCAAATTCAGCCGTTACAATAAAAGCGTCAAATACGACGACGTGAAAAAGTTCGTGACGGCCAACCTGAAGGAGCTTGGAAAGGCCCTGGAGGGCACCAACATTATGATGGCTTATGAAAACCATTGCGATTTTACCGGCAAAGAGATCGCCGGAATCTGAGGAGGTAAACCACCCCAATATCGGCGGCATGTACGATATTGGAAACGCAGCCGTCATCTGCTGTGATCCCATGGCGGATGTGGAGTATTTGGCTCCTTGGGCCGTAGCGGCCCACTTCAAGGATTTTCAAGGTCATCGATAACCCCATCTTTGAGCATTTGTGGCAGGATATGCCCATGATCCTCAAGGGCTGCTGCCTGGGCGAGGGCTTTATCGATTTTGACGTGATCATGAAGGCCATCTGCGAAAAGGCAAAGCGGGCGAGAACATGATCCTCATGGCCGAGCCCGCGTTTATCCTGCCGGAGCAGCATTATAACTGCCTGGAGGAAATGCATGAGTTTGACCGCAAGTGCACTTATCAGTTCGTGCGGTTTATGCAGGATTTAGTGGCCCGTTATTAAGAAACGACAGGAGGAATACGATAGGAGAGCAAACCCCTTGGTTTAGGTGTTTCCGGCTGCGGCGCTATCGCGATCCAGTCGGTGTTTATGCATCGCCAGCGAGCCTGACGGCCAGAATTTGTCCGCTTGGCGGCGGTGTGCGACCCGGTGCCGGGCCGCGCGAAGGAAATGGCGGAAAAATACAACGTTCCCCCGTTATTACACCTCTTATGAGGAAATGCTGAAAGACCCTAATGTGGACCTGGTCACCCTTTGTTCTCCCATCGGCCTGCATTATGAGCAGGGCATGCAGGCGGTCAAAGCGGGTAAACATGTGCATTTCAACAAGACCATGGCGCTGACCGCCAAGGAATCGACCGACCTGATCGACTCCGCCAAGGAACGCGGCGTGAAGCTAGTGGCCCGCCCGGGCAGATGCTTTCCCCGGCCATGCGGAGGATCCGCAAGGCGGTGCTCACCGGCGAATTGGGAATCCCAAGCTGGACCATCGGCGGTTCGGAGGGCGTGCTTTATTACCATGTGGATGGCTTCATCCGCGAGACGGGAGAGGGCAAGCCGAAGATCATTCCCGCCTGGTATTATAAAAAACCGCCGGCGGCCCAGTGGGACTGCACCGTTTACGCCCTGCACAGCATGACCGGAATTTTCGGGCCTGTGAAGCGGGTCACCGCCTTCTCCGGCCAGAGAATCCCCTCCTATCAGTTCGGGGACCAGGTGATCGACCCGAGGTGGACGATTCCACGATGATTTTGCTGGACTTCGGCAGCGCGTTTTACGGCGTGCTCTATTCCTCTTTAAAAGGAGATTTCGGCAACGGAACGGCTTTACCCCCTATGGTTTTCGGCACCAAAAGGGCAAGGTCATGGGAGGGGAAAATCAACGACGAGCCTCTTTACAGCCATGAGGACAGAATGAGTATGATCCGTGGGGCGATGGGGCTGCCTCACTTGAATGACCACCAGGCCACGCTGCCCCAGCCCTCATGTGTTTGAGGATATCCCTGCAGCTGGCTGACTGGGTGCTCAATGATAAGCCCTCTGTGGTGACGGCGGAGCACGCGAGGCATGTCATCGAAATTTTTGAGGCCGGCTACCGTTCCGCGGAAATTGGTAAGGCGGTGGAGCTGACCACCACCTTGAGCCGATTCCCTTAGAGGAGCTTTAATTGCAATCACAGCATAGAAGCGGGAAGACGATAAAGCCTTTCCGCTTCTTATCTGTACCAAAACCGGTGTTTTGACAGGAAAGGAGCTTCTATGAAAATTATTCAAGTTGGCTGCGGCTATTGGGGAGAAAGCTGGCTGAGGTTTATCGCCGAGGACCCTCAGGCGGAGCTTGCCGCGCTGGTGAGCAACCGGGAAAGCGACCTGAAAGCGGCGAAAGAAAAGCAGGGATTGACCGACGGACAGTGCTTTATGGATTATGAAGAAGCCCTTCAAAAGGCGGAGGCCGATCTGGTGCTCATCGTGGTGCCCCACAGCAGCCACATTTCCTTCTGCGAAAAAGGCGGTGTCAGCGGGAAAGACGTGCTGATCGAAAAGCGCTGTGCGACGACCTGGAGGAGGCGAAAGAATTTGCCCAATGGATGCGGGGGCGGAAGGAGCGGGTCTTTGTCAGCCTACAATTACCGCTACCGCCAGGAGCTCTGGCAAAATGAAAGAAGGAGTCTCCGGCGACGATCTGGGAACCCTGCAATTCATTGCAGCTCACCTATCGGGCGGGCCTTACCACCGACCCCAAGGGGCATACGAGTGGAATATCAGGGCTGGAGAGGCCAGCAGGTGAATATGCTCTGCTATGAGATTTGTATCCATCATTTTGATATGCTTCGCTTTTTAGCCGGCGCCAATGTCAGGCGGTTTTTACTGTTCCGGCTGGACGCCCTGATGGGGCCTACCAAAGGGCCGGGTCTATTTTGTAAACCTGGAATTTGAAAACGGCGTTCACGCCTGGTATCCGCCCACAGCTGTTCGGTAGGCGGGCAGACCGAGTTTCAGGGGAACTGGCAGGTCCAGGGCGCCAGGGCCTGGTGAAGTGGATATCCGGGGAGGGGCTTAAATCGACCCCGCCGCGGACCACCCGGCCGTTTGCCGAAACCGGAGGAAACCGGGTTTCCTGGCTTTGACTGGGCCGGCGTATTGACAGAACTGCACCGCGCCTTTCTGGAAAACCGTCCACACTGCCCACCCTGGAGGATAACCTGCAGACCCTGGCGATTTCCCGGCGGCCCTGCTTTCCGCCAAGGAGCGGCGCGCTGTGGAGTTAAAGGAGCTGTTATGATAAAACAGGAGGCCTATTCATGAAACTTGCGATCATAGGGCAGGGCTTGTAGCGAAACCTATCATATTCCGGCGTTCTTACGCTGCGAGAATGTGAAGATTACCGCCGTCTGCGATGTGTATGAGCCCGCGGCCATCGCCATGGCTGAACCCCCTGGGGGCAAAGGTTTATACGGATTACCGGGAGCTTTTGAAGGATCCGGAGGTGGATACGGTTTCGATTTGCACCTCCGGACGGACACCCACTGCGAGATGGCGTCGGCCGCGGCGGAAGCGGGAAAAATATTTTTTCTGGAAAAGCCCATGGCGATGAATGAAAAAGCAGGCGCGGCGGATTGCTGACGCCGTGGAGGAAAACGGCGTGGTTTTATGCTGGGAATGCTCAACCGATTTCTGCACGGAATCCCAAATCATCACGGAACGCCGTCTTTCCGGGCAGATGGAAATCTACCATGCCGACGCCCGCTGGATCCGCCGCAGAGTTCCCGCCAACAGTTGGTTTCAGAGAAAAGATTTTTTGTCCGGCGGCGGGGCGGGGGCTGGATATCGGCGTTCACGCCATCGATACCACGTGGTATTTGATGGGCTGTCGGAACCTGTTTCCGTCAGCGGCGTGGCCCACCGCCGTTTGGGGAATATCAATGCAAAGGCGTTGCCAGCTGGGGCAGCGGGTCCGCTGCGGCAAGGCCTATGGATACCGAGGAAGCGATGACCGCCCTAATCCGCTTTGAAGCGGAAAGAGCATGACGGTTGGCCGTCAGCTGGGCCATCAACGGCCCGGAGGAGGATTTTAACCTGCGGCTTTACGGTACCAAGGAGGAGCCTGCCTCAATCCGTTTGTCATTTATGGGGAAGCCAACGGCTACCGGGCGGATACGGTTCCCATTTTTCACCGGGACGATCCGTGGGTGGAAGGATTCACCAATGAGATCCGGCATTTCTGCGACTGCGCCGCCTAAGGACGGAACCCATTCCCTCTGCCCGGAGCGGCTATACCGTTCAGCGGATCATTCAGGGAATTTACGAATCGGCGGGACCAGGGCAGAGAAATTATTTTATAAGGGACAGCGTTTATGGAACAAAACCGTTATTGGTGGAAAGAATGCGTCTTCTACCAGATTTATCCGCGCAGCTTTCAGGATTCCAACGGGGACGGCATGGGGGATTTGCGGGGATCATTAACCGTATCGATTACCTGGTGGAGCTGGGCGTAGGCGCCATTTGGCTGGGGCCGGTGTGCAGTTCTCCAAACGACGATATGGGCTACGATATTTCCGACTATCAGAGTATTATGGAGCAGTTTGGAACCATGGAGGACTGGGAGGAGCTGCGGGATAAGCTGCATGAAAAGGGATCCGTATTTTTGCGGACCTGGTGGTGAACCATACCTCGGACGAGCACCCGTGGTTTATCGAGGCCCGAAGCTCCAAGGATAACCCAAAGCATGACTATTACATCTGGCGCCCTGGGAAGGGACGGAAAAGAACCCAACAACTGGGCTTCGTTCTTCCCCCCCCGCATGGCAGTATAACAAAGAGACGGACGAATGTAATTACCTGCATTTGTTCTCCATCAAACAGATGGACCTGAATTGGCATAACCCCGCCGTACGCAAAGAGGTTTACGATATGATGGCCTGGTGGCTGGACAAAGGGCCGACGGCTTCCCGCATGGACGTGATCAACTCCTCTAAAACCCCGGCCTGCCTGACGGCAGGGAGGAAAGACCGATATGAAAACGGAGCATATTTTGCGGCCCGCGCCTTATCCATGAGTATTTGCAGAAATGGCGGAAAGCGGTTTATGCGGACAAGGACATTTTTACCGTAGGAGAATGTATCAGCCTGACCACGGAAGAATGGCGCAAGTATACCGCCCGGAAAGACCGGGAGCTGGACATGGTTTTCCTTTTCCCACATCGATGGACGGCCAGCCGGAGGAATGGTATTGACCGTCCCGGAAACTGCCGGAACTGAAAGGGCGGCTGACGGAATGGCAGCATGGGATCGGGAGAGGCTGGCTGAGATTATTTGGTCAAACCAGGACCAGCCCCATGGCGCTTTCCCGGTTTGGCACCACCGGCCTTATCGGGAACGCTGTGCAAAAATGCTGGCCGTAGTCCTGCACAATCTCAGGGCACGCCTTTCATTTATCAAGGGGAGGAAATCGGCATGGTTAACGTCCCCTGGACGTCCACCCACCAGCTCCGGGACGTGGAAAGCCTGAATTTTGCCGCCAACTGCCGCCGGACGGGGCTGGCGGAGGAAGCGTGGACGCCCTGCGCCGTAAGGCGCGGGACAACGCCCGTACGCCGATGCCGTGGAACGACGGGCCCAACGGCGGCTTTTACCACAGGCACGCCCTGGATCATGCTCAATCCGGATTACCCGCAGATTAACGTGGAGAAGGCGCGCAGGGACCCGGATTCCGTGTTTCATTTTTACCGCAGGCTGGTAGCGATGCGGAAGAAAACCTGATTATGTGCTACGGCGGTTACCGCCTGCTGTGGCCTGACGACCCGGAGGTTTTGCGTATACCAGAGAACTGGAAGGAGAAAAATGGCTGATCGCCGCTAATTTCAGCGATTCGGCCTGCGTCCGGGAATGGCCGCGGGAGGCCGGGAAAAAGCCACAGGCGCTGATACTCAGTAATCTGGACTCAGCCGCGGCTCCCGCGGAGGATATACTCCACCTGGAACCTTATGAGGCGGTAATTATCGCTGCCAATAAAATTCCGTATGGGAAACACCTATTGAAGATCCATCCCCAACAAGGGCGGGATTTCAATAGGTGTTTTTCCCGCCGCTGCCCGGTGCCGGCTGGACGGAGGTTCGCGCCTTTTTGTTCTGGGCCGAACTCCAGGTGCCTTATTTAGGGCTTTTCACACCAGGATGAGAAAAATAAACAGTTATGCCTTGACGAATCCGGATACCCGTGATAAGATAAAGTCACAAAAGACGAAACGTTTCACTTTTGTCAAAAACAGGAGGAATGGATATGCCGTTGGTAACCTCAGAAGCCATGCTGCTGTCCGCTCAAAGGGCGGTTACGCGGTAAGGCGCGTTCAATGTGGAAAATATGGAAATGGCCCAGGCCGTCATCTCGGCGGCGGAGGAATTGGAAGCCCTGGTGATGGTGCAGACCACGCCGTCTACCGTAAGATATGGCAGCCTAGCGTTATACCGGGCCAATGTGGCGGCGCTGGCGCAAAGGGCAAAGTGCCGGTGGCCATGCATCTGGACCACGGAAACAGCTTCGATCTGGCCGCCCAAGCTTTGCGGGAGGGATATACCTCTATTATGATCGACGGTTCCCATGAAAGCTTTGAAGAAAATATCGCCCTGACCCAGAGGGTTGTGGCCATGTGCAGGCCCAGCCAGATCCCCGGTGGAAGCGGAACTGGGAAAGGTAGGCGGCAAGGAGGATGACCTAAACGGCGGCACCGGCGGGTACCGAGCCGTTGAGGCGAAAGAATTTGTAGAGCGCACCGGCGTTTCCTCTCTGGCGGTAGCCATTGGAACGGCCCATGGCGTCTATGTAGGCGTGCCCAAGCTGGATGTGGAACGCCTGAAGGAAATCCGCAAGGTGGTTGAAATTCCTCTTGCTTCATGGCGCTTCCGGCCTGACGGATGAAAGCGTGCGGGAATGCATCGCCGAGGAATCTGCAAGGTGAATTTCGCCACAGAACTGAGGATCGCCTATTCCGACGGGATTAAAAAGGTGCTGTCGGAAAAGCCGGATGCCTTCGACCCTAAGGTTTATAGTAAAGTAGGCCGGGAAAATGGTGAAAGAGCTGGTGAAAAACCGGATGCGGGTGTGCGGATGCCAGGGAAAGGCATAAACCGCTCCAAATTCGGAAAAGGAAGTGAAACGGGCGGCGGGCGCTTTTATTTTGGCGGCCCGGCCCATGGCGTATGGCGGCAACGATGAAGGATATTGCCAACGCACTGGTTTGGGGGTTGGCCACCATTTCAAAATACTTAAACGGCGGCACCGTGCGGGGGAAAGAATCGCCTTGTGATTGAAAAGGCGATTGAAGAACTGGATTTTACCGTGAATGAATTCGCCCGGAGCTTGAAAACCAGCAAATCCAAAACCATCGGCGTTTTGATTCCAGAGCTGAGCAATGTTTTATTACCTCGGTAATCACCGTGCTGGAAGATATTCTGCGCCAGAACGGCTATGGCATCATTGTGTGCGACAGCCGAACCGACGCGGGCAGGCAGAGGATGCGATTGAATTTTGCTGGGCAAGATGGTGGATGGATTGTCATGATGCCCGTGGGCAGCGATAGGGAATGCTTGAAACCAGTTTTAGACAAAAAGCCTGGTGGTCTTAGTAGACCGGACCATCCGGGCCTGGAAAACCAGGTGGGGAGAGGTCCCGTGGACAGCGGCCGGATTTCCAGGGAATGTATCTTGAGCCTGCTGGAAAGAGGACATAGAAAATTGGGATGATCGCTGGCCCCTGGGAAATTTCTACGTCTATGGAGCGTCTTTCCGGGTATCAGAGCGCCTTAGAAAAGCTGAGGTTCCCTACGAGGAGAAGCTGGTGGTTTACGGAGGTTATACCATCGAGGGCGGCCATGAGGCCATGAATACTCTGCTGGACCGCAATCCAGAGCTTACCGGAGTGTTCGTTTCCAACTACGAAATGACGGTGGGGGCGATGCTGGCCATCAACGAGCGGGGCTGCAGATTCCAAACGAGCTTTCCCTGATCGGGTTCGATAATCTGGAGCTGGCCCGGGTGGTAAAGCCCTGGCTGACCATCGCGGAGCAACCATTGACGAGATCGGCAGAATGGCCGCCCAGCTTCTTCTGGAACAGCTTCAGGAAAAAAGCCGCCTCGGGAAAGTAGTGCTGGACGCCCGGCTTCGTCAGGGGAGACTCGGTTCAGAATTTAAGGGGCGATTTAAAGTAAAGCCTGGGGCGGGGCTTATCCGCGCTGTTTGTTAGAAGCGGATGAGAACCGCCCTGAAAAAGGCGGTGCCATTTTACCATCAAAAGCGAAACGTTTCCTGCGTTTTGAGAATAAAGGAGAAAACCCATGTCTGATTTATTGCTTGGCATTGATATTGGCACCTCCGCGTGCAAAGCGGCGGTGTTTACTCTGGACGGCCGGGTTGCCGCCCAGTGCAGTGAAGAATACCAGGTGTTTTATCCGAAACCGGGATGGGCGGAACAGAACCCGGATGACTGGTGGAGGGCGGTTTGCCGGTGTATTCAGAAAATAGGGAGAGCAGTATCCCGTTAAAGGATTATCCGGAAGCGTTGGCATCGACGGCCAAAGCTGGTCGGCGATCCCCGTGGACCGGGATGGGCGGGTGCTTCACAACACGCCTATCTGGTTTGATACACGGGCCGAGGAGATTTGTAGGGACTTGAAAAAGCGGGGTTCGGAGGAGGAGATTTTCGCCGTGTGCGGCAACCCCTTGCAGGCGGCGTATACGCTGCCGAAAATTTTGTGGTTCCAAAACATATGCCACAGATGTATGAAAAAACCCATCAGTTTTGCAGTCCAACAGCTTTATCGCCTACCGCCTCACCGGGGAATTTACCCAGGACCGGTCCCAGGGCTATGGGCTGCAGTGTTTATGATATCCAAAGGGGCGGTGGGACCTTTCTATGTGCGATAGAATGGGAATCGACCCCAAAAAGCTGCCCAAGCTGTTTGACTGCCACGAAATCGTGGGAACAGTGACGGCGAAAGCAGCCGTGGAAACCGGCCTGCCGGAGGGTACCCCTGTGGCCGCGGGAGGATTGGACGCCGCCTGCGGCACCCTGGGAGCCGGGTGGTCGAGACGGCGAAACCCAGGAACAGGGCGGCCAGGCGGGCGGTATGAGCATCTGTATGGAAAGCTTCCACTCTGACCCCAGGCTGATTTTAGGGCACCATGTGGTGCCGGGAACCTGGCTTTGCAGGGCGGCTCGGTAGGGGCGGCGGCGTGATGCGCTGGCTTGCCCGGGAACTGGGGACAGATGCCCAATTGAAAGCGGAGCAAAACGGCACCGGAAAGCTTTATGAAAGCTGGACCGGGAGGCGGAAGCGGTTGCGCCGGGGTCGGATGGCGTGGTGTTCCTGCCGTATATGGCGGGCGAGCGGTCCCCATATGGAATCCTAAGGCCAAGGGCGTGTTTTCGGCTTGGATTACGCCAAAACCAGAGGGCATATGGTCCGGGCGGCCATGGAGGGCGTAGGCTTCTCCTTGCAGCACAATCTGCAGGCGGCCCAGGAGGCCGGGGTGGCCGTGAGTCAGCTCGGGCCCAGGGCGGCGCGGCCAACAACCGGCTGTGGACCCAAATCAAGGCGGATATTACCGGCAAAGGAAATTTTGGTGCCGCCGTCGGATACCGCCGCCACGCTGGGCGCGGCCATTTTTGGCCGGCGTGGGCGTGGGACTTTACGGAAGCTTTGAGGAGGCGGTAAGCCGCACGGTGAAAATTCTCAGGAAACATACGCCGGATCCGAAGAACAAGGCGGCTTATGAAAAAATTACCTTGTGTACCGGCAATTATATGAACAGCTAAAGCCTATGATGGGCGATAAGGAGGAACAGTAAATGAAAGCAGCGGTTTTGTATGGCAACGAAGATCTTAGGTATGACGACTATCCTACTCCGGAGGTGGTGCCGGGCACGGTAAAGGTAAAAGTCGGGCCACGGGCATCTGCGGCTCCGACGTTCCCCGGGTTCTGCATCATGGGGCCCTTCTATCCTGTGGTGCTGGGCCACGAGTTTTCCGGCGATGTGGTAGAGGTGGGAGAAAGGCGTAACCAAGGTAAAAAGTAGGGGATACGGTATCCGGCGCGCCCTTCTGCCCTGTATGAAATGCGATGACTGCCAGAACGGGAATTTTTCCCTGTGTAAAATTACAGCTTTATCGGCTCCCGGGAGCAAGGCAGCTTTGCGGAATATGTGGTGATGCCGGGCAAAACGCGGTGAAAGTATGACAGCGCCATCCCTTATGAACAGGCCGCCATGTTTGAGCCTTCTACCGTGGCCCTTCACGGATTGCTTTGCAACGATTACCAGGGCGGCGGAAACGTAGCGATCTAGGCGGCGGCACCATCGGCCTGTTTACCGCCCAGTGGGCGAAAATCTTTGGCGCCAAACAGGTAGTGGTGTTTGATATTTTGGATTCCCGGTTGTCCTTAGCCAAGCGGCTGGGCGCGGATGCCACTGTCAATTCAAAGGGAGAGGATTATCAAAAGCAGGCTTTGGAACTGACCGGCGGCAAAGGCTTTGATTATGTCTTTGAAACCGCCGGAAATCGGTGACCATGCAGATGGGCTTTGAGCTGGCCGCCAATAAGGCGAAAGTCTGCTTCATCGGTACCCCTCATGTGGACATGGCCTTTTACCCCCAAGCTATGGGAAAATATGAACCGGAAGGAATTTAAGCTTACCGGTTCCTGGATGAAACTATTCCTCTCCCTTCCCGGGAAAGGAATGGGAGCTGACCGCTCATTATTTCGCGACCGGGCAGCTGAAATTTGACAGCGATCTGATTTATAAAATCTTTCCCATGAGCCGGGCGCAGGAGGCGTTCGCCCTTTACAAAACCCCGGAGAGGTAAAGGGAAAAATTATGTTGGTGAATGAATGAGGCGGTTCCTATGATAACAACAGTAACACTAAACACCTCGGTAGATAAGCTGTACCTAGTGGAGAAGCTGGAGGATTACACCGTGATGCGGGTGAAAAAGGTAAAGCAACACCGCAGGCGGCAAGGGGTTGAACGTTTCCAAGGTAGCGTATCTGCTGGGGGAAAAGGTATCAGCCCTTGGCTTTGCGGGCGGCTTTAACGGAAGCTATGTGTCCAGCCTTCTGGAAGCCCAGGGTGTCAGGCCAGGTTCACTAGGATTCAGGCGGAGACCCGTTCCTGCATCAACATCAGGGGCTTTCCACCGGGAAGCATACGGAATTTTAGAGCCGGGCGCGCCGGTGGCCGAAGACGAATGCGGTGAGTTTCTGGCCGGCTACCGGGAGGCTTTGCCAAATTCCCAGGTAGTAACCATTTCCGGAAGTGTCCCCGCTGGGGGTGGAGATCGGATTTTACGGCAAGCTGGTTTCCATGGCAAAACAAGCGGGGATTCCGGTAATTGTAGATACCAGCGGCGCGCTGCTGGAGGAAACCGTAAAAGGCAAAGCCCACGATGATTAAAGCCCAACACTGACGAGATTGGCCAGCTGTTGGGAAGAAAGGTGGAGTCCCGCCAGGAGGTCGTCGACGCGGCCTGGGAGCTGCACCGGGCGGGGATTCCTTACGTGGTGGTGTCTTTAGGAAAGGACGGCTCGGTGATGGCCTGCGGTCAAAGGGATTTTCAGGGGGTTACCCCCGGATATTCGGTGGTGAACACCGTGGGATGCGGCGACAGCATGGTGGCGGGCTTCGCGGTGGCTATGGCTCGAGGCCAAGGCCCGGAGGAAATGCTGCGGTTAGCTACGGCGGTGTCCACGGCAAACGCTCTGAACATGCAGACAGGCCATTTTGAACAAGAGGATTTTAACCGGGTATTTCCCTTGGTTTCTGTCAGAAAGTTACAAGCTGAAAATTAAAAAGTAAGGAGAGAACGGCATGAGTAATTTTATTGATCCGGCGTTGGTGCCGAAACGCAGGCTGTACACAGGGAGGAAATTCCCTGTATCGGTATGGGAACCTTCGGTTCCGACCGGTTCAGCGCGGAAGAGATTTCTAACGCGGTTTACGGCGCGATTGAGTGCGGATACCGGCTGTTTGACTGCGCCTCGGTGTATCAAAACGAGGACCAGATCGGCGAGGTGTTTGAAAAGGCGTTTAAAAACGGCCTGGTCAAACGGGAGGAACTGCATATCACTTCTAAGGTGTGGAACGACATGCACGGGAAAGGGAGGTTCTGCTTTCCCTGGCAAAAACCTTAAAGGATCTGAAGCTGGACTATGTGGACACCTTTTTTCCTGCACTGGCCCTTCCCCAATTACCACGCGCCGGGATGCGACGGCGACGCCTGAACCCGACTCCAGGCCGTTTGCCGTGGAGGAGTTTATGGCGACCTGGCGGCAGCTGGAGCGGATTCAGAAAATGGGGCTGGCGAGGAATATCGGTATGTCCAATATGACGGTACCAAAGCTGAAAGCTGTGCTGCCCTTGTGCGAAATCAAGCCGGTGCTCATCGAGATGGAACTGCACCCCTGCTTCCAGCAGCAGGAGCTGTTTGATTACTGCGTGTCCCAGGGGATCCAGCCCATCGGCTTCTGCCCGATTGGCTCGCCCACCAGGCCGGAGCGTGATAAAACCGATACGGATGTGGCGGATATCCAGGTGCCGCAGGTTGCAGAGATCGCGAAGGCCCACAACGTGCACCCGGCGGTAATCTGCCTAAAATGGGCGGTTCAGAGGGCAGATTCCGATTCCGTTTTCTATTCATGAAAACGAATACGTGAGCAATCTGCGGTGTACGGTAGAGGACCCTCTTACAGAACAGGAAATGGAAGCCTTGAAATCGGTGGATTGCAACTGCCGGTTGGTTAAGGGCCAGGTGTTCCTGTGGGAAGGCGCCAAGGGTTGGGAAGACCTTTGGGATTTGGACGGCGTCATTACAAAATAAGAGGCCGCTTTTCTCTTAGCTATTTCTGAAAGCAGGGCGAAAAGCCTGTGAAAAATAACGGCGCCGGGAAAACAGCAAAAAGAAAAATTACGAACAGGGATAGCCTGGTTGAAAGGCCATCCCGTTGTTTATAAACCTTTATGAAAGCAGGCTGGATAGGCCGGGATTTAGAAAGGCAATTTGAGAAATTTCTTTTGCCTTATTGACACGGTAAAAAATCGTGCTACAATACAAAAAATTTAATAACCAAACCGTTGAAGCGAAGATAAAAATAGCAATGCTCTACAGAGAACCCGTGATGCTGAGAGTCGGGTGGAAAACAAACTATTAAATGGATCGCCGAGGGCGCAGTCAAAGGCGTAAGCCGAGTATTCTGTGACGTGAAGGCATACGTCAGTTGCCAGGAATATGATAGTATTCCTCAAAGTGTACGGTCCGTCCGTAAATCAAGGTGGCACCGCGGTTGTGAATTACTCGTCCTTGACAGAAGTGAATTTCTGTCAAGGACTTTTTTGTTTCGGAGGGGGTAAAAAGCATGTTAAAGCCGAGTTTCTCAGAAGTTAAAAAGATCGCGCAGGAAGGCGGATACCGCGCCGTACCCCTGTGTGTGGAGCTGCTGCGGACGGTTGAAAACGCCTGTGGAGGTCATGAAGATTTTAAGGAACGTATCACCACTGTTATATGCTGGAAAGCGTTTCGGAAAAAGGCATGGGGACAGTATACATTTCTTGGCTTTGACCCCAAGTTGGAAATCACCTGCACCGGTGGAAATGAAGGGTGGACGGCATGACAGTCCATGCCGGGAGCCTAACCGGTATATCCGCCAGATACTGGCGGCTTACATATAAAGCCCGCGCTGGAGGGCTTTCCTCCTTTACCGGCGGGCTGGTAGGCTATTTTTTCTTACGATTATTTGAAATATGCGGAACCCACCCTGCGGCTGACGGTGAGGATACCGAGGGTTTTTCAGGACATGGATTTGATGCTGTTCGATAAAGGTCATCGCCTTTGACCACTTCCGTCAGAAGATAATGCTAATGGTGACCGTTTCGCTGGAAAATCTGGAATCGAGTATAACCGCGGCGAGATGGAACTGGAAAAGATGAAGGATCTGATCCTGCGGCAAGCCCAGGAAGGATTTGACCAAGCCGTATGACCACAGCGATGAAGCCCTATTGTTCCAGGAAAGAATACTGCCGCATGGTGGAAAAGGGCCAAACGTACATTATAGAGGGGATATCTTCCGATTGTCCTTTCCAACCGTCTGGAGGCAGGATTTGAGGCAGCTTGTTTCAAACCTACCGGATTCTGCGGACCTTAAACCCCTCGCCCTATATGTTTATTTTCCGGCTCCGATATGGAGGTGGCCGGGGCTTCTCCGGAAACCCTGGTAAAAAGCTGGAAAAGGGCGTCCTGAGCGTTTCCGTTGGCGGGGTACCCGGCCCCGGGGAAAGACGGAGGACAAGACAAAAAGCTGGAGGCGGAATTGCTGGGGATCCCAAAGGAGCTGGCGGAGCACAACATGCTGGTGGATCTCGGCAGAAACGACCTTGGCAGGATAAGCAGGTTCGGAACTGTTGAGGTTGAGCAGTACCATGAAGGTTCAGAGGTACTCACATGTAATGCATATCAGGCTCAACGGTCAAAGGAGAGATCGATGAGGGACAAGGTATGATGAGCTGGACGCCGTGGATGCGGTACTTCCGGCAGGAACCCTCTCAGGCGCACCGAAGTTCAGAGCGTGCCAGATCATCAATGAGCTGGAGGACAACAAGCGAGGAATATATGGCGGTGCCATAGGATACATAGATTTCACAGGGAATCTGGATACATGTATAGCCATAAGGATCGCATACAAAAAAGGGTGACAAGGTATTTGTCAGATCGGAGCAGGAATCGTGGCGGACAGTGTTCCGGAAAATGAGTTCCAGGAATGTATCAACAAGGCCAAAGGCTGTGGTCAACAGCACTCACAATGAGCGCTTTTCATGCGCATGCACAATACATATAAGGAGGACAAAATCTTGACTCATCGACAATTACGACAGCTTTTCCTACAACCTGTATCAGCTTGATCGGTTCAATAACCCGGATATAAAGGTCATAAGAAATGATGAGTTCACCTGTGAGGAGATTGAAGCGATGAATCCTGATCACATAATCATCTCACCGGGACCCGGAAGACCTTCGGATGCGGGAATGTGTGAGAAAGCGGTGAGATATTTGGGGGAAAAGTACCAATCCTCGGTGTGTGTCTGGGACATCAGGCGATTTGTGAAGACATATGGGCGACAGTCACATATGCAAAGAAACTTATGCATGGAAAGATGTCGCTGGTTGATGTGGATCTGAACTGCAGATTGTTCAGAGGACTTCAGAGCAAGATACAGGTTGCCAGATATCATTCACTGGCAGCAGCCGATGAGAATTTCCGGAATGTCTGGAGGTCACAGCCAGGACGGAGGATGGAGAGATCATGGCGGTGAAACACAAGGGATTATGAGGTATATGGAGTTCAGTTCCATCCGGAGTCGATACTGACACCGAAGGGCAAGATAATACTTAGAAATTTTTTAGAGATATAAAATGATATAAAATAAGGAGGATATGGCGATGATACAGGAAACTCTTAAGAAGAGGAATATTCCACAACCTCTGCATTTGTAGTGGCAGCAGGCGGCGTGCCGGTTGCAAAGCATGGAAACCGCAGCGTGTCCAGCCGGAGCGGAGCAGCTGATGTTCTTGAAAAGCTTGGCGTGGAAGTTGCACTTACTGCGGAG
>VOFE01000837.1_pt1 | contig 64000 bp, 90 predicted proteins | sample 5384071 | NCBI WGS metagenome assembly VOFE01 (sample SAMN12384724, study PRJNA508395) | human gut metagenome | isolation source: healthy gut D | host: Homo sapiens
TTCCGGCAATGGTTTTTGCGTGGTGGATTTTCCTCCGCCGTTTGGTCCGGTAATGACTACAAATTTTCCGCTGTCAACGGTGAAGCTGATGTCACGCAGAATCTCCTTCTGTGTATTGTTGCTAAATTCATCCTCTACACTCAGAGAAATATTTTTAATTCGAGCATATCGTCACTCCATATCTATAATTCCATCTGCAGTTATTGCATTAAAATCCTTCTTTTTAAAATACTCTTTTTAGTCTACTTGTCAAGTTTTTTCCCTTTTTAGCGAAGTTCTGCAAAATCATGCTGTCGATTTTCCTATAAATCATCCAGTTTTTCCGTCTATCTTTTACAAAACAACAAGGGCTGCAAAAGGTTTCATCCTCTTGCAGCCCTTGCCGTTATAAAGGTTTTCTGGTTTTTAATGTAATCGAGCGCGGTCTACCACCTTGGACATTCCGTTGAGTACAATATACAACAGAATGATTTCAAACGGCAGTGCCACAACATTTTTAATCACCCTTGGACCCAATGCACCCAAAAACGGCATTCCATACAAAAGGGAACCAAAAGGTGTTCAAGCAGCAGTTGAGCAGCAACGAAATTAAGCTCTTGGATGCAATCGCACGAAAGATGGTGCATTTTTCCCGGTACAAGAAACATCCATACACCATTCCGCCCAACATCGCTGTCAGGGTAAATCCAAAGAAATACGCTCCGTCCGGTTTGAGCAGATACTTGATGATGTCTCCGGCTCCTGCTGCAATCGCTGCTGTAAACGGTCCATACAACATGCCCAGCAGCGCGGTGATCAGATACCCCAACCCAATCTTCAGCGTTTCGGTCAAAACGAACCGAACCCACAAACGAGATGACGATGCTCATTGCCAACAGCATCGAAACACCGGTCAGGGGTGCGCACAGATTTCAGCTCCTGTGCAGACTGACGAAATTTTTGGGAGATCGATAAAATACCCCCACATTCATTTGACATAAAGCTCATAAGAATCATACCTCCTAAACAAATTTGACGGCTGTACAAACTTGGAGATATGCTCCTTGTATGTAACAGCGGGATGCGACAGACAGACCGCAAATCCTGTTTAGGATTTTTTCGTCCCAGCAACAACTCCCCGTTTGCCGAACACTTAACGCCTGTTTGTCTACTCTGCTTATGTCTTCCTCATTATAGCACTTTCTTTACAAATTTCAACTGTTTAACTTTTCACGATTTATCATTTTGCACAATTACTTTTTATTAAATTCCGCTTTTGTCCGCATTTTCCAGAAAAAAACCTTGTAAATATCTACAAGAAATCCTTCTTGTTTTTTATAAAAACAGCGATTTTTCTGCACACCCCTACCAATAATTCCGCATTTTGAAATATTTTATTCAAAAATCCAAAGGGATTTTCTAATTTCTCGAAATATGCTATAATAAAATTGTTTTTAAGAAAAGGAACAACCCCTTTCACAAGGAGGAAGAAAAAATGGAAAAATCCAAAGTTTATTTTACCTCAATGAAGGTAAATGCCGGAACAAATCTTCTGAAAAGCTCAATCATCTGGTGCGCGAAGCAGGTATTGCCAACATTGATTTTGAAAACAAATACACTGCTATCAAAATTCATTTTGGCGAACCGGGCAACCTTGCCTATCTGCGCCCAAACTATGCAAAGGTCATTGTGGACTGGTCAAAGAACTGGGTGGCAAGCCTTTCCTGACCGACTGCAACACCCTGTATGTCGGACGCCGCAAAAAATGCACTGGACCATCTGGACAGCGCTTATGAAAACGGCTACAATCCCTTTGCCACCGGCTGCCATGTCATCATTGCAGATGGCTTGAAAGGTACCGACGAAGCATTGGTGCCGGTAAACGGAGAATATGTTAAGGAAGCAAAAATCGGACGTGCGGTGATGGATGCCGACATCGTCATCTCCCTCAACCACTTTAAGGGTCATGAATCCACCGGATTCGGCGGCGCATTCAAAAATCTGGGTATGGGATGCGGTTCCCGCGCTGGCAAGATGGAAATGCACAGCAGCGGCAAACCAAACGTACACCCGGAGCTTTGCATCTCCTGCGGAGAATGTCGCAAAAACTGTGCGCACGATGCCATCAGCTTTGTAGACTATACCGGTGAAAACCGCCCGGGCAGCCGAGCTGAACGCAAAAACGCCAAAAGCGCGCCTTCATCGACCACAACAAATGTGTAGGCTGTGGACGCTGCATCGGTGCCTGCCCGGAAGATGCGGTCAAAGCCGGCACCGATGAAGCCAATGACATCCTTAACTACAAAATCGCTGAATATACCTACGCTGTCATCCACGGTCGCCCGAACTTCCACATCAGCTTGGTCATCGACGTTTCTCCTTACTGCGACTGCCATGCCGAAAACGATATTCCAATCGTCCCTGACATTGGTATGTTTGCCTCTTTTGACCCGGTTGCACTCGACCGGGCGTGTGCCGATGCGGTCAACCGTCAGCCGGTCATCGAAGGCAGCGTTCTGTCGGAAAAAGAACATTGCCACCACGACCACTTCACCGATACCCACCCGGACACCAACTGGGAAAGCTGCCGGAACACGCTGTAAAAATGGGCATGGGCAGCCGTGAATATGAATTGATTGAAATCAAATAAAACACACGCAAAAAGACCTCCCTCGGGAGGTCTTTTTTATGGTTTGCACCGATTGCTTACAGACTCTCGGTGAATGCTTTGATCTGATCTGCTACGCCTTTTTCTTCAGAGGTGTAACCGGATTTCTTGGTTTCCCAGTTCTTCATCTTGTTGTTTTGGATACCAAACATACCGTTCATCTTGCTGTCGTTGTCAACTTTGCTCAAAGCCCAACCGATTTCGTAGTCGCAAGGCAGAACCAGAACATGATCCAGCATATAAGCCTCTGCTTTTGCGTATTCAGCATAACGAGCGTCCATATCGTTGGTGATAGCATCGGCTTCTTCTACCATCTTGGTGAAGGTTTTGTAGGTTTCCAGCAACTCTTTGGTGGATTCATTTTCCTCTACTTCATTGATGTAGGAGTAGTGTGTGGAGTAGTCTGCGTTGTCATAGCCGTACAGCTCCTGACCCAAGAAGTTCTGTGGGTCGCCGTAGTCTGCACCCCAACCATTGTTAACGAAGGACTGGAGGTGTGCCTGTACAACTTCCTGACGCAGGCTCTTAATGAAGGTCTTGATGTTCAGCTGGATGAAATCATCACCAAAGCTGTCGGAGAATACCTGTTTGAGAACGTTAGCGCTGTCCAGAGCAGTCTGGCTGGAAGCAAGGATGTAGTAATCTGCCTGAACCGGGAAGGTAACTCCCTGTGCACTCAGTTCTTCCATTGCCTGTTTGCTTGTACTGTTCTGCCTTTGCCTTGTCCAGTCTTGCAGGGGTCTTTCCATCCTCTTTTTCATACCCATTGCATCTCTTACCAGTTCAACATAGTCTTTGCCGTCAGAGGTGTAGCACAGACCCTTCATGGTGTAGTAGTTGTTCTCACAAATCATTGGGTTGATGGCGTTGAATCTCTTGAAGTAGTTGCTCAGATCCAGACCGTACCACCATACCTTACGGAAGGAGTCGTTTGCGATTGCCTTGTTCCAGTTGTCATCCGGTGTGCCGTCATCCTTCATTTTGTTGTAGTTGAAGTGGAACTGGAAGGAACGTTTCTGTGGAGCATCCGGTACCATATAGTTGTACAGCGGATTGCTTGGGTCTTTTGCGATGGTGTTGATACGCGCTTCGCCCAGAGCAACATAGTCTACCTCGCCGTTTTCGTACAGCTGGTAGCTGATGTCGCCGGATTCGGTCATCTTAAAGGTAACTGTATCAAAAAGGGTACAATCCTGATCCCAGTACATCGGGTTTTTGGTGTATACCTTCTGGTTGCCCTGCAGGTACTCGGTCATGGTGTAGCACCCATTGTACCACATGGTTTCGTTGTTGATTGCCCGGTAAGCTTCTGGACCCATCTGGTCTACCAGAGCTTTTGGAGCCGGATACAAACAGTTGTAGGTAGCTAAGGAGTCAAAGTATGGCTTTGCTGCCAGACAATGATAAACCAGAGTATAGTCGTCCGGTGTTTCCAGACCGACCATCTCGCGGAATTTAGAGCCTTCCTCTGCATTCAGAGCATAAGCCTCGTCTTTGGTCAGGGTCTTGGTGTATTCGTAGTATTCTCTTGCGCCTTTGATCATCTCAATCGGCATTGCGGTGTTGTTGGAGTCGTTCTTGTAGAAGTTGAGAACCCACTCCAGACCGGTAGCAAAGTCCTGTGCATTACAGTCTGCTTTTTCATTGCCGTTGACATCGACCCATTTTACACCCTGACGAATTTTAAAGGTCCAGGTCAGACCGTTGTCCTCGGTTCCCCATTCTTCTGCGATACAAGGAACCAGTTTACCTTTTTCGTCAACCTCCAGCAGACCGTCAACCAGGTTGGTCAGGTTTTCGCTGTCCCTCGCCTCTCTGGGAGTACAGGATGTTGAAGGTTTCCAGCTCACGGCTGACAGCCACAGGAAGAGCCAGGTCGGTGATGCGTTCTTTGAATTTTCCTCTGCCGAAGCCGATCCGCCTTCGGAATTGGTATTTCCACCCTGTTCGCTGCCACCGCAGCCACTTAATACAAGGGCGCCTGCCATTGCCAGAGCAAGCATTCTGGATAATTTGTTGTTCATTTTCTTTACTTCCTCCTTCGACTGCAAAAAAGCAGTTTTGTAAAATTTATAGCTCATTCCCTTTCGGCAAGCTACACCACCGGAGCCTTGGGGAACCAACCACCACTGTAACACCAAGCAAGATTTTATGGATTTTCTTCCATCATCTATCAGAAAATCACAATTTTTGTTTGAATGTTTTCCATGGATTTTTATATAAAACAAATCACAAAAATTCTAAATTTGTCTTTACGGACGAGAACCATTATATCAAAAGCTTTCTATTCTGTCAACATAGCCTAATTTTTTATTGTATCGCTCTTTTTTGTGCTTGATTGTCGGTGATTATTACCAAAAATTATGGTATTATTACTAATTTTCATGCGAATCCTAACACAAATTGTATATATTTCCCAGTATATTTATCACAGAATAACAAACAAAGGAAAAATTTCTCCATAAAAAAACAACAAAAGGACCCCCTTACAGGAGGTCCTTTTTTGTCAATATTAGAATCGTTCCTTACAAAGCCTGATTATGCCTGTGCTTCGGTGAAGGCTTTGATCTGTTCTGCTACGCCTTTTTCCTCAGAGGTATAACCGGATGCTTTTGTATCCCAGTTCTTCATCTTGTCGTTTGCACAACCGTACATAGCGAATGCTTTGCTGTCGTTGTCAACTTTGGAGAGAACCCAACCAACAGAGTAGTTCTGTGGGATAACCAGAGCATGGTCAAGCAGGTAAGCTTCTGCTTTTTTGCGTATGCAGCGTAACGAGCATCCATATCGTCAACGATTGCATCAGCAGCTTCTACCATCTTGGTGTACTCTTTGTAGGTATCCAGCAGAGCTTTGTTCTCTGGGGTTTCTTCTGTGATTTCGTTAATGTAGGAGTAGTTTGCAGAGTAGTATGCGTTGTCGTTGCCGTAAACTTCCTGACCCAGGTAGTTCTGTGGGTCACCGTAGTCAGCGCCCCAACCGTTCAGAGCTACAGAATGCAGGTGAGGAATGAAAACTTCCTGTCTGTTGGATTTGATGTAGGTCTTGATGTTCAGAACGATGTAGTCATCGCCCAAGCTGTTGGTGAAGCACTGTTTGAGTACGTTTGCAGAGTCCAAAAAGCAGCCTCCGGCTGGAACCGGAGATGTAGTGGTCCAGAGAAACTGGGAAGGTAACGCCCAGAGCCTTCAGTTCTTCCATTGCCTGTTTTTTCAGTTCTTCTGCTTTTGCTTTATCTACACGTCGTGGTGTTTTGCCATCGCTTTCTGGCAGACCCATTTCTTTCTCAACCAGTTCGAGGTAGTCTTTTCCATCAGAGGTGTAGCACAGACCTTTCATGGTGTAGAAGTTGTTTTCACAGGACAGTGGGTCGATTGCATTGGATCTCTTCCAGTAGTCTGTCATATCCAGACCATAGTATATGGATTTACGGAATGCTTCGTTTGCGATTGCAGTATTCCAGTTCTTGTCCGGTGTGCCGTCTTCATTCTTCTTGTTGTAGTTGAAGTGAATCTGATAGGAGTATTTGTTTGGAGTTGCCGGAACCAGATAATTGTAGAATTTGTGGTTCGGGTCTTTTGCGATAGTATTCAGCTGGGACTCGGTCATACCACAGTGGTCAACTTCACCATTTTCATACAGCTGATAACCAATCTCAGAAGACTCAATCATCTTGAAGATAACAGAATCAAACAGTTTGCACTCGGTATCCCAGTACAGCGGGTTCTTGGTATAGGTTTTCTCGTTGCCCTGGATGTAGGAGGTCATGGTGTAGCAACCATTGTACCACATATTTTCGTTGTTCATCGACTTGAAGGCATCTGGACCGCCCAGTTCATCGATCAGAGCCTGAGGAGCTGGGTACAGACAAGCGTATGCGCCCAGGGAGTCGAAGTATGGCTTTGGAGAAATACATGTGTAAACAACAGTGTAATCATCTGGGGTTTCCAGACCAACCATTTCACGGAACTTGGAGCCTTCGCCTGCACCGAGAGCATAAGCTTCTTCTTTGCTCAAGGATTTGGTGTATTCATAATACTCGGAAGCACCTTTAATCATTTCGATTGGCATGGAGGTGTTGGAGGAGTCGTTCTTGTGTAAGTTGAGTACCCACTCCAGACCGGTTGCGAAGTCCTGTGCATTACAAGCAGCTTTTTTCGTTGCCGTTGACGTCTACCCATTTTACATTGTCGCGCAGTTTGAAGGTCCAGGTCAGACCGCCGTCCTCTGTACCCCATTCTTTAGCGATACATGGAACCAGTTTACCTTCTGGGTCAGCTTCCAGCAGACCGTCTACCAGGTTGCTCAGGTTTTCATAGTCCTCTGCTCTCTGGGAGTACAGGATGTTGAAGGTTTCCAGCTCACGGGATGCAAGAATCGGGCGAACCAAGTCTTTGATCTCGTCTTTAGAGGCTTCTTTATTTTCCTCTTTCTTTGCTTCCTCTTTCTTTTTCTCCGCTCTGCTCGGTGGTGCTGCCGCCTTCAGCAGGTTTTTCTTCGGTTGTTCCGCCGCCGCCGCAGCCGCTCAGCACGAGGGATGCTGTCATAGCCAGAGCAAGCAATCTGGATACTGTCTTGTTCATATTGTTTACTTCCTCCCTTGACCTTAATCAGTCTGTAAGATATATAGCCACGTCTGTTCCTTTTGCAGGACAGAACCTACTACCAATGCAAATCTGCGAAAAATCCAGCCGCCCCATTTCCCCTCTCAATTCGGAAAAAGGCAGCTTTTCTTGAACGCAGATACGGATAGTTCATCAAAACAGACCATCCATTTTCTAATGATTTCTGTTTCTGATACAATTATTATATCAAAAGCTTTCATCCCTGTCAATATATACTAAATTTTTCATTATATAGTTATTTTTTTGGTATTTTTATCGGTGAATCTTACGAAAGCTTCGTATACTATCGCCAATCTTTTTCACAATGCAATCAACAGATTGCCTATATTTCTTAACTTTATCACAATATTTTTATAAACTTTTTACATCTTCCGAAAATGAAAATTGAAAAAAAGACCTCCAAAAAGGAGGTCTTTTTACAAAATTCTTTGTTTCGCTGTGCAATCAAGGCTTATTTGCTCTCGGTAAATGCTTTGATCTGTTCTGCTACGCCTTTTTCTTCGGAGGTGTAGCCGGCAGAATTGGTTGCCCAGTTTTTAATCTTTTCGTTCTGTGCACCGTACATTGCGTACATCTTGGTATCGTTGTCAATCTTGGTCAAGCACCAGCCGATGGAATAGTTACATGGCAGAACCAGTACATGATCCAGCAGGTAAGCCTCTGCTTTTGCGTATGCAGCATAACGAGCATCCAAATCGTCGGTGATAGCGTCGGCATCTTCTACCATCTTGGTGTACTCTTTGTAGGTATCCAGCAGAGCTTTGTTCTCCGGGATTTCTTCGGTCAGCTCGTTAATATAGGAGTAGTTTGCGGAATAGTATGCGTTGTCGTTGCCGTAAACTTCCTGACCCAGGTAGTTCTGTGGGTCACCGTAGTCAGCGCCCCAGCCGTTGGTAACAAAGGAGTGCAGATGTGGCTGTACAACTTCGTTTCTGTTGCTGGAAACGTAGGTCTTAATGTTGAATTTGACATAGTCATCACCCAAACCATCGGAGAATGCCTGTGCCATTACGTTCGCAGAGTCGAGGGCTACCTGGTTGGATGCGGAGATATAGTAATCCACTTCAACCGGGAAGGTAACGCCCAAAGCGGTCAGCTCTTCGATTGCCTGTTTCTTATATTCTTCTGCTTTTGCTGGGTCAACTCTGGCTGAGTATTGCCGTTTGTTTCGCCCAGACCCAGTTCCTTCTTAACCAGCTCGGTGTATTCGGTGCCATCTGTGGTATAAACCAGACCCTTCATAGTATAGAAGTTGTTTTCACAAACCATTGGATCGATGGCATTGGTTCTCTTCCAGTAATCGGAAAGGTTCAGACCGTAGTACCAGGATTTACGGAATGCTTCGTTCGCGATTGCAGTGTTCCAGTTTTTATCCGGTGTGCCGTCTTCGTTTTTTCTTATTGTAGTTGAAGTGGAACTGGTAGGAGTATTTGGAAGGAACTGCCGGTACCATGTAGTCATAGTATTTGTTGCTTAGATCTTTTGCGATGGTATTGATATGTGCCTCGGACAGGTCAACATAATCGATTTCACCGTTCTGATACAGCTGGAAGGAGATGTCGTTGGACTCAACCATCTTGATGGTAACGGTATCAAAGAGTTTGCACTCGGTATCCCAGTACATTGGGTTCTTGGTGAAAATCTTCTCGTTGTTATGGATGTAGGAGGTCATGGTGTAAGCGCCGTTGTACCACATATTTTCGTTGTTCATCGACTTAACGCCAGCAGGACCGCCCAGTTCTTCTACCATTGCCGGGGAAATTGGATACAGGGAGTTGTAGGTAGCAAAGGGTATCAAAGTACGGTTTCTGGGTGATACAATGGTAAACTACAGTGTAGTCATCCGGGGTTTCCAGTCCGACCATCTCGCGGAATTTGGAGCCTTCCTCTGCGTTCAAAGCAAATGCTTCTTCTTCGCTGAGGGTCTTGGTGTATTCATAGTACTCATTTGCACCTTTTATCATTTCCAAAGGCATGGAGGTATTGGAGGAGTTGTTCTTGTGGAAGTTCATAACCCACTCCAGACCGGCAGCAAAGTCTTTGCGGTACACTCCGCTTTTTCATTGCCGTTGACGTCTACCCACTTCACACCTTGGCGAATCTTGAAGGTCCAGGTCAAACCGCCATCCTCGGTTCCCCATTCTTCTGCGATGCCTGGAACCAGTTTACCGTCTGTATCAACTTCGAGCAGACCGTCTACCAGGTTGGTCAGGTTCTCGCCATCTTCTGCTCTCTGCGAGTACAGGATATTGAAGGTTTCCAACTCACGGGTAATCAGCTTGGAGATAACCAGGTCACTGATCTCATCCCCGATGCCGGAGCAGCAGCTTCTTCTTTCTTTTCCTCTTCCTTCTTTTCGCCACCCTGTTCAGTGGTGTTGCCGGTGTTTTCAGCAGGTTTTTCTTCGGTTGTTGTGCCACCGCCTCCGCAGCCGCTCAGCACAAGAGCTGCTGTTAAAGCCAGAGCAAGCAATCTGGATGCTGTTTTTTTCATACTATTTACTTCCTCCTTTAGACCTTAAAGATTAGTCTGTAAAATATATAGCCAACTTCTTCCGATTTGCATGAAGGAATTACTATTCATGCAATTATATGATGTTTTATGTATTTTTATTCTTTTTCAGGCAATTCCTCCCTGTTCCATCTCTATTTTAAAGTTCATCAGATAGGATTGAGCTGCTTTTTATCTTCTGGAAATTGATTTTATTATATCAGAAAGGTATTTATATGTCAATATGCACTATTTTTTTTCATTATATATTATATTTTTATGCATTAACATCTATCATATCTGCTAAACACGCAGTGATTATTACCAATTTTTGACCCTCCATTCTATACCACTTGCAAATAAATTGTTTATATTTTCTTTTTTGTAAAATAAAATGAGCAAACAATTTCACAAATCAGAACATATAGAGGGTCATATTTTACTGTTTTTATCCATCTTTTCTACTTTATTTAAATTATAATACATTTTATATGAATGATATTCTTTTTTATTCTTGCAGATTCATCGTTTTAAAAATGAAGTTTGTTCGCATTCTTTTGTTTACTTCGGTAAACGAATCTTTGACTTATCAAATGTATGTTTTTACTTAACCAAAAATCCATATAAAAAAGCAGGCAGAAGATGTTCTCTTCTGCTTGCTTTTTATGATCTCTTTGTTTTATAATTGCCCGATTTCCTTTCTCTTTCCACCAGACAAACCTTTACATTAGTTTGCTTCATACTCCGCTTTGAGTTTTTCCATCTCTTCAGCAGTGTAGCCGTTTTTGTTGGTTTCCCAGTTCTTCATCTTGTTGTTCTGACAGCCAAATACTGCTCTCTTCATGCTGTATGGATTGATCTTGGTCAGAGTCCAACCATCGCCGCAGTACTGTGGAATTACCAGAGCGTTATCAATCATGTAAGCTTCTGCTTTTGCAAATGCTGCGTAACGTTTGTCCATGTCATCAACGATGTTGTCAGCTTCCTCCAGCAGTCTGGTGAACTCTTTGTAATCGTTGATCAGTTCTTTATTGTTCTCATTTTCTTCTACACTGCCGATGTTGGTGTATTTTGCGGAATAGTAAGCGTTATCGTATTTGTATGCTTCCTGGATCAGATAGTTCTGTGGGTCACCGTAGTCTGCACCCCAACCTGCGCCAGCAGCGATGGAATGAAGTTTTGGAGTGTAAACTTCTTTTGTGGAGCTCTTGATGTAGGTTTTGATATTGAGCTTAACATAATCATCGCCCAAGCTGTCGGAGAAGCACTGTGCCATAACGTTTGCAGAGTCCAAAGCAATCTGGTTGCTGCCTGCGATGTAGTAGTCAACCATGACCGGGAAGGTAACGCCGATTGCACTCAGCTCTTCCATTGCCTGCTTTTTGTACTCTGCTGCTTTGTCAGCATCCAGTCTGATTGGAGTTTCGCCATTTTCTTTCGGCAGACCCAGCTCTTTTCTTACCAGCTCAACATAATCTTCTCCGCCGGAGGTGTAGCACAAACCTTTGGTGCTGTAGAAGTTGTTTTCACAGTTCATTGGTTTGATTGGGTTGGTTCTCTTAAAGTTATCAACCAGGTTCAAACCGTAGTACCAGGATTTACGGAATGCTTCATTGGCTACTGCCTTGTTCCAGTTTTCATCCGGTGTGCCATCTTCATTGTGTTTATCAAAGTTAAAACGAATCTGACGGAATAAATCTCGTGTCTCTTTGGAACCAACTGGTTGTGGAACTTATGATTTTGGTCGTTGTAAATGGTCATCATGTTGCTTTCGCTGAGGTTTACGCTGTCCACTTCACCATTCTCATACATCTGGTAAACAATATCGTTGGATTCTACCATTTTGTAGGTAACAGTATCAAAGCGTTTGCACTCAGTATCCCAGTATTTCGGGTTCTTGGTGAGAACTTTCTCGTTGCCCTGAACATAGGAGGTCATGGTATAGCATCCGTTGTACCACATGGTCTCATTGTTCATTGCTTTTTACACCGTCTACACCCAGTTCATCAACCATTGCCTGTGCTCTTGGGTACATACCTGCCCTAGGTTGCCATCGAATCAAAGTATGGTTTATGTGCTGTACAGGTATAGATGATGGTGCTTGGGTCTGGGGTTTTGATGCCGACCATCTCCTGGAACTTGGAGTTTTCGTCAGCGGTCAGTTTGTATGCTTCTTCTTCGGTCAAAGTTTTGGTCCACTCATAGTATTCTTTTGCACCGGCAATCATTTCACTTGGCTGTGCCGTATGGGAAGCATCATTTTTGTAATAGTTCAATACCCACTCCATACCGGTTGCAAAGTCGTAAGAGGTAACATCGGCTTTTTTCTTCGCCGTTCATGTCCACCCATTTGACTCCGTCGCGGATGTGGAACTTCCAGTTCAGACCGTTGTCCTCGGTTCCCCATTCATCTGCAATACAAGCGACTACTTTACCTTTTGTGTCGACCTCCAGCAGTGGGTCCTGCAGGTTGGTCAGGATATCCAGTTCAGAGAAGTTCTGGCTGTACAGAATATCAAAGGTCTCCATCTCCGAAGTGGCAATCCCGCTCAATACCAGGTCCTTGATTTCCTCTGGTTTTGCTTCTTCCTTCGATTCCCTTTCTTTTTCTTCGCCCTGTGCTGTTGTGGTTTCGCCGTTTTCAGCAGGTTTTTCTGCCGTGGTGCCACCGCCGCAGCCGCTCAGCAGAAGAGCTGCTGTCAGCATCATGGCAAGCATTTTGCATAACGCCTTTTTCATATGGTTGTTCCTCCTTTGATCTGCGATCTCATATCAATAGCAAGACCCTCCTGTTTACCACTTGTGCCGGATCCCGCCTCTCAAACAACATTTAAAAGTTTAAAAGATATTTTAAAATCGGTATAACTTTTACTTTATAATAACAAACTTTTTTCTTCTTGTCAATCATTACTATATATTTTCCATAGTATAAACAATTTTCATATATATTGATTGTGTGTTCTTATAATTATGTGATTTTTATAACTATTTTTTCAGTTGCCGGATCCATCTTTTTACACAACCTAAACTATCTCTTCTCTGTATTCTATGCAAAAAAGAGGAGCGATGCTCCTGCATCGCTCCTCTTTTCATTGAACTACTTATTTTTCTGCATTGTATGCTTCTTCCAGTGCCTTCATCTCTTCGCTGGTGTAACCGTTTGCGTTGGTTTCCCAGTTCTTCATCTTGTCATTCTGGCAGCCGAATACCGCATTCATCTTGCTGTATGGATTGATCTTGGTCAAGGTCCAGCCGGAGGTGTAGCTCTGTGGCAGGGACAGACCGTGCTGAATCAGATATGCTTCTGCTTTTGCAAATGCTGCATAGCGGGCATCCATATCGTCCTTGATGGCATCTGCTTCTTCCATCAGTTTGGTAAATTCCTTGTAGCTATCCAGCAGCGCTTTGGTATTTTCGTTTTCCTCAACCTCGTTAATCTTGGTGTAGCTGTTGGAGTAGTAAGCGTTGTCGTAGCCGTATGCTTCCTGAACCAGGTAGTTCTGCGGGTCACCGTAGTCAGCGCCCCAGCCAAAGCCAACGGTAATCGAATGCAGGCTTGGTACATAAACCTCCTGTGTACCGCTGGAAACGTAGGTCTTGATGTTCAGTGTGACATAGTCATCACCCAGGCTGTTGGAGAATACCTGTTTGAGAACGTTAGCACTGTCCAGTGCAGTCTGGCTGGAACCGGAGATGTAGTAATCGACTTCAACCGGGAAGGTAACACCGATTGCACTGAGCTCCTCGATTGCCTGCTGTTTGTACTGAGCGGCTTTGTCAGCATCCAGTCTTACCATCTTTTCACCATTGAGCTCCGGCAGACCCAGTTCCTGTCTAACCAGTTCGGTGTAATCGGTGCCATCGGAGGTGTAGATAAAGCCCTTCATGCTGTAATATTCGTTTTCACAGCTGAGTGGGTCCAGAGAGTTGGAGCGTTTGAAGTATTCGGTCAAATCAATCCGTAGTACCAGGACAGACGGAATGCTTCATTTGCTGCTGCCAGATTCCAGTTGGTATCCGGTGTGCCGTCTTCGTTCTTCTTGTTGTAGTTGAAGCGGGTCTGATAGGAGTACTTGTCCGCAGGAACCTCAGTCAGGTAATCGTGGTATGGGTTGCTCTCGTCGTTGTAGATGGTATTCAGGTTACTTTCGGTCAGACTGGCGGAATCAATCTCGCCGGACTGATACAGCTGGTAAGCAACGTCGTTGGACTCTACCATCTTGGTGGTAACGGTGTCAAAGAGTTTGCACTCGGTATCCCAGTACATTGGGTTCTTGGTGAACACTTTTTCGTTGCCCTGGATGTAAGAGGTCATGGTGTAGCAACCATTGTACCACATGGTCTCGTTGTTCATGCCCTTGACGCCGTCTACGCCCAGTTCATCGACCATTGCCTGTGACATTGGGTACATACCTGCCCAGGTAGCCAGAGAGTCAAAATACGGCTTTTCACCGTTGCAGGTGTACACGATGGTGTTTGCATCCGGTGTCTTGATGCCTACCATCTCCTGGAACTTGGAGTTTTCGTCGGCAGTCAGTGCATAAGCCTCTTCCTTGCTCAGAGTCTTGGTATATTCATAGTATTCCTTTGCACCTGCAATCAGCTCGATTGGCTGAGAGGTATGGGAGGAGTCATTCTTATGGAAGTTGAGTACCCACTCCATACCGGTTGCAAAGTCATAGGATGTGACATCTGCTTTTTCATTTGCGTTCATGTCTACCCATTTAACGCCGTCGCGGATATGGAAGGTCCAGTTCAGACCGTTGTCCTCAGTTCCCCATTCATCTGCCAGGCAAGCAACCAGTTTACCATGGGTGTCTACCTCCAGCAGAGGATCGGTCAGGTTGGTCAGATTTTCAAAATCACTAAAGGTCTGGCTGTACAGGATGTTGAAGCTTTCGATTTCACGGGTTGCCAGTCTTGCGATGACCAGGTCCTTGATTTCGTCCGCAGAAGCTTCTGCCTTGTCGCCTGTCTGCTCTGTCGGTGCTTTTTCCTCCTCCGGTTTTCCGGTTTCAGCCGCTTCACCGGAGTTGTTGCCGCAAGCACTCAGCAGCATCGTTGCTGTCAGTGCCAAAGCCAGCAGTTTGGATACTCTCTTTTTCATATTGTCCTCCTTCAGCTTTCTAAAAAAGCTTGTTCAGTCTGCTGTTGGTTTCCCACCTTGGTAACAGCAGAAACTTGAATAAAGTAAAATATTTACTTTATCTTCCGAGGTATATAATACCAAAAACTATTTATGATTTCAATATTTTTTATAGCAATTTTGTCGTTTTTATCACTTTTATCTGCTAAAATATGTCAAATCGACAATAGATTTTAAAGTGTATCCTTACTCCTATTTTCTTATCCTTCCAATCTATACAAGATTCCACATCTGTTTTTATTCATATTTTCTTAATAAACACAACAAAAAGGGACAGCAAATCTGCTGCCCCTTTTTCGGAGGATTTCCTATTGAAAGTGTGATTATTTTTTATTACGTTCTGCAACGATTGCTTCCATCTCTTCGGTGGTGTAACCGTTTACATTGGTTTCCCAGTTTTTCATCTTATCGTTCTGGCTACCGAACATAGCGTTCATCTTGCTGTATACATTGATCTTGGTCAGGCAGTAAGGAACATTGTAGTATGCAGGGATGACCATACCGTGCTGGATGAGGTAAGCTTCTGCTTTTGCATAAGCTGCATAACGAGCATCCATGTCATCATAGATGGTGTTTGCTTCTTCTACCAGTTTGGTGAACTCTTTGTAGCAGTTGAGCAGGTCTTTGGTTGCTTCAGTTTCTGGAACGTTAACGATGTAGTTGTAGCCGGTGGAGTAGAATGCGTTATCATAGCCGTACATCTGCTGACCCAGGTAGTTCTGTGGGTCACCGTAGTCAGCACCCCAACCACGGATGGTGATCGAGTGATGTTTCGGGTCAAATACTTCTTTACGCTCACTGGAAACGTAGGTCTTGATATTCAGTTTTACAAAGTCATCGCCCAAGCTGCTGGAGAGAGCCTGACCAAATACAGTTGCGCTGTCCAGAGCAGTCTGGTTGGAAGCGGAGATGTAGTAGTCAACGCCTACCGGGAAGGTAACGCCCAGAGCGGAGAGCTCTTCCATCGCCTGTTTCTTGTACTGAGCTGCTTTGTCAGCATCCAGTCTGACCATCTTTTCGCCGTCCATCTCCGGCAGACCCAGTTCTTTCTTAACCAGTTCGGTATAGTCGGTGCCGTCGGAAGTGTAAACCAAACCCTTCATAGTGAAGCATTCGTTTTCACAGCTCATTGGATTGATGGTGTTGAATCTCTTGTAGTACTCGGACAGGTTCAGACCATAGTACCAGGACAGACGGAATGCTTCGTTCGCGATTGCGGTATTCCAGTTGTCGTCCTTTGTACCATCTTCATTGTACTTATCAAAGTTGAAATGAATCTGGTAGGAATACTTATCTGCCGGTTTCTCTACCAGGTAGTTGTAGTATTCGTTGTTTTCGTTGCTGCTGATGGTCTTCAGGTTGCTCTCGGTCAGAAGAACTTCATCAAGTTCACCGGACTGATACAGCTGGAACGCAATGTCGTTGGACTCTACCAATCTAACGTTGACAGTATCAAACAGCTTGCACTCGGTATCCCAATACAGCGGGTTCTTGGTAAATACCTTTTCATTGTTCTGTACATAGGAGGTCATGGTGTAGCAACCATTGTACCACATATTCTCGTTGTTCATTGCTTTAACTGCATCTGGACCGCCCAGCTCGTCGACCATGCTCTGCGACATCGGATACATACAGGAATAAGTAGTAACAGTATCAAAGTATGGCTTTGGCTCCATGCAGGTGTAAACCAGGGTGTAGTCATCCTTTGCTTCAGCAGCAACCATTTCACGGAATTTAGAACCTTCACCAGCGGTAAGAGCATCTGCCTCTTCCTTGCTCAGGGTCTTTGTGTATTCATAGTACTCTTTTGCACCTTTAATCATTTCGATTGGCATGGAAGTATTGGAGGAGTCATTCTTATGGAAGTTGAGTACCCACTCCAGACCGGTCAAAAAGTCCTGTGCGATACAGTCTGCTTTTTCGTTGCCGTTAACATCAACCCATTTTACATTGTCGCGCAGTTTGAAGGTCCAGGTCAGACCGCCATCTTCGGTTCCCCATTCTTTTGCAACACATGGTGCAAGCTTACCATAGGAATCCAGCTCCAAAAAGAGGATCGGTCAAGTTACACAGGTTCTCAAAGTCCGATGCCATCTGCGTGTACAGAATGTTAAAGGTTTGCAACTCTCTGGTCGCCAATTTGGAGATAAACAAATCCTTGATCTCCTCGCCGGAGCTTGCAGCCGCTTCCTTATTTTCTTCCTTCTTATCTGCTGCAGGCTGCTGTGTTTCGTTCTCTTTTTCTCTTCTGTTCCGCTGTTTGCTCCTGTTCCCCCACAACCACTCAATACAAGAGAAGCGGTCAAAGCAACAGCAAGAAGTCTGGACAATGTTTTTTCATTGTTTTACCTCCTTCGGTGTATCTGCCCATCCGATCCGGTACAGAATGCCGACTTTTTTCTTAATTAAAGTAGTTAATATATCATCTGCTTTAATTTAAATACATAATAGCAATTTTTTATTACTTGTCAATAATAACTATTTATTTTTCCTATTGTAAAGATAAAACTTGTTATAATTGATAAAAATTATCATCAAAATCTATATTTGACCGCTTTTTCTTCTTTTCTTTCGATGATGTTAACGTATTTTTACACAAAGAATTCATCATGTTTATAAGAGAAAAACCTTCTCATTTTCTGTTTTTACACAAAAATATAAAGTAAAAAAAGGCACAGAGAAATCCTCTGTGCCTTTTTGCAGTAATTCCAGAAAAATTATTTTCCGCTTTCGTGCGCTTCCTTCAGGACAGCAACCTGCTCGGCAGTATAGCCGTCTGCATTTGTTTCCCAATTTTTCATCTTGCTGTTCTGAATACCGTACATTGCCTTCATCTTGCTATACGGATTTACCTTGGTCAGTGTCCAGCCAATGTTGTAATTGTTCGGAATAGTCAGGGCACGCTGAATCAGATATGCTTCTGCTTTCGCAAAGGCTTTGTAACGGGCATCCAAATCATCGTGGATGGCATCTGCCTGCTCAACCAGCGAGCTGAATTCCTTGTAGGCATCCAGCAGAGCTTTGTTGTTCTCGTTTTCTTCCGGTCATTGACGTTGGACAGGGTTCTGGTGTAGTATGCACTGTCGTTGCCATAGGTCTCCTGACCGATGTAGTTAAGCGGATCGCCGTAGTCTGCATTCCAGCCGGAGATGTTGATCGACTGAAGCTTCGGCTCATTGACCTCTTTGGTTGCACTGGAGACATAGGTCTTGATATTCAGCTGTACAAAGTCATCACCCAAGCTGTTCGAAAGAGCCTGTGCCAAAACGTTTGCGCTGTCCAGAGCTGCCTGGTTGGAGCCGGAGATGTAGTAGTCAATGCCGACCGGGAAGGTGACACCGATGGCGCTCAGCTCTTCTATTGCCTGCTTTTTTGTACTGAGCAGCCTTGTCAGCATCCAATCTAACCGGTGTTTCGCCATTTTCCTTCGGCAGACCCAATTCCTGTCTAACCAACTCAATGTAATCGGTGCCATCAGAAGTATACAGCAAGCCCGGCATCGAGTAGAAGTTATTCTCACAGCTGAGCGGGTTGATAGCGTTGGTTCTGCTGAAAGAAGGAGTCAAATCAAACCGTAGTACCAAGCCAGACGGAACGCTTCGTTTGCAATGGCATTGTTCAATTGGGATCCGGTGTACCGTCCTCCTTGTGTTTATGGTAGTTGAAGTGGAACTGGTAGGAACGGAAATCGTTCGGCCACTCAATCATCTTGTCGTGGTATGGATTGCTTTCATCGCCGCTGATGGTCTTGATATTGCTCTCGGTCAGACCCACCTCGTCGATTTCGCCGGACTGATACAGCTGGTATGCCACATCGCTGGATTCTACCATCTTGATAGTGACTGTCTCAAAGCGGGTGCAATCGGTATCCCAGTACAGCGGATTCTTGGTCAAGATCTTTTCATTGCCCTGAATATAGGAGGTCATGGTGTAGCAGCCGTTGTACCACATATTTTCGTTGTTCATCGACTTGATTCCGTCTACGCCCAGCTCATCCACCAAGCCCTGTGCCAACGGATACAGACAGCCGTAAGCCGCTACGGTATCAAAGTATGGTTTTGCAGTCGAGCAATGGTAAACCAGGGTATGCTCGTCAGGCGTTTCAATCTTGACCATCTCGCGGAATTTGGAGCCTTCTCCCGCATTGAGTGCATAAGCCTCTTCTGCGCTCAGGTTCTTGGTATATTCATAATATTCGGTAGCGCCCTCAATCATCTCCATCGGCATCGAGGTGTTGGCAGAGTCATTTTTATGGAAGTTCAGAATCCACTCCATTGCAGTCAAAAAGTCCTGCGAAACACATTTTGCTTTTTTCATTGCCGTTGACATCCACCCATGCTGCATTGTCACGCAGATGGAAGGTCCAGGTCAGACCGCCGTCTTCGGTTCCCCACTCCTCTGCAATTGCCGGAACCAGCTCACCGTAGGAGTTGACCTCCAGCAGACCATCCCAGAGGTTGGTCAGATACTGAGAGTCAGCGGATGTTTTCCGAATTGAGCAGGTTGAAGGTGGAAAGTTCGGAGGTTGCAATCTTGGAGATAACAAGGTCGGTAATTGGTTCGCCCTGTACAATACTTTCTCCTTCTGGTTTTTCAGCACTGCTTTCACCGGAAGCCGGTTTTTCGTTATTTGCCTGTGTGTTTTCTCCTGTGCCGGTCGAACCGCAGCCGCTCAGGATAAGGGATGCCATCAGCGCTAATGCCAGTATTCTGGATGCTGTCTTTTTCATAATCTTCCTCCTTTTATCAATGCGCGTTCGATGACGGCAGCAAAACTGCCCCAAAGGGATGCACGACGCAGTCAATTTTTATATCAACTGCTTTTTACTTATTTATTTTAGCAAGTTAAAGGGATGGTGTCAAGATAAATTATTAAAATTGCGCTTATATATTATTTATTTTTAAAAAACTGTGATTATTCTACAAATATCTGCTTGATTCGATATAATAATCCCGCTTATTTTCGTCTATATAAATATCAATTTATATATTCATATAAGTTTTCCGAATAAATTCTATCTATATTCTAATATTATTCAGTGTTTACTTTACTTTTATACCTTTAACTATATCCAACAAAAAATGAGGGCTGAAGAATCTCTTCAGCCCCTCCTTCTGCTTATTTCTCTTGTGTGCGGCAATGTCCTCCGCCAACATCTCTGTGCTGTAACCATCCACGTTTGTTTCCCAGTTTTTGATCTTCCAGTTCTGGATTCCATAAACTGCGTTCATCTGGCTGTATGGATTGATCTTGGTCAATACCCAACCGATGTCGTGGTAAACTGGAATATTCATTGCATGATTTAACAGGAAGGCCTCTGCCTTTGCATAAGCGGCATAACGTGCATCTTTTCGCTGATTGCATCGGCTGCTTCTACCAAAGCGGTAGACTCCTTGTACAGGTCTAAAACTGCCTTGTTCTGCTCATTATCCTCCAAATCATTTGCATTCGAAACCAAAATGGTGTAGTACGCATTATCATTTCCATAGGTTTCCTGAGACATATAGTTCTGCGGATCGCCATAATCAGGAATCCATCCAGTGATGGCAATCGATTGAAGCTGTGGTTCATAGACCTCTTTGCGCACACTGGAAACATAGGTATCGATATTCAGTGTCACAAAATCTTCTCCCAAACTGTCCTCAAACACCTGCTTGAGGACTGTAGCAGTATCCAGTGCCGTTTGATTGGAGCTAGCAATGTAATAATCAACCTCTACCGGGAAGGTAACACCCTGCGCAGTCAGCTCCTCGATTGCTTTCTGTTTGTATTCGTCTGCTTTGGTGCGGTCCAGACGTACAGGGGTCTTCCGTTTTCTTCGGCAAGTCCCAGTTCCTTTTTACCAGTTCGGTATAATCGGTGCCATCGCTGGTGTAGCAAAAGCCGTCCATTGTGTAGACATTGTTCTCACAGCTCATCGGGTTGATGGTATTGTAACGGCTAAAATAATCGGTAAAGTCCAATCCATAGTACCATGCTTTTCTGAAATTTTCATTGGCTACTGCACGATTCCAGTTGTTATCTGCGCTTCCGTCCTGGTTCTTCTTATCATAATTGAACTTCATCTGCACCGAAGCAAATGTTTTTTTCCATTCCACCATCTTGTCGTGGTACGGATTGTTTTCATCGCTGCTGATGGTTTTGACATTACTTTCACTCAACTCAACATAGTCCACTTCACCGGACTGGTAGAGCTGGTAAGGCAACATCGTTGGATTCCACCATCTTGACCGTGATGGAATCAAAACGCTGGCAGTCGCTGTCCCAATAAGCAGGATTTTGTACAAACAGCTTTTCATTTCCCTGTACATAAGAGTTCATCAGGTAACAACCGTTGTACCACATATTTTCGTTGTTCATACCCTGTACGCCTTCGACTCCAAGTTCATCCACCATGCCCTGTGCCATCGGGTACATACAGATATATGCCATCACCGTATCAAAGTATGGTTTTGCTGCTGTGCAATGATAGACCAGTGTGTAGTCGTCCGGCGTTTCGATTCCAACCATCTCACGGAATTTGGAGCCGTCCTCTGCTGTGAGCTGGTATGCCTGCTCTTTGCTGAGGGTTTTGTATATTCATAATATTCCTTTGCTCCCCTGGATCATATCGCTGGGCATAGAAACGTTTGCCGAATCATTTTTATGGAAGTTCAGTACCCATTCCATGCCGGTCATAAAGTCATCTGCTGTCAGCTTTGCCTTTTCGTTTCCGTTGACATCCACCCAGGTGACATTATCTCGCAGATGGAAGGTCCATGTTTTGCCACCGTCCTCAGTCGTCCAGTCGGTCGCAATGCGGAACAATGTTGCCATAGCTGTCTGCCTCGACCATACCATCCAACATATTGGTCAGATACTGGATATCTGCCCTTGTTTGCGAATTTAGCAGATTGAAGGTGGAAATTTCTGTCGACGCCAGATGTGCCGAGGACCAGATCGTGAATTTCCTTACTGTCCTGCTGTGTACTGGTTGTGGATTGGGTTGTTACTTCTTTAGATGCACTGCTCATCACGCCGCAGCCGCTCAGCGAAGCCATCGCCATCATTGCTGCCACTGCTGCCGCAGTTACTCTTGCTGTTGTGCGTTTCATAGTTTCCTCCTTCTATTTTGCTAAATTTTAGTTAAAAAGCAAAATCTTATAAATTTTAGGTTAAATCCCCTATTTTTTTAATAAAACACAATTTTTCTGTACAGAAGCTTGTCTGTTTTATTTGCGCTTTAGTATATCAAAGCAGTAAATCAATGTCAACCCCTTCTTTTGCTTTTTTCCTCACTTTGTATAGAATTTGCTGCATTAAAGTGCTAAATTTCTGCTTTATTAACAATATATTCATAAAATCTCTTATATAAAAACAACTGTTTTCTTATGAAGAACCATTTTCCTTATAACTGCTCTATTGACATACTATCAGCACACTTGTTCGTTCACAGTTCTGTCGGCAGATGCCAAAAAGGCTTATCGCCTGAAACTTTCAGACGGTAAGCCTTTTTAAACTCGTTGCTATTTTACTGTTCAAGCTGCTCGAACATTTACAGAACCAACGATGGCGCACTGTATACGCGCGCTTTCAGCTCGTTGTCCAGCATATACAGGCTCTTTGGGTCGTTGCCAAACAGGTCAAAGCGGGTGACCAGATTGTTCGCATTAGTTTCTTCTTCACCCTGTTCCTTGATGAACCAGTCCAAAAACTGGGTGGTGCGGAAATCCTTGACATCATGGGCTGCCGCATAAAGGTTGTGGATAAGACTGGTGACATACTCCTCATGCTTCAGCCCTGCCTTTAGCGGCTCTGCCAGCGTCTGGAATACCTGGTCCGGCTTCTCAATTGTTTCCAGCACAACGGTGCAGTTATTGTTATGCAGATACTGATAAAACAGCATCGCATGGTCCCGTTCCTCCTGTGCCTGAATCTGGTACCAGTTGGCAAAGCCGTCCAGTCCCTTCGACTGATAGAAGTTGGCAAAATCCGGTAAAGATATGCCGAATAAAACTCCTTGTTAATCTGCTCGTTGAGCAGCTGTTCTACCTTTTTGTCCAGCATTTTGTTCTCTCCTCCTCATTCAAATCTGCTTTTTAATATCCCAACTCTTCGCCCACCAGAATCACCTTGATGCGGTCCTGATGGCGCTGCTGAGCGCTTACCAGATAGTTGCAGCAGATGCGCCCATCGCTGTGGCAGTCCATGCACTCCCCAACTGCCGCACAGGAAGTTTTGCAGTGCAGGCGGGTTGCATTTGCCGGTGCCGCAATCTTCTTCACCCGCTCCACCGCTGCCGGAAGGTCCGCCACGATTTTATTGTAGCCCGCTACCACAATCACGCTGTCGGGTCCAAAGCCAGCGCTGCCACCCGGTTGGAATTGCCATCCACGTTGTACAGCTCCCCGTTTTCGGTGATGGCATTGGCACTCAACAGGTAAACGTCCGCCAGAAATGCCTGTTTGAGCATCCCTTGACTGCTCAGGAGTCAGTCCGGGCGCAGAGCGGTCCAGAAAATGATAGTCCCCACTGCGCAGCAGCTGCAAAATGCCACACTCGTCCAATGTCACCGAGCCGCCGCACGCCACCGTCTGTCCCGGCTGCAAAGCTCCTGACCAGCTCCAGTGCCTGCTGGCGGTTTTCTGCATAAAAAGGCTTCATTTTATTCTTTTCCAGCGCCTTCATCGTCTTTTCGATTCGTTTTTCTAAAATCATCTTTTTGCTCTCGTCCATTCCTTTTTCCTCCTTATTCCGTTTATTCCTTCACCGCTGCGCTGCCGCTTTTTGCCGCTAACATCTGTCGTTTATCCTCCTGTTGCCGACGCACGGTGATATAACGCTTTTTGCGGAATGCCAGAAACAGCACACTCACACTTGCCAGCACCGAAAGCACCGAGCCGGTAATCAGCGTTTCAATCATCGAAATGTCCACCATATAAAAGTGCAGCACCACAATGGACACCAGAGAAACCACATCCGCGGTCAAATGATAGCTTACGATTTCCGCAGTCTGAGATTTCCCAGACAACGTTTTGCGACCAGACCCAGTCCCAGCAGCGCAACTGCCAGCGACAAGAGCACCAGTCCTGCCGGCAGATTGATTCTGCCCATCATTGCCAGCATCCCTGCGGACACCAAGCGGGTCACCGCTCCTGCCAGCATCATATAAAAGAGAATTGTAGTATACAAAATGTAATCGCCACCTGTATCAAATTTCCCGGCAAAGAAACAACTTTTATTTCCTCATCAGGTTTGTTGTGGCTTTTATTATAGCACTATTCGCTCAAAAAATCAAATTTGCTCTGTTTTCCTTCCGTTACTACCCGTTTCCTGCCGTTCTCTTGATTTCTGACAGGAGTCACATTTGATTTTTTTTTCCAAAAGGCGGCACAGACAATTCCCCACAACAGCGGCGGGATGAGCAGGACGATTCCAATCAGCTTCAGCTGCTCCAAACCCAGAGCCGTTGTTTCAAAGATGCTTCTGCCCATCGGGTGCCAAATGGCAAAAGCACATCACTGCTAACGAGATTCCCGTTGCTCCAATCAGCTTCCAGTTATTGAAGAATGGAATCTGCCACAGGGTACGGCTTTCCGACTTACACTCGAACACATGAATCAGCTGGGTCAAGATCAGCGTTGCCAAAGCGCCGGTCCTTGCCGCCTGCACCGTTGCGCCGCCGGTCAGCATCATCGAAAAAACCGCCACCGTCGCCAGACCAATCAGCATCCCGCGGAAGAGGATGACCGTCAGCAGCCCGCCGGAGAAGATGGAATCGATACTTCTGCGCGGTTTTCGGTCCATAACGTCGCTGTCCGGTGGGTCCAAGCCCAGTGCAATGGCGGGTAGTCCATCGGTGACCAGATTGATCAGCAGAATCTGGATAGGAAGCAGCGGGACCGGCATCCCCATCAGCATAGCAAGGAACATGGTCACTACCTCACCGATGTTACAGGAGAGCAAATATCGGATAAATTTGCGGATGTTCTGGTAAATCACCCTGCCCTCCTCGATGGCGCTGACCAGGGTGGCAAAGTTGTCGTCCATCAAAATGACCGAGCTTGCTTCTTTGGTGACATCTGTGCCGTTTTTCCCATCGAAACACCGATGTCTGCCTCCTTGACCGCAGGTGCATCGTTGACCCCGTCGCCGGTCATCGCAACGATGTTTTCCCTGTGATTTGAGTCCCTTCACAATGCGCAGCTTGTGGGCAGGGGTCACACGGGCAAAGACGCTCACCTTCGGCAAGGCACGCAAAAAGCTCTCCTCATCCATCCGCTCGATTTCCTCTCCGGTCATCACCTGCCCCTGCTGGTCGCCGGACGGCAAAATCTTCAGCTGAGAAGCGATGGCGCAGGCAGTCTGCCGGCTATCTCCGGTAATCATCACCGGTCTGATCTGCGCCCGTCTGCACTTGGCTACCGCCTGAAAGGCTTCCTTGCGCGGCGGGTCGATCATCCCTGCCAACCCGCAAAAGACCAGGTTCTGCTCGGCGGTGTCATGGACCGAGCTTACCTTCCTCCAGCACAGTGCCAGCACCCGCATTGCATTTTGTGCCATCTGCTCATTCTCCTGCATCAGCTCCTGTCTTTTTCCGGCTGTCATCGGAACTGCTGCCATATTCTTCTGCACAAAGGCACAGCGGTGCATCAGGATGTCTGGCGCACCCTTGGTAAACATCAATAGCTCTCCGCCCTTGGTTCGCACAATGACCGACATCATCTTGCGCTGGGAGTCAAACGGCAGCTCCCGCAGAACGGTGCAGCCGCAGGAGCTAAATTCGACTCCGCCTTTCATGGCGGCGACTGCAAGGGCAGCCTCGGTAGGCTCTCCATCCACCTGCAAACTCCTTGTGCCCATTCTGCGCCCGCCGTTTTGGATGCGTGCATTGCTACACACCGCCGCAATCTCCAATGCGCGCCGAAGGTCGCAGTCATTTTGTGCCAGCACCGTCCTACCTGCGATTTGCAATCTGCCGTTTTCCAGCCCGTTTCCGCTGACCTCAAACCTTCTGTCCCCCCGCACAGCAGCTGCTTGACTGTCATACGGTTTTCTGTCAGTGTCCCTGTTTTGTCCGAGCAGATTACATTGGCACAACCGAGTGTTTCCACCGCGTGCAGCCGCCGAATCACCGCATTCTTTTTGACCATCCGGTTGACCGAAAGCGCCAGCGCAATGGTGACGATGGCAGGCAACCCCTCTGGGATGGCTGCCACTGCCAGAGAGATACCGGTAATGAGCATCTCCATCACCGGCTCTCCGCGCAGGATTCCGACACCCGAGACCAGCGCGCAGATGACAAGGCATCCGATTGCAATGCTCTTGCCCAGCTGGTCGAGTTTTTTTTCTGCAAGGGGGTTTGCTGCTGCTCGATGGAGTCCAGCATCACTGCGATTTCTCCCATGCGTGTCTCCTCGCCTATTCGGTAGACCACCGCCTTGCCGTGTCCGCGCAGCACAATCGTCCCCCATAAAGGCGCACACCTGCTCGCTGTAATCGTTGGTGCGATGGTCGGTACACCCCTTTTCCACCGGTACCGATTCGCCGGTCAGCAGCGATTCGTCTATGCTCAATTCGCTGTTTTCCACAATGCGGCAGTCCGCCGGTACCCGGTCACCTGCCTTGAGGACGACCAAATCCCCGATGGTCACCTCTTTTGCGGGAATCACTCGGCTGTGCCCATCGCGAATGACCGTTGCACTTGGAGCTGCCAGCTCACCCAGCTTTTTGCAGGGAACGTTCGGTGCGATACTCCTGAAAAAATCCCATCAGCGCATTGAGGATTACGATGGCACTAATGGTCATCGCCTCCACCTTTTCCCCATCACCATTGAGAGGATGGTGGAGCACAGCAGAATTAAGGTCATCAAATCGCCAAACTGTGCCAGCAGGATTTTCAGTGCGCTTTTCTTTTGACCGCCCTCCAGCAGATTGTCGCCGTACTCCACCCGGTTTTTCTGGGCTTCCTTTTGGCTCAATCCTAAGTATTGCGTCATTTTCCAAAAACCGTCCTTTCCTTTTTGGATTCTGCCTGACTGCTAGAGTATATGAAAGGGCTGTCCGTTTGATGACTCTCCAAAGGCGCTGCACCGTATTTTCAACACAAAATCGGCGCCTGCTTTACAGCAAACGCCGGTCGGTTTGATTTTATTGTTCTGCCGATACAACAGGAAGATACCCCATGTCACACAGCTGCTGTTCGATTTGCTCAAAAAGCTGCGGCGGACCATCGGGAGCAAGCAGAACAGAATGGGTGTAGCCATCCCTTTCCCTGCTCACCTGTGCGCTGCCTACCACCTTGTCTTCACAGGTCAACGCCAGATACAGCCACTGCTGATTGCACTCGATTCCCAGCATCCGCTCCTGCCAGCAGGAAAGCCATTCATAAAAGTTTTCCTGCGTCATCCCCTGCAAATGGATGCAGCCGTCCTCTCCAAAGCTCTGCTGGTAGCAAAGCAAAAGCAGGCAGCATCCCTTCCTCCTGCGGCAGCACAAGCTGTACCCACTCCATCAGGCTTTCCTGTTCTGCCTGCGGCGTCCTTTGGAAGGAGCAGCCGGTGAGGTCTTGATTGCCCGCTGCAAAAAGACAATCCCATCTAGGTGGTCCAGCTCGTGGCAGAAGCACTGTGCCAGTTCCCCTTCGCCGGTCAGCTGGATTTCCTGCCCGTTTTCATCCAATGCCTGCACCGTCACCTGATAGGGTCGGACCGTCTGCGCCCATTGGTCGGGAAAGCTCAGGCAGCCCTCATCGCACACCTGTCTACCCTGCTTGTGGATGATTTTGGGATTGACCAGTTTGAGCACACCGCCGCTTAATTCTCCCATATCGATTACCACCAACCGCCGCAGCACACCTACCTGCGGAGCCGCAATCGCAGCGCCGTTGGAGGTTGCGTGCAGGGTTTGCAGCATATCATCCAACAGCTGACGAACCTTATCGTCCACCTGTTCCACCTCGCGGCATTTCCGGTAGAGCACCGGGTCACGATTTAATCGAATCGCCCGCAACGCCATCACAAGCCCTCCTTTCCTTATGCACCAAATTCTGCATTGAGCACATCTTCGCTCTGCTGCATCGCTTTCAGTGTTTCTTCCAGCAGCTGATCCAATTCCCAACCCAACATCTGCGCTCCCTGCTGGATGGTTTCGCGCGAGCATCCGGCAGCAAAGCGTTTATCCTTAAATTTTTCTTGAGGGATTTGAGTTCCATGTCCTTGGTGCTCTTGGAAGGACGCATCAAAGCCGCTGCCCAAATCAATCCGGTCAGCTCGTCGGTTGCAAACAGCACCTTTTCCATCGGATGCTCCGGCTGGATGTCGCAGCACTGTCCATAGGCATGGCTGGCGGTCGCGTGGATGATTTCCGGCTCCAGCCCTGCCTGCTGCATCAGCTGCTGACTTTTGATGCAGTGCTCCTCGGGATACTGTTCAAAGTCCAAATCGTGCAGCAGTCCGACGATTCCCCCAGAAGTCCTCCTCCTCGCCGTAGCCAAGCTCTCTGGCAAAACAGCGCATCACCTCTTCCACCGTCCTGCCGTGGCGCAGGTGGAAGGCATCCTGATTGTACTGCTTGAGCAGCTCATAAGCCTGTGGCTGTGTCCATTTTGTTTGCATATTCCTCCGTCCTTTCCTGTCATTGCTTATTCTGTCTTTTTATTATAACTTTCTGTTGTTCTATTTGCAAGATTTCTCTGACAACAACACAGACCGCCAAAGCCTGCTGCCTTGACGGTCTGTGTAAGATAAACGATTATGCCTTGCGCTCTTTGATCAGCTTGTACAGCTGGATCAGCACGGTTGGGATAAATGCCAGCAGATAGATTGCACCGACATTTGCCAAAGTCAGGTCTGCAATCATAAACAGACCGTGGAAAGCCGGGATGAACAGCACGGCGTTGAGCAAAATCAGACCGGCTGCAAATGCCATCAGTGAATATTTGTTGGATTTAAGACCCAGTTTAAAGATGGAAGCGTCCGCACGGCAGTTGAATCCGTGGAACAGTCTTGCCAGGGTCAGAGTAGCAAACGCCATGGTGCTTGCCAGTGCAGCTCCGCCGGTGCTCAGACCGATGTGGTAAGCCATCATAACAAAGATACCGATCAGACCGCCCTGTACCAGCAGGGTCAACATGAAGTCCTTGCTCATGATTGGCTCCTTCGGGTCACGCGGCTTCTGGTTGAGCAGGTCCTTGCGCGGAGGTTCCATACCAATGGCGATTGCCGGCAGCGAGTCGGTCAACAGGTTGATAAACAGCAGGTGCACCGGCTGGAATGGAACCGGCAGCGCAAACAAAGAGGTATACAATACGCTGAGGATACCCGACATATTGCCCGACAGCAGGAACTTGATGGCGTTTTTGATGTTGGCATATACATTTCTGCCGTTGGTGACCGCCTTGACGATGGTTGCAAAGTTGTCGTCGGTCAGAATCATGGCAGCCGCATCCTTGGAAACCTCGGTTCCCGTGATACCCATGGCAACGCCGATGTCCGCCTTTTTCAGAGCAGGCGCATCGTTGACGCCGTCGCCGGTCATCGAAACAATCTTGCCCTTCTTCTGCCATGCATCTACAATGCGGATTTTATGTTCCGGGAAACACGCGCATAGACCGGAAACATGCTCCAGCTGCTGTGCCAGCTGTTCGTCGCTCATCTTATCCAGCTCAACGCCACTGAGTGCGATGTCGCCTTCCTCGAAAATACCAATCTGTTTTGCAATCGCAGTTGCCGTTACCTTGTGGTCACCGGTAATCATAACCGTGCGGATGCCGCCGCGTTTTGCATCGGCAACTGCCTTTTTTGGATTCTTCCTTGGCGGGTCGATCATCGAAATCAAGCCAACGAAGGTGTAGCCGTTCTCATCTTCCAAGGTCAGCTGCGGACATTCTTCACAGTTATGGTATTCCTTAAAGGCAAACGCCAGCACACGCAGACCGTTTTCCGACAACTGGTTGTTGACCTCGCTGATCTTTCTGCGGTCCTCGTCGGTCAGCGGACGCACGCCCTGAGAGGTCATCACATTGACACTGCGCGCCAACAGCACGTCCATTGCGCCCTTGGTACACAGAGTATAGATACCATCCGGTCATAAACACTGGTGTCGGAGTCCAGAGCAAACTTGTGCATGGTACTCATCAGCTTGCGATCCGAATCGAAAGCAAGCTCTGCCAGACGCGGATGCTGGGTACGATAGGTGGTTTCCTCTACCCAGAAGTTGTGCGCTAGGTTGATCAGCGCAACCTCTGTTGGGTCACCGATTTCTTTTTCCTTCCACCGAGGTGGAATCGTTTGCCAGTACGGCTGTTTTCAGCAACCAGCGGTGAGCCGGGTCAGCAAAATCCAACTGCTCGCCGTCAAATAGCTGAAAATCTGCATACACCTTTTTGGTGGTCATCTTGTTCTGGGTCAAAGTACCGGTCTTATCCGAACAGATAACCGATACAGAACCCAAGCTTTCGACTGCATTGAGGTTTTTGATGATGGCATTTTCCTTTGCCATCTTCTGTGTACCCATTGCCAGCACAATAGTAACAATCGAGCTGAGTGCCTCCGGGATTGCAGCTACTGCCAAAGCAACTGCAAACATCAGAGAATCCAGAACGCCCATCTCGCGGTAGAGGCTCAAGCCAAATACCACTGCACAGATGCCCATGATGACCAGCGCCAGCTTCTGGCTAAAGTTGTCCATGCTCTCCTGCAACGGGGTTTTTTTCTGTTTGGTCTGATTCATCAAGGTGGCAATCTTACCGATTTCGGTCTTCATACCGGTTGCCGTAACAACAACGCTTGCACGACCGTATGTAACCAGAGAGCCGGAGAAGACCATGTTCTTCTGGTCACCCAGCGCAACGTTTTCTTCATCAATGACACCGCTGATTTTGTTGACACCCTCCGACTCGCCGGTCAGCGAGCTCTCATTCACCTTCAGCGAGTAATTTTCGAGGATTCGCCCATCGGCTACCACAAGGTCCCCTGCTTCCAGCAGCAGGATGTCGCCCGGAACGATTTCTTTGGAAGGAACTTCCACCTTCACGCCATTTCGCATCACCTTGGCACTGGGGGAAGAGAGCGCCTTTAAGCTCTCCAGAGATTTTTCCGCCTTAAAATGCTGTACTGTACCTAAAATTGCATTCAGGGTAATAACCGCTACGATAACGATGGTGCTTTTCTCCGTTGCCGGACAGTGCCGAAATCACAGCTGCTGCAATCAGGATGATGACCAGCAGGTCTTTAAACTGCTCAAGAAAAACGACCAGCGGGCTTTTTTTCTTTTCCTCTGCCAGTGCGTTCTCTCCGTAGGTTTCCCGACGCTTGGCTATCTCTGCATCGGACAAACCCTGCGTGGTAGTGTCCAGCTGCTCCAGCGCCTGCTGCGCGGTGCGGCGAAACATCTGTTCCATAATTTTTCCTCCTTCAAAATCAACAAGCTTGCAACCCGGCGTTTTCGGGCACAAAAAGACTTTTCACCGGTTTCCAAGTCATGTCTGGAAACCATCTGAAAAGTCTTGTTACCAATCGGATTGGCACATACCGCAGAAGAGCCCGCCATCGGCGAAAACTCAACGAGATTGTTGCGGATATGTCGTGAACTACTCCCTTTTACGATGGGCTGTTTTATTTGCAAAATGAATTATAATGGATATTTAAATATTTGTCAAGAAAAAAGTGCAATCTTCTCAACAGTTTTTAAAAAGAAAAACAAACACAGCGGAGCTTCTTTTGAAAAGACATCCGCTGTGTTTGCCAGTATTTTCTGATTATGCTGTATATAGACTAACGGGCAGTCACCTCATAGCCTGCACCCAGCCAGCCGGAGCCGCCTTCTGCACCCATGACACCCGAAAGATTGTAGACGGTATAGCCTTTCAGACGCAGCGCTGCCATCGTCTGGGAAGCAGTCTGTCCACTGTAGCAGTATACATAGATGGTTTGATCGGTTGGCAGGATGTCAAATTTTTCCTGCATACCTTTTTCCGTATGGAAGGCTAACCGCACCCTCGATATGTCCTTTGCCATAATCCTCTTCCGAGCGCAGGTCTGCAATGAACACCTCTTCGCCCGATTCCATCAGCTGTTTGAGCTGCTTTGGAGAGATATTGTTCTTTGCATACTCTGCCTTCTCAACCTGCTTATAGTAGTTTTCTACTGCTGCTTTGATGTCTGCATCGACTGCGTAGGTCTTGTCATCAAAGGAAGCCGGCTCGGTGGTCATCAGCTTTTCTGCTGCTTCCTGCTTGGAGATTCCTTTGTTGAAACCGCCGCTGACATTCAGCGCCTTTTTGCCTGCCAGGTTGAGCAGCAAAGCTGTCTGAGAGGCAGTCTGTCCGCTGTAGCAGTACACATAAACAGTTTTATCGCTTGGAATCTTTTCCAGAGCAGCTGCTACATCCATGCCGTATGGAACATTGACAGCGCCCTTGACATGACCCTTTACATAGTCCTCTGCCGAACGGATGTCCAGGATTACCGCATCCTCTTTGTCCTCTACCGCTGCCGGAAAGCTGCTGCGGACAGCTGATTTTTATTTTCCGGCAGATTTTTGAAGTAACGGTCCATCTTGGCGTTCAAAAACTGCTGGGTGCTGTATTTGACTACATGGTAGCCTGCGCCCAACCAGCCGGAGCCGCCCTTTGCGCCCATGCCGCCGGAAAGGTTATAGGCATCCAGTCCCATCATGCGTGCAATGGCAACCGTCTGGGAAGCGGTCTGTCCACTGTAGCACTGGAATACAATCTTCTGGTCCTTTGGCAAATTTGCCAGTTCGGTCTGCATTCCTTTTCCGAATGGGATATTTTCCTTTGCAAAGGAGATGCGGGATTTCAGATAGTCGTTCTCCGAGCGGATGTCTACCAGGTAGATCTTACCTTCGGAAGCTTCCTTTTTAACCTGCTCTGCGCTCATATTGAATTTTCCGTTCTGCGCTGCCAGCTCATAATACTCGCGAATTGCCTGTTTGAGCTGCGGGTTGACCGGATAATTTCCTTCCGGCAAAGCTGTCTCTGTTTTTACGGTCAGCTGTTTTGCCTTTTCCTGTTTGGAAATTCCTTTGTTGAAACCGCCGCTGACATTGTAGGCATCCTTCCCAGCCAGACGAAGCAGAGCAACGGTCTGGGAAGCGGTCTGTCCGCTGTAGCAGTACACCAAAACCGGCTGGTCGTTCGGGATGATTTCCAGTGCATCCGCTACATCCGCACCGTAAGGGATATTGACTGCACCCGGATATGACCTTTTGCATAATCCTCTGCCGAGCGAATATCCAACAGGCAGAAGGATTCGCCTTCTTCCACCCGATTTAAAAGCTGTTCGGCAGATACAACGTGTTTGTCAGAGGATAGTTTTCAAAATATTGGGATGCTGTTTCTTCCAACGAAAGCTGTGCCGCCTGCTCGGTTGCGGCAGTGGTTTGCGGCTGAGCAGCGTATGCCGGGATGCCTGCTGTAATGCCCATCGACAGAATCAAAGCGGCTACAATACATTTTGTGCAAATTCTCTTCATGGATATTCTTTTCCTTTCCTTGCTGTCATAATGGCAGAAGCGTTATTTTTCAATTTATAGAATATACACTTTGCACAACAAATTCCAATCGTTTTTTTCAATCCATTTCCGTTTGATTCTTCGATTTTTCTATGTTATTGTTGTAACAATCTGTTTTCCGGCTATTTTTCGGGATTTTAGAACAAAAAAATTGTAGGTTTTAGATGAAATTTCTTCATTTAAAACCTACAATTTTATCATCCAAACGATATTTTTTCTATATGATTAAATCTGCTTGAGGATAAAAACCGGAATCGGAGGATTGTTCGGTCGGTTTGCAAACTCGGTAGTTAAAACGGTGAAGCGCTTGCTGTCGATGGTTTTAAAAACTGCATCAGCGCATCCTTCTCTTCAAATCCGCTGTCCCCGCCGTAGTAAACACACAAGCTCATCAAGCCACCCGGTTTGAGCAGTTCTAACCCTTTTTCAATCGCCGGGATACTGGTGGCTGGCGTGGTGAAGATGTTGTGGTCCCCACCGGGAAGATAACCGAAATTAAAGGTAATGCAATCCACCGTCTCCGGCTGGGCGTAGCGGTCGATATTGCTGTGGCTGTCCAAAACCACCTGTGCAATTTTGTCGTACCCTTTTTCCTGCAGCAGCACACGGTGGAATCGACTGCATCCTGCTGGATGTCCATTGCCAACACCCTGCCTTCTTCTCCCACCAAACCACATAAAAATGCAGTATCGTGTCCCCTGCCTGCGGTGGCATCAATACAGAAATTTCCCCTGCATACCTTTTCTTCTATGACTTTATGAGCGATACCCAGTGTATTGAGCTTCACAGCCACTCCTCCTTTTTTTCTTTCGCATACTGTTTATTATATCATATTTTCTTTTACAATTTTCAAGCTCTGCCCGCCTTCCCCTTTCATCTGTATTTGTTATAAAAAAACAGAGCTTTGCACAAACTTTCTCCTGCCAATCATCCGCAATCCACAATTTTGTACTCAACAGACACCGCCTTTTCCACACAGCAAAAACACCCTTTTAAATCTTAGGGTTTTTATCAAATCTCGCTGTATTTTATTGTCTATTTAGCTTAATGTTTTTCTTTTAACAAATGTTTTTATGCTTGTTAAATAAAAACAGCATTGACAAAGCTATTTTCTCCACCTATAATCAAAGCATCGGATGGGTATGAAAAAGCCAGAAAAATTCCTTTTCCTATCCGGTTTTCCTGCACTGTCTTTCATCAGAAAAAGACAGGACAGGAGTGAAAACGAATTGATTTTGTATCAATATATTAAAAAGGAGTGTACTTAAACTATGGAGCGTAAAACCCCCTTGTATGACTGCCATGTAGCCCTTGGCGGAAAGATCGTCCCCTTTGGTGGTTTCCTTCTTCCAGTGCAGTATCCTACCGGCGTTATCGCAGAGCATCTGGCGGTAAGAAAAGAAGCCGGAATGTTCGATGTATCCCACATGGCTGAGCTGCTGCTCAAGGGTCCTGATGCACTGGCAAACGTCCAGATGCTGCTGACCAACGACTTTTCTGACATGGAGGACGGTCAGGTTCGCTACAGCCCCATGTGCAACGACAAGGGCGGCGTAGTGGACGACATGGTCGTTTACCGTTTCAGTGGCGAAAGCTACCTGATGGTCGTCAACGCTGCCAACCATGAAAAGGATGCCGAATGGGTCAAGGCACATCTGAGCGGCAATGTACAGTTTGAGGACCTCTCCGACGGCATCGCACAGATCGCTTTGCAGGGTCCACAGGCGAATGCCATCTTGGATAAACTGTGCGACAGCAAACAGCTGCCTGTTAAATACTACACCTTCACCCGTGAAATGGAGGTTGCCGGATGTAAATGCCTGGTATCCCGCACCGGCTACACCGGTGAAGACGGCGTAGAGCTGTACTGTGCAGCCGAAGATGCCGTTAAACTGTGGAACGCCCTGCTGGAAGCCGGCAAAGAAAATGGTTTGATTCCATGCGGACTGGGCGCAAGGGATACCCTGCGTCTGGAAGCTGGAATGCCTTTGTACGGACATGAGATGAACGACGAGATCACTCCCAAGCAGACCGGTCTGGGAATGTTTGTCAAGATGGACAAAGCAGATTTCATCGGCAAAAAGGCAATGGAAGAGATGGGTACCCCATCCATCAAACGCTGCGGTCTGAAGATTACCGGCAGAGGCATTGCCCGTGAAAACTGCCCGGTCTATGTCGGCGACAAGCTGATCGGTCACACCACTTCCGGCACCCACTGCCCATTCTTAGGCGGCGCTTATGCAATGGCAATCGTTGAAAAAGAACCGGCTCCGCTGGGCGCACAGGTCGAGGTGGAAATCCGAGGCAAACGTGTCACCGCAGAGGTCATCAAAAGCCAGTTTTATAAAAGATAACAATCGTTCAAGCCGAATATTTTAAACACACTGAAATCTTTACATTTTACTTCAAGGAGGACTTTTACTATGAGCAATCCAACCAATCTTCTTTATGCAAAATCTCACGAATGGGTACAGGACATGGGCGACGGCAGCTACCGCATCGGTCTGACCGACTATGCGCAGGACCAGCTGGGCGACCTGGTATTCGTAAACCTGCCACAGGAAGGCGACGAGGTTGAGGTTGGCGCTGCTTTCGGCGACGTTGAATCGGTAAAAGCTGTTTCTGATGTATACAGCCCTGTTTCCGGCGTTGTCTGCGCAATCAACGAAGAACTGCTCGACCATCCTGAAATGATCAATCAGGACGCTTACGGCGCATGGATGATTCAGGTCAACGAAGTTTCCGATAAAGAGGAGCTGCTCTCCTCCACCGATTACGAGGCTCTGCTGAGCCGGGAGGCATAACACCATGGGATCTTACGTTCCTTCTACCTTGCAGGAACGGCAGGAGATGCTGGAATCCATCGGGCTGTCCAGCATCGACCAGCTGTTCTCCCATATTCCCGATGAGCTAAAGCTCAAATGGGAGCTGAACCTTCCATCGGGTATGTCCGAACTGGAAGTCAGCAGCGCAATGAAAAAAATTGCCGCTAAAAACGTTGTGTTCGGCTCCATCTTCCGCGGTGCCGGTGCATACGACCACTATATCCCTTCTATTGTAAAAAGTGTGACCGGCAAAGAGGAATTCCTCACCGCCTACACTCCTTATCAGGCAGAGATCAGCCAAGGCGTGCTCCAGTCGATTTTTGAGTACCAGACGATGATCTGCGAGCTGACCGGCATGGATGTTTCCAATGCCTCGGTCTACGACGGAGCTACTGCTGCTGCTGAAGCGGTCAATATGTGCTGCGAGCGCAGCCCGTAAAGTCGTTTTCTGCTCCGCTGCCGCTCATCCCCGGACACCATTGCCGTTGTGAAAACCTACTGCTGGGCTGCCGGACACGAGCTGGTCCTGCTGCCTGTCAAAGACGGCAAGACCGACTCCGGGGATGCTATGGCATCCCAGCTGGACAAAAGACCAGCGCCTGCCTGTATCTGCAAAGTCCAAACTTCTTCGGACAGCTCGAAGAGATGGAAAAGGCAGCTGAGATGATTCACTCGGTCGGCGCCAAGCTGATTGCCGGCTGCAACCCGATTGCACTCGGACTGCTCAAAACTCCTGCGGAGCAGGGCGCTGACATCGCAGTCGGCGAAGGTCAGCCTTTGGGTATGCCGCTTTCCTTTGGCGGTCCTTACCTCGGCTTCATGGCTGCTACCCAGCAATGATGAGAAAGCTGCCGGGCAGAATCGTCGGCGAAACGGTCGATGTCGATGGCAAACGTGCCTTCGTCCTCACCCTTCAGGCAAGAGAGCAGCACATCCGCCGCGAAAAGGCCAACAGCAACATCTGCTCCAACCAGGCGCTGATGTGCACTGACCGCTTCGGTCTATGGCTACCGTTGGGACCGGACGGACTCAAACAGGCAGCTTCCCTGGCTACCAGAAGCACATTATCTGGCACAGCAGCTTTGCTCGATTCCGGGTGTCAGCCTGCGTTACAGCGGCACATTCTTCCATGAATTTGTTACCGACCAGAAGGATTCTGACAAACTGCTTTCCGCTTTGGAGCAGCAGGGTATTTTGGGCGGTTATCCTCTGGCAGACGGCGGTATCCTTTGGTGTGCAACTGAAAAGAACACCAAAGAGGAGATGGACCGCGTGGTCGAAATCATCAGAAAGGAGCTTATGTAATGCAACTGTTATTTGAACGCAGCCATACCGGCAGAAAATGCACCATCCTGCCGGCGTGCGATGTCGCGGTTGAGCTGCCGGATGCTTCCCTTTGCAGGGCACAGGCTCCTCACCTGCCTTCTTTAAGCGAAAACGAAATCAGCCGTCACTACACCGAACTTGCCAAACAGACCACGGTGTCAACGACGGATTCTATCCTTTAGGCTCCTGTACCATGAAGTACAACCCAAAGGTCAACGACGAGGTCGCCTCCCTCCCCGGTTTTGCTGCAATCCATCCCTCTCCAGCCACAGAGCACTGCACAAGGCTGCCTTGAGGTGATGGACCTTGCCCGCACCTGTGCGAGATCACCGGCATGGACGATATGACCTTCCAGCCGGCTGCCGGAGCACACGGCGAGCTGACCGGTCTGATGCTGATCAAAGCCTACCATCAGGCAAACGGTCACTTTGAGCGCACCAAAATCGGTCCCGGACTCGGCACACGGCACCAACCCTGCTTCTGCCACCATGGCAGGATTCAGGTCGTCAGCATCCCTTCGCTGGAAAACGGCTGCGTAGACCTCGATGCGCTGCGCGCTGCTGCTGACGAACACACCGCCGGTCTGATGCTGACCAACCCGAACACCGTCGGTCTGTTTGACCCGAATATTGCGCAGATCACCGATATCATCCATCAGGCAGGCGGTCTGTGCTACTACGACGGAGCCAACCTCAACGCCGTCATGGGCATCGTTCGTCCCGGCGACACCGGCTTCGACGTTGTTCATTTGAACCTGCACAAGACTTTCTCCACCCGCACGGCGGCGGCGGTCCCGGTTCCGGTGCAGTCGGATGCAAAAACATCCTCAAACCGTTCCTGCCATCCCCGACTGTGGTCGGCGAAGAAGGCGCGCTGCGCCTGGAGCAGGATAACCCACAGAGCATCGGCGCTGTCAAAGCCTTCTACGGCAACTTCCTAGTGGTCGTTCGCGCTCTGACCTACCTGATGACCCTGGGCAAAGAGGGGGTGCCGGAGGCTTCCTCCAACGCAGTCCTCAACTGCAACTACATGATGAATCATCTCAAGGATGTCTATGACATCGCTTTTGATACCGGCTGTATGCACGAATTTGTTATGACCCTTGCAAACCTCAAGAAGGAAAAGGGCGTATCCGCTATGGACGTCGCCAAAGGTCTGCTGGATAACGGCATCCACCCGCCAACAATGTACTTCCCATTGATTGTGGAAGAGGCTTTGATGGTAGAACCTACCGAAACAGAGCCAAGAGAGGTGCTCGATCACGCGATTGCCGTTCTGCATGAAATCTATCAGACTGCGCAGTCCGACCCTGAAAAGATGCACCAGATGCCGCTGCATACCCCTGTCCGCCGTCTCGACGAGGTAGGCGCTGCAAGAAATCCACGTCTTCGCTTTACATTTTAATCAATCACCATCTTCCGGAGGAGATCTGATATGATCAACAGGCTTTCTTATTTTATCAGCAGTTCGACCAACCCATACCTGAATCTGGCTGTTGAAGAATATCTTTTGGAAACCATTAAGCCCAATCAGCTGATCCTATACCTCTGGCAGAATGAACGCACCGTTGTAATCGGCAAAAACCAGAACGCCTGGAAGGAATGCCGGTTTCAGGAGCTCGAAGCCGACGGCGGGCATCTTGCCCGTCGTCTCGGGCGGCGGTGCGGTTTTTCATGACCTGGGGAACCTCAATTTTACTTTTTTGATGCCCAGCAGCGACTACGACCTTTCCAAACAGATGTCGGTTATTCTGGAAGCAGTCCGCAGCCTTGGCATTGACGCACAAAAAGTGGCAGAAATGATGTAACAGTAGACGGCAAAAAGTTTTCGGGCAACGCTTTCTGCCAAAAGGGGACAAACTCCTACCACCACGGCACCCTCATGCTGCGGGTGGACACCCAAAAGGTTGCCCGCTACCTCAATGTTTCCTGAAAAGAAGCTGCGCTCCAAAGGCGTTTCTTCCGTCACCTCGCGGGTGTGCAACCTGTGCGACTTTATTCCCGACCTGACCCGTGAACAGATGCAGCAGGAGCTGCTCAAAGCACTGTCCCATGTATACGGCTTGGAACCCGAAGCAATGGATGACCAAAGCTTTGATACCAAGCGGGTGATGTCCCTTTACAGCCGCTATTCCTCCCGGGATTGGCTGTATGGACGCAAAATTCCCTTCACCTGGCTGCGGGAAGAGCGGTTTGACTGGGGAGAAATACAGCTTCAGCTCAACATCGACAACGGCATCATCGAAGATGCCGCTCTTACTCTGATTCTTTGGACGAATGCTTCATCGAAAGAATCGCACCCTGTCTGAAAGGCTGCCGGTTTGAGCCGGATGCAGTGCTAAATCGACTGTTGCAGTTGGAGGGACTGACCCAGACACAACAGCAGCAGCTGGAGCAGATTGTCAGTCTGACCCGGCAGGACAGCAAATAATCGATTCATCGGACCATTTACCACTTTTTGTAGGGGGATTATGTCATGAAAGAATATCAGCTCATTGTCATCGGTGCCGGTCCTGGCGGCTATGAGGCAGCTATCCGTGCTGCACAGCTTGGATTAACCACCGCTCTGATTGAACGCCGGGATGTCGGCGGCACCTGTTTGAACCGCGGCTGCATCCCCACCAAAGCGATGCTCCATTCCGCACAGCTGTACCGCGAGGCGGCAAACTTCGAGCTGTTCGGACTTCACACTGAAAACACTTCCTTTGATTGGGCAAAGGTGCATCAACGCAAAAATGACGTTGTTGTCAAACTCAGAACCGGCATCGAACAGCTCATCAAAGCAAATAAAATAGATTTTTTAATAATTCTGCTTCCATTTTGGGGAAAAATGATGTACAATTAGACCAAGGCGAGGTCATTCGAGGAGAAAATATTCTCATTGCTACCGGGTCTGTCCCTGCCCGTCCGCCGATTCCCGGTCTGGACCTGCCAAATGTGGTCACCAGCGACGAGCTGCTTGACGACCCACACTTCACCAGGCAGATTCCCTTGCCAAGGAGATTCTGATTATGGGCGGCGGCGTCATCGGCGTGGAATTTGCCAGCGTCTTCTCTTCCTTTGGTTGTCATGTCACCATCGTGGAAGCTATGGAGCGTATCCTGCCGACCATGGATCGCGAAATTTCCCAGAGCCTAAATATGGTGCTCAAAAACGCGGTGTCAGCATCCACACCGGAGCGATGGTCGAAAAGCTGGAGCAGGACGAAAACGGTCTGGTCTGCCACTTTACCGAAAAGGGCAAGGCACAGGCTGTACCGGCACAGCAGGTTCTGGTTGCCATCGGCAGACGTCCCAACACACAGGGATTGTTTGCAGAAGGATTTGAAGTTGCCTGTGAACGCGGCAGAATCGTCACCGATGAAAACTTCCGCACCAGCGTGGATTCCATCTACGCCATCGGCGATGTCACCTCCAAAATCCAACTTGCACATATGGCAAGCGCACAGGGCATCTGCGCTGTCCACATCATCGCCGGACAAAACCGCCGATTGACCTGCGTTATGTGCCCGGCTGCATCTACACCGACCCGGAGATTGCCTCTGTCGGCATCACCGAGGACGAAGCAAAGCAGCAGGGCATCCCTGTGAAAAAAGGCAAATTCCTAATGACCGGCAACGGACGCCTCTCATCGACGAACAGGAGCGCGGCTTCATCAAGGTGCTTGCTCACCAGAGAAACCGATGTCATCCTCGGCGCACAGCTGATGTGTTCCCGCGCGACCGACATCGTAGCAGAACTTGCCACCGCCATTGTCAACGGTTTGACCTGTGCCCAGCTTGCCGGCGTCATCCGCCCGCATCCAACCTTCTGTGAGGGAGTCACCGAGGCAGTTGAGGATGTACACGCAATGGCAATCCATCTTGCACCTAAAAAACGTTAAGGTTTTTTATGATTTTATTATTTCTAAGGAGGCTTTTTGAATGGTTAAAGACGTTATGAACTTCATCACACAGAGCGACCCGGAAGTAGGCAAAGCAATTGGAGCGGAATATGCCCGCCAGAAACGCAACATCGAGCTGATTGCTTCTGAAAATATCGTTTCCGAAGCTGTTATGATGGCAATGGGAACCGTCCTGACCAACAAGTATGCAGAAGGTTTTCCCTCCAAACGCTACTACGGCGGCTGCGAGTGCGTGGATGTCGTTGAAAATATCGCCATCGAAAGAGCGAAAAAACTGTTTGGCGCCGACCATGCCTGCGTACAGCCTCATTCCGGCGCAAGCGCCAACCTGGCTGTTTACTTTGCACTGATCAAACCGGGCGACACCGTTCTGGGACTCAACCTCGGCTCACGGCGGTCACCTGACCCACGGCAGCCCGGTCAACCTGTCCGGCACCTACTACAACTTTATCCCATACAGCGTGGACGACAGCGAACGCATCAACTATGATAAGGTTCGCGAGCTGGCTCTTGAGCACAAACCAAAGCTGATTGTTGCCGGCGCTTCCGCTTACCCAAGAGAGATCCGCTTCGACAAATTTGCAGAGATTGCCCATGAAGTCGGCGCATACCTGATGGTCGATATGGCACACATCGCCGGTCTGGTTGCTGCCGGTCTGCATCAGAATCCGGTTCTGTATGCGGATGTTGTCACCACCACCACCCACAAGACCCTGCGCGGTCCAAGAGGCGGTCTGATCCTGTGCAAGGAAGCTCTGGCAAAACAGATCAACAAGGCTGTATTCCCGGGCACACAGGGCGGTCCATTGAGCACATCATCGCTGCCAGAAGCAGTTTGCTTCGGCGAAGCGCTCAAGCCGGAATTTAAAGCATACCAGCAGCAGGTCATCAACAACGCACAGGCATTTGCCAAAGCGCTGACCGATGAAGGCTTCCGTCTGGTATCCGGCGGCACCGACAACCATCTGATCCTCATCGACCTGCAGAACATGAACATCACCGGCAAAGAGCTGGAGAAACGTCTGGACGAGGTTTATATCACCGCCAACAAGAACGCAATCCCGAATGACCCACAAAGCCCATTCGTCACCAGCGGTCTGCGTGTCGGCACTCCTGCTGTCACCACCAGAGGCTTCAAGGAAGAGGATATGGTCAAGGTCGCTCACTTCATCAAGCTGGCTGCTACCGACTTTGAAAAACAAAGCGGATGAAATCCGTGCCGGTGTCACCGAGCTTTGCAGCAAATATCCAATCTACGAATAATCCATCGCAAATAAAAAGCACTCCCCGATATAGGAAACTATATCGGGAGTGCTTTTTGCTGTTACTCATTTTCTGTTAAAATTCCTGCGCGCACCTTTTCTTCATAAAGCCTATCCTGAAGTGGGTCGGTCCCTTTCCTCCCTCTTGTTCTGCCAATTTTTTCTGGAACTTTTCCTTAAATTGCAGAAAATACCGATAGTCGGTATAGGTTTTGTCAGTCCCTCTTTTTCTGGTAGGAGCTTTTTGCCGTCCTGCACACAGCCCAGCTTTTTGTGCCACCCGCACCGAGGCATTGTTCCCTTCGGTGACCCAGATGGTCACCGCCTTTGCCTTGCTGCTGCGGGCATACTCTGCCATTCCCTTTGCCATCTCGGTGGCATATCCCCTTCCCCAAAACTGCTTGTGTACACAGTAGGCAAGATCATAGACCCCGTCCTTTGGAAGGAAACTACAGGTGCCAACCGCTCCCCGCTCTGCTTATCCTCGGCAATCAGGTAGCAGCATTCCTCGTCCTCTCCCAGCTGCTCCAACTGATGCAGATACTCCTCATCCAATTCCTCCATCGCTTCGTCCGGCAGATACTCTCCCATCTCTGCATCGTTCCAGATGCCGGCAGCAAATCGTACATCCTCCTTCTGGAATCCACGCAGATACAATCTCGGTGTTTCAATCGTCGGTATTTTTATTTTACTTTCCTCCCTGTATCACATCGCTCTACAGATACAAAATCACATAGCCTGCCATCGCAAAGGAGGCAGCTGTAAACAGCAGCATCCCCACATTGAGCAAAGCAGCATCCAACGCACCCTCCGGCAGCTTCGGGTCGTTTTGCAGCGGATGCCTTCCTCTGCACCGCCAGAGAGTGTAGCCGACGTAAGCTGCTCCCAGCAGATAGAGCATTCCCAGCAGCGACAGCACCAGTTCACTCTCTCCTGCCAGATACGGGATGACCCTCCGATAAAATTGACACAGGCATGCAGCAGAATGGTGTTCCACAAAGGAGCCTGTCTTGCAGTAGACCCATGCAAACAGTCCGCCCAGCGCAAACGCATACGGATACTGTACCACGTTGCCGTGCATCAGCATGAACAGGCAGGCGCTGGTGAAAACATACGCCTTGTCCCCATACGCACCCACGCAGCGGTAGACCAGCTTGCGAAAGAGCAGTTCCTCCCCCAGCGGCGCAGAGATGACCGTCACCAAAACCATCTGCCAAAGTGTGTAGGAGCCGACACTCTGCTCGACCAGGTTGCCTGCCGGAGAACCTTTCAACTGTGAGAGAAGCTCATTGACCGCTGTTCCGATGAGATTAAATAAAAACAGCAGTCCGATACTCAACAGCAGATACTTGAAAAAGCAGCTGACACTGAGTTTTCTTCGACTTAGAGGGCGCTGCGGTGTGTTAGCACTTTTTGCAATCCACCAGCAGACCGGCAAAGCAATCGCATACTGCACCAGTTCCCCCAACAGCAACCCAAACCAGGAGGACGACAGCAGCTGCGGGCACAGCAGCTTTACCAGCAGCATCAGCGGCAACGATAAAAACTGATAAATCAACAGGTATGCCAGCATCCCCAACCCCTAAGCGGTTGTAGGTTCGCCGTATCTGTTTTGTCTGCCATTCCACAGGGCAGCCCTCCTTTTTCATTCTGTCGGTCTGTGTATTTTATAAAGCAAAAGCAGCCGAAATCAACCGTTTATCCGGCTGAACGGCTGCTTTTTAAAAGACGTTCTTATGCTTCCTGTTTTTTCATTCGTTCTACAATGCTCTTATTCTTCCATTTTCCGGTCATGTAGTAGATACCGGAAATCAGTACGCCCAGCGCCCAGCCAACTGCGTAGGAATAGTAGATGTCTTCTTTTTCAAATAAGTGTGCAATCAGGTAGGCAGCCGGCAGTCTTGCCAGCCAGAGGCTGACAAAGGAGGAAATCATCGGAATCACCATGTCTCCTGCGCCGCGCAGAACGCTGTTGTACATAAAGGTGATTGCCAGCAGGAAATAGAACGGCAGCACCCCATGCAAGTAGGCGACACCTGCATCGATAACCTCTGCGTTCTGGCTGAACATCCGCATCATAAAGGCACTGGTCGGGTACAGCAGGATGCCGACGACAATGCAGCAGCCAATCGACATGATCAGCGATGCCTTTAAGCCCTCTTTGACGCGGTGCTGGTTGCCTGCACCGATATTCTGCCCTGTGTAGGTGGTCAGCGCATTGGACAGGCTCTGAACCGGCAGGAAGGCAAAGGTATCAATCTTGTTTGCACCGTTAAAGCCTGCCATAAAGCTGGAACCGTAGCTGTTTACCAGAGACTGCATAAACATGATGCCGATGGAAAACAGCGCCTGCTGGATACCGGACGGGATGCCCAGACGCATCGCCTGGAAAAACAGCTCCTTCTGAAAGTAGAACTTATGCGGACGGATACTGATAAAATCATAGTGGCGGTTGATGTAAAAAACACCGAACAGCCAGAAACAATCTGTGCGATGATGGTCGCCAGCGCAACACCTGCTACTCCCATTGGGATGGTGATGGTCAGAACCAGGTCCAGCACGATGTTGATAACCGTCGCAATCATCAAAAACAACAGGGATGTGCGGCTGTCGCCAAAGCCTTGCAGAATACCCGCGTTGATGTTAAAGCCCAGGTTACCAATCACACCGATGAAGATGATGATCATGTAAGTCTTTGCCATCTCCAGTGTACCGTCGTCCGGCACCTTCATCATGTGCAGCAACGGTTCACTTAAAAGATACCAATCAGCGACAGCGGAATGATGCCGATGATCAACGCCGTGTAGATGGTATTGACCGTCTGATTGACCCGCTCAGGTCACGCGCACCGTAAAACTGCGAAATCATAATGGTTGCGCCGGTACCGATGCCCATAAACAACGAGCTGAGCATAAAAATGATGGGGAAGCCGGTGCCCACCGCAGCCAGTGCCTTGTCCCCGATGACATTTCCGACCACTACGCTGTCCACCATGTTGTACAGCTGCTGGAAGATGTTACCCAGCAACAGCGGCATGGTGAAGCTCAAAATCAACCGGTACGGGCTGCCACTGGTCATGTCAATCGAGGTCGTTTTCTTTTCTTTTGCCATAAATCCATTCCTCTCCTTCTCTTTTGTCCCGCCGTATTGCGGGATTGTTAAATAGTAAAAAATTCCATATCTTTCATTATATTGTATGTTTTACAAATTACAAGAGGGTCTATTACAAATCTTTTTTGCACCTTTTTAGGGGTATAAAAGCTCGTTTGTATAATCCATCTATTTTTTTTTATTTTTTCCTAAAAATTTATTGACTTTTACTAGCAAGAGGTTATAATAAGATTGTTAAAGTATGCAATTTTACGCTTCTTTTACCTTTCTTTTGAGATCTCCTGACCGGTAAACTCCGGTCGTCCTCTATTTTTATTACACAGCCAAAAAGGGAAGTCCGTTTGGACTTCCCTTTTGGCTATTGTTTTTCGACAGCACCCAGCCATACAACGCCCACAGCAAGGATATAGCTTTTCTTCTGGCTCTTTGTCAATCAAAATCATTGCTATCCACCTGCAACAATGATATAATAATAAGATATGGAAACAAACAGCCCACCAGAAGAAGGAGGATTTGCATGGAATACGAAAAAGAATTTATACAGGAACAGCAGTATCTGGACAAGACCTGCACCTTCATTCGGGAAAACCTGCAACGGGAAGAGCAAGCCTGCTCCGACGAAAAGGAACAGATTATCTCTGCCCGCAAAGGAAATGTGGGAAAATGTTTCCTTCCGCGGCGGCTTCGACAATGCGGTCGAGGCACATCAGGCACTCGAATCCATCCAGGCGCAGTCCGGCAGGTATGACGCTGCCCACAAGCGGATCGACCACTACCGGCAGGCGCTGGATTCTCCGTACTTTGCAAGAATCGACTTCACCGAACAGGGGCTTTGAGTCCTCCCCCGCCGAGCGCATCTACATCGGTCTGTTCACCGTTCAGGACGAGGGACTCCTATGAGCCCTACGTCTACGACTGGCGCACACCGATTGCCAGCCTGTTCTACCGCTACGAAACCGGTCCGGTGGAATATCAGGCACCTTCCGGCATCATCCGCGGCACTGTATCGCTCAAACGGCAGTTTGAAATTAAAGAAAGCACTCTCAACTACTTCTTCGACTCTGACGTAAACATCATGGACAACCTGCTGCGTGAGGCGCTCTCCCACAACACCTCGCCACAGATGCGCTCGATTGTAGAGACCATCCAGCGACAGCAGGACATGATTATCCGTGATACGCAAAACGAACTGCTTTTCGTGCAGGGCGTTGCCGGCAGCGGAAAACCTCGGTTGCCCTGCACAGGGTCGCCTTTTGCTGTACGAAGGGGTCACCCAAAGCTGTATGCCAACAACATCGTCATCATCTCCCCAAACAACCTGTTTGGCAGCTATATCGCCAATGTCCTGCCCTCGCTGGGTGAAAAAATGTTGCTAGCTTGACCTTTGAAGGGCTGTACAACAAAATTTGCTCCGGCAAACCGATTTTGCCGCGCAGCCTGCTGCTGGAGCAGATGGTCTGTGCCTCTACCCAGAAGGAGCGGGAGCTGCTGCACTGCGCTCGGTGGAATTTTTCTCCTCCAATACCTTTCTCACCATTCTGGAGCGATATGTTTCCTACTATATCCGCCGCATGATTGACTACACCGACCTGTACTACGACGGCAAGCTGCTGGAAACCAGGAGCAGATGAGCGCCTTTGTTCAAAAAGCCTGCCGCCGTGCGCCGCTGGACGGTGCGCTCGCTGTTGGAGCAGCGGCTCTGGTCCCAGATTCATAAGCTCCGCCGGGAAGATAGGCTTAAAAATTGCAGAGCTTCTCCGGCACCTTTGTACAGCATCTGTACGACAAAAAGCAGTTCGGCAGATTGCTCTCTATCAAAGAGAGCAGCCGCATCAAACGTCAAATCAAGCGCTTCACCACCCTGGACAGCTTCCAGCTGTACTGCCGCCTGCTGTGCGACCGTTCGCTGTTTTTGCGTATGGCAAAGGGTCTTGCGCTGCCCGACTCGATTGAGCAGATTCTCGACCTTGCTGCCAACCGCCTGCAGCAGGAGCAGCTGTGTTATCAGGATGCCCTGCCGCTTTTATACCTGCATCTTTGCCTGTTCGGCAGCGACGGCTTTCAGGACATCCGCCAAGTGGTGGTGGATGAGGCGCAGGATTATTCTCCGCTGCATTTCTCCATCCTCAAAAAGCTGTTTCCGAACGCCCGCTACACCATCATGGGCGACTACAACCAGACCATCGAAAAGCAGGAAACCAACCAGTTCTATCGGGATATTGCAGATTTGTTCCCGAACAAGCGTTCCTGCCTGATTACTTTGAGCAAAGGCTTCCCGCTGCTCCTATGAAATCAGCGAATATTCCCGCCGCTTTCTGCCCGCCGATACCCAGATGGAAAGCTTTGACCGCCACGAACAGCCGGTCCTGGTGGAATCGACCGATAACCTCCGGCAAACTGCCGACCGCATTGAGCAGCTGACACAGCAATACCTTGGCGAAGGATATGACTCCATTGGCATCATCTGCAAAACGCAGGCAACCGCCAAGCAACTGTACTCCCTTTTGAAAGACAAACTGCCGGTTCACCTGATGGACATCGAGCAGAAGGAAATCTTTTCCGGTGTCATGCTGATGCCGGTCTATATGGCAAAAGGCTTGGAATTTGATGCTGCCATCCTCTGCGATGCCGACGAGAAAAATTATCGCAACAGCTTTGACCGTCAGCTGCTGTATGTTTCCTGTACCCGCGCTCTGCACCGTCTGGCAATCCTGTACACCGGCAAACCCAGCCGCTACCTCAAGGAACCTAGGGAATAGAGCTTCCTTTGCTACATAAGCATTCTAAAAACTAAAAGGGTCGTGTATCAAAATAGATACACGGCCCTTTTGTTCTGCTCAAAGTATCTGTTTCTTACTTTGCCTGCAAGGCACGCTTGCCGATGTCACGGCGGCTGAAGCAATCCTCAAAGGAAATCGAGTCTACGCTCTCATACGCCTTGTCAAGCGCCTCCTGGAGGCTCTGCGCCCTTGCTGTTACGCCCAGCACACGACCGCCGTTGTTGTAGTATACACCATCGGTGAGCTTGGTGCCCGAGTGATAAACGCTGACGCCTTCCCTCTGACCCTGTGCATCTAGTCCGCTGATTGGCAGACCCTTGCGGTAGGACTTCGGATAGCCGCCGCTTGCAATGATGACGCAGGCAGCCTTCTCATCGGAGAAACGGACCATCTCTTCGGTCAAGGTTCCGTTGTACACCGCTTCCATGATTTCCACCGAGGTCGCTGTCCAGCAGTTCCAGTACAACCTGTGTTTCCGGGTCCCCGAAGCGGCTGTTGTACTCGATGACATACGGTCCCTTTGGAGTGAGCATCAATCCAAAGTACAGGCAGCCTTTAAACGGTCTACCCAGACTTGCCATGGCTGCAACGGTCGGCTTGAAGATTTTTTCCATGCACTCCTGTGCAACCTCCGGTGTATAGAACGGGTTTGGTGCGATAGTGCCCATACCGCCGGTGTTCAGTCCCTTGTCGCCGTCCAGCGCACGCTTGTGGTCCATCGAGGAAACCATCGGTACTACCGTCTTACCGTCCACAAATGCCAGCACAGAAACTTCCGGTCCGGTCAAAAATTCCTCCACGACTACATGGTTGCCGCTGGTGCCAAACACCTTTTCTTCCATGATTTCGTGCAGACCCTCTTTGGCTTCCTCGTGACTGGCAGCAATGATGACCCCTTTGCCCAGTGCAAGACCGTCCGCCTTGATGACCACCGGTACTCATTCTTTCTTCGATGTAGCACAGCGCTTTTGCCGGGTCGTCAAACACCTCATAAGCAGCAGTCGGGATATGGAATTCCTTCATCAGGTTTTTGGAGAACACCTTGCTGGCTTCAATCTGTGCTGCATCCTTGGTTGGACCAAAGGTCATGATGCCCTCCTGATTGAGCGCATCCACCATGCCTGCTGCCAACGGGTCATCGGGAGCTACAACGACCAGGTCAATGCTGTTCTCCTTGGAAAACCGAACGACACCGTCGATATCCATCGCCTTGATGTCCACACACTGCGCATCCATGCTGATGCCGCCGTTGCCGGGACAGCAGTAGATTGTTTCGGCTTTTGACTCTGTTTTAACTTACGGATGATGGCATGCTCTCTGCCGCCGGAGCCTACTACCAAAATTTTCATAGCAAATCGTCCTTTCTTCTGATTCCAAAGAGGGGAAGGACTTGTCTTCCTTCCCCTTTTTGGCAGATGTTGTTTAGTGATGGAACAGGCGGATTCCGGTGAATGCCAGTACCATGTTGTATTTATCGCAGGTTTCGATCACATTGTCGTCACGGATCGAGCCGCCTGGTTCTGCGATGTACTGTACACCGGAGCGGTGTGCTCTTTCGATGTTGTCACCGAATGGGAAGAAGGCATCCGAACCCAGCGATACACCGGTCAGGGTATCCAGCCATGCGCGTTTTCCTCTCTGGTCAGCGGTTCCGGTTTTTCGGTAAAGAAGTTTTCCCAAATGCCGTCTGCCAGCACATCCATATAATCGTCCGAGATGTACACGTCGATGGTGTTGTCGCGGTCTGCTCTGCGGATGTCCTTTTTTAAATGGCAGGTTGAGCACCTTCTGATGCTGACGCAGATACCAGATGTCTGCCTTGTTGCCTGCCAGTCTGGTGCAGTGGATTCTGGACTGCTGACCTGCGCCGATACCGATGGCTTGACCGTCTTTGACGTAGCAGACCGAGTTGGACTGGGTGTATTTGAGTGCAATCAAGCTGATGAGCAGGTCGATCTTTGCATTTTCCGGCAGCTCTTTGTTCTGGGGAAACGATATTCTGGAACAGGTCGGTGTCAATCTTCAGATTGTTTCTACCCTGTTCAAAGGTGATACCAAACACATCCTTGTGCTCGATTGGCTGCGGAACATAAGCAGGGTCGATCTCGATGACGTTGTAGGTGCCTTTGCGTTTTTCTTTCAGGATTTCCAGAGCCTCTTCGGTGTAGCCCGGAGCGATGACACCATCAGAAACCTCGCGCTTGATGATTCTTGCGGTGCAGGCATCACAAACGTCCGACAGAGCGACAAAGTCGCCGTAGGAGGACATTCTGTCTGCGCCTCTTGCTCTTGCATAAGCGCTGGCGATTGGGGAAAGCTCTCCCAGGTCATCTACAAAGTAGATTTTTTTCATGGTGTCGTCCAGCGGCAGACCAACAGCGGCGCCTGCCGGAGAAACGTGCTTGAAGGAAGCAGCTGCCGGAAGACCGGTAGCTTCCTTCAGTTCCTTGACCAGCTGCCAGCCGTTGAAAGCATCAGGAAGTTGATGTATCCCGGTTTGCCGTTGAGTACCTTCAGCGGCAGTTCACTGCCGTCTTTCGCCAAATAAAAATGCGGGATGGTTTCTGATTTGGGTTGCATCCATATTTCAGCGCAAGCTCGTTTGCCATAATTGTTTTCATCCTTTCTGAAATATCTGGGATTACTTGTTTTATTGATGATGCGGGTCTGGGTTTCGCCGCTCTCCAGATCGATAAAGCGGGTAAACAGAGAAACCTTGTTGTCCTCGTTGAGGTTATCCCAAACCTGTGCGGTAAATGCGTCGATGTCGCCTTCGATGATGACCGGTGTCGGCTCACCTTCATAGGAAGGGATTGGGTTGCCGTCGCAGCGGTAGGTGTGGATGAAATGTCCCTGACCTGCCTTTGGATTTTCGTACTCAAAGAAATATCTCTGATTGCTTTCCGGATCGCCGTTGTTGCTCTTGAGGATGGACAGCTTGTAGTTGCAACCCTCTACCACACCGGAGATGCGTGGGGTAAAGTTCGGTGCATCTGGCTCGAAGGTTCTGGTGCGCAGCGCTTCTTCAAAGGTTTTGCCGTCCTTGATAAAGTCATAAATGGTATCGGTCTGGTCTCCGTTGGTAACGATGGTCTTTGCTCCCAGCACACGAACCGGTGCGTAGATGATCAGCGACGGGTCTGCCAGTTTTGCCGGGTCGAATGCCTCGGTGCGGATGCCACCCTCCTGCTCTACAAAAACGCGGTTGCGGCTGTTTTCACTTCTGCCCATGATGAAGTAGGCGATGACCATTTTTTGCCGTCCTGGCTTCTGCCCAGCACGATGCCTCTGCCCGGGTAGGTAGTGGAAGCAAGTTCCTCTGCAAGATTCAGATAATTCATAACCAATTCTCTCCTCAACTTCTCAGCTGTTTTGCTTTTCTTTTTCAATCTGCTCACAAACCATCGCGGTCGCTTTTGGGAGCAGTTCCCATTCTGCCTGCTCCATCACCCTTCTTTGCAGCGTTTCGGGTGTGTCGTCCGGCTGGATGTAGACCGCCTTTTGCAGCAGGATGCTGCCTCCATCGGTCACCTCGTTGACATAATGCACCGTAGCGCCGGTGACCTTGACGCCGTAATCCAGCGCTGCCTGATGCACCTTCAATCCGTAAAAGCCCTTGCCGCAGAAGGAAGGGATCAGGGACGGATGGACGTTGATGATGCGGTTCGGATACGCCTGCACCATATCCTCGCACAGGATGCTTAAAAATCCTGCCAGCACCACCATCTCGATTCCTCTGCTTTGCAGCTGCTCAAGCACCTTTGCGCTGAACTGCTCAGGGCTGCTGCACTGTTTGCGGTCCACCACGATGCTTTCGATGCCGGCTTTTTTTGCACGCTCCAGCGCATAGACATCCGGGCGGGAGCTGAGGACCAGACAAATCTTTCCGCTGCCCAGTTCACCCTGCTGCTCGCGGTCGATCAAAGCCTGCAAGTTGGTGCCGCCTCCCGACACCAGCACTGCTATCTTGACCATTTCCACCGCTCCTTTCGATAAAATGAAAAGCAGACGCCGCGCAGGTGCGACCCTTGCCCACCTTTTACACGGATACAGGGGAAGGACCATTGCTACGTCTGCTTTTGTGTGATTGTCAAAAGACTAGATGATTTCGACCTCTTTGCTGCCCTGTTCCACTTTACCAATCACATAGGCATCCTCGCCTGCTTCTTTGAGGACCTGCAGCGCTTTGTCTGCATCCTCGCTGGAAACGATGGCAATCATACCAACGCCCATGTTGAAGGTGTTGAACATATCGTGCTCAGAAATCTCTCCTACCTTCTGGATTTCCGGAAGATAGGCAATACGCGTACACTGTTTCTTTCTACAACAGCCTTGGTTCTGTCGTTGAGTGCGCGCGGGATATTTTCATAGAAACCGCCGCCGGTTACATGAACAACCGATTTCACTTTGATTTCATCCATCAGCTTGAGCATCGGTTTTACATACAGTCTGGTTGGGGTCAGCAGGGTTTCACCCAGAGGGTAGATCCGTTAAATTCACGGAAGATGTTTCTTGGTTTGCTTTCCAGCTCAAACACCTTTCTCACCAGAGAAAATCCGTTGGAGTGAACGCCGGAGGACGGCAGAGCGATCATCACATCGCGGCTGTACATTTTCCGGGTCGAGCATTTTATCCTTGTCCACAACGCCTACACTGAAGCCTGCAAGGTCATACTCGTCCACCGGATAAAATCCCGGCATCTCGGCAGTTTCGCCGCCAACCAGCGCACAGCCGGTCTCTACGCAGCCGTCTGCCACGCCCTTAACGATGTCTGCTACCTTTTCCGGGATATTTTTGCCCAGTGCAATATAATCCAGGAATACCAGCGGTTTTGCACCGCAGCAGATGATGTCGTTGACACACATTGCCACACAGTCGATGCCCACTGTGTCATGCTTGTCCAGCATGAATGCAATCTTCAGCTTGGTGCCCACGCCGTCTGTTCCGGAAACCAGAACCGGCTTGGTAATGCCGGTCAGGTCCAGCTCAAAGGCTCCGCCGAAGCTGCCGATGCCGCCCATCATGCCCGATGTCATGGTTCTTGCAACGTGTGCCTTCATCAATTCAACTGCCTTGTATCCGGCGGTAACGTCTACGCCGGCTGCCTTATAGCTTTCGCTGAAACTTTCGCTCATATCGTTAAAATCCTTTCTGTTGTTGCCCTGTTCTAGTAAAGAAGACCCGGATTATTCGCCCAGCAGTCTCTTCATGATTTCGTGGTAGCCCTCGTCAACGTTGTCCATATCTCTTCTGAAACGGTCTTTGTCCAGTTTTTTCATGGGTGGTAGCATCCCAGAAGCGGCAGGTGTCAGGGGAGATTTCGTCTGCCAGAACGATGGTGCCGTTGCTGAGCTTGCCGAACTCCAGCTTGAAGTCTACCAGGTCTACGTTGATCTCTTTAAAGAAAGCCTTGAGGATTTCATTGATCTTGAAAGCGTAGGAAGCAATCTGATCCAGCTCTTCGCGGGTGCACAGCTGCATTGCCAGTGCATGGTAGTCGTTGATCAGCGGGTCGCCCAGCTCGTCCTTCTTGTAGCTGTATTCCAAAACGGTGGTTGGCAGAACGGTGCCTTCCTCGATGCCCAGACGTTTGGACATAGAACCTGCTGCGATGTTGCGAACGATTACCTCAAGAGGAACGATCTTCACTTTTTTAACAACCGTTTCACGGTCGGACAGCTCTTCTACAAAGTGGGTCGGGATGCCTTTGCCTTCCAGCATCTTCATCAGATGATTGGTTACCCGGTTGTTGATAACGCCTTTGCCCGAGATGGTGCCTTTCTTCTCGCCGTTGAATGCGGTTGCATCGTCCTTGTAGTCAACGATGTACAGCTCAGGATCCTCGGTGGTATAGACCTTTTTGCCTTGCCTTCATAAAGCATTTCACACTTTTTCATTTTGATTACCTCCATACTTCTCATTGAGCCTTACAAGCTCTATATCTAAAAAAATTGACCAACTGGTGTTAAAACTCTGCCAGCTCCTGCTGAAGCTTTTGCATCCTTTTCGATGACTGCACGGTTCATCTTGTCCTTCATCTCGTCCAGCTGTGCAGCCAGCTTTTCCTCGCTGAGCGCCAGCATCTGAACGGCAGGATTGCCGCATTCTCTGCACCATTGATTGCAACGGTTGCCACCGGGATGCCGGATGGCATCTGAACGGTTGCCAGCAGAGCATCCAGTCCGTCCAAGGTGGAAGATTTAATCGGAATACCGATGACTGGCAGGGTGGTGTGCGCTGCCAGAACGCCGCCCAGATGGGCTGCCTTGCCGGCTGCTGCGATGATGACGCCAAAGCCGTTTGCCTTTGCGTTTGCTGCAAACTCACTTGCCAGCGCCGGTGTGCGGTGTGCGCTCATGACGTGTGCCTCCACCGGTACACCAAAAGATTTCAGTTTATCGATCGCAGGTTTTACAACCGGCAGATCGCTGTCGCTGCCCATGATGACAGCTACTTTTTTTGCTGTGTTTTCCATTGTTACCGTTCCTCCCATCTCCCTGCACCGCTGTTTCCTTTGGTGCAATAAAAAAACGCTGCGACAAAGACCCTGCCACAGCATACACTTTACCCATTTTTTCTGTTGTATACAGACTTCTCGCCCTGTCCTGCAAAAAAGCGCACGGAACCCACCTGAAAAGCAAAGCAAAGCCAATCAGACCGCTGGTCCAATGTCCAAAAACAGTGCTTTTTTTCACAGTTCCTTCCTCCATTCTTTCTAGCGGCAGGGGTGAGCGATGCTGTATCATCAGTTAATATTATTTATATGAATCCAATGTAAAATGCAAGTATCTGTCAGATTTCGATGGAAAAATCGTACAGGTATTTTAATTTTCTTCCGCTTTTGGATGGATATTTGTTCATATTATCCATGCTTTTGCAGGATTGTTTTTCCCTTACATCAAAAAAGGTCCCTCCTGTACCGGAAGGACCTTTTTCTTTATGAAATTGGTTATCAAAATCTACACAAGACTTACTCCTGTGTGCCTGCACCTGCATGGTCGGTGACAATCTCCTTGATGGAGGCAGCAAAACCTGCCAGCGACTGCATCTCGCTTGGGGTAATCAGCTTGGTTGCCTGACCGTCTGCCACCTTTGCCAGTGCCTCAAAGCTCTTGAGGGTGAGCACCTTGTCGGTCGGAGCTGCATCGTTGAGCATCTTCAAGCTGTCTGCATACGCCTGCTGTACCTTCAGGATAGCGGTCGCTTCACCGTCCGCCTCACGAATCTTCTGCTCACGCACTGCGTCTGCGCGCAAGATTGCCGATTCCTTCTCCGCCTGTGCCTTCAGGATAGCCGCTTCCTTCTCACCTTCTGCAATCAGCACCTGGCTGCGCTTCTGACCCTCTGCACGAAGGATGGACTCGCGGCGTTGACGCTCTGCCTTCATCTGTTTTTCCATTGCATCCATGGATCTCTGCCGGCGGCAGGATGTTTTTCAGTTCTACGCGGTTGACCTTGATACCCCATTTATCGGTGGCAGTGTCCAGTGTGGTGGTGATCTTGGTGTTGATCACGTCGCGGGAGGTCAGGGTGTGGTCCAGCTCCAGCTCGCCGCTGATGTTTCTCAGGGTGGTCGCCGTCAGATTTTCAATTGCGGAACTCGGACGCTCCACGCCGTAGGTAAACAGCTTGGCGTCGGTAATCTCATAAAAGACAACGCTGTCAATCTGCATGGTGACGTTGTCGCGAGTGATAACCGGCTGTGGTTTAAAATCGACCACCTGCTCTTTCAGGGAAACTCGTTTTGCAATATGGTCGACAAACGGAACCTTAAAGTGTACGCCGTTGTCCCAGGTCTGATAATAAGAGCCCAGGCGTTCCACAACGAATACCATCGACTGCGGAACGATTTTAATGTTGGTAATCAATAGGATTAGAATTACAAGAACCAATACCGACAGAAAAATAATCATAAAATGCCTCCACCCTTCTTTACTGAATGTTTTCCAAAGCTTTTACATAAACGGTCACGCCTTCAATGCGAACAATTTGGACCTTTTGACCGGTTGTAAAGCTCTCTTCCTTGTTGACTGCCGCTGCCGACCAGTCCTGCCCTTCGATCTCCACCCTTCTCTCTGTTCGGGAGAAATCGGATGGATGACCACGGCGGTCTGACCGATGATGCGGTCTGCGTTGGTTTTTTCCTTGGGAGCCGATTGAATTTTCTTTACAAGAGGTCTGCTGGCAATCAAGCTCAACAGCGAAACCACAACAAATGTAATCAGCTGTACGGTCCCCGAAGCTCCCATCAGAGATACCAGCAGCGATGCCACCGCTCCCAGTGCAAACCACACCGCGACCAACTGATAGGTTGCAACTTCTGCCACAATCAGCACAACAATCAAAATCAACCAGATAATCGGTGCTGAAGTTGTTGTCAGGATATTCATTCTTTTCAACTCCTTTTTACTAGGAACAACACCCTTTGCTTCCCCTGCCAGATGCCCGGAAGCGCTTGTTCTCTATGGATTTATCATACCACAACGCCTTCTTTTTCACAACCGTCATTTTCACTCAAAAGAAGCGTTTTTTTTCCTCTCTGCGGCTGATTTTTCTATGTCTATATCCTCCAATCTCTCGCACATTCTCTCGATTTCTCGTTCTTGCTCTCGTTTATACATTTCCCTGTATTTCCCGTCCCGCGCAGCAGCATACAACAAAAAAGAGGGCGGGCGCCCTCTTTTTTATCCTGTCCACTATGCAAGCAGATATTCTTTTTAACCTTTGCTCCTACCTTCTGGATTGCCCGCTGTGCCAGAACGGTAGTTGGGTCCACTGTGTCCTCGGTGATGCCAACCCTTTCAAAGGCAATCGGCAGCTCGGTGCATCCCAAAATCATCTTCTGCGCGCCCATTGCCTTGACCTCGTCCACCAGCTCCTGCACCGGAAGATTTTCGATGCCCGGTTTGCCCGCTTTGACATAGTCATAAATCAAAGACATCAACAGCTTCTGATTTTTTTCGCTCGGGTATACCACTTCGATTCCGGCTTGCAGCAACGCCTTTTCGTACACCTTGCTGTCGCGAGTACCGTCGGTTGCAAGAACCGCTGCCTTGCTGACTCCACTCTCCTTGAGATATTTGACCGTTTCCTCAATCATACTCATAAATGGTACATCCAGATACGGAGTCACATCATTGTAAAAATAATGTGCGGTGTTGCAGGACATAATCAGCAACTGCGCTCCCATTGCCTCCAGACGAAGTGCGCTCTTGACCAGCTCCGGCACCGGTGTTTTGCCATCATGCAGAATCGCTGTGGTGCGGTCCGGGATGTTGGTGTTGCTGTCCACACAGATACGGATGTGGTCCTGGTCCTTTGGGCATCGGTAAAGCGAATGATTTTGTCCATCAAATCGCAGGTTGCAAGCGGTCCCATGCCGCCAATGATACCAATTACTGGATTCATTTTTCTTCCTCCTTGTCAATCTCACCCATAAGTAAAGTATCACTTATCCTATTTTTTGTTTTGTGATACCAAATGCTTGATTTTAGTATAGTTTTCTTCTATAATAAAATCAAATATTTATATATTTATAGAATTCATAACTTTTTATTTATGAGGTGAGCAGGATGTTGCGAAACATGGAATATGTCTATGAGGTCTACAAACAGGGCAGCTTCACCAAAGCTGCCAAAAGCCTGTATGTCAGCCAGCCTTGCCTGAGTGCGCTGGTCAAAAGACCGAGGAGAAACTGGGATTTCCCATCTTCAACCGCAACTCCAATCCTTTGCAATTAACCGAATGCGGACAGGAATATATCCGTTACATCGAGCGGATGCGCGCGCTGGAAAATGAATTTGATAACTACCTCAACGACCTGCGCGGATTAAAGACCGGCAAGCTCTCCATCGGCTCCAACAGCGCCTTTTCTTCGTTGGTGCTCCCACAAATTATCAGCGACTTCAACCGCCTCTATCCCGGCGTCAAAGTCACACTGAACGAGGGAAACATCTACTACCTGGAGGAAAAACTTTTAAACGGCGACCTCGATTTGGTGCTGGACAATCACCCAATGGATGAAAAAATCTACCGCAAGGAGCTGTTCTCCTCTGAGATGCTGCTGCTTGCCGTACCCAAAAGCGCCAAAATTCCGTCGGCTTTGCAAAAGTTTGCATTGGAACACCATGACGTTCTGGAGGGTCGCCAGCTGCTTACACAGACTTATGCTGTCAATATTCGTGATTTTATGCAAAATAGCTTTATCGCCCTGCGGCACGGCAATGATACCCGCATCCGTATGGACATGATTTGTGAGCAGTCCGGATTCTCTCCGAAAATTCAGCTGGAGGTGGACCAGCTGACCACCGCCTACAACATCGTTTGCAGCAATATGGGGATCACCCTCGTCAGTGACACTCTCATCACCCATACCGCTCCTGTCCCGGGCGTGGTCTATTATAAACTCGATTCCGAACAGCTGTACCGACACTCCTATTTCTACTACAAAAACAGCTCCTATGTCACTCGCGCCATGCGGGGAGTTTATCCGCACCGGCATCAGCAGCTTTGCCCGTTCCTAGTTTTCCCCAAAAAAAAAGAGTACAGCAACATGCTGTACTCTTTTTGGTAGGAATTAAAATTCGTTGCGGCGATCGTGATAGTGGGTATGCAGCAGCTCATGTGCAAGATGGCTGTTTGGTTCCTGCAAAACTCACTGTACAAGGTCTGGATGTCCGGGTTTTTGTGCGACTGACGAATCGGTAGATTTTTGTCCACCTTGTACAAACCGTCCATGCGATGTTCACGGATAGCTGCGGTCGTTCTGAACGGCTGACCGCCGCCGCCAACACAGCCGCCCGGGCAGCACATGACTTCGATAAACTGGTAATCCGCTTCTCCGGCACGAATCTTGTCCATCAGTACACGGGCATTTTTCAGACCGTTGGTAATGGCAACCTTAACCGGTGTTCCATCCAGGTCGAGGGTCGCTTCTTTAATACCCTCATGACCGCGGCAAGCGGTGAAATCCAGGCTTTCCGGCTGTTTGCCGGTGACTACCTCGTATACTGTACGGATAGCCGCTTCCATAACGCCGCCGGAGGTGCCGAAGATAGCGCCTGCGCCGGAGCCCAATCCCAGCGGATGGTCAAATTCCTCTTCCGGCAGACGGTCAAAGCTCAATCCTGCCATGCGAATCATCTTAGCAAATTCGCGGGTGGTCAGAACAACATCGACATCCTGATAGCCGGAAGAATTCATCTCCGGTCGCTGGCATTCATATTTTTTGGCGATACAAGGCATTACCGATACTACAAACATTTTCTCTCGGAATCCCCATCTTATCTGCATAATAGGTCTTTGCAATCGCACCAAACATCTGCTGTGGCGATTTGCAGGAGGAAACGTTATCCAGCAGGTCCGGGTAGTTCTTCTCCACAAAGTTAATCCAGCCCGGGCTACAGGAGGTAATCATCGGCAAAGAGCCTCCGTTTTTCATCCGGTTGAGCAGCTCATAGCCTTCCTCCATAATGGTCAGGTCGGCAGAAAAGTCGGTGTCGAATACCTTGTCAAAACCCAAACGTCTGAGCGCAGCAACCATCTTGCCGGTTGCAACTGCGCCTCTTTCCATTCCAAACTCTTCACCGATTGCAACACGAACAGCAGGAGCGGTCTGAACGATGACAAATTTATCCGGGTCGTCGATGGCATCCCAAACTCTGGGTGTCGTCCTTTTCATGCAATGCGCCGACTGGGCAAACTGCCACACACTGTCCGCAGTAGACACAAGGAGATTCAGAGAGCGGCTTTTCAAAAGCGGTAGTGATTTTAAAATCGACCGAACGACCGGAGAAGCCGATGGCATTGGTCGTTTGAATCGCCTGACAAGCCTCCCACAGCGTCCGCAACGAACACACTTGGTCATATCGCGTACCAGCGCCGGATTGCTCATCTCCTTTGGTACCGGCTTCCAGACCGGGTCGAAGATGTTGCCGCGGATATTGTACTCTGCTGCAAGTTTCTGTAGCTCACACTTGCCGTTTTTCTCACAGTGCAGGCAGTCCTGCGGGTGGTTGGCAAGAATCAGTTCCAGGATGGTCTTGCGTGCCTTGCGCACCTTTGGAGAATTGGTCGTGATGTCTCCCGCTTCGTCCACCAGGTTGTTGCAGGCCGTCTTTAAACGTCTGCTCCAGCTGTCCTCTACCAGGCATACGCGGCAAAAAGCGCGCACACCCAAGTCCGGGTGGTGGCAAAGGGATGGGATGTTGATACCGATTTTGCGGGCAGCTTCCATAATGGTGGTGCCGGATGGTACGGTCACCGGAATCCCGTCTATTTTGATTGTAACCATCTTATTTGGATCAATATGCATACTGGTCACCATACTTTCTGCTATTCAAACAAACCGGGCAGATACCCTTGATATGAGCCTGAAATTCTTCTCGTCTGTGTTTCAGGCAGGAATCCAATGCGGTGCAAGCTGACTGACCCAGACCGCAGGAAGAAGCGGTTGCCATCGTGAAGGACAGCCGTTCCATCCGTTCAAAATCCTTTTCTGTTGCAAGTCCGTTTGCAAACGATGCAAAATCATATACATCTGACGGTTTCCTTCACGACAGGGAACACATTTTCCACAGCTTTCATGGATAAAAAATTCTGAAACCTTCTTCAGATAATCAATGATGCAGACGGTTTCATCCAGCACAACCACTGCACCGGAACCGATGCTCAAGCCCTGCTTTTTCAGTGAGGTGTGGTCATAACGGGTATCCAACTGCCCGGGAAACCGATTGGACCGGACTGACCGCCCAAATGGTAGCATTTCAGCTCCTTGCCATCCGGGATGCCGCCGCCAAATTCCGGGTCAAAGATAATGTCGCGCAGGGTCACGCCGCCGATTGGTACCTCAAAGGTACCGCGTCTTACTACATTGCCGGACAGACAAATCAGCTTTGTGCCGCCTGAATCTTCCACGCCCAATTCCTGGAAAGCTTTACCACCCATGTTGATAATCTGCGGAACGCTTGCAAAGGATTCCACGTTGTTGACCGGGGTCGGCATCGAATACAAACCGACCTCTGCCAAATGCGGCGGTTTAACACGAGGACGTCCCGCTTTTGCTTCTATGGAATTGAGCAAACCGGAGTTTTCACCGCAGATATACGCACCGGCACCGGAAACGATGTGTACACGGAAGGAGAAGTTAGAACCCATGATATTCTCCCCCAGATAGTGCGCCTTTACCGCATTGTCAATCGCTGCCTGGAAAAGCTTCTGAAACTCACGATATTCACCGCGGATGTAGATATAGACATCGTGCGAATCAAACACATAGCCTGCAATCGCCATGCCTTCGATGATGCTCAGCGGGTCCTTTTCCAGAAGAACTTTATCCTTAAAGGTGCCCGGTTCACCCTCGTCCGCATTGCAGACGATGTACTTCGGGCTGCCTTCGATTTCGTAAAGTTGTTTCCATTTTTACCCGCTGGATAGGAAGCGCCACCTCTTCCAAGCAGTTTTGCGTCGATGACCTCGTTGATAATGTCCATCGGCGCCATATCCATCGCTTTTTTCAAAGCGGAAAAACCGCCGCTTGCAAGATAATCTGCCACCGAATCCGGGCGGATCTTGCCGCAGCGCGCTGTTAAAAGCTGCATTGTTTTAGCCATAAAGCTGACACCCTTTCCTCTTCCAGTTACTGGTCGTTCTCTCTCAATTCGCGCAGGATTTTTCTAATGCGCTCTTCATTCAGGTTTCCGTATACACGGTCTCCGATTTTGATGACCGGACCGATGTTGCACGCTCCTACACATGGCATATATTGCAAACTGAACATCCCGTCCGGTGTTGTTTCACCAAAGTTGATACCCAGTTCTTTGCGCAAAAATTTTGCCATGACATGCGATTTGGAAATATAGCACGGAGCGTTGTTGCACACCTCGATGATGTATCGTCCACGCGGCTTGGTCTCCAGCATCGCATAAAAGGTCAGGATGTCATACAGCTGCACCAGCGGGATGTCCAGTTTTTCTGCCACCACCCGTGCGCTTGCTTCATTGATATAATTTCTTCTACATTCTCTCTGGATTTCAATCAAAATAGAAAGCAGATGCTCCTTGTCGCCTCCACATTCTTCGATGATTTCCAAAACACGTTCTCTGCTCAGAGTTTCTGTCGCCATCTTCAAACTCCTTTCCCCAACCGTCCGACCCAAAACGGACAGCTGTCTTAGACAAAATTCAGATCCCAAAAGGCAAGACCTATTTCCGGCTCTTCTGTGCCTGTATGTAAAAAAATTATAGAGTTTCTACACGTCAACGTCAAGCGTTAGTTTTTTAACAATAGTTTTTTTCTATTCTTTTGTCTGTTTATAACAAAAGATGATGATTATTTTATCAAGTATTCAGATTGTGGTACATTTTTATGTAGTTTCTTTGTTTTTATTGACTTATCCAATAAAATATCGAATAATATTTGTCTTTTTTATAAAAAATATCTCTGCAAATTGATGAAATATCTATTTCTCTTTTATCTATATCTTCTATGCCTATTCGACTTATTGTACAAATTCCCTGATTGATTTCCGATTACCGATGCTCATAAGACAGCAATTCCTGTTGTGCCTGTATCTTTCTCATAATTGCCTGAACGATTATCTCTATATCACTGTTGGGACTATATTCCTCCAGTGTAATGAAATTAATACACTTGAGCTCTCGCAGCTTTTCTATTGTATATTTTCTATTTGTATAATTTAAATATATATTCCATTTAGTATCAGTTGACTTCTGCATTATCTTTCTACTACATCTACAAATCGTATTATATAATTCTAAATTCCAATTCGTAAATTCTATCATATACAAAAAAGAGGACAAGATGTTGCATTTAAAACATCCTGTCCTCTTTTTTGCTTTAAAACAAATAGAAAAAAATCGCAGGCACCAGAAAAAAAAGAGCGCACAAAACAAATTGGCAACCAACTTGCAGGCAGTCTGTTCCAGTCGGTCCAAATCCTCATATTCAACCGGATCTTCCTCGACAAAATCTATCATCTGCTTGCTATGATTGGCTGTTTTGGTGCGTTTTTTATCAGCCTTTGTAAAAACACTGGCCAACTTGGTGAGCGGATTTTCCATTCCATCCAAGCTCAGGTAGCTAAACCATGCCATTGCCAAAAAGATGAAACCAATCAGATAAAAAATAGACTGGGTCATCTGGTGAATCTGCATGGTATTTGCATAGCGATTCCACAAACCTGCCACCAGCAAGCCGACAATCAGTCGAGGAAACGCCTTTGTAAACGGTAGGTCTAATCATAAATGATTTATAGACTGGAAAAGTTTTTTTTCATCTTTTCAAAATCCTTTCTGCAAAAAGAATCGTTTTGACAGCATAGATGCACCTGCAATCAAAGTCAGCACCTGT
>VOFE01001966.1_pt1 | contig 64000 bp, 60 predicted proteins | sample 5384071 | NCBI WGS metagenome assembly VOFE01 (sample SAMN12384724, study PRJNA508395) | human gut metagenome | isolation source: healthy gut D | host: Homo sapiens
TATTCAACAGTTTCTAGTTAATTCTCGTATATTTTCAAAATTTACTATTCCAACTCTGCCTAAATCCAGTGTATTTACTTTCTGGATATCCATTTGATTGCAAGGCAGGAATCACTACGTTCAGAAGTTCTAATTCCAAATTATATAGCTTTGTGTTTGGTTGCAGATTTCCCTTTCTATCAATCAGGTTATTCAGATTCGCTATTGCCTTCCAGCGCAGATGTTGCATATCTCGCTTTTTCCAATAGCTGTCACTGGTATATTCTGGTAAGCTACTCTGGTAAAGATACTGTGCATAATGCGTTTCTATTTCCATATTTAATTTAGCACTGCTCATACTATCATAAGTTTCTCTGTATGATTGATATGCATGAAGCATTTCATGGAAGAAATCACCACTTGTGGAAGCTGTGGTTAATCTTATTCCGCTTCCGTTTAAATCGAAACTAGAGTTTTTATCTTTGGTAAATTGAATCGCTAAAGTTTTTCCTTTTAGTGATTCTTTTAATCCATTGTATAGGGCTTTTCCCATACAGCTTTTTGTAATCTTTTTCCCAGCTTTTCTTCGATCACTTTCCAGTTTTCTTTTGTCATACTTGAATTGCGGAATATCTCTTTGGCTTTAGGAGCTATTGGTTGTGGTTGATAACCTCCTCCACCACCTCCACTCGTATTTTCATTAGGATCCCATTGCCCGCCAATATTACTATCTTCTTCATAAGTAGGTGTTTCGATGCATACTTGTACTTTTTCCCATGTTCCCACCTTGCGACATTCAGAACCGAAGCTGAGACCGTATTCTGGATCTTGATAGGTAAATCCATTACATTCATTATGTTCCATATAGACCGATTCAGTGTGGCATACTGGTTTTAATACCATACCACGTGTATCTATGGTATCCTGCATTCTTGAACCTTCTTCTGTCCCCTGGCTGATTGTAGCTACAATCTTTCCATCTTCGTATTGCCAGCCGTTGACCAAACTACCTTCCGGTTCATAGAAGTAAACACTACCGCTAAGGTCAGGAGTCTCGGTACAAGTAACTATTATCTTCAAAGTGTTTAGCTTTTCATAAGATAGTCATAAGTGCCTACGATGTGCATCACAAAATTGATTATTTCTCCTGATTCCAAATTCTTGATGATCACCATTCGGGAGATGTTGCGTATCTTTCCCCTTTCTGTTTCCTTATATTTTCCATGGTTTCACTATCCATCAAGACTGCGCCTCCTCTTGTCAATAGAGGGACTTCCACTACCTCAAACTTTCCTTTTCGATTCTCGTAGCCTTTCTTCCAATGCAACTTAGTCATTAATTCGAAATGGGTAACAACAGAGCGGGTAGTAACTACAGGTGTCTGATGAGGCTTCGTACCAACTCCGTGCTACATCTATACTCAAAGCTCACGGTTTTTTTACCTTTAATAATTTTTCCTGTCGTTTCCTGTGAGTCCAGATCTGTTTCGTCCTGTAAGCAGGAATACAGAATCAGACCAAAGATAAGTAGTACGACAAGGTAACAAACAGATCGTTTGATTCTTTTTGTTTTCATGTTCTTAGATTTTAGTGAATACTTATTTTAGCTGATTTTCAAAAATCCTCCGTAATTCTCTATGCGCCTCATAGGTTTCAAAACCGTATACTTTTACTTTTTTGATAAGGTGCCTCATTGGCGCAGTTTCTTTTATTTCACTTCATGCCTCCAGCCTAAAAATATGTAATTATATTTGGCGCCTTCCTTTGTAGGTGTAAACCAGATATTTTTTTTCAATTCTGCCCCTCTATATTGTGATATACAGAAACAGGAATTGTTGCATAAGGACCAAAAGATACAAATTGATATTCTACTTCTGCAATTTTACCATCATCTGGATTGATATATAAAATAATCGTCAACGCTTTACCTTTGACCCTCTGTTTCTCTATACTTGAGAAAGCATTATTAATGATGGAAAAACATTTAGGTTTAGTCCATGTTTCTCTTTTAATATGCTCTTCATTTTCTTCGGCTATAGTTATCGTTTTACCTGTGCTCTTATTGATTTGATCTGCATAAGTAAACTTATTTTCCTTGTTGTAAAGTCTTACAAATTTGGCTTTATCAATTACATCACATTGATAAGTGTAACCTTCTTCATGAAATGTTTTAGTCTTGTCATAATTTGAAACTTGAGCAGAGATTTCTATTATTATAGACACAAGCCCAATAAATATAATCATCCTTTTCATACTAGCAATTTTTAGTAATTTCTCTTAGATTTGCAAAATTAGATTGAATATCCCGATTGCTGTCATATTTATAATCTTTGTATTCAATAGTTCTTTTAAAAGCCTCAACAATGTTAAATTCAACGAATGAATTAACAAGCTCTTGGTCCATTCCTTCATGCAAATAACCTTTGTCATCTAGATAATCATTCAGGGTCATTACTGCAAGATGACGCCTGCTTTTTTTCACTTCAACAGGCTCTTGCCTCCACTCACAGACATCATATTCCAAAGAGCCCTTTAAATAAAGGTATTGTGCATAATGTGCTTCTATGTCAAGATTCATTCTCGCATTAACAAATGATGTATAATTCTTTTCATTTTGGTATTGATAGGCATGTAGCATTTCATGAAATAGTTCATTGCTATCCATATTCTTGTTTAATTTGAGCGTTCGAGTACTGGGGTCATATATTGCTTCCTTTTCTTCCAAAATCGGAAGGATATAAAATTTCCATTTAGTGCAGTACTGTTGTATAATTTTTTATACAAATTTCCTCCCATACAATCATCAGTCAATTTATCTAACATATCCTCTAATTTCTTCCATTCTTCGTCAGACATATTATGATTTGTGAATAATTTCTTAGCTTTGGGGGCTATTGATTGTGGTTGATAACCTCCTCCACCACCTCCACCTGTGTTTTCATTGGGGTCCCATTGTCCGCCAGTATTACCATCTTCTTCATAAGTGGGTACTTCGATACATACTTCCACTGTTTCCCATGTTCCCACCTTGCGGCATTCAGCACCGAAACTAAGACCGTATTCCGGATCCTGATAGGTAAATCCATTGCATTCATTATGTTCCACATAGACCGATTCTGTGTGGCATACTGGTTTTAATACTATACCACGTGTATCTATTGTATCTTGCATGCTTGAACCTTCTTCTGTCCCCTGGCTTATTGTAGCTACAATTTTTCCATCTTCGTATTGCCAACCATTAACCAGGGCACCTTCCGGTTCATAGAAGTAAACACTGCCGCTTAGATCGGGAGCCCGGTACAGGTAACTATTGTCTTCAAAATGTTTTGCTTTCATAAGATAGTCATAAGTACCTACGATGTGCATCACAAAATTGATGATTTCCCCTGTTTCCAGATTCTTGATGATCACCATTCGAGAGATGTTTCGTATCTTTCCGCGCTCTTTTTCCTTATATTTTTCCATAGTTTCACGATCCATTAAAACTGCACCTCCTCTTGTCAATAGAGGGACTTCCACTACTTCAAACTTTCCTTTTCGATTTTCGTAGCCTTTCTTCCAATGCAGCTTAGTCATTAACTCGAAATGGGTAACAACAGAGCGGGTAGTAACTACAGGTGTCTGACGAGCCTCGTACCAACTCCGTGCTACATCTATACTCAGCTCACGGTTTTTACCTTTAATAACTTTCCCTGTCGTTTCCTGTGAGTCCAGATCTGTTTCGTCCTGTAAGCAGGAATACAGCATCAGACCAAAGGCAAGAAGTCCGACAAGGTAACAAACAGGTCGTTTGATTCTTTTTGTTTTCATGTTCTTAGATTCTAGTGAATAATTATTGTAGCTGATCTTCGAAAATTCTTCGTAATTCTCTATGCATTTCATAGGTTTCAAAACCGTATACTTTTACTTTTTCAGTAAGCACTTCATTGGCAAGTCGGTTTGCTTCAGAGATACGCTTTTGCTGATAGTACATGAGAGCTAACTTGTATCGTGCTTTCTGTCGGGAGGGTACCATAAAGTGAGCTGCCCAATAAGCTGTTTCAGCCTCTTTTATTTTGTCTGTACGTTGTAGAGCGTCGCCTTTAAGAATATAGGTATGTGTGCTTGGATATAATTGTTCCCAATAAGTGATCTTATCCAGTAAGATGCTGTCTCTCTGTGATTTGTAAAGAGTATGACAATAGTATGGCCAAAATATTGTTTCATTCTTCATTGCTGTTTCCAGCTGTGAAAGGCTCGTTATAATTTCTTCCGGTGATTGGCTGGAAGTACGATGGGATATTTGATATAATTCCCGGTGGCATTGAAATATTTTTATCAGTAAAGCTTCCTGTCCTGCTATGGCAAGGAAAATGACTGCTTTCAGAAATATATATTTGTGAGGAAGTTGTTTAATTACACATTCTCTTTGTCTGTTGGACATTTCTGCTAGTGCTATAGTCATAACAGCCAGAATCGGGAAAGTCTGATCGGGATAAGAAAATAATCCCCAGACAAGTCCGGCTATGTATATCGCCTGGGCGGATAAAGATTGTATCTCGCTTTTCTTATACGAGAAAATGCAATATAATATTCCAATATAAAGTAGCAATCCTGCAATTCCATATTCTACTGTCCAGCGTAAAGGTTCGTTGTAGACATAGTGGTTATTATCTGCTAACTGTTTTTCATATATGCTTCCTTCTTTTTTCAGATATTCACTTTGAAAATGCATATAGTTGGCAGTAAAGCCATGAGGACCAAAGCCGGTAAAAGGCTTCTCTTTTATCATTTGTGCGGTAACTTTCCAGATCAGTATTCTTCCATCAGCTGAGGCCGGTTTGAACTGATATAGCAAGTACGAAAGTAGCGCAATTGTAATCAAGGTTGATATACCCCATCGAAAAGAGATTGAAAAGCGACTATAAATGGAATAGCTGATGATAGCTAATACTGCTATCCAGGCGGAACGACAGTGAGTAAGCCACAATATGGGCAGAGCTATAATACACGTAAGAAAACTCACTAAATAAGTATATCTATGGATTGCATCTGACTTGAAATGCGATAATACCATTATCGGAGCACTCAGTAACAAGCATAATATTCCGGCATAAATTGTAGGGTTGCCATAAGGACCTGTTATATCAAAATGAGGATGATGGGAGGGAAGTATATGCAGTATCTGCATATAACCGATAATTGACAGGACTAAGGTAGTTATGAGGATGATAGTATATAAGAGAGTGCCATTTAATCCTCCTGTCTGACGTATGCTCCAATATAGTATGATCAGAGCAAAACGGGCTAACCCGAAAAGGTTAGAGGTAGGAGGATAAAAGTATATGTTCCCCACCGCTATTAAAATAACTAATAAGTCTATAATAGTTAGTCGGTGAATGAATTGTTTAGTGGGATAGAAAGGCTGCAATACCTATTACTGTCGCTAGGAATGTACAGGTAAACAAGAATGATTGATGAGGAACATCAGGTATTTCTTTTATCGGATTGAATAATAAGCCTAATAAAAGGAATCCGATAAGTAAGGATACTATATTTTTTCTGGTTATTGCCATCTTTGTTTTTAGGCTTGATTTTCATTATAGTATATCAAATACTTCCTAATAATGGAATTGGTGTCAATAAAGCGAAAAAGAGGAGATTATATAAACCTCCTCTTTTCTTTAGAAGTTCCTAAAAACCTTGGCTCTTACCTTAAAACCTATTTATCTAACTTGGTTATTTTCACCCAGTCAATTTCCATGATGGCAGGTAAGTTGGCATCATCGATAGGGCCTGCCCATGAGCCCTCTCTGTCTCCTCCCAATCCCATGTTCAGGATGAGGTAGAATGAAGAGTCTTTCGTAAACGGCCATTGCTTCATTTCCGCTTCATTCTCCAGTTTCAGGTTCGAATAAGAGAAAGTTTCCTGACCATTGACGAAGAAAGTCAGCTTGTCTTCGCTCCATTCTAAAGCGTAGATGTTCCAGTCTTGATAATTGCAAGTTACTTGTGCGGTGTTGGACGGATCTTTGATGTTCAAATCATACGTGTAGTGAGTATGTATCGTATGATGGATTACGGATTCTTGTTTTACATGTTCCATGATATCGATTTCTCCGCAATTCGGCCATCCGTCATAGATATACTTCTTCGGCATCATCCAGATAGCAGGGAATGCGCCGTTGGGGTAACTGGTGATTTTTGCTTTTACTTCCACCCGTCCGAAGGTGAAGTCAAACTTGCCTTGTGTCTCGATACCTCCGGCTTTGTATTCGTCGCCAATTTTTTCAGCTTTGAGTATCAGTCTGCCGTCTTTTACGTAAGCCTGGTCATAGCTTTCGGACATTTCGTCGTTCCAGTCGGAACCTGCTTTCTGGCAGAGTACCCATTTGGTCGGGTCCGGATTGCCGTCCACATCGAACTCGTCCATGAAGAGAACGTCCTTCATGGTGTCGTCAAACTTGGTCAGTACAATAGTATAGGTCGTTGTCTGATTGTCTTCGGTGGTGACGGTCACTGTCTGCTCTTTTTTCCAGTTGTGTACAAATGTTGCCGGGTCCGGTGAGATGGTGGCTCCGTCGCTCATTAGCGTATAGTCTACGCCGGTGATGGTATTGGCATCCTCGATCGTACCGATTTCCACTCTGTGGGTTGTCTGGTCTATCTTCCCATGATAATAGGAAGTCGTATTCGCTGACACATTATTTATTGCTACGGCAAAAGCGGTGAGCGGATATTTTTTTCCGGAGTGATGTAATTGGTCTCATCATCCGAACAGGCAGCAGTGGAAAATCCGATGATTGCCATGTTCAGTATAAGTAATATTTTTCTTTTCATCATACTCTTTTTCTTTTTATTGATTTTTGAGTTTGTTAGAAGCGATTGCCTGATTGGGGGAGTTCAGGCAATCACTATCTTTAGAGAATTAGTCTCCCCATACTAGTGGAGCGATGTATTCCCATTTAGTCAGTGTGGCACTGCCGCCGGAAATTGTCATCGAGAAATTACCACCATCTTTGGTATCCGAGAATGGTACTTTGTAAGTATCACTTGTACCGTTAGCGTCTATCACACCGTCGCTGGTTGCTTTTCCTATGACTGTACCGTTGAGAATCCATTCCGAGTAAATCCATGATTGTGTTGGATCATTGGCATCTATAGCTTCGCGTATCTCGAATGATAATACGTTTGGCTTGCTGGTATCAACATCACGGCCGCTGTTCTCATTGTATACGTCACCGTTCCACGGTCTTGTACTTAATTGAGTCCGTTTGCTCAGAATATGGAAGCGAAGTTCTACGTCTCCTCCATCAAATGCTTTTCCGCTCCAAGAGAAGAAAGTAGTCAGACTGGCGTCGCCAAGCGGTTCCCAATAGAAGCTGTAATGACCCGGCATTAAACCACCCGGTCCGTAGTAAGCACCACTGATGGATCTGTTTACTTCAGTAACCACAGGTCTTTGTGGATTCGCTTGTTTGATCTTGATTGTCTTCATAAGCGGAGTAGCGCCTTCGGCAGCTTTGGTGCTCAGTACGATAATTCCAGTACGGACAGAAGAGCCTTCGTGTGCGTCTACGTTAATTACGATATCGGCAGAACCGTTGAATGAGGTCTTTTCAAAGTGATACCAGGTATCATCTGCTTCGTTTTCTTTGGATACTTCCCATTCTGCATTCGATTCTACGTGGATGGTGAGTTGCTGAGCCTGTTCATACATAGCAAACCACTTGCCGTTTTCCGGTGTATCCGGTGTCAGCAATACACCGTCTTGTATGCATTGTACTTCTCTGGCTATTTTTCCGTGCCGGTCATAGATGGTTACAATACCGGTACGTTGTTCGCCTGTGTTCGGTGAAGCGGTGACAGTGATTTCTCCGTTCATTTCGCCCGATGCTCCGGATTGGATGGAGAGCCAAACATCACCGTCTGTTACTTTAGCAGTCCATTTCTGATTGCTGAGTACGCTGAATGTTTCGCTGTTTCCTTCCTGGTCGATCATATCCACACCTTCTACATTCAGATAAGCAGTACCTTTCTGGGTCAGAACGAATCTTTTTCCGGTCCAGTAGTCACTTTTAATGTTGAGCGTGTCTATACGGTCGTCCAATTCAGTGTTTTCTTTGCAGATAACAGTTACGGTGTAGGTTTCACCTGCCTCACCCGTACTGGGTGAGATGGTGTACCAATCATATTTTCCGAATACTTCCCACGGGTCAGTTGACTTGACCTGGAAGGAGACTGGTTCCGGATTTTTCGCTTCAACCAGATAGGAGTCTTCTACTCTATAGCGCAGGTCTACCCATTTCTCTGCTTCACTGTCATCGCAACTCTGCAATAAAGAGAATGCAGGTAGCAATGTGGCGAGAGAAATGCCTGTAATTATTGATTTTCTGATATTTAATCTCATACTCTTGAATTTTAGGGTTCGGTTATTATTCTACTGGTTCCCATGTGATAGACTTCACGGTGAAATTGGAAGCTTTATTTGTGGTATGCATTCTGAAGTATACAGGTGCTCCCGGTTCGGTTGCATAAGGATCGGTTATGTTATTATCTAATACGGCAACCTCAACACCATCAATAATCAGTTTAAGAACTAATGCGTTCGAACCTTCTTCTTTGTTGACAACAAGGAATTCGATCTTCTTCACTACATTCGTTTGTTCCGATGTCCAGGTAAATGTTTTCTGAGTCCAGTTTAAGCCTGAACCTCCACAAGTAAAGTTACTTTCTTTATTTGCGTAGAAATGCAAATGGAAGTTTGTATTTCCTGAGTTGGGCCACATATTAAACTCAATCCAATCTTCTCCGGTTAAATTGATAGATTCGAAATCGAATGCGAGACGTCCTTTTTTGAATAAATAGTTAGTGACTATTCCACTGCCATAGAGTGTCATGTAACCGGTTTCCTCATCCACAACATAGTTATCTGCTCCTCCTTCTTTCCAGAAAGCAGTACCCTGGCTGATGTCGAACGTAATGCCGTCAAATCCGTCGATGACTTCTTTGGTCTTCATAATGATGTGGCCGACACGGTTTACCATCAGATTATTAGTCGTTGTTGTCGTTACTTTCAACTCTGTTTCACTCAGTGCCTCAGCTTTCAGCCAACTCTGATATTCCTTAGGAACTTCAACTTTCCATTCTTTGTTTGCGCGAATCAGTACAGTCTTTTCCATACCACTGCCTGTTCCGGGCATGCTGATTGTTGTACTTTCGGGATCTTCTTCCAGTTCAATGATCACTCCATTTTGAGTAATGGTAAAGGTGTATTCTTCAAACTCAGTTTTTACAGTCAGCGTGCCTGCTCTTGGCGCCTGCATTGGCAGGCAGCGTCACAGTTACGGTTTCTGCTATGGCATCTTCATTACCTGTACCGGATGTTTTGTCGATATTGGAAAGGAAAGCGGTGGAAGGAATGATTTCCCAAGCTTTGTTGGAAGCAATGGTAAAGGTGATGCTGCCGCCTTCTGTCGGTACCAGTTCATCGTAAGGAACCACCACCAGGTCTTCTTTCGAAGCCTGCTCGATAGTAACTACCTTGGTGCCTTCAACGCCTTCTGCCTTGATAGTCAGTTTGGCTGTACGTGCTTTCTTTCCTGTATTGTTTTCCATTGTCACCACAATCTCCGACACCAGTGAGCTGGCTGCACTCATCGAAGGAGTCGGCTTGCACCACTGCTGGTCGCTTTCGATCGTCCAGGGAGTGTTGGAGCTGATATTGAACACTACATTGCTCGGAGAAGTTGCCAAAGCAGTGTAAGACTCCAGAGCATCTATCTGGATATTGAGAGGGCCTTCCGGCTGTGAGTCGATGTCAAACTCCTGGCATGCTACAAAACTGAATGTGCACAGTGCAAGAATCAGTTGCATTAACGTGTTGCTATATAACTTTTTCATATATCTTTTAAATATTAGATTAGACAATTAATTACCATCCTGTGTTTTGAGGATTTAAGTTTGTATTCTTGTATAGTTCGCTTTGAGGGATCGGATACAGATACATGCAATCTCTCCAGTTACGGGTTTCGTAAAGGTTCTTGTAGAAGTTGAACGTACCGTCCGCCTGCTTCTCGATCTTTACTCCATATAGTTCCCGCTGGGTAGTATCGGCAATCTTCCATCTCCGTACATCCCAGAAACGATGATCTTCGAAAGCAAACTCTACACGCCATTCATTGTACAGGCGTTCCATGAATTCATCTTTTCCCATGGAAGGAATCAACGGCATATCGGCATTCTTTCTCACTTCATTGATAGCCCACAGAGCAGAATACTTATAAGTCTCATCTGTGTAGTTGACATCATTGAAAGCGTTGACCATAGATTCCGCATACGTTAGTAATGTTTCCGCATAGCGGTAAATCACCCAATGATGCTTGCTGACAGCTTCTTTACCCGGTTCAAAGCTAGTAGCTTCCTGAATGTACTTGCGCAGGAAGTATCCTGTCGGTGAACCGCCTTGTGATACGATTCCGTCGTCGGCGCCACCTTTGAAGGTTTCAATGGTGTAGTCTTTAAACGACATTCCGTTGGCAAGAATAGCGCGGTAGAAACGTTTGTCACGATTCTCATAAGGTGATTGCGGGTCAAATGCAGGGTCTTCGCAAACCCATCCTGTGTTTTCTAGGGTTACTTTGTAACCGTTGACTGTCTCGAATGCGTCCACAAGGTTTTGTGATGGGTAATTGCTGTATGGGATAAGACTGGAAGTGCGTGTTCCCGCAGTCATGCGAAGCGGGAGATTAAACATTTCGAAGTCCGAATTATCACCATTGATCCTCATCAGTACAACTTCTTTTGAGTCGAGGTTGTTGGCACTCTCCTGGGGGTCGAGAGAGTAAAGCCCTGTGTTGATAATATCTATTGCTGCTTTGGCAGACTTTTTCCACAATTCGGTATCCATAGAAGGATTGTGTAGCTTACTGGCAGCATATAGCAGTGCTTTTGACTTTACTGCCATTGCAAAGCCTTTGGTCACTCTGCCGATTTCTGCTCCCGGTTCGTTTACATAGCTGTCCGGCAAGTTATTGGCAGCGTCGTCGCATTCACTGACAATGAAGCTGATTACTTCGCTGAATGGTGTCTTGCCGATTGTATTGGCTTCCTCTTCAGTCAGTACTTCCAATGGCATGGCGATGTCACCGTAGCGGCGTGCCAGTTCAAAGAAGTAGTGTGCCCGCAGCACTCTGGCTTCATAAGGGAAATATTTCAGCTGCTTCATCCAGTTTGTATATTGTCCGTCGTGCTCGTAGCGTGTGAAGTCCACTTGGGCAATCTCTGCTATAAAACTGTTGGCAGCACGTATACCACGATACAGGGTCCATGAATCGTCATAAGTTTTAATAGGCGACCAGTTACCGTTATTGGTATTCTGGATATTATCTGCATAGGCTCCGAATTCGCCGTCATCACTGGCACAGTCGCGCATGGAATATATGTCTTCGGTGAAAATTCCGCCGGAGGTCGCAAACAGTCGGTAGCCTTGTGGCATGTATGAGTATACGTGGGTAAGCATTGATTTGCTTGTACCGAAATACTTGTACATGTCTTCTTTTGTCTTCAGGTTGTTCGTTTCATCAAAGTCAAGGTAGTTGCACGAAGCAAAGACCAACGAAGACAAAATGGTTAAGAGTATGTATTTGGTTCTCATAATGTTCATTTGTTACTTTGCATTAAAAATTAAGTTTGATACCTGCCCAATAACTTCTTGTCGACGGATAAGCGATGCCAAGTTGTTCCGGGTCGGCAAAATGGAGATTGTCTAATGAGAACAGATTGGTGCCTTGTACGAATACTTTCAGGTCGGCAAAGCGAGTCTGCGATTTCGGGAAAGTGTAAGCTACCAATAGGTTACGAAGTTTCAGGAATGAACCGTCACGGTACCACAGTGAGCTGGCACGATAGTTATTCAAGTTTTCTTGAGTAGTCAGTCTCGGCATGGTTGCATTGGTCTTATTCTCCGGTGTCCAGCTTATTTCTTCATTCAGGAATGTATTTGAAATGTTGCCATTGCTTACAAGTGGACTATAAAGCGGACTGTTGAGCAATGAAACAGTGACTCGGTCATTCCCTGGAAATCAGCGGAAAGCTCCACTCTCTTGTATGAGAAGTTCAGATTGAATCCGAAATAGAAGCGTGGAACAGATGAACCGAACATTTTCACAACGTCTTTCTCGTCGATGCGGTTGTCACCGTTCTGATCTTTGTATTTCACGTCACCGGGAGCTACGTCCGAGAAGGTTTGTTGCGGACTGTTGTTGATTTCCTGCTGGCTGTTGAAGAAGCCGATAGCTTCCAGACCGTACATCTGTCCGATACGGTTGCCCTTGGTATACAAGTAGTCGTACTCCTGATATGCCTGGTTTACATTGACTACCTCTGTATTCAGATATGACATGCTGGCACCAATACCATAATGGAAATCACCGATCTTATCATTCCAACTCAAAGAAGCATCCAGTCCTTTGTATTTATAGATTCCTTCGTTCACCTGACCTACTGTGATACCGATAATACCGGAAGTAGAATTGGCACCTGACACAAGTATATCCGAACGTTTTCGTAGAAACCTTCTACTGTTGCATTCAAACGATTATCAAAAGCAGCGAGATCAAATCCGAAAGTCGCTTTCTGTGATTTTTCCGCTACCAGGCCGATAACCGGCAGATCGCCTTCGCTGCCACCGGACTGTCCTCCGGCATTCACTCCGAAGTTATAACCGGCACCGCCGCTGCCATAAGACTGACGCCATAGTTCGTGGCTCAGATTGCCGTCCCATCCGGACAGACCGTAAGAGGCGCGAATCTTGAAGAGATTGATCGGTGTCACCTTTTCCATAAACGCTTCGTTGGAGACGATCCATGCAGCAGAAACGGCAGGATAGTTCGAGTATTTGTCTCCGTCGGGCAGGTAAGCTGATCCCGAACGGTTGAATACGGCATTGAGGCTGTAACGGTTGTCGTAAGTATATGTGGCGTTCACCAGCACAGACTGATTCTTCTGAGAGTTGTTTCTGCCGTTTTTGACTACAGACTGCATATCATAAATCAATGCTCCTCCCACCTGGTGTTTGCCAAAAGTGCGGTTATAATCCACCTTTGCCTGGAAATCGCTGCGTAGCATCAGTCTTTCGAAAGGCTGTGTATGCCCCAGTGTTTCGGAGTCTGTACCATAAATGGCAGGAGTTGTCACCAGTGTACCATCGCTGGTGATACTTGCATTGCTGTTCATGTAACGATACTCTTTATTGGTGGTTTCATTCATTCCTCCGATATTATCGAAAGAGACGGATGCTTCGGCTGCCAGTCCTTTGGTCAACGCACTTAAATCCTGACGGATGCTCAGGTCGGCGAGTAGTGTTCCGTATACGTTACGGATGTGTCCATAGTCTTTCAACAGAGCTACCGGATTACCGGTTCCGTACACAGAACTACCTCCATAAATGCCATTCTCATAACGAATGGGGAATGCAGCGGATGGAATGCCATAGATTTTATTGAAAATAGTGTTGCGTCCATAGCGGGTACCTCTGAGTTCTTTCAGTCTGCCCACAATACCGGCTTTCAGCAATGTGCTTTCCGTCACTTTTACGTCCAGATTGGTACGCACAGTCAGACGTGTGTCTGTAGGTGTAGTGTCGAAACGTGTATCTTCCGTGTTTTTTTTCAACATGGAGCGATCCCGGTAATAGTCAACTACCGTGTAAAAACGGAATTTGTCACTACCTCCGCTGAAAGACATTTTCAGGTTGTGGGTCAATCCTGTGTTGTTCAGCGTTTCATTCCACCAGTCTACATTCGGATAATCATACGGATAGATTCCTGTCCGGAAAGCATCCAGTTCCTGTGCATTGTAGCGTGCAGGCAGACCGTCTCCGCTTAATGCGGTGTTAAGAGCGTTCGCATACGTATAGGCATCTGCGAAGTCCGGAGAACGGAATTGGGTATTGACACCGAAATTATAGTCCACATTTACCTTCAGACCATTGCTTATTCCGCGTTTAGTCGTGATCAGTACTACTCCATTCGCACCACGCATACCGTAGAGAGCAGCGGCTGCCGCATCTTTCAGAACGTAGCATGATTCGATTTCCATCGAAGTGATGTCGCTGATATCACGTGGGAAACCATCAATTAATACTAGCGGGGCATTTCCGTGTATAGAGAGGGTGGATACGTTATCGGCTGACGAGCCTGTACCCTGATATACATTCAGACCTGCCACTTTTCCATACAAAGCTTTGCTGATATCTATGTACGGGGATTTTTCGAATGCGGAAGCATTGACTCCGTTGATAGAGTAACTGCTGGTCCGGGAAGATACGTTCATCTGGTAGCCGATGCTCAGTGTATCTGCCAGCCTGCATTTCCGAAGCAGCTTTTTCGATGTCTGTGCATTCAGGGATACCGAACCTCCCAGGAGCAGAGTGATTAATATATAATTTATTTTATTCATTGTTCAAACGATATTAGTTAACGTGTCATTTACCAGCCCGGGTTTTGGGTCATTCCATATTGCTTGTTGATTTCCTCCTGAGGAATCGGAGCCAGATACCACTTGGTATCCCAGTTGGTATCCCAGTAATGGTCTCCCAGTTCGATCTTCTCGAAGGTGAACTCAGTCGGATTGTTCAAGTCGTTACCTCTGCTTCTGAGTCCGTACAACTTCTTCTTGAAGTCGCTCTGACGGTCTCTGCGAACGAGGTCGAACCAGCGTACTTCTTCAAATCCTAATTCGAGTGCTCTTTCTCTCAGTACGGCTTCGAGGAACTGATCGTGATTCATTGTCTTGGAAAGTTCCGGCAGACCTACTCTCTTTCGTACGTCGTTTACCATTTTGTAAGCCTCGTCGGTAGGGCGTCCGTTGACTTCGTTGAGTACTTCCGCATATCCCAGCATGATTTCCGCCAGACGGGTGTGTGACCATTGTACCGGACCTTCGCGATCGTTGTTTTCCTGTAAGATGTACTTCATGATCAGGAATCCGCTACCGTCTTTGTAGTCGGCATGGTTGATATAAACAGGAGCTGTTGTTCCGTTGCAGTAGGTGTCTCCAGGACAAGCTACATTTTCATACAGACGTGGGTCGCGGGTGGGCACCATTTCGCCTTTTGTAAAGAACGGTTGCTTGGAGGGTGACTTCCAGTCGAAATTTGCCGGAAAATCAGTTCCGTCTTCCCACGGAAACATATCTACATAGTTCAATGTAGGGCCGCTGTAATAACGTTGGCCGATAAAAGCTGCTGTGAACATCGGAGCCATATCCTTGACGGGTAGAGATTAATATTTCTGTTCCGCCGCGGTTGTAGTAGGCCTGACGATAGGCCAGACGTCTTGCCCGGTGCGTCTCTTCCGTAGGTTGAATCAGTTCGTATTCACCCCGTCTCTGTACTTCCGTGAAAAAGGCTGCGCCTGCTTCTGCGGCATCTTTCCATCGTTGGTCGCTGTAATTTCCGTAGCAGGTATATTCGTCTGCCTCCGGATGCCATTTGGTGTTTGAGTTGAAAGTCGGACTGGCTGCCCATTGCAAGACCTTGAACTTTAATGCCATCGCTCCTGCCAGTGTCATACGTCCGTCATCAGCTTTCTCGGCTTTCCAGGCCAGATTGGAGTTGATGGCTTCGTTGAGCAATCCTACGATCTTCTCTACCGTTTCGGCAAAAGTGATACGGGGGAAATTCATTGTCTCGTTTACGTCTACATAGTGGTCCAGCCATGTCACACCGCCTACATATCTCAGCATTTCGAAATAGCAGAGGGAGATCAAAACTTTGGCTTCCGCGATCCGTTCACTTTTCTCGCTGGCTGTCATGTCGGGCACTTTCTCTACGTTCTCGATATATAACCAAGCGTAACGGATGGTGGTCCAGTCGGACTTGCTTCCATAACGGTAAGCGGAATTCTTTGGGACGTTGTTGGCACTGAGTGCTCCGTTGTAATAGAGTCTTGACAGGCCCATCACTGATATTGTCACGGAAACTGTAACACAAGTCTGTGATTGATTCAAGGATGTTCACACCCAATTTGTAGTCAGAGCCGGTCGGTAGCCCATAAGGTAATCCGGTATATGCTTTGGTCAGCACCTTTTTCGGCATTTATTTTCGAAGAGAACATTTCTTCGGTAGTCGCTCCGGAACTCTCAGGCTGGTCGCCCAGAAATTTATCCCCGAAGCCTGATTTCAGAACAAGAGGAGGCTATCAGTACGCAACCTAATGCTATTCCGAGTCCTTTTATTATTCTATTCATACAGTCGTTTTTTAGAAGTTAAGATTTAAACCGAAGCTATATACTTTGATCAGCGGATAATCTCCGAATCGGTTAGGATCACTTTCCGGATCAAGATATTTAAGCGGTGAGAAGGTCAGCAGGTTGTAGCCGCTGAAGTTTAATCCGAGTGAGCTGAGACCCAGTTTCTTCAGGAATTTCTTTCCGGTGATGGTATAACCGAAGCTCAGACTTTTCAAACGGAGATAGGAAGCATCCACTAGCCAAAGAGTAGAGGGCTCGGAGTTCCAGCTTTCCGATTCTTCCGACGGACGTGGATAAACAGCTCCCAGTTGGTTTTCCGGGGTCCAGCAACCATCGTAGAAGTAAGTCAGCAAACCACGCTTTCCGGCATTCGTATAAGGGATGCGGTATTCGATGTCATACATTCTGTTAACGTTCTTGGAACCTACCCATTGCATGGTGAAGTTGAATCCTTTCCAGTCGAATCCCATGTTCATACCGAAAACGTATTCCGGACGGGTAGCATAACCTGCTACGCTCTTGTCATTACCGTCCACGATGTGGTCTCCGTTGAGGTCGGCGTACATGGCGTCACCCGGATACACCTTCTGATAAGGCTGAGGCAGTTCCGGCTTTAAGGTCAGTTCGCCGTCAGCTCCGGTGATGAAGTCGCTGTACTGATAGAGACGGATGTAGTTGTATACTCCGGTCTGGCGTCCGGTAGAGCCACCGGTCTGGTTCATATAAGAGAATTGCTTGGGCACTTCGTCCATATAGAGGATTTTGTTGCGTGCGAAAGAGACGTTGGCATCCACATAATAATTGAAGTCTTTTCCGATTTTATCGCGCCAGCCGAGAGAAACTTCGTAACCGTGGTTGTCTACCTTACCAATGTTCAGGTTAGGCAGTGCAGTTGCGATGATGCTTGGAGTCGATTCCGGAGAGATCAGAATACCTGTGCGGTGTTCGATAAAGTAGTCGAAGGTAGCGGACAGGCGGCTGTTGAAGAATTTAAGATCGATACCGTAGTTCTGCTTGTCGGCTGTTTCCCAGGTTACTGCCGGGTTACCCATACGTGAGATGGCTGCTGCCGATTGGGAAATCGGATTGTCCACACCGAAGCTGTAACTGCCCGATGATCCCCATACGGCAGGCATGTACATAAAGCGTGAGTCCACTCCCTTGTCGTTACCGACACGTCCCCAGGATGCTCTGAGTTTCAGGTAGTCTACGATTTTCTGGTTTTCCATAAACTTCTCGGCAGTTGCGATCCATCCGGCAGAGAAGGAAGGGAATACACCGAAACGTGTGCTGCCCGGAGCAAAGTTTTCCGAACCGTTGTAGCCGACGTTTACGTCGAGCAGATATTTACTTTGATAGGCATAAGTAGCACGTCCTACCAGTCCTACGTAGTTACGGGGCAGATAAGTGTAGCTGTCCGGATAATAGTTACGCGACTGATTGTAAAGGAACAGACCGGATATTCTGTGGTCGCCGAATGTACGGTCATAGTTGATACGTCCTTCCAGATACCAGTTCTGTCCGCGTCCGCTGCTTTCCGAGTAAGTGAGCGGAGTATCGCTGCCGCTGGGTACATAGATAAGTGATTTATCGTAGTCAGGATCGGTCTGTGACATCGTACCGTTGGTGTCAAAGTATGATTTATAGTACACGGTCTGCGCTTCGATGGCGCCTCCCGTACGTACTTTTTCCAGTTTGAATTTATTGTCGTAAGCACCTTTCACGGAAACGCTCAGTCCCGGAGTGATAAAGTCCAGTTTCTGTGTGATGTCCAAATCCAGATTCAATGTCGTGTCATACGTTTGATTGTAACCTTGTCCGTAGAATACGAACATACCGTCACGCATCACTTCTCCCAGCGGAACCATATCTTTAGGAATCAGTGTACGTACTCCGTTGATAAATCCCGGTCCGGCAAACGGATGTGACCAGATCTGTGCGATTACCCAAGGATTCTGGTCTTCTCCCGTACCCGAAACGACGCTGCGCGGTTCCTGTATCTTACCTAAAACACCACCGACACCGAGTTTCATCGAAGTGGTCTTGGTCAGATTGGCATCGATATTGGCGCGGTAGTTATAGCGGTTGTAACGATAGTTATTGTCGTACATTTGTCCGGGAAGTTCTTTCAGAAGTCCGTTCTGATAAGTATAACCTACTGAGATGAAGTATCGTACATTATCACTACCGCCGGAGATGTTTAGGTTGTTCTGGCTTTGAAGATAGATATTATTAAAAATATACTTCTTCCAGTCCATACTGGGATACATGATGGGGTCTGAGCCGGTGCGATAGGCTTCTACCTGTTCCGGAGTGAAGTATAACTTAGGATTCGTAACGTGGTCCATCTCCTGCTTCATATTCCAGAAACGTGCGAACTCGTAACTTCCGGTCTGCTCTACCAGTGAGATGGGCTGTTGCAGACCCAGTTTGGTGCTGGCGGAAATCTGCGTTTTGCCTGCTTTACCTCTTCGGGTGGTGATCAATACAACGCCATTAGCACCTCTTACTCCGAATACAGCGGTGGAAGAGGCGTCTTTCAATACTGAAATACTTTCGATTTCGTTCGGGTCGATTTGTGAAAACTCACGTTCTATTCCGTCTACTAAGACCAGGGGCTTGGATTGTGAATCATTTAATGAACCGACACCACGTACGTAGATGGCAGCAGCATCTTTACCTGGCTGTCCGGTGGTCTGTACGGAAGATACACCCGGCAGTGCTCCTGCGAGGAGGTTCGTGATACTTGTTGCCGGAGATTTGATCAGCTCTTTGTTGTCGATGGAGGAGACGGCACTGGTAAGCATGCGCTTGTCCTGATTACCGTAGGCGATAGCTACAATTTCCACTTCACCGAGGTTCTGTGCATCTTCTTTTAAGGAAACATTGATGATTGTTCTGTCTCCGACCACGATCTCTTGGGTTACATACCCGATAAAGGAAATGTTCAATACGGATTTTTTGCTTGGGGCGACGATCGTAAAGTTACCGTCAAAGTCTGTGATTGTCCCAATACTCGTGCCTTTCACAGTCACATTAGCTCCGGGAACGCCTTCTTTGAGTGTTTCATCCGTTACTCTACCCTTAATTGTGATACCTTCCGGGGCAAGGCATACATCAACGGTATGAATAAAAGAAACGTAACAAGAAAGCAGAATCTTAAATTGAGCGCGTTTCTCATACTGTTTAATTTGATAGGTTAATAATATATTTAGTTTATAGTTAGGTCAACCGGATTGGGGGGTGACTTTTATTCTCTTTATTCTCTCTTCAGTTTCTAAATATATCCTTTGCTTATGTGCAATAAGGTTAACTTCATTTATCTTTTAATGATGATGCAAAATTAGGGACGATGTGAAAAATGGACGTGCAATATTCACCAAATTAGGTGCACAAATAGCTAGAAACACTATCTGTAACAAATGGGTAGACCTTGATGCAAAATTATAGACGGAATGGAAAAGAAGGATTTGTAAGGAACAATGAAAAAGCCCATCCTGTTATGTTGCACATAGGCAATAACAGGATGGGCATCTGATTGGTTCTTCTCTTTGGAGAATATGTCTTGTCTAGAAGCTGAAGCTTAATCCTCCCAGAAAGTTAAGACCTTCTGTAGGATAGCCCAGATAATACTGGTATTTCTTATTGAGGATATTATTAATCCGGGCATACACGGATACTCCTTTGAACACATTATAGCTGGCTCCGGCATGCAGGTCGCTGACTGCTGCGGCTTTAATGCCTTCTACCTTTGTGCGTCCGATATAATCGTAACCGAGATTGATATTCAGTTCTGTGATCGGGCGGAAGTCTGCGCTGAAATTAATTTCGCAGGCAGGCTTCATATACAGGCTGTATTTTTCTTTCGCATCCCAGTTGCGGTAAGTTCCAGCAGCGGACAATGCAATGAGGTCTTTATATTCATAGCTGATCTTCATACCGGCGTAGAAGTTGTTGGTATTGCTGAATTCCAGATTCAGATATTGATGTGCTGTGACCGGAGAGGAGGAATTTCCTTCCTGACCATCACCGGCGAGTGAGGGATCATAGTTGACAAATGTTTCTTCCTGCACCTCAAAGAAATCGTCTTTCAAATCCTGATAACCGCCATACAGATTGATCCATAATCCGGGATAAGGACTCGCTTTAAATCCTATCGCTGCATTCAGCTGTTCGTATGTATCAAGAATAGGGGCTGCCGGCAAGGCATAAGGACAGATCGTTTCCAGTCTGCGGAAATCGTTGACCAGCTTGCCTCCGGTAGCTTGCGCATAGAGTACGTAGCTGTCGGAAAAGATATACTGTGCTGTTATATCCGGAGACACGCGGAATGATTTACCGCTGCCGAATGAGAGATCCACATTGGCTCCTGCACGCAGATTCCAGCTGTCGCTGCTGAGTTTATAATACGGATTCAGTGCCAGAGCGGTACGGTTCTCGTATACCTGGAGGTCGTCAGCAAGTTTCAGGTCTTTATTGTAGATGAGATTACGCATGTCCAATCCGATGTTGATGCTCTGTTCGTCGCTGATAGCACCGCTGATCAATCCTTTGGTATGCACTTGTGTTTCTCCGACTTTGTCATTGAAAAAGAAAGTGTTATTGTTCTGACGGTTGTACATCATCAGGTTGGTTTCCGCCTCGAACTGTATGGGATAATTTTCATCTGTCGATTTTACTCCCAGATGGAAGTCTCCTGAAGTAAACTTCTGCTTGCCGGGTTGAACCGGAGAAAGGTTGAAATTGCTGAGTCCGAAATTAGCGGCGATGTTGAAATCTACCTTGTTGAACTGGTGGATATAATCGATATTCGCGCGGGTACGGTAATAATAAGCATTCCATTTCGTGTCTGCTTCCGGCATAGTCAGTTTGCCATCCATTCCGTCCATCTGAAAGCGGACGTTCAACTTGTCCCTGCCCGACAGACGGAACAGGTAATTGGCAAGGAGATCCAGATTACCGTAGTTTCCATATCCGGCGCGTATATATCCGGGCTTGCTGCCGGGCTGCACTTCCGTTCCTACATAGGGACGCATCAGGTCGGCAGGAATAGAGGTAGCCGGGAAGAAAGTAGTGGCATATTCCACTTCCTTTTTGCTGACGGTAGGTTCTTCCACTTTGGGCAGCACATTCACTTTGGAAGCATCCAGAATGTCCGGATTATATTCCTGTTCTACGACGACCGTGCGGTTCATGGTCGTATCTTTCGGCTGAGTATTCTGTGCCTGAAGGTTGGACTGCATCAGAAATGCCAGTGTAAATCCTCCTGCTATATAAAGAGTTCGTTTCATACTTTTCAATCTTTACTTGTTTAGTTTCTTTAGTCTGTCTTCAATCATGCTCTCGATATCGTCATTGCCCTGGTAGTTCTGTTGCAGGCTCAGCAGATACTGGCGTGCGTCGAGGTCTTTACCCATAGCGACATATACGTCCGACAGGAGGACAAAGCTGCGTGCTAGCCAATAAGCGTGTGGCGTACTCTGTTCGATGTAGTTGAGCAGCTCTTTTTCTGCCGCCGCATATTCTTGGGCATCGTAAAGTGCTTGGGCAACTTGGTATTTAGCTTCGGCACCATAAGAATTGCGGGTATCCTTGGCCAGTTCGCGGAAATCATCCAATGCTTTCTTGTCCGCTTTCTGATTCTTATAAGCCTTCGCACGATAATAAAGAGCTTCGTTCTTCAGTTCTGGACTAAGCTTGGCTTCAGCCAGCACCTCGGTTGCTGCATGAATTGTTTCCACGTCGTCTCTCAGCAGGAAGGCACAACGCAGGATGCCGGTTTCGGCAAGCTGGCGGCGTTCTACATTGGTCGCTTTTTCTTTCAGCATCTTGTAGCTTGTCAGAGCTTCTGCCATCTGTTGCTGGTTGAACTGTACTTCCGCACGCATGATCAGCGCTTCTTCTGCAAATGGATTGTTCGGATATTCAAGCAATTTTCCGGAGTGGAGGAGCACCATATCATAATTCTTCTGCTCATTTCCAATCTGGCAGAGATAATAATGCGCATTCAGGCTAAATGCTCCTTCCGGGAAGGTTTGCAGATATTTATTAAGGCTGCTCTTGGCTTCTTCTGTTCTGCCACGTGCATAAATCTTTTCAGCAGCAGCATAGGTCAGAGAATCCTGCTCGCTGGCATCAAAACGGATATGTCCCGGCATCGCATTGGCTAAGGCAGCAAATTCGTCGATGCGGTTCAAATCTACATAGATAGATTTCATATCGCGCATTGCCAGGCGGGCTTCTTCACTGCCCGGATACTTTTCAATTACTTGTTTATATGCATTGATTGCCTGATCGAAGTTACCGTTCTGATAGTACAGCAAACCGATTTCGGCTGCGGCTTTCCGGCTGACAGGGCTTTCGGGATATTTCTCCAGCATTTCCTTGAAGGAGGTAATAGCCTGGCTGTTGTTGTCCATCAATACATAAGAACGGCCTTTCTCGTAAATGGCGTTCACTGCATACGGAGAAGAAGGATATTTGCCCACCAGTCTGTTCAGAAGAGTGATCTTGCCGGTATAGTCTTTCTGCAAACCGGATACGAGTGCCAACTGATAGAATGAATAATCTCCGGAAGGAGTATTCATTTGTTCGGCTTGCGAATAATAATGTTTGGCTTCTTCGAAGTTGCGCACATTCAAGTGGCAGTCTCCAATACGGTTGTAAGCGTCGGCAAGCGCCGTTGTGTTTTCTCCTTTTTCCAGCTGGATATATTTTTGGAAGTAGTTACTTGCCTGTGTGTAGTCCTTACGGTGGAAGGCAATGTATCCTAAGTTGTAGTTGGCGAGTGCATACATTTCATTATTAGGCTGCGTGGTCAGTTGCAGGTAAGCGTTGAAATCGCGGGCGGCTTCCATCATTCGGTTGAGGCGATAGTATGATTCTCCACACCAGTAGTAAGCGTCTGCTTTGGTCTGGCGGTTGTATTGTCCGATGGCAATAGACTGGTTCAGATATTGGAGAGCCTGCTCGAAGTTGGCATTGGCAAATGACTGTGTGCCCAGCTGAAAGAGAATCTTTTGTTTGGCTTCCATGATCTGTGCACTTGGTTTTGCTATTCGTTCGATAGACTTCAAGGCAGCTTCGTAGCTGCGGGTATTCATATAAACTTCTACCAGATAGTTGCTTACTTTCTCGGCATACGGAGATGTCGGGAATTCATTGAGGAATTTCTCAAAGGCGGTTACCGACTCACCGAAAAGCTGAATAGGAAGTTTCGTGCAGGCAAAGTGCGTAGTTATAAGCAGCCTGTTCCTTAATCTGGAGATTGGCACTGGAAGCGGCGGCCTGTTCGAAAGCCATACGTGCCTTGTTTTTTTCTGCTAGCTGTAGGTATGAAAGTCCCATGTGCAGGTAAGCATTCTGTGTCAGTGCATCGTTGGTCGTAGTCACTTGTCCCAGCATTTCTGCTGCTTTGGAGTAGACTTTGGTTTGGTAATAGGAGAGGCCCAGCATATATAGCGCATCACGGCGGGAGCGGAGTGATCTCTGTCCAGATAGCCGGTGAATGCTTCCACTGCCTGGTGATATTGTCCGAAATGGTAGTAAGCGTCTCCCAGAATGCGGTACATCTCGGCGGCGTGCTCGTTGTTCGGATAGGCCGACAGGTAGTTTTGTGCTACGATCTGTGCCTTATCGTAGTTCTTCTTGATGGCATAAATCTCTGCTATATAATAAGGTACGAGTGCTTTGTATTTGGGATCGTCCTGCAAGGGGAGGAAATCTTTCAATGCCTCGTCATAACGTTTCTGAGTGTAACGGATGTAAGCAAGATAGTAGCTGCAATCCTTTGCATATTTGGGACTGCTGGCACGCAATGTTTCAAACCAGATGGCGGCTTCTTTCAGATTATCAGTCTTCATGTAGCAGGTTGCCAGTTGGTAGGTGCGGTCGTCGCGTTCCTCATTTCCCAGCAGATCGAGGCGGGTAGAGTTGAAGAGAGCTAATGCCTCATCATATTTCCCTTCGTAGAAATAACAGGAGGCCAACAACGAATAGATGCGGTTGGCATAAGGAGTATCGGGATAACGTTCGAGGTACTTACGCAGTAACTCGATGCGGTTTTTGTCTTTCAGTTCATAAGCCGAACTGACTAACATATATTCTGCGTCCTGAAGGAGACTTGCTGTTGGCTTTTGCTTTACAAATGCTTTCAATGCAGGTATAGCGGCTGCATAATTTTTTCCTGGAAAAGTTCTTTACCTTCTTTATAAAGGTTGACAGGAGAGGTTATCTTTTCGCTTGTCTGTGCGGAGATGGCAATCGGCGCACAACACAACAAGGTGCAGATAATTCGTGATATTCTTTTCTTCATAATCTAGTGTTTTGACAAAAATACGACTATATCTTCCAACGAAAACCCTTTGAAAGTTATTTTATAATCATTTAAATCTTTATGTAAATTATCTCTCATCGATTTTGAATCCGAGATACTTATTCTTTTTTGACTCTTTTTCATCTTTCTGATGAGGGTAATTAAGTCTGATGTTGAATTTCATGTGATTGTTGTTTTTATAATTAATGGCGGTTACAAAGATAATACGAATCTTAGTATTTTCCTCATTTAAAACGTTTTCTGATACCCGAAAGTTTAGTAAACCCTTTAGTTAACTGTGTTGAGCCAGAAACTGTACAACTCCCCGTCGAATGGAATCCAACCCGAAATCTTCCGGACGTATCTCCGATAACGGCAGAAAGAAAGCATCTGCCACGTCATCCATTGCCGAGAAATGGCTCATGTCTTTTACGGTACAGAGAAAGAACATATCGAGCGTATGAACGGGAAAGCCCGAATAGATATAGATGTTCGGCAAGGAGAACTGATAGGTCGCTTTTTCTACCTTCAATCCTGTCTCCTCTAATACTTCTCTGCTTACACCTTCTTCTCCTGTTTCGTTCATATCGATAAACCCTCCGGGAAGATCGAGAGTGCCTTTTGCAGGTTCTTTGGCACGGCGGCAGACGAGCAGCTCGTTCTTTTCATTCAGAATCAGCGCCACAGTAGCGGCAGACGGATTGAAATAATAAACGAAACCACAGTCTGTGCATTTCTTAGACTTTTCATTGTTCACTTCGAAATGTGGAGAACCGCATTCGGGGCAATACAGAAATTGCGCAAGAGGATGTTTCATAATTATCGATTTTATATAAAAGATTGTCTGCCCACAAAAATATAAAATCTTTTCTTCAGATATGGAATAATGTGATTACAAAATAGTAAATACCCCGTCTTATTAGTATCATTAACAACAATCATATACAAATTAAAAGAATCAGGCTATGAATAACAAAATGAATGTTCCTTTATCGGGAATTATTCCTCCGTTGGTAACTCCTTTGCTGGATGATGATGTATTGGATGTGGAAGGTTTGCAAAAGCGATTGAACATCTCATTGCAGGTGGCGTACATGCTCTTTTGTGTTGGGAACTACCGGTGAATCGCAAAGTCTCAGTTATAAATTGAGGGTGGAAATGATTAAAAATACCTGTCGTATAGCGAAAGGACGGTTGCCGGTACTGGTATGTATTTCTGATACCTCGATTGTGGAGAGCGTGAACCTTGCCTGTATAGCGGCTGATCATGGGGCCGATGCTGTCGTTTCTGCTCCTCCCTATTATTTTGCGACAGGTCAGCCCGAATTGATCGAGTTCTATGAAAATTTGCTGCCTCAGTTGCCGTTGCCCTTGTTCCTGTATAATATGCCGACTCATACCAAAGTGAACTTTGCACCGTCTACTATTCAGCGGATAGCAGAGAATCCCGGAGTGATCGGTTTTAAAGACAGTTCGGCAAATACTGTTTATTTCCAGTCGGTGATGTATGCCATGAAAGATAATCCGGACTTTTCGATGCTGGTAGGACCGGAAGAAATTATGGCGGAATCCGTACTTCTGGGGGCTCATGGCGGAGTAAACGGAGGGGCGAATATGTTCCCCGGACTGTATGTGAGCTTATACAATGCTGCAAAAAATGCGGATATCGAAGAAGTGAGACGTTTGCAGGAAAAAGTGATGCAAATCAGTGCCACGATCTATGCGGTAGGGCAACATGGGTCCAGTTACCTGAAAGGTCTGAAATGTGCTCTCAATCTACTGGGAATATGCAGTGATTATGTAGCTGCGCCTTTCCATAAGTTTGAACAACGGGAAAGAGGAAAGATATGGAAAGCGCTTCAAAATCTGGGAGTGGATGTAGTGTTGAGGTAATTAATTTAACTAAAAATGAACGGCTATGTCTATTCTCGACATTATAATTTTTTTATTCTTCACGGGGGGAGTTGTTGTCTTCGGCTGCTCTTTTTTCAACAAGAAACGTTCGTCGGAGGAGTTTACTTCGGCAGGACGTTCCCTTCCGGGTTGGGTTGTGGGAATGTCTATTTTCGCAACGTATGTGAGTAGTATCAGTTATCTGGCTTATCCGGGCAAAGCATATATGTCCGATTGGAATGCTTTTGTATTCAGCTTGTCCATTCCGATAGCTTCGTACTTTGCTGCTAAATATTTTGTACCCTTTTATCGTTCTATCGGAAGCGTATCGGCTTACAGCTTTCTGGAAGAACGCTTTGGCCTCTGGGCGCGCATGTATGCGTCATCATGTTATCTTTTGACACAAGTTGCCCGGATGGGCTCTATTTTGTATCTGCTCGCATTGCCTATGAATGCTTTGCTGGGATGGGATATCAAAATGATTATTGCAATAACCAGCATCGCTATTATTGCCTATTCAATGCTGGGTGGTCTGAAGGCGGTGATATGGACGGAAGCAATTCAGGGATTTATTTTGATTGGTGGTGCAGTCGTTTGTCTTTGTGTACTGATGTTTAAGATGCCCGAAGGACCTGCCCAGGTATTTCAAATAGCGATAACTGATCATAAGTTCAGTTTGGGAAGTTTCGGAAGCAGTTTGACCGAGTCTACTTTTTGGGTATGCCTTATTTACGGTGTGTTTATCAATCTGCAGAATTATGGCATTGATCAGAATTACGTACAGCGTTATCTGACCGCAAAGAGTGATAAGCAGGCTAAGTTCTCAGCTCTTTTCGGAGGTTATCTCTTTATTCCGGTTTCTGCCGTGTTCTTTATGATAGGTACGGCATTGTATGCATATTGCAAGGTATTTCCGGAATTTCTTCCGGCAGGAGTTGAGGGAGATGCAGTCTTTCCCTATTTTATTGTGCATGCGCTTCCGACCGGACTTACCGGATTATTGATCGCCTCCATTTTTGCGGCGGGAATGAGTACGGTGGCTACAAGCATTACAAGTTCGGCTACTATCATTCTCACGGATTATTATACCCGCTATATGAATAAAAAGCCGACAGAAAAACAGTCGGTGAGGGCCTTGTACATTTCTAATGTCTTTATTGGAGTAATTGGCATTTTTGTAGCACTGGCGTTTTTGAATGTAGAAAGTGCACTGGATGCATGGTGGGCTTTGTCCTCCATCTTTAGCGGTGGTATGCTGGGACTCTTCCTGCTGGGGTATATTTCAAAGAAGGCGCGGAATGTTGACGCCGTTTTGGGAGTGATCTGTGGCATTATCGTTGTCGTCTGGATGAGCTTGTCTCCTATCTTCTTTAAAGATGGTTTCATGAGCGAATATGCAAGCCCGTTTCATGCTAACCTGACCATTGTCTTCGGAACCATTGTTATCTTTCTGGCAGGCTTTCTCAGTATGCGTTTGCTGAAAACAAAGAAGTAGAAGAGGGCAGCTTCACTGGCAGGCATATTGGTTTCATCTATTATCCGATAGAATTATTCGATTGGACTTTTTTTGCAAAGGCGGGGTTTCCGCCTTTATCTTTGCATCAGAAACAAGAAACAAAACGATGTTTCTGATGTTATAAGTCAAATCAATTAATAACAATAAAAGCAATAAAGAGTATGGAACCAATTTTAAATTCTCAACTTCCTGAATTCAGCGTTCAGGCTTTTCAAAACGGAGTCTTCAAGACAGTAACCAACAACGACCTGAAAGGTAAATGGGCAATCCTTTTCTTCTACCCTGCCGACTTTACATTCGTATGTCCGACCGAATTGGTCGATATGGCTGACAAATATGCTCAATTTCAGGAAATGGGTGTCGAAGTATATTCCGTAAGTACAGACTCGCACTTTGTACACAAAGCATGGCATGATGCTTCCGAAACGATCCGTAAGATCAAATATCCGATGCTGGCAGACCCGACAGGGGCTTTAAGCCGTGCACTGGGTGTGTATATCGAAGAAGAAGGTATGGCTTATCGTGGTACATTCGTTGTCAATCCGGAAGGAAAGATTAAAGTGGTGGAACTGAATGATAACAATATTGGTCGTGACGCCAGCGAATTGCTTCGCAAAGTAGAAGCCGCACAGTTTGTAGCTACTCACGACGGAGAAGTTTGCCCGGCTAAATGGAAGAAGGGCGAATCTACTCTGAAGCCAAGCATTGACCTTGTCGGTAAGATTTGATAGATCTTGATAATGTGTGTGAAGGGCCGGTAACGGAGACGCTGCCGGCCCTTCTTTTCAAAAAGAATGAAAGGAGAAAGAGAGATGTTAGAACCTGCATTAAAAGAACAACTGAAGGGTATTTTTGCCGGACTGGAGGCTGACTTTACCTTTGATATATCCGTATCAGCCAGTCATGAAAGCCGTGCCGAATTGCTGGAGTTACTGGAAGATGTAGCCGAATGCTCCACCCATATCACTTGCGTGGTAAATGAAGGAAGCGGACTGAAATTTGCGATATGGAAGAATGGGCATCCAACAGGAATCACTTTCCGTGCTATTCCCAATGGACACGAGTTTACTTCTTTGTTGCTCGCTATCCTGAATTTGGACGGTAAGGGAAAGAATTTTCCGGATGAGGCTGTCTGCAATCGTGTAAAAGCGTTGAAAGGTCCGGTACATTTGGTGACTTATGTTTCACTTACTTGTACTAACTGTCCGGATGTGGTACAGGCTTTGAATGCAATGACAACGCTGAACCCTTCCATCACACATGAAATGGTTGACGGAGCGCTGTATCAGGATGAGGTGGACGCATTGAAGATACAAGGCGTGCCTTCTGTTTTCGCTGATGGAAAGCTGCTTCATGTGGGGCGCGGTGAATTTGGCGAACTGCTTGCTAAATTGGAAGCGCAATATGGTATTGATGAAACCAAGGCGGAGACGGAAGTGAAGGAATACGATGTTATTGTAGCCGGCGGCGGTCCTGCCGGAGTATCGGCAGCTATCTATTCTGCCCGTAAAGGATTACGTGTGGCGATTGTTGCCGAACGTGTCGGCGGACAGGTAAAAGAAACGGTAGGTATTGAAAATCTGATTTCTGTTCCCGAAACGACAGGAAGTGAACTTGCCGATAACCTGAAAACACATTTGTTGCGTTATCCGGTAGATCTGTTGGAACAGCGCAGGATAGAAAAGGTGGAACTTACTGGAAAAGATAAATTGGTGACTACCTCCGTAGGGGAGAGATTCATTGCTCCTGCATTGATTATCGCTACCGGTGCAAGCTGGCGGAAATTGAATGTTCCTGGCGAGAATGAGTATATTGGTCGCGGAGTAGCTTTCTGTCCCCATTGTGACGGACCTTTTTATAAAGGAAAGCATGTAGCAGTAGTAGGCGGTGGAAATTCCGGTGTTGAAGCTGCTATTGACTTGGCGGGTATCTGTTCTAAAGTAACGGTCTTTGAGTTTATGGATGAACTGAAAGCGGATAATGTACTTCAGGAAAGACTCAAATCTTTGCCGAATGTGGAAGTTTTTGTTAGTTCACAGACTACTGAAGTGATTGGCAACGGTGATAAACTGACAGCCTTACGCATCAAGGACCGTAAGACGGAGGAAGAACGATTGGTAGAACTTGATGGTGTATTTGTACAGATTGGCCTCTCTGCCAATAGTGCTGTTTTCCGTGATGTGGTAGAGACAAACCGGCCGGGTGAAGTCGTGATTGATGCCCATTGTCGCACCAATGTCACTGGTATCTATGCAGCAGGAGATGTATCGACTGTGCCTTATAAGCAGATCATTATTTCTATGGGTGAAGGTGCTAAAGCTGCCCTTTCTGCCTTTGATGACCGGGTACGCGGTGTCATTTGATAAAATAGATTATTTATACATCCCCCCTCTTGTATAAATAATGGCCACAGAGATTCTGATAAAGTCTCTTGTGGCTTTTATTTTTTTCTTACCTTTGTCATACAAATATTTAACCCCCAATGAAAAACATGAAAAGATATTTTTACTGATTTCCGCCATTTTATTCATTGTTCCGGTGCAGGCGCAGCATACATTGAAGTTGATGACTTATAATATCAGAAATGCAACCGGTATGGATGGTGTCTGTAATTTCAGCGTATTGCAAATGTGATAAATAATGCTTCTCCTGATGTAGTAGCTGTGCAGGAAGTAGATAGCGTAACTAATCGAAGCAATCAGAAATATGTATTAGGCGAGATAGCAGAACGGACGCAGATGCATGCCTGTTTTGCTCCGGCTATTGATTTTGACGGTGGTAAATATGGAATTGGCCTATTATCAAAGAAAGCTCCGATCCATTTGCAGACGATGGCTCTGCCAGGTAGAGAAGAAGCACGGACATTGATTCTGGCAGAGTTTGAAGATTATATTTATTGTTGCACTCACTTGTCACTCACTGAAGAGGATCGGATGAAATCGTTGGATATTTTGAAGGCTTTTGCTATATCTTATAAGAAGCCTCTTTTTTTGGCGGGAGATATGAATGCCGAACCGGAATCGGATTTTATCAAAGAGTTACAGAAAGATTTTCGCATACTCTCTGATCCCAAACAACACACTTTTCCTGCTCCCCGGCCCCAAAGGAGACTATTGATTACGTGGTGGCTTTTAAGCAGAATGATAAAGGATTTGCCCTCGTCTCTTCGGAAGTGGTGAATGAACCTGTAGCGTCCGATCATCGTCCTATTGTTGTGGAACTGCGCACTGCCGAAAAGGCGGATAAGATATTCCGCACTAAACCTTACTTGCAGAATCCGGTTGGAAATGGAATGACCGTGATGTGGGAAACCACTGTTCCTGCTTATTGTTGGGTAGAATACGGGACGGATACGACTCAATTAAAGCGTGCGCGTACTATTTTGACGGACAGGTAGTCTGCAATAACAAGTTACATAAAATACGGCTGAATGATTTGCAGCCCGGTCAAAAGTATTATTATCGTGTCTGTTCACAAGAGATGTTGCTTTATCAGGCATATAAGAAAGTTTTCGGAAATACTGCCCGTTCCGCTTTCAGTGAATTTACTCTGCCTGTAACCGGTACGGATTCTTTACTGCTGTTGTGTTCAATGACCTGCATCAGCATACCCATACCTTCCGGGCTTTGTGCAGGCAGATTCAGGATATCGACTATGATTTTGTTGTTTTCAACGGTGACTGTGTAGATGACCCGGCAAGTCATGATCAGGCAACTGCCTTTATTAGTGAATTGACCGAAGGAGTGCACGGAGATTGTATCCCAACTTTTTTTATGCGAGGAAATCACGAAATCCGGAACGCTTATTCTATCGGTTTGCGTGACCATTTCGATTATGTAGGTGACAGGACTTATGGTTCTTTCAACTGGGGAGATACCCGTTTCGTCATGCTGGACTGTGGAGAAGACAAAACAGACGATCATTGGGTCTATTATGATTTGAATGATTTCACCCAGTTACGTAACGAGCAGGTCGGTTTTCTGAAGAAAGAACTGGCTGCCAAAGAATTTAAGAAAGCGAAGAAACGCATCCTCCTGCATCATATCCCTCTTTATGGTAATGATGGGAAGAATCTTTGTGCTGAACTATGGACTAAGCTGCTGGTAAAAAGCTCCTTTTTGATATCTGTCTGAATGCTCATACTCATAAGTATGCTTATCACCCGAAAGGTGAATTAGGGAATCATTTTCCGGTTATTATAGGTGGAGGATATAAGGTGGAAAGTGCTACCGTGATGATTCTTGAGAAGAGGAAAGAAGAACTCAGAGTCAGGGTGTTGAATGCAAAGGAAGAAACTTTGCTGGATATAACGGTCTGAATAATGTATATGATAGTTTGAATCATAGAATTGAATTTCACCCCAAAAGTTAGATACTAAACTTTTGGGGTGATTTATTTATGTTGATAATACCTATAGTTCCTTTTTTCTCTTCTTTCATTTTAGCTTCCTCCTGAGATGACAATGAATGTCAGGCCCAAAATGAATAATATAAACATAACTCCCAAAAGTCTGTTTGTGGCTTTGGAGCTACCGATAAATTCTTTCCAGATGAAAACACCCCAAAGAGCAGCAATCATCGGTGCTCCTTGTCCAAGTGCATAGGAAATGGCTGCTCCCGCTTTTCCTGCGGCAATGTAGCTTAATGCTGTACCTAATCCCCAAATGCATCCTCCGAGAATCCCTACCATATGTGTGCTCGCTTTTCCGGTAAAATATTCCTTGTAAGTAACAGGTAAACCGACGAACGGACGTTTCATCACAAGTGTATTGAAGAGGAAGTTGCTTTAGGAAGATTCCGATGGCAAAGATGAAGAATGCAGTATAAGGAGTTGCCATTCCTGCTGTTGGTGATTCAAAATTGTTCAAATCCATGGCGGCAGCGACAAACCGGTAAAAGAATGACATCAGTATACCGGCAATAGCAGCAAGAATAATTCCCTTTTTGCTATTATTGGTTCCTGCCTTTTGATTTTTACCGGCTGCAATACCGCTACAAATGATGGCGATAACAATCAGCACGACTCCTGTGAATAGCCAGAACGGATCTCCTTTGGGAGAACTGAAATAATTAATGAATACTCCTAATACTAATGCCAGTCCTACTCCCAATGGGAAAGCTACCGCCATTCCGGCAATGGATACAGAGGCAGAAAGGAGAATATTGGAAGCATTGAAGATAACTCCTCCGATAAGTGCACTGGCAATATATGCCGTTTCCACTTGTTGGATGTCCTCCAGAAAACCTCTTCCCGAATCTCCGAAACTTCCTAGTGTGAATACCAGAAGTAAGGCGAACAACAAGATGCCGATAGTGTAGTCCCAATAATAAAGTTCATAACGCCAATTCTTACTGGCCAGTTTTTGGGTATTTCCCCACGATCCCCAGCATATCATTGTGATAAAGCAGAAGATAATAGCTAAGGTGTAACTATTGACTATATACATAATGATCTTTTTTAAGATTTCAATTCTCTTTTCCTGTCACTTGTCTTATAAGTGCGTTGCGGGTTGCCCGAATATTTTCTTCCCCTTGAATAGTGAGATATTGGTGTTTACCGCTTTCAGAAGGAGAAAAAATACTTTGTCCGATACTGTCTATGGTGATTGTTCCCTTCTCGGATAAATTGAAATAATTATTTCCCGGTTCTATGGCTTGTAGCACGGATGTCAAATCCCATGTTTCTCTGTCATATGGCATTTCCTGAAATATTTTATATGATACGCACAGAGGATGTTTATAACTGTCGGCAAAATCATTTAATATACTTTGATGAGGATATCGAATCTTGTTTCCTAGTTCCCATCCGCTGGCAATAATCGGAGTAGGCCATTCTTTGAAAGTAATTTGGGCTGCATTCAGATCATTAACAATGTTCCATTCAGGGAAGTTGAATTCATTATCATAGAGTCCTCCCATGACAGATAGTAATTTTACCTTTTGTGCTACCAAGGCTTTTCCATCCAGCTCGCTGTATTCATCTGCTTCCGAGATAAGCAAACGGGCTAGATTTGTTTCCGGACCTAAGGCTATAAATACCACAGAATGATCTCCTTGCTCTGCCAGCAATTTACGCAACAGTTTATATCCTTCCGGAATATGATCTTTTAGGCTTCTTTTTGGATGTAATATTTTATTATTGTCAATAATAGTATCCAGTGTTTGGCGGAGATAATGTCCGTCGTCTGTATTCATCCCATTATAAGCATAGCCTAAGGGTATGTCGTATTTGTCGTTGAAACGACAATAAGCGTCAATATATTCCAGTGAATAAGGATTACACTTGCTTATAGTGATACCTAGCAAATCAATTTTTTCTTTTTTCTCATAATTAAGCAGCATTTGCATAGCTAAAACATCATCGATGTCATTTCCAACATCCGTGTCGAGTATGACAGGAATTGCAGAAGTAGTCTCTTTCTGTTGTGCACAGGAGCAGAATAAAGAGACGGTTATTAGAATGATTGCTATATATTTGAACATATCTTGGGTTTTTATAAGTTATTACCAATATTCTCAATTGTATTGCTGGTTAATGATTGTTGCGAGGAATAAGTTACTTTATAAAGTATGCCTCCTTTGGCATGGAGAGTCTGATTCTCTAAAGTTGCAGTTCTTCTTTGGTAAATGTGCCATTTACATCATATCTTCCGGAAATGGTTTCTCCAAATTTACCATTCTCTAGTTTGAATTGAGAGTCATTCAAACTATAAATCAGTAAATAATTGTGCATGTCTAATACGAAACCTAAAGAAGCATTATTTGTCTGGAATGTGATTTGTGCTCCAGTAGTACATATTAGTTGTTCTAATTTGTCTTTTGGCTGATTATCGTTAATATTAAATGCTGCAAAATTCTCCGGTTTTACTTTGGCAACGTCTATATAAGCTGCCGCCAAGCCTTTTATGAGACTACGAGTAGGGGGCGTAAAATCTTTTTCTTGTAAATCCCACGTATAAATTCCGTGGTCAATTTGGTCCGGTTCGGTGGTGTTGTTGATAAAGAAGTTGCTGGTAGCCAAATCGTAAATATTATAGCCTCCTCCTAATGCGAAAGATGTCAAGATAAGACTCGGACTGTTTGTATAACTACCTTTGTTCTCGGCAACCAGCGCATAATTTCCAGCAATTGATGCGTATGCCATGACTTCATTTTTGAGATGTTTAATATTATCTTTATAAGCATCAACGCCAATGAAATCAATGCCTTGAAGATCGAATACATCTTTGGGGCGAGCATTAGTTGCCTCTGGAAATGGATTAATACCATCACCGTAAATTAGATTGACACGAGTTACTACTTTGTAAGAACTGTTTTTTACAGCTTTTCCTACAGTGTTTAATGCATTTGTGATCATTGTCCAGGCCTTCTCTTTGCTTAGAGGAGTCCCATCCCGATATTTTAAATCTTTTTGGTCGATTCTCCAGCGCATTAATGCATCAGGTTCATTATGGATCTGCGCTGATATAACGGGATGCTTGTCTCCATTTTGAGAATCCCAGTATCGGATGTGGTTAAATAAGGCGGTGATGGCTTTGGTTTCTCTCTCCAGTACCCATTCATCATCAAGAATCATGGTGTATTGGTAACCATAATAGTTCCAAAAATTTCCTTCATCATTCCGGCTGAACCTTTTGTTATATTCTTGAAGTACATATTGAGGTATCAGGTAGGAGAATGAATCTCCTACCATATTCGTACTGAACCAAAGTAATTCCATTTTCAAATTATACTTGTTGACGAACTGCAAGATTGAGTTTAGGATACTATAATCGTACTTGTTTTCTTTAGGCTCTACCATATTCCATGAAATTGAATTTGCACACAATTTAGTCCCAGTTCTGAGCTTTCTTTCTTGAAGTAGTTTTCCACTTCATTAATAGTCATCTTGTCACAATTGAGAAGGGCATCAAGGCGTATTTGTGCACCAAGAAACGGAAAAGGTTTACCGTCAACAGAAACATATGTTTTGTTGTTCTCAGTCACTAGTTTACTTACTTCTATTTGAGAAAGTATTGGTTCGACGTATGTTTCATTATTATTGTCAGAACAAGCTGTTGCGAATAATGAAAAGAAAACCAGTGCGTAAGTTAGTATTATCATTCTTTTTATACATAATTGGTCTTTGTTAAATTAGTAGATTATTGGATTATTGCGGGGTTCCTCCTCCTGTCATAGGCCAGCCCGGATTCTGATAGATGGGAGAAGAATTCAAATCACCTCCGGATGAAGTAACCAGAAAATGTTCTGCTGCTATCGGATCGAGATAGTGTGCCATATTCCATTTATAGCCGTTGTAAACAATGTTATTGGCTGTGATGTGATAAGGAGCAAGATAAGTACTGAAGCTGCGTGGTGAAACATTTTCTCCTTCTTTAAGAATGGAGTTGCCGTTAGAATCTTTATACCAGTCCCAGCCATACATTTCCTGCCATAAATTCATTCCTAGGATATGGTAGGGTTTGGTAATCATTTGGTCCATTGAACGCCATCTATGTAAGTCCATGTTACGTAAACCTTCCGCCATCAACTCACATCTTCTTTCACGGCGGATATTATAACGTGTGGCATCAATAATTTCTCCGCTGGAATATGCCCCCCAATCAGTTTCTGCTTCTTTTGACATATCTGTAAGCCTGATTGTTTTGGTATAGTCCTCATCAATGCCGGCTCTGCGACGAATCGCTTTCCAGTACTTTTCTGCATAGGAGTCGAGTGAACCATGCAATTCATAATAAGCTTCTATATAGTTGAGATAGGCTTCGGCTGTACGGAATATGATAGAACCGACAATACTTTGAGTGTTATTTGTGTATTTCCCGTCAGGGTTCAATCCTTTGCGTAAGGCATAGCCTGTATTGTATTTCTCTGTGACAGAAGAGGCGGTTATATTGGGTCCCCATTCTTCTACTACCCCATGATCTCCTGCCGGAGTATGCAGATTTTTCTGTCCCGGCTTTTTGATGAAGATGTCTGCACGGGAATCCCTGTTTTTAGTGATGTGAATGATATTATTATCTCCCCAATAAGATGAATTTTCATCTGCCCACATCGGGGAAGCATAAATAGGTTCTCCGTTTTTAAGAATAAAGGCGTCAATCATGCTTTTAGTAGTACCTACTCCATTGTTGCCGACACATCCGTATTGACAAACTTCATTTGCCACTCCTAATCCTGTGTTGTAACGTCTCCATAAAAGTATTTCATTGTATTTCTCCATATCAATATCGCAGAACATACTGAAATAAGGATTTTCAGGTTCCGAAGAAGTTTGTGGAAATACTCCTGTATTGACAGTTAATATATTATATTTTTCTGCTATGATTTGTGCCGCTTTAATAGCTTCATCAAAAAAGAACTCAGATTCTTTATCAATGCTTCCGGATTTAAATGAGTAATTAGCATTATAATCTTTATTTGCTCCCGGCCATCCCGGTCCATTGGGTACAAAAGCCTGTTCCTTTAAAATTCTTCAGCCATGAGCCTTCGTAAAGTGCGACCCTTGACTTGAGAAGGATAGCGCAGTCTTTGCTTAGCCGGTTCTTGCCTCCGGAAGGAGCTATGTTTTGCATCATTTCTATAGCTTTGTCCAGATCAGATAAGATAAATCTGGCTACTTCATTTCGGGGGGCTCGTTTGCTGATTTCTATCAGAGCTTCACGTTCATTAGGATAAGTTTTAGTAATAATAGGAAAGTCGCCTAATGATTTTAATCTTTCAAAATACATGAAAGTTCTCTGAAGAAATACATTTCTCCGATATAGTGTTTGATATTGGTCGTGTTTCCGACAATGACATTGTCTTCATACGATGGAAGCACATTTTCAAAGAAATAATTGCATCGGTAAATATCAGCGAAATACCATGAGCCTCCTTCTTGTCCAACTTTCCAGTATCCGGGTGCATACATTACGTTAGGTTGCATACCGGCCATATTATCTGTGTTATTGTCAATTTCAAAAGTTCCATATCCATAGGTGCCATGAGTAGGTAGCACTTGATATTGGTCAGTAGCAAAAGCTGCAATATTACTTTCTGTTGTCAGATATTCATTTGGAGAAAGTTGATCAAGAGGTTCTTGGTTTAGGAAATCATTGCAACTTGTCAAAAAGAGCACTCCGCTCAATAAGGTTGATATCGTAAGTCTTTTCATAATATCCTGTTTTTAGAATGTGACATTTAATCCAAAAGAGAATGTTCGGGATAGTGGGTAAACGTTTCCGTGTCCCCAACTACCGCCTTCGATTGATTCGGGATCGAAGAAATCAATAAGGCTCGTAATGGTGAACAAGTTTTCACCGGATGCGAATATCCTTAGGTTCTGCATTCCCATTTTTTGTACGATGTTGTGTGGCAAGCTATATCCTATCTGCAGATTCTTCAGACGTAGATAAGATGCATCTTGTAAATATTTAGTTTGTGATTGCTGGTTTTTATCGGTGTTGAATAAGGGTCTTGGATAGTAGGAATTCAGATTCGTTCCCAATGGACTGGTTTCGTCATTTCGGAAATAATCATCGTGTCCTTTTAGTGCTGTGGAAAACCAGGGCCCTTGTCTACCGTTTGCCCCCCAGAAGTAGTAACTACCCTGAAAATAATCTCTTTTCAATGTCCCTTGCCAGAACATTCTGATATCGAATCTTTTCCAATCGGCGGCTAATTCCAGTCCTACATTATATCGGGGCGTGGAGTTGCCTATTCTTTTTAAATCACCGTGATCTTGTAAGGTGCGGCTTCCGGCATCAATTTTTCCGTCTTCATTCAGATCTTTATACATAATGTCTCCGGCTTTCCAGTCTTGTCCGAGATTATTTTGTCCACCGTTGATTAATCTTCCGATGTGTTCAGCCATTTCTTGGTCAGACTGTGCAATGCCTATCGTTTCATATCCCCATATTTCACCCACGTATTTTCCGGCATAAAATCCATCTATCAGTCCGGAAGGATTTGAATAACGAGTAATCTTGGTACGACTGTCGGCAAGTGTAAAGCGGGCACTATAATTCAATCCATTATTTAACCGGTCTTTCCACATTAGTTCCAGTTCCCATCCGAATGTTTTAAGATTTGTATTATTGGAACTTGGAACGGCTGTTCCAAGGACTACAGGCAATTTCTCCGAAGGGCCGACCATATCGTCAGTTTTACGAATGTAATAATCAAAAGAGCCGGTTAGCCGATTGTTAAACAGACCAAAGTCAACTCCGGCATTCCATGTACGGATTTTCTCCCAGGAGAGATTATAGCTGACGAGTGAAGGTGCCCAGGCAATATTGGCTAATGTTCCGTCAATGATCCATGATCCTGTTCCTGTACCGATTGTAGAATAAGTCGGATATAAAGAAGATGTATTTTGGTTACCCAAACTACCATAAGAGGCTCTGACCTTAAATGTGTTGACAACTTTGCTGACAGGCAGGAAGAATTTTTCTCTGGCTATGTTCCAGCCTACTGATGCGGAAGGGAAAAATCCCCAACGACTGTCACTACGAAATCGTGAGGAACCGTCATAGCGTAGATTTACTTCCAGAAGATATTTTTCCAGGTAATCATAATTCAATCTGCCGAAGAATCCGGCGGTAGCCCATCTGTTGTGTCCACCTGCTACATTCGGAGCAACTTTTTGGTTATTTGAATCCATTCCGGTAGAAGTGTTGATAGTCGGTTTTCCCGGATAAATGACTCCTAGCTTCTCAGCAGCTATATCTTTATAATTATTTTGTTCGGCTTGAAACCCGAAAAGAACTTTCATATTATGTGATTTTGCAAAGGTCTTTGCATAATCTGTATAGAGATTTACATTAAAATAATCGCTGGCATAAGTGCCTTCATGTACTTGGGAATCGTTATTCCATGTATTGCCCTTAGTCTTTCCGTCAACACCTGTCTGATGAACAGTTAAGTAATCCCAGTGTGAATATTGTGTGTTGTATCGATAGCTTAAATCTCCAATCAGTCGCCACCCTTTGATAGGTTCTACCGTTATATTCAGTTGTTGGTAGAGCCAAGTGTTTCGTTCTTGTTTTTCACCTCCGTTTTGCATTTGGAGCACATGGTCGTCATATAGTATACCATTCGGGTCATAAAGCGGTTTGGTAGGCCAACATTGGCGTCCGATTTCGGCAAAAAAACTTTCATTAAGATGTGTTGGCTGTACATAGTCACTTCTGATAAAGCGGGTATTGAATCCGACTGATACTATTTTTGATAATTGTGCGTTGATTTTCGCAGATGCAGTATATCTGTTTGAGTATTCATCCCCAATTCTGAGCTCTCCATCCTGACCTAAATAGTTCGCTGATAAATAGTATTGTATTTTGTCTGTCCCGCCAGTAACGCTGATATTGTGCTCGTGTGCAAAGACATTGTCTTTGAAAAAATAGTCATAATAATCAATATTATCATTTCCTTGTGAATATCCGTCTGCCCATAACGAAGGATTATTGGGTACGGGGATGGTAGAATCGGTAATTTTGCCGGCCATATAATCTTTGATGCGGTTTATCCTTTCTTCCGAGACCCAATTGTAAGGTCCCCATCCGGAATTGGCGGCTGCATCATTATAGTATAAGGAGAACGTGTAAGAGTCTAATGAAGAAGGCATATTGATAGGGCTACTTACACGGAAGCTGTTGTTGTAGTTAACTTGCGCTTTACCGGCCTTTCCCTTCTTGGTCGTTACTAAGATTACTCCGAATGGTGCTCTGGAACCATAAATAGAAGAAGTTCTGCCGCATCCTTCAGAACTGAAATAGATTCTATATCCTGCGGATTAATGGAATAAATATCTCCTTCCATACCATCTATCAAGACTAGGGCGCTTCCTGTAGAACCTTCTCCGATAGTTCCGACTCCACGTACATTGATGGATTGTTTCTGATTGAGACCTCCTCCCTGATTGCTATAAATATTCAAACCGGGAACCTGTCCTTGTAATGCCTGGACTGCATTGGATACAGGGATTGCTTCGAAGGCTTTCGAGTCAATGACTCCGACAGAACCGGTTAAATTAATCTTCTTTTGGGTACCATAACCTACAACGACCACTTCATCCAATAAATTGTCGTCAACTTCCAGTGTTACGTTTATCATTTTTCTATCACCTACTGTAAACTGGACTGTTTTAAATCCGATGTAACTGAATTCGATAGTTGAACTTGGATCCGCTTTCACTTGGTAGTGTCCGTTAAAGTCAGTGACAGTTCGGATACTATATTCCCATCTTTTACTTTTATGGAAACTCCCAGTAGAGGTTCTCCATTATTATCTTTTACTGTTCCGGATACATAATTCTGAGCATATGTATTCATTGAACATAAAAGTAGGAAGCCAGCAGGCAGATGCTTATGACTTGAGTTATAAGTTATCAGGTGGACAGCTTTCTTTAAGAGAGTAGAATGTCGATTAGTTTTCATAATCCATTAAATTTAAAAGTTGAATGATAAGGCTAATTCTTTTTCTAACATGAAGTGTTTTACTTCATCGAGAGTAGGAATAGACGGTTGGGCACCGGAACGTGTAACAGCGATAGCTGCCGCGGCATTCGCAAAAACTCAATGCATCCCGGTCTATTTCCCTTTGGGCACAAATTACAGCCAATGCCCCACAGAACGTGTCACCTGCTGCAATAGTATCAATCGCATTTACTTTGTATCCGGGAGTTCTGAATGATTTCTTTGTCGTTTTTCATATATACACCTTGACTTCCCAATGTGATCACAGCATTGCGTGCACCTGCCTGTAATAAGCTTAGAGCGATTTCTTCAAGATTATTTCCTGTATATTCAATTCCTGAGATGAAGGCTGCTTCCAGTTCATTGACGACTAGTATATCAATGGCTTTCATCAGCTCCTCATCAATCAGGCAGGCGGGTGCGGGATTAAACAAAACCTTTTTACCTTTTTGTTTAGCCAGAAGAGCTATTCTTTTAATCGTTTCGTAAGGAATCTCGGCTTGCATAACTATGATATCTGCTTCGTCAATTACCTTTGAAAAATGAATAATTGAACCGGGTAATAAAGAATAGTTAGCTCCGGGAGCTACTGCTATGCAGTTTTCACCACTGTCGGCAACAAAAATGAGCGCAGTCCCTGTGGGCTGATTAACATCATCTATGATATAATCAGTAGCGATACCTTCTTTCTTAAAGTGTTTTTTTTAGAATTTCTGCATACATATCATTTCCCAAAGAGGTAATAAACGTTACAGATCCCCGAGTCTTGCTGCTGCTACAGCCTGATTGGCGCCTTTCCCCCGAGGGATTGTATAAAACTGGCATCTCCGACTGTTTCGCCAGGCGCCGGGAGATGGTTGACTTGTGCAACCATATCGATGTTTGAACTTCCAATAACTACTACTTTCATTTGAATCAGATTTATGTGTTTAACCTAGGTCTTATCTCGTTTATAGCACAACTTCTCTCTTATAAGGAATCGCACTCTGCGCACCGATTCGCGTGACTGCTATAGCTGCCGCCGCATTGGCAAATTTCACAGATTTAGCGAGTGAATGCCCTTCAGACAGGCAGACGCTGAATGCTCCGCAAAATACATCTCCGGCACCTGTTGTGTCAATCGTCTCTACTTCCTTTGCGGGAATCATGGTATATTCATCTTTCTCTTTTACGTAAGCGCCGTCTTTACCTAAAGTAATGACAACATTCTCTATACCTTTCTCTCCGATAGCCTGAGCGGCACGATGAGCGCTTTCTATATTCATCACTTTGATTCCGGATAACATTTCCGCTTCAATGCGGTTGGGGAGTATGGTGTGCACGTTTTTTAAGAATGAGTTGCTCAGGCTGGACGCGGGAGCCGGATTGAGGATTACCTTCTTCCCATATTTGCAAGCAATAGTAGCTGCATATTCTACTGTATCTATAGGAATCTCAAGTTGCATGAGAATAATATCAGCTTCCTTGACTTTTTCTTCGGCTTTATTGATATCCTCAATAGAAAGCGAACGGCTTGCTCCCGGTGCTACGATAATGCTATTTTCACCGAAAGAATCTACGGAGATAAGTGCAACTCCGGACGGACTTTTCTGGTCGGTAAATATATATTCCGTATTAATTTTCTCTGATCTGTATATTTCCAATGCTTGCAGGCCGAACAAATCATATCCGATTTTGGATATGAAGGTGACTTCAGCTCCCAGTCGGGCGGCTGCAATCGCCTGATTAGCTCCTTTGCCACCGGGATTCATGTAGAAAGTTCCGCCTAGTATGGTTTCTCCGGGAACAGGTAGTCTGTTGGCTTTCACGACCATATCGGTATTGCAACTACCGATGACTACAATTTTGGGTCTATGAATTGATATAGTTTCCATAGTATTAAAAATTAAGACTATGCAAATGAAAGCAATAATCATGCATAGTTTTCTACATTAATAATTGGTTTATATAATCTCAAAAATGATATCTTATATTGAATTTTCCTGTATGGAGGAGAGAATATAGGGGTAATGTGAAATGAATTTATATAATTACAAAGAGAAAATGGCGATTTGAAAAGAGTGTTTTTATCGTCTGAAATACGAATCAGGCACCTTAGTCTTTAACATTCTTTTGCGCTACTACGTGCTCTGAGGACTTCAGACAGTTTCTCTTTCCGGATTTTGGATTCCATCCACGCCGTAAAGTCAAAGAGGCGTAAAAAGGCTGACTTTCATATTTATTATTATATAATTCATGAATCTCAGGGAGACAACTTTTCCCAAAATGCTTCTCTGTCTTTTTTCAGGATGGGAATATTTCTTTTATTCAGAAACCATAAAATGATACGTTCTGTTTTAAAAAGTCTGCTCTTTGGGGGAAGATAGACTTCGGGTGATGGAGCGGGATTCATACTGGATCAGCTCATGCTCTTGCACTTCATAAAAGACGATGAGGCGGACCAGACGAATAGTTCTCATTAAAGGCAGATACTTTATGTTATGGTCTATGATAGCGTTGCTGATATACTTTTTAGCAGTTTTATATTCCTGGTTACCAACGTGTACGAGTGTGGTGTAAAGGAATAACTCACTTTTTCGAATAGGGCTTAACCAGGCTTCTTTATCATAAAGTATTTCCTGGTAGTCTACCATAAGTTGGGTACATTTTGAAAAATCTCCTTTATCCAGATAGGGAAATAGTTCGTATTGGAAGAGAAGGCAAGTTGCATTTACTTTAAATTCGAGCGAAGTGCTGTCTGATATAAGTTTTCTTAATTTATCGAGGAAGTAGGGGATTTCGTTATAGTTGCTCACAGACCGCAGGCTGCCGAGTACTCCTTCGAGTACAGATAAATAGTATATAGGAGGATTTGACCAGAACTGTTGATTCTGCTCAAATAATGAGTCCAGTTCTTTGTATGAATTTAGGGCAGCTCTGTAATCACCTGCTCCCATCAGGTAATTAGCCTGAAAAAGTTTATGGTTTCGTGTTAATTCAAAATTACCTTCGGAGTCTGAAGAAGCGGCTATATAAAGTTCGTTGACCATAAGGTCATTCATATCCTGTTTTTGCTTTACTGTCCTGATGGAGCCAATATGAGATAAACGATATTTCAATAAGTTGTGTAATGAAGATTGCTCTGTGATTTTCCGAATCTTTTTCAAAGTTTCATTTTGGATGAAGTGTTTATGAAAAAGCTCCTGTTCTGTCATGTTGGGAAAGTTCAGACGGAGCAGATATTCCAGTTCCAGTTTCAAGGCTATCGTCAGAATTTCGTTGTTTTCATAGAATTGTGCTTGTTTTATCGTATTGGATAGCATTTCGAAACATTCTTCAAACAGAGAACGTTCATAAAGCATTCGGGCTTTGCACAAATCATTCAGCAGATCGTAATATATATCTTTCTTTTTTCGCAGGGTGAGTAACGTATCCGTCAGTTTTTCATATAAGTATTGAATGGACACTTCAAATGAACCATTGGGCTTGCGTCTGTAAAATTCCTCTTTTACAATGTTTCCATTCGGTTGTTTACTCTTTATGATAATATCATAAATCACCAGATAGTCTTTCTCCTCCTTGTCTTTGATTACTTGTAGGGAGAAGTGCTTCTTTTCTGATTTAGATAACGAGTATATCAGGGATATAACGGAATCTACTCTTTTCATAGGAACTCTTTGCATTAGTATTAGATTGCAATATTCGGGAATTTTTATGTAAAAAGCAAATTTAGCATTCTGACACTTTGTATTTTCTGTGGCTCTTTGCTGCTTGTATTTGTGGGAAGAAGCCGGACTTGTTCTGAAAATTACAGGGAATTCTCATTTTCATAAATCAGAAAGATGTGTTATGGTGTGATTGGGCGTTTTTTTGATGAGTGAAAATGTGGATTATGGTTGTTTATGTTGTGATATATGAAATATACTATACGTTTTGTTCTTTTTTGAAATGTCGAACATTGAACTCCATTTAGCTAATTATTTCTGTTTTCTTGATGTTTTTAGCAAGTGTTTTGGCTTGTTGGATTGTTCCTTTTAAAGGAACGGTCTGTTGGTTTAAAAGCAACACTTCGTTGGTTTAAAAGGAACGTATGATTTAGTGTAAACATCCGGTTGTTTATTTCTAAATATGAGGTTGTTTTTCTCAGATTATACGATCTTTTTTTGTATAAGTATTCGTTGATGTGAATAAATACTTGCTTGTTTTGTATAATATTACAGTGTATTCTGAATATGTTTCCTATTTATACCTTTATTAAAAGATTATCTGTTATCGAATTGGATAATAAATTGTCTTTTTGTTATTCAATATATGAAATTGTGTGCATACCGTTAATTCTAGTGGTGTGAAAAAATCACCAAAATTGTATTTGAGAGAATAATATTAAGAATATGTTGATAGTTTATTTGAAAATAATATTCATTTTAGATGGTTTTTTATAAGAAAAGCTATACCTTCGATGTACTTTTAATATTAAAGATGAAATGTTGGATTTAAAGCAACTTACAGTTGAAGTATGCCGCATAGCTACCGAGGCCGGGCATTTTCTGAAAGAAGAGCGTAAAAAATTCCATCGTGAACGTGTGATAGAGAAGCACGCGCACGATTATGTATCTTATGTTGATAAGGAATCTGAGGTACGACTGGTCAAAGCTCTCTCTGCCTTGTTGCCCGAGGCTGGGTTTATTACGGAAGAAGGTTCTGCCACCTATCAGAACGAATCCTATTGTTGGGTAATTGATCCATTGGATGGGACGACGAATTATATTCACGATGAGGCTCCTTATTGTGTATGTATTGCTTTGCGCAGTCAGACAGAATTGTTAATAGGAGTCGTTTATGAAGTTTGCCGGGATGAATGTTTCTATGCATGGAAAGGCGGAAAGGCCTTTATGAATGGCGAGGAAATTCATGTTTCGGATGTAAGTCAGGCGCAAGATGCTTTTGTTATAACTGAGCTTCCTTACAACTATCAGCAATATAAACAAACTGCTCTCCATTTGATCGACCGATTGTATGGAGTCGTTGGAGGAATCCGTATGAATGGTTCGGCTGCGGCTGCTATCTGCTATGTAGCTGCCGGACGTTTTGATGCCTGGGCAGAAGCTTTTCTCGGAAAATGGGATTATTCGGCAGCTGCGTTGATTGTGCTGGAAGCCGGTGGGCGGGTAACCGATTTCTATGGTGACGATCATTTTATAGAAGGACACCATATCATAGCGACTAACGGACATTTACATCCTTTGTTCGAGAAACTCTTGTCAGAAGTTCCTCCATTGAATATGTAGGACTTCCTTGTTCTCTTATAAATAACTGATATTATGAAACACACATTACTCATTAAAGATTGGCTTTATTCTTTCTTGTTTCTTCTATTCCCACGTTGTTGCGTCGTTTGTGGCAGATCGTTGGTGAAAGGGGAGGAGTGTATTTGTACCCTGTGCAATTTGAATTTACCGCGTACAAATTACCATCTTCGAGAAGATAATCCGGTAGAACGCCTTTTCTGGGGAAGAATTCCTTTAGGGCATGCTACTTCTTTTTTCTTTTATCGTAAAGGGAGTGACTTTCGCCAGATTCTCCATCAGCTTAAATACGGAGGACGAAAAGGAATCGGTGCCATTATGGGACGATACATGGCGTCCGAACTGCTTGCATCCGGGTTCTTTCAGGGAATTGATGTGATTATTCCTGTCCCCCTGCATAAGAAAAAGCAGCAGATTCGTGGCTACAACCAAAGTGAATGGATTGCACGGGGAATTACCGCTGTAACGGGAATCCCTGTAGACACAGAAATGATCGTACGCAGAAAAAACACGGAAACACAGACTCACAAGTCAGTCTTTGAACGCTGGGAAAACGTGGATGGTATTTTTGAATTGCACCATGTTGGTGCATTAGCCGGAAAACATATTCTGCTTGTGGACGATGTGTTGACTACAGGAGCCACCACTGCAGCTTGTGCTGCCTGTCTGGCAGAGATTGAGGGAATACATATTAGCATATTAACTTTGGCAATTGCCGAATAAACTAATATTATAGTCAGTCAAAATTTGAAGAAAGTATTATTAACGACATAAAACAAAATTGAGACCATGAAAAGACATCTATCATTATTAATGATCTTGTGCTGGGGGATATTGTTACATGCCCAGACGGAATCAGAATTATCCTCTCCTAATGGAGAAATTAAAGTGACACTGAATATTACAGATAAAATCTATTATAGCATTGCCTATGATGGGGATGTATTATTGAAAGATAATTCTCTTCAATTGGCATTGAAGGACGAAGTGCTGGGACAGAATCCCAGATTACGTCGTCGGAAATATGTAAGTGTGGATGAGCAGCTGACTCCCGTTATGCCTCTTAAATTTTCGACGGTTACTAATCAGTATAATCAACTGACATTGACATTTAAAAATTATTCGGTTGAGTTTCGTGCGTATGATGATGGGGTTGCTTATCGGTTTGTGACTTCTCGGAAAGGTGAAGTGGAAGTTTTGGGTGAAGAGTTTGCAGTTAACTTCCCGGATGACTATTTACTCCATTTGCAGCAACCGGGTGGTTTTAAGACCTCATACGAAGAACCTTATACACATGTCTTCAGTAATGAATGGAAACCTTCGGATAAAATGTCTGTTTTACCGGTTTTAATAGATACACGTAAGCAATATAAAATATTAATCAGCGAATCTGACTTGACTGACTATCCTTGTATGTTCTTGAAAGGAACCGGTGATAATGGAATAGTCTCTACTTTTCCTAAAAGCTCCACTTGCTTTTGGTGAAGACGGTGACCGTAGCCTGAAGATAACTCAAGAGGCGGATTATATCGCTAAAACATCAGGGGCAAGAAATTATCCTTGGCGTTATTTCGTGTTGACAAAAGATGATCGCCAACTTTTGGAGAACACGATGACTTATAAACTGGCCGGTAAGAATCAACTTCAGGATGTATCATGGATCAAGCCGGGACAAGTAAAAGCTGGGAATGGTGGAATGATGCTTCTCCTTACGGGCCGGATGTGAATTTTGTATCCGGATATAATCTGGAAACCTACAAATACTATATTGACTTTGCCTCTAAATTTGGTATACCTTATATTATAATGGACGAGGGCTGGGCTAAAAGTACACGTGATCCTTATACTCCAAATCCGAAAGTGGACCTGCATGAACTGATCCGTTATGGTAAAGAAAAGAATGTCGGCATTGTTCTTTGGCTGACATGGCTGACGGTTGAAAATAACTTCGATTTATTCAAAACGTTCAATGAGTGGGGAATAAAAGGAGTTAAGATTGATTTTATGGACAGAAGTGACCAATGGATGGTCAATTACTACGAACGTGTGGCGAAAGAAGCTGCCAAACATCATTTGTTTGTCGATTTTCATGGTTCTTTCAAACCGGCAGGTTTGGAATATAAGTATCCGAACATACTTTCTTATGAAGGTGTCAGAGGTATGGAGCAGATGGGCGGATGTTATCCGGATAATAGCATTTATTTGCCATTTATGCGCAATGCTGTCGGACCGATGGATTATACTCCCGGGGCGATGATAAGCATGCAGCCTAATGTATATAGGGCTGAACGCCCCAATTCCGCAAGTATCGGAACCCGTGCTTACCAGTTGGCGCTTTTTGTCATTTTTGAAAGCGGTTTGCAGATGTTGGCAGATAATCCGACTCTTTATTATCGGAACGAAGATTGTACTCGTTTCATTACGAGTGTTCCTGTCACTTGGGATGAAACGGTGGCTTTGGAAGCGAAGGCCGGTGAATATGCCATTATTGCTAAACGGAAAGGAGATAAATGGTTTATCGGTGGTATGACCAACAACGGGCAAACAGAGCGGGAATTCGCCGTGAAATTGGACTTTCTGAAGAAGGACCGTGCTTATCAAATGACATCTTTTGAAGATGGTATCAATGCAGGGCGTCAGGCAATGGACTACCGCTGTAAGTCTTCACAAGTGAAAAATGGAGATGTGCTGACTGTTAAAATGGTGAGGAATGGGGGCTTTGCGTGCCGTGATTGAATAAGATAGGTGGATATCCTTTTTAAATATTTGAAATTTGCTTCTTTTTAAAAAGGATGTTCTTGCAAATAAGATCTTTCATACACCTCTTTTTTGCTCTTCCTCTTTGGACTTGAACCAAGGACCCTCTGATTAACAGTCAGATGCTCTAACCAACTGAGCTAAGGAAGAATATGTCTTTTTCAGTCTTTCCCGATGTCTTTTCGCTCTTCCTCTTGGACTTGAACCAAGGACCCTCTGATTAACAGTCAGATGCTCTAACCAACTGAGCTAAGGAAGAAGGAAGAAGCTCTTTCATCGGGACTTATTAATCCCTTTCTGAATTTGCACTGCAAAAGTAGAGGTTCTTTTTGAAATATGCAATATCTTTATGAAAAATCTGCAGAAAAATAAGATTGAAGACAAATTATTATCAAGACGAACATCTTCCTTCGGGAGTGGCATCCACTTTTATTTCACCGGATGGAGAGCGCACTTTGGGCACTTACTTGGGAGCGACAATAACTTTGGATGAAGATCTGACATTGGAAATGTTCAAAGGTTATGCAATCTATTTATAGAGGGCTATTTGGTTCAAGATCACGAAATGATTCTTCATGCCATTGAAAGGCTCCAAGGAAGCGGGACTGCAAATTTGTCTCGACATGGCAAGTTCAATATTGTGGCGAATGATCTGGAATTCTTTTCCTTATTAATAAATAAGTATGTCGATATTTTTTGCAAACGAGGAAGAAGCGAAAGCGTTTACCTGGTGAAGAACCGGAAGAAGCATTGAGAGCGATTGCCAAGAAATGTAGCATTGCTATTGTGAAAGTAGGAGCAAATGGATCTTATATTCGTAAAGGCACCGAAGAAATAAAAGTGTCGGCTATTCCGGTTGAGAAAGTAAACCGGGATACGACCGGTGCAGGCGATTATTTTGCTTCCGGATTTTTGTATGGTCTGACGTGTGGATACTCGCTTGAGAAATGTGCAAAAATAGGTTCTATTCTCTCGGGAAATGTTATTCAGGTGATTGGAACAACAATCTCTCCGGAGCGCTGGGATGAAATTAAGTTAAATATTAACAAGGTTCTGGCGGAATAACCAAGGTTTGAGTTACTTTTACGTCTCAATTTAATGAAAGATATATGAAAAAATTGCTGAATAGGCGGATAGCTCTTTGGGATGTGGTTGTAATAGCTACTGTAGCTTTCTTTAGTTTTAAGAGTGGAGACGACCGCAATTTCCAGATAGCCAAGAATCTGGATACATTTAATGCGATTGTGAAAGAACTGGATATGTTCTACGTGGATACCATTGATCCGAATAAGACTATTCGTGAAGGGATTGACAATATGCTTTTCTCGCTGGACCCTTATACAGAATATTACCCGGAGGAAGATCAGAGCGAACTGGAACAGATGGTGAAAGGAAGCTTTGGAGGTATTGGCTCCCTCATTACTTATAATACGAAGTTGAAACGCTCTATGATTGCCGAACCGTTCGAAGGGACTCCGGCAGCCAAAGCTGGACTGAAAGCGGGAGATATCTTGATGGAAATAGACGGAAAAGATCTTGCCGGAAAGAATAACTCAGAGGTTAGCCAGATGTTGCGCGGACAAGCGGGTACAAGTTTTAAACTGAAAATAGAGCGTCCTAATGAGAAAGGTGGTCAGACACCGATGGAGTTCACCATTGTGCGTGAGTCTATTCAGACACCTGCCATTCCATATGCTGCTGTGATGGATAACAAGGTGGGATATATCAGTCTGAGCACATTCTCCGGTAATCCTTCCAAAGATTTTAAGAAGGCATTGCTGGATCTGAAGAAACAAGGAGCTACTTCTTTGGTTATCGACCTTCGTAATAATGGTGGTGGTCTGCTGGATGAAGCAGTTGAAATAGCTAATTATTTTCTGCCCCGTGGAAAAGTGATTGTAACGACCAAAGGAAAGACCAAACAGGCAAGCAATACCTACAAGACCCTGCGTGAACCGTTGGATTTGGATATTCCGATTGCTGTATTGGTAAACAGTGGTACGGCTTCTGCTTCTGAAATCCTATCGGGTTCTTTGCAGGATTTGGATCGTGCTGTTATCATTGGTAATCGTACATTTGGAAAAGGGCTTGTTCAGGTTCCTCGTTCTCTGCCATATGGAGGAATGATGAAAGTAACTACTTCCAAATATTATATCCCAAGCGGACGCTGTGTGCAGGCGATTGACTATAAACATCGGAATGAAGATGGAAGTGTGGGAACCATTCCAGATAGCCTGACCAAGGTGTTTTTATACGGCTGCCGGTCGTGAAGTGCGTGATGGAGGTGGTGTGATGCCGGATATTGTTGTCAAACAGGAGAAACTACCGAATATCCTGTTCTATCTGGTACGTGATAATCTGATTTTTGATTATGCTACTCAATACTGTTTGAAGCACCCTACTGTTGCTGCTCCTGAAAAATTTGTAGTGACGGATGCTGATTATAATGATTTCAAGGCATTAGTGAAAAAAGCAGACTTCAAATATGATCAGCAAAGTGAGAAGATTTTGAAAACATTGAAAGAGGCTGCTGAATTTGAAGGCTATATGACTGATGCTGCCGAAGAGTTTCAAGGCACTGGAAAAGAAGTTGAACCATAACCTCGACCGTGATTTGGACTATTTCTCTAAGGATATCAAGAGAATGATTGCTAATGAAATTATCAAGCGTTATTATTTCCAGAGAGGTGGCATTATCGAGCAGCTGAAGGATGATGATGATTTGCAGGAAGCAATAAAGGTATTGAATGATCCTGCGAAATATAAAGAAATGCTAAGTGTGTCGGTGGCGAAAGAAGAAAAGAAGTAACGATCATTTTTTGATAAATACAGAAAGCGGTGAGTATCTTTACAATATTCACCGCTTTCTGTAACATATATACGTATTTACTGGTTGGCTAACGGAAATGTGAAATAGAAGGTTGTGCCTTCGTTTTCTTTTGAATATACCCGGATGTGTCCACCCATCCTTTCTACCAATATCTTACAGAGTGTGAGTCCCAGTCCGGTACCTTGGGCGAAGTCGTCCACTTTGCCAAAACGCTGGAAAATGGTAGCAGGCTCTTTCTGCCGGAATGCCGATGCCGGTATCTTTCACATAAAATTCTACAAAACTCTCTTTATTGAGAAAACCGAAATGGATTTCTCCTTTCGGGGTAAATTTAACGGCATTGCTAAGCAGGTTGCTTATGATTTGTATCGTTCGGTTCCAGTCAGCGGATATGAATGTGTTGGCATCTCCTCCATCCAGAATCAGTTGTACGCCTGTTTGGGCTTTATGGACATATTGTTGTTCTAATTGCAGACAGATGTCCAGTATTTTGATGGGCTGAATATTGAATTTAAGAGAGCCGGCTTCCAGGCTGGATAAATCGAGAATATCGTTAAAAAGATTCAGCAGCATATCTGAATTTCTTTCAATGATTTCAGCATACTGCATCTTTTCATTTTCGTTGTTTGTGCTGGATATCAATTTAGAGAATCCTACAATCGCATTCAGTGGTGTACGAATTTCGTGACTCATGTTTGCCAGGAAAGCCGATTTTAACCGGTCTGCTTCTTCGGCCTTGATACGGGCTGCGTCCAGTGCTTTCTCCGTTTTCTTAATTTCTGTGATGTCCCACGAGATACCGATAATATAGGGATGTCCGTTATTGGAAGGTACAAGGCGTTTCATGGTGGTTATTGTACGGATTTCTCCGGTAGCGGTCATGTATTCTTCAAAATAATCCAGTTTCCCTTCTTTAAGTACCTTCATATCGTCAAGGTGGAATTTCTCCATATCTTCCGTCCGTTTAAAAATCTCAAAATCATTTCTGCCGATAGCTTTCTGATGGGGATTCCGGAGTAGTCGGCAAAAGTTTTATTCCAGTATAAGTATCTGAAATCATTTCCGGAATCTTTGACGAACAGATATACGGGAACATTATTCACGATGGCTTGCATTAGTGAGTTGAGCCGCATAATCTCATTTTGTTGTTCGGCATTGGTTTGCTCTGTTTCCCAGAGTTGCGAAACATCACGGCACATGCATAACAGGTATTCTTTGTCGAGCAGAGAAAGCCAGTGTTCGTAGTGATGTGATACGCCATCCTGCATTAAGTCATGCCGGGCGATAGCACTATTTCCGGTGCTGAATACTTTTTCCATATTTCTGCGTATGTTGTTATACGCATCTTCCGGAAGAATATCTTTTATATTGATTGGGTGATACTGTCTGCTGTAGTGCCTCTACGTGATTGGTGGATGGAGAGGATACCAGTTCCACAATGTTGGCATTACGGTCGAGAACAGTAAGCATATCAGGCAGATTGTCTAATATACGTTTGGAATATCTGTCTCGAAAACGTTCTTTTCTGCCAGAGGCTGATTCGGAGGAGAGTTGCTCTACTTTTTTCTCGAGATTTTGTATAATTTCTAACAGCTCCGCTTTTGTCTTGTTGTTGTAATCCTCCATAGGGATAAATAATAACAGTTTTATGGTTGTGAAAAATGCATTTTTATGTTGCAAATATAGAATAAAAATTCAAGAAACGACCGAACTCCCAAGTTATTATAATATAAAAAAGAAGGATAGCTTTTGCCCTACTAATCAGAATGTTCTATCTTTGCACCAATTATATTTTTAAATGATTTACAATATGTCTACAGAATTATTCTCTGCGCTGCCTTATAAAGTGGCAGATATTACGCTTGCTGACTTCGGACGCAAGGAAATCGATTTGGCAGAAAAAGAAATGCCCGGCCTGATGGCTCTACGCGAAAAGTATGGAGAATCCAAACCGTTAAAAGGTGCCCGTATCATGGGATCATTGCACATGACCATCCAGACCGCTGTACTGATTGAAACATTGGTTGCGCTGGGCGCGGAAGTGCGCTGGTGCTCATGTAATATATATTCAACTCAGGATCATGCAGCTGCTGCGATTGCTGCTTCCGGGGTTGCGGTATTTGCATGGAAAGGTGAGAATCTCGCCGACTACTGGTGGTGTACGCTGCAGGCCTTGAACTTCCCTGGTGGAAAAGGTCCGAACGTAATTGTAGACGATGGTGGTGATGCTACTATGATGATTCATGTCGGTTATGATGCTGAGAAGAATGCTGCCGTGCTGGATAAGGAAGTGCATGCGGAAGATGAAATCGAACTGAATGCCATTCTGAAAAAAGTATTGGCTGAAGATAAGACCCGCTGGCATCGTGTGGCTGAGGAAATGCGCGGTGTATCGGAGGAGACAACGACCGGTGTACACCGTTTGTATCAGATGCAGGAAGAAGGCAAACTGCTATTCCCGGCATTTAATGTGAACGATTCAGTGACAAAGTCTAAGTTTGATAACCTGTACGGATGTCGCGAATCATTGGCTGACGGTATCAAGAGAGCAACCGATGTGATGATTGCCGGTAAGGTAGTGGTGGTATGTGGTTATGGTGATGTGGGTAAGGGATGTTCACATTCAATGCGTTCTTACGGTGCCCGCGTACTGGTAACGGAAGTAGACCCGATCTGTGCACTACAGGCTGCAATGGAAGGTTTCGAAGTTGTGACAATGGAAGATGCCTGTACCGAAGGTAATATCTTTGTGACTACTACGGGTAATATTGATATCATTCGTATCGACCACATGGAGAAAATGAAAGATCAGGCAATTGTATGTAACATCGGACACTTCGATAATGAAATTCAGGTAGATGCTTTGAAACATTACCCGGGTATCAAATGTGTAAACATCAAGCCGCAGGTAGACCGCTATTATTTCCCGGATGGTCACAGTATACTTTTGCTGGCTGACGGTCGTCTGGTGAATCTGGGATGCGCAACAGGACATCCGTCGTTTGTGATGAGTAATTCATTTACCAATCAGACGTTGGCTCAGATCGAGTTGTTCAACAAGAAATACGAAGTAAATGTATATCGCTTGCCGAAACATCTGGATGAAGAAGTAGCCCGCCTGCATCTCGAAAAGATCGGTGTGAAACTGACGAAACTGACTCCTGAACAGGCCGCTTATATCGGTGTATCGGTAGACGGACCTTATAAGGCTGAACATTATAGATACTAATTTAATTGACAATTGACAGTTGACAAATGACAATGGGCAGCTATATAGGAGGTGTGACCTGCCGGGCTGCTATTGTTGACCTTCAATTGTCAATTGTCAATTGTCAATTGTCAATTTTATGAAGAAGTTCCTTCCCGACTTAATTGCTATTTTAGCTTTTATCATTCTTTCTTTTGCTTATTTTTTTCCGGCTGATATTGAAGGTCGTATTTTGTTTCAGCACGATACGGTGGCTGGAGTTGGTGCAGGTCAAGAAGCCAAGGAATATCTCGAACGTACCGGTGAACGTACCCGCTGGACAAATTCTCTTTTTGGAGGTATGCCTACCTACCAGATGTCTCCGAGTTATGATTCTACCAAACCGCTGAAGTGGATAGAAAACATCTATCATTTGTATCTTCCGCCTTATGTGGTGTTGACTTTCATTATGATGCTTGGGTTCTATATCCTTTTGCGGGCATTTGGGCTATCTGTCTGGCTGTCTGCTTTAGGAGGAATCATCTGGGCCTTCTCTTCTTATTTCTTTATCCTGATATCGGCAGGGCATATATGGAAATTTGTCACATTGGCTTATATTCCGCCTACGATTGCCGGTATTGTGCTGGCTTATCGGAAAAAATATCTGTTGGGAGGAATTATAACGGCTCTGTTTATTGCGCTTCAGATTCAGTCGAATCACATTCAGATGAGTTATTACTTCATGTTTGTGATCCTGTTTTTTGTAGGAGCTTACTTTGAGGATGCTTATAAGAAAAAAGGAACTTCCACATTTTTTCAAAGCGAGTGCTGTTCTGATATTAGCTGCGGCAATAGGAGTATGTGCCAATCTTTCTAATCTATATCATACTTATGAGTATAGTAAGGAGACAATGCGGCGGTAAGAGCGAACTGAAACAGGAAGGCCCTGCTGCCAATCAGACTAGTAGTGGGCTGGACCGTAACTATATTACGAACTGGAGTTATGGAATTGGTGAAACGCTTACTTTGCTGGTGCCGAACGTAAAGGGAGGAGCGTCGGTTCCTTTGGCAAAGAATGAGACAGCGATGGCAAAAGCGAATCCGATGTATAGCAGCATTTATTCGCAGTTAACACAGTATTTTGGCGATCAGCCTATGACTTCCGGACCGGTATATGTGGGAGCTTTTGTTCTGTTTTTGTTCATACTGGGATGTTTTATTGTTAAAGGCCCGCTCAAATGGGCACTGTTGGGAGCTACCATTTTTTCTATCCTTCTTTCGTGGGGAAAGAACTTCATGGGGCTGACTGACTTCTTCATCGATTATATTCCGATGTATAATAAATTCCGTGCGGTATCTTCCATTTTGGTTATTGCTGAATTTACGATTCCACTGTTAGCGATCTTTGCTTTAAAAGAGGTCTTGACTAAACCGGAAATCTTGAAGGGGAAAGAGAATCGGACAGGTGTAATTATTACTCTGGCGCTGACGGCCGGTGTTTCGCTGATTTTGGCAGTTGCTCCGGGAGTTTTCTTCTCCAGCTATATTCCGGCACAGGAAATGTCGGCTCTACAGCAAGGGCTGCCTGCTGAGTATCTATCTCCGATCGTTGCTAATTTGGCAGAAATGCGCAAGGCGATGTTGACAACAGATGCATGGCGTAGTTTCTTTATTATAGTCGTAGGATGTTTCTTGCTATTCCTCTATCAGCAGAAAAAGTTGAAGGCTTCTCTGGCTGTGGCCGGTATTGCAATTCTTTGTCTGGTGGATATGTGGACTGTCAATAAACGCTATTTGAATGATGAACAATTTGTACCGAAGTCCAGACAGACAGGGGCATTTGTTAAAACTCAGACAGATGAGATGATCCTTCAGGATACGGCTTTGAATTATCGGGTATTGAATTTCGTAGGATTCCCCAATAATACATTCAATGAAAATAATACTTCATACTGGCATAAGAGTGTTGGTGGTTATCATGCAGCCAAGTTGCGCCGTTATCAGGAAATGATCGATCATCATATTACTCCGGAAATGCAGGCGACCTATCAGGAAGTAGCTGCTGCCGGTGGTGAGATGGACAGTGTGGATGCTTCCAAGTTTCGCGTTCTGAATATGCTGAACACGAAGTATTTCATCCTCCCTGCCGGACAAGGACAGACAGTTCCTATCGAGAATCCATACGCTTACGGTAATGCCTGGTTTGTGGATAAGGTGCAGTATGTGAATAATGCAAATGAGGAAATTGATGCTTTGAATGATATTCTTCCTACGGAAACAGTTGTGGTCGATGCGAAATTTAAGGATCAGTTGAAGGGCGTAACGGAAGGTTATAAAGACTCCTTATCTACTATTCGTCTGACCAGCTATGAACCGAATCGCTTGGTATATAAAACTTCTTCCGCTAAAGATGGGGTAGTTGTTTTCTCTGAGATATATTATCCGGGCTGGCAGGCAAAGATTGACGGACAGCCGGCAGATATTGCCCGCGCTGACTATATTTTGCGTGTAATGAATGTACCTGCCGGTAAGCATACGATTGAGATGTGGTTTGATCCGCAGAGCTTGCATGTGACGGAAAGTATAGCTTATGCATCGTTGGCGTTATTGCTGATCGGAGTGATGGTGTTGATTTGGTTTAGCAAGAAGAAGTTAGTTCCCCAAAAGAAAGATGAGATTGAAAAGTCTTAATTCTACTGTCTGATCTCAAAGACTTGTATATTTATACTATATATTTAAAGCGGCTCCCTTCATCCCGAAGAGAGCCGCTTATGCATTCACTAAAAAATTATGAAAAACAAACGCTGTTATATGTTTAAATAGTTAGAATTTTCAAATTTTATTCGTATGATTGCCTTTATGCATCCTCATCTGAGGGGCCTTTTGGCGGGCAGTAGCCTGTTCGGTTTGCCACTTTGCATATTGTTCCGGAGTCAGAATTTTTTTTATCTTTTTCTTTTTAGCTTCTGCGGCTTTCTTTTGTATATCTTCAACATTCTGTTCTTTGTTCATCATAGGACGTTCCCCCATATCGTCGGGAAAGTTTCCTTCGCCCATTATCGGCGGTTCGCTACCGCCCATTGGCGGGCGACCGCCTCTCATGCCCGGCCTCCCATTGGCGGACGTTGTTCGCCGGAGTTTTGCATAGCTTTGAAATGTTCTTTCTGCTCTTTCAGATTCAGCTTATAGATTTTCTTGTATTGCTTTTCTGTCAGTTGAAGTGACTCTTGCATCCTGTCAGTCATTTGAGTTGCTATCTTTTCAGGATTCGGAACTTCGTGTGGAAGGCGTTGCTCATACTGCTGTCTTTCCTGTGGTTCCGGATGGTCTTGTGCCACAGCCAGACTGCTGCAACTTATCAGGCAGGCAGCAAGCCCTATTAGTCTCATGTTTCTTTTCATTCTTTTTGCTGTTAATTGGTTTCATATTCCAAAGTTAAGTAGTAGTTGAAATAGATGAAAATGAAATCGACAAAGAACGGAGTTTTATCTATAAAACATGGTGTCACTATCCTATGATGATAGTGTAAGCATCCTTGTCGGATGGTGTCACTATGAGTGCCGGATAGTGACACCATCCTGTTTCAAGAAAGAAACGAAGGCAGAAAAAAGGAAAATGTGAACATAAACAGTTGATTTATGGATAGTCTCATTTTATCCTAAGCCATTAAATTTGTGCCTGATTATAGAACGATTATTATGAAAAGACTATTGTTCATTTTTTCCTTTTTTTGCCTGCCTGTTATCGGTGGGAGTGCACAGAATGTTCTGACTCTGGAGAACTGCCTTCGTATAGGGATTGAAAATAATCTCTCGTTGCAGGGCAAACGAAAAGCAATGCAAAAAAGTAAGTATGGTGTTTCAGAGAATCGGGTGAAATTGTTGCCGCAGATCAATGGTTTTGCTAATTTCAATGATAACATCGATCCGCCTGTCTCCGTGACTGACGGTTCTTCTTATGGAGTGCCATATAATATCACCCGGACACTGCAATATGGTGCCAATGTCGGACTGGAATTACAGATGCCACTTTATAATCAGACTCTTTACACTTCGATTTCTATTGCAGAAATTGTGGATGAGATGAGCCGGCTTTCGTACGAAAAGGCAAGAGAAGATTTAATCTTGCAGATTAGTAAAATGTATTATCTGGGGCAAGTTACCGCGGAGCAGATCGCATTGATAAAAGCCAATATCACCCGATTGGAAGAACTGAGAGATATCACACAGGCTTTCTTTGATAATGGAATGGCAATGGAAGTTGACCTGAAGCGGGTGAATATCAATCTTGAAAACCTGAAAGTGCAGTATGACAATGCGCAGGCGATGATGACACAACAGCTGAATATGCTGAAATATATCATGGATTATCCGGCAGAGAAGGAGATTGGATTATTACCGGTCAATACGGATAGTATTGCTACGGTAGCGTTGACCGGATTATCGGAAAATCTGTATGAACTTCAGTTGCTTCAATCGCAGGTACAGCTGGCAGAGAGGCAGAAACGGTTGATAAGTAATGGTTATATTCCTTCTCTCAATCTGACGGGGAACTGGAGGTTTGCTGCTTATACGGATGAGGCTTATCATTGGTTCCATTCCGGTCCGTCTAATCATTGGTTCCGTTCTTATGGAGTGGGGTTGACTTTGCGTATTCCTATCTTCGACGGTCTGGATAAGAAATACAAGATCCGGAAAGCGATGATTGATATTGAAATGATGAAACTTTCGCAGTTGGACATACGGAAGAACCTGCATACGCAATATCTGAATGCAGTCAATGATTTGATGAACAACCAACGCAACTTTAAAAAGCAGAAAGACAATTATCTGCTTGCCGAAGAAGTGTATGCAGTTACTACTGACCGTTACAGGGAAGGAATCACATCGATGACTGAGGTGCTGCAAGATGAAATGCGGATGAGTGAAGCACAGAATAATTACATTAGCGCACATTATAACTATCGGGTGACTAACCTGATGTTGTTGAAGTTGACCGGACAGATAGCGTCCCTGTTCAAATAATAGATAACTAATTGAATCATTCATATGGAAACAATGGAAAAAAATACAGTCTCCAGTACACATCAGGAGAAAGCTAAGAAAATGAGAAAATTACGTCGTTGGCAGATAATAGTAAGTTTATTTGGAGTCGCTATTATCGTTTGGGGAGTGATTGAAGTTGTTTTTCTCTTTCTGGGCTATAAGCAGACGGAAACCAGCAATGATGCACAGATAGAGCAATATGTGTCGCCTGTCAATCTGCGTGCATCGGGCTATATTAATAAGATTTATTTTACGGAACATCAGCAGGTGCACAAAGGGGATACATTGCTGGTGCTGGATGACCGCGAATATAAAATCCGGGTGATGGAAGCTGAAGCTGCATTGAAAGATGCGCAGGCAGGCGCTACTGTGATAAATGCGACCTTGCAGACTACGCAAACAACTGCATCTGTATATGATGCTTCTATTGCCGAAATAGAAATCCGGCTGGCAAAATTGGAGAAGGACCGGCAACGCTATGAAAATCTGGTCAAACGAAATGCGGCCACACCTATCCAGTTGGAACAGATTGCGACCGAATATGAAGCTACCTTCAAGAAGCTGGAAGCGACAAAGCGTCAACGGGAAGCAGCTCTTTCAGGAGTGAATGAAGTTTCTCATCGTCGTGAGAATACGGAAGCTGCTATTCAGCGTGCGACGGCTGCGCTTGAGATGGCACGGCTCAATCTTTCATATACAGTTGTATTGGCTCCTTGTGATGGCAAGTTGGGCCGGCGTTCGTTAGAGGAGGGACAGTTTATTACAGCAGGACAATGCATTACGTATATCCTTCCGGATACCCAAAATGGATTATTGCTAATTATAAAGAAACGCAGATTGAGAATCTGCGTATCGGGCAGGAAGTTGCCATCACGGTAGATGCTATCAGTAAGAAAGAGTTTACAGGCAAAGTGACTGCTATTTCCGGAGCGACTGGTTCCAAATATTCACTGGTGCCAACGGATAATTCAGCAGGAAACTTCGTAAAGATACAGCAGCGTATTCCTGTCCGTATTGATTTCACGGATTTGTCGAAAGAAGATAATGATAAGTTGGCGGCAGGTATGATGGTAGTAGTAAAAGCTAAACTCTGATGATCATGCCTTCATGTCCTAGAAATTATCCTTTTTACAATTGGGTGCCCAAACCGGTAGGTATTATCATCCTATTGTTCTTTTTCCTGCCCATTCTTTCAGTAGGCGGAGTATACTCTGTAAACAGTACCGAGATGATGAGCGGCTTGGGTATTATTTCCGAGCATATTCAGTTTGCTAATTTTGTGACCTCTATCGGTATGGCAGCGTTTGCTCCTTTTTGTATGAACTGGTTTGCATACGCCGGGAAAGCTGATGTGCATAGGTGGCTTTGCACTTATGTATGTTTTCAGTTATGTGTGTGCCAAAACTGACAGTATCTTTTTGCTGGCGCTTTGTAGTCTGCTGACAGGGTTCCTGCGTATGGTGCTGATGATGGTCAATCTGTTTACATTGATTAAATATGCTTTTGGTATGGAGGCAACGCGTAATATCACTCCCGGCATGGAGCCGAAAGATGCGGCGGGATGGGATAAGCTGGATATAGAGAAATGTGTCAGCCAGCCGGTAGTTTATCTGTTTTTTATGATTTTGGGGCAAATGGGCACAGCGCTGACGGCTTGGCTGGCTTTCGAATACGAATGGAAATATGTATACTATTTTATGATGGGCATTCTGCTGCTTTCCATTCTGATCCTGTTTATTACGATGCCTAATCATGGCTTTACCGGACGCTTTCCGATCAATTTCCGTAAGTTCGGCAATGTAACTGCCTTTTGTATATCATTGACGCATCACTTATGTGCTGGTTTATGGCAAGGTGCTGGATTGGTATGATGATCCATCTATTTGCTGGGCAACGGCGATCAGTATCCTTTTTGCCGGGATTTTTCTTTATATGGATGTTACCCGGCGATCCTCTTATTTTATATTGGGAGCGCTGCGGCTACATACCATTCGTATGGGAGTCTTTGCTTTATTTATTGCTGATGATTATCAATTCCAGTGCGATGTTTGTCAATGTGTATGCAGGAGTCGGGATGCACTTGGATAATTTGCAGAATGCATCATTGGCAAACTGGTGTATGGTCGGTTATTTTATCGGTGCCTTGATTTCTATTGTGTTGGGGTCTAAAGGGGTACATCTGAAATATCTTTTTGCTCTTGGCTTTTTCTTTTTGGTGTTATCGGCAGGATTTATGTATTTTGAGGTGCAGACAGCCGGACTTTACGAGCGAATGAAATATCCTGTGATTATCCGTACCATCGGGATGATGATTCTATATGCGTTGACAGCGGCTTATGCCAATCAGCGGATGCCTTTCAAATATCTTTCTACCTGGATCTGCATTATGCTTACCGTGCGCATGGTGCTGGGCCCGGGCATTGAGGGGCAATCTATTCGAATGTATTGCAGGAGCGGCAGCAACATTATATAACCCGTTATGCGCAAAATGTAGATCTGGTCAATCTGGAAGCTTCCTCCTCCTATAGCAATACTGTGCAGGGAATGCAATATCAGGGAAAGAGTGAAACGGAAGCACATAATATGGCTGCTATGTCCGTCAAAGGGCGGATACAAGTACAGGCAACACTCTCTGCTGTGAAAGAAATGGCGGGATGGACTATTTATGCTGGTGTTATTTGTATGATTTTTGTGCTCGTTGTGCCTTATCCCAAACGAAAATTGCTAACTTAGTATTGTTTTTCAAATAGTAATCAGATTATAAGTGTTTTGTTATTATGAATACTTTTCAGGAACGTTTGTTACAACTGGACCGGGATTTATTGAGTGGGAACAATATCTGTAGTTCGAGGGGAGTGCTGAACGCCTTTCCGTCTTCTTTAAAGAAACTCTTTCTCATGAGGGGGCTTGGGCTGATTATCTGTCGGCAGGGAAATTTTCAGTTTGCGCTGAATCAACGCTTATTTCGGGCAAACGCCGGCGAAACTCTCTTTATCCCGGAAGATTCGCATTTCCAGGTGCTTCAGGAATCCGAAGATATGGAGGTATTTATTCTTGCCTATCAGATCCAGCCTATACGGGATATTATCGGTAATTCGGTTGTTTCCATGTATATGTATTCACAACTTATTCCGGAACCTTGCTATGTGTGGACTACTGGGGAAGAAAATGAAATCGTAAAATACATGTCTTTGCTGGACAGTGCGCTGGAAATGGAGGAGAGTGTGTTCAACCTTTATGAAAGAAAACTCCTTTTGCTGGCCCTTACATATCGGATCTGTTCTATTCACAATCGTAAACTGATCAGTGTAGGGCAAGAAACCGGGGGAAGAAAAAATGAAATCTTTGTCCGGCTGATTCAACTCATAGAGCAATATTATATGAAGGAACGTGGAGTCGGATTCTATGCAGATAAGCTTTGTCTGTCTCCCAAGTACCTGTCTGCGCTTGCCAAGAATATTTGCGGATATACAGTACAGGAGCTTGTCTTTAAAGCTATTATCCGTAAG